>Ga0214473_10005910_pt1 | contig 14645 bp, 12 predicted proteins | sample RVTome_7_FD_203509 | JGI IMG/M metagenome (GOLD analysis project Ga0214473, IMG submission 203509) | Soil microbial communities from uranium-contaminated site in the Upper Colorado River Basin, Wyoming, United States - RVT98D197 | ecosystem: Environmental > Terrestrial > Soil > Contaminated >... | reverse complement strand
GGCGCAACTATAAAAGCGGGATAGTTTTGTTATGAAAGAAGCCCTGTGGTGGCACAAAGAAGACGACGACCGCATCCTTTGCACGCTCTGCCCGCGCTTCTGTCGAATGGGCGACGGCCAGGCCGGTTTCTGCTACATCCGGAAAAACATCGGCGGCAAGCTCTATTCCCTTGGCTATGGAACCTCCACCGGCTTTGCCATCGATCCCATCGAAAAGAAGCCGCTGAACCATTTTCTACCCGGCAGCGAGATCTTGAGCTTCGGCACCGCCGGCTGCAATCTCGGCTGCCGCTTCTGCCAGAACTGGAGCATCAGCAAGGCCAAGCTCGATGAAGCCCAGAGCCTTCGGGCGACTCCGGAACAAGTCGTCGAGTTGGCCATTCGGAATCGCGTGCCCGGCATCGCGTTCACCTACAACGATCCGGTCATCTGGGGTGAGTTCGTCATCGACATCTCGCGCATCGCCCGGGAGCGAGGAATCAAAAGCGTGATGGTGACGGCGGGCTATATCACGCCCGAAGCACGGCCGGAAGTCTATCGCTACATCGACGCCGCCAACGTCGATCTGAAAGCATTCAGCGAGCGTTTCTACCACAAATTGACTTTCTCCCATCTCGATCCGGTGCTCGACACGCTGCACTGGCTGAAGCACGAGACGGACATCTGGTTCGAGATCACGAACTTGATGATTCCCGGCGAAAACGACGATCCGGACGAAACCAGGCGGCTCTGTCATTGGGTGATCGAAAATCTGGGCGACTCCGTGCCGCTCCACTTCACCGCGTTCCATCCCGATTTCAAGCTGATGGATAAGCCGAGAACGCCCGCGGCGACGCTAACCCAGGCACGCCAGATCGCTATGTCGGCGGGAATTAAATACTGCTACGTGGGCAACGTCTTCGACGATGAAGGCCAGACAACGTTCTGCCCCGCATGTCGTCGCGCTCTCATCCGGCGCTCATGGCACGATATTCTGGAAGACAACCTTGAGGGAAATCGCTGCTCCTGCGGCGAGGAGATTCCCGGACGGTTCGCCGCCGGGAGTTTTCCGGCAAATAAGGGTAAACCGAAATCTCTCGTTCTGTAGGCGCCCTCTCTCGCTTTCCCTGGCGAAAAACCAGAATTTATGTTTTATAGAAGGTTTGAATTCAAGCGAATCTGCGCCAATGGCTAACAACAGAAAAAAAATCCGCGAAGCGCACCCGCATCTGACCATCCTGGAAGACATCACCACCCTCATCAGCCACTCTCACGATCTCCAGGAAACCCTCAATAGCATCGTTGCCATTGTGGCGGAACGGATGGGAACCGAAGTTTGCTCGCTCTACATCCTTGACCAGCGCAAGGAGCGGCTCACCCTGCACGCGACCATGGGCTTGGACCCGGAATCCGTCGGCAAAGTCTCGATGGCCATCGGCGAAGGTCTGACCGGATTGGTGATCGAGCGAATGAAGCCGGTCATGGTGGTCGATGCGCTGGCTCACCCGCGTTACAAATACTTCCCGGAAACCCATGAAGAACATTTTCATTCCTTTCTCGGCGTGCCGTTGATCGATAATAAAATGCCTTCAGGAGTTCTCGTCGTGCAAACTTCTCGGCGGCGGGAGTTTGCCCGGGATGAGATTCGGCTGCTCACGACAATTTCCGCTCAAGCCGCGAGCGTTATCGTCCAGGCCCGCCTGGCCGATTCCTTGAGAACTAAGGAGGAAGAGCGAAAGGAATTCCAAAAGCGCATGAACGCAGCGATGCGCAAGCTGCGTTCCTATGAGGGTAAGCGCCGAGAAAAGGCGGCGAAGGGCCATTTGAAATGGCGCGGTCGGTTGACCGGACTGGCGGCGTCCCCTGGTTTCGGTCGCGGAAAAGCCTTCGTCTTGGAACCCCGGATGGATCTCAGCAGCATCAAGAAGAAAAAGGCTTCAAGTCCGCAGCGGGAGATTGAGCGTTTTCGCGGTGCCGTCGAGTGTGGCATCGAGCAAATCAACGATGTAAAGAACCGCATGGGCACCTTGATCTCAAAGGAGGAAGGGGCGATCTTCGACGTTTATCGGCTTATTCTCGAGGATCCGGCGATCATCCAACAGATCGAAACCCAGATCCGCAAACAGGGCTATACCGCCGAGTACGCCATTCGGGTGGTGTTCGAGCGCTATTTGCAGACTATTTCACAAATCGACGACGAATATCTGCGGGATCGGACCACGGATGTTAAGGATGCCGCGCAGCGGCTCCTGGAAAATCTCTCGGGGACCCAGGGCCGACAAATCGAAATACCTAAAGACGCGGTCTTGATCGCGGAGGATCTCTCGCCGGCCGACCTAAGCACCATCGAGGGAGACAAGTTCAAAGGCATCGTGCTCGCCACCGGGGGTGTCACCTCTCATGCCTCGATCCTGGCGAAGTCGTTTGAAATTCCTGGCGTCGTCGCCGTTGACGGTCTCATGGACTCGGTTCATCAAGGCGACTTGGTGATCGTCGATGGAAATTCGGCGGTCGTTTATGTCAATCCCAACCAAGAGATCATCCGTGAATATGATCGGTTGGAACTGGACTATCTGAAACTCAACCGTGAATTGGACGGACTTAAAAACCTGCCCGCGGAAACCCTCGACGGACACAGAGTTTCGCTTTACGCAAACATCGGACTCCTAAGCGATGTGGCGTTTGCCGATCTTCACGGCGCCCAAGGTATAGGTCTCTACCGCACTGAGATCCCTTTTCTCGCCCACCGCGATTTCCCCGGCGAGGAAGAACAGTACACTCTCTATAAACGTGTGGTAGAGGCGATGGCCGGAAAACCCGTAACGATTCGCACCTTGGATATCGGAGCGGACAAATATCCATCCTATATCCAGAGCGTCGGGACGGAACCAAATCCATTTTTAGGGTGGCGCTCGATCCGCATCTCCCTGGAAGTCGAAGAGGTTTTTAAGACGCAACTGCGCGCGATTCTGCGCGTCGGGGACTTAGGGCGAGTTCGACTGCTCGTGCCTATGGTATCGAGCCTTGAAGAGATCTTAAAGGTAAAGGAACTCTTAGAGGAAGCAAAAGAGGAACTTCAACGAGACGGCACGCCGCACGACCGCCAAGTGGAACTCGGAGTGATGGTAGAAGTCCCGGCCGCCGTCCAACTCGCAGATCGATTTCTCCGTGAAGTGGATTTCCTGAGCATCGGCACCAATGACCTTATTCAATACATACTCGCCGTGGACAGAAGCAATCGTAAAGTCGCAAATCTTTACGAGCCTCTCCACCCGGCGGTTTTGGCCGCGCTCATGTCCACGATCGAAGCCGGCAAACGAGCGGGCAAACGCGTCGGACTATGTGGCGAGATGGCGGGCGATCCCCTTTTTGCTTTGCTGCTGTTGGGAATGGGACTGGAAGAGTTCAGCATGGGGGCCCTCTACGTCCCGGTGGTCAAAAAGGCGATCCGGTCGATTACCTATCAGGCAGCCAAGTCGACCGCGCAAATTGTCCTCCAGATGGATTCGGTGGGTGAAATCAAAAGATACCTTTTCGAACAGGTCCGAGAGTTAGGTATGGTCGAGTTGATGGAGATGTACCATTAGCAGGGCGAGCTCTGGATTGAGTCATGAGTTGATTTCCGATTGGGGAAGGATTAAAGTGCTAAATTCGAACGAGTGTTCGAAAATAGCCACTTTGGGAAAGGAACTGATATGGTAAACATTTCGTCTTTCGATGACTGGATCCAATATTTTCGCGAATGGCAAAATGACATCGGCTACGACCCAACGCTCCTCGGCAACTATAACTTCGAGACCAAGTTGGGCGATTTGCACAGCGCTGAAATCGAATTTGGCGACTTTAAGGGCCAGCGCAAATGGGAACGCGTAGGGCAAATTCCCAATCAATCGATTCGTGACGCCCTCATGAACCTGATCGTTTATCAGGGGGACACTGAGTTTGCTTCAGTTGAGCAACAGAGGAATCTTCTGGACACCGCTCCCACGGAATACGACAGACAGGCGTTGGTTCGCGTCAACAGTGAAGAGATGCGCCACGGTTGGCAGATGTGCTATCTCTTGGTGAATTACTTCGGCGATTCGGGCAAACTTGAAGCGCGAAAGCTCTTGGAACGCCGGGCCTTCAGAGGTGATCGGCTGCTGGGTTCTTTCAATGCGCCGGTCAAGAACTGGCTCGACTTTTTCACCTATACCGAATTTGTCGATCGTGACGGCAAATATCAACTAACAATGCTTAGCCATTCCGCCTTTGCCCCGTTGGCCGAGAGCGTGACGGCGATGCTCAAGGAAGAATTCTTCCACATGTTCACCGGCCATACCGGCCTCACGCGTATTCTGAGAGCTGGAAAGATCCCTGTTGCAATCGTACAAAAGTACTTCAACAAATGGTTGTCGACCGCCTATGATCTTTTCGGCACCGATCACTCTTCGTCGGCTAATTGGGCTTACGTTTGGGGCTTGAAAGGACGATTCGACGAGGACGAGGCGAAAATTCCCGCCGAGAAGGATAAACTTAATGACTTGGCCCGGAACCACTATATCGCCGAATGCGCCAAGCTCATTGACCAGCTCAACGCGTTGATTCCGCAAGGTCAGCCAAAACTCTACGCGCCGGATTTGAAATTTAACCGTTCCATCGGCGAGAATGTCGGCAAGACCTACAGCGTTACAGGCGAGCTACTGTCGACCGACGCTTATAAGAAGCATGTCACTCAAGTTTTGCCGACGGTGGAGGATGAACAACTTCTCAGTGAGATTATCAAATCAAAGGACTGGGTCGCGCAGATGCAAATGAAATCATAAGGTTGTCGAATCCGCTTGTCGCACGAAACATTCTACGATAGGAATGACCGCATAAGGAGACTCGGTAATGCGGATCTGTCTGGTCTGTCAAAATATTGATTGCAAGTCACGGGGCTCCGAGCAACTCATGAAAGAGTTTCAGAAGCGGGTCGCCGCAAAGGGGCTGACCGACGTCGAAGTGAAACCCTACATGTGCTTCGGAGCCTGCCAGGAGGGGCCGAATATCGTGCTCTACCCGGAAAAGAACTGGTACGCGAATGTCAAGGTTGAAGACCTCGATGAGATCACCGAGCATCTCGCGGGCGGACCGCATGTGCAGCGCCTCGATACCATCGACTCGTCGCTTAAGGAACTCATCTATCAACTCTTGGACACGGGGATCCTCTAAGTCATGGAAGGCATCCTTTTCCCTCACGGAGTGCCTGAGGGGAGAGAAGGATTGAAGGAATACCGCGCCCGCGGCGGCTACGAAGCTCTCTACAGGTTCATCAAGTCTTCCCCCGAAGAAATCATTCAGCAAATCACCGATGCGGGCCTTCGGGGCCGCGGTGGCGCGGGATTTCCCACGGGAAAAAAATGGTCCTTCACTCGCGAAGCGCCCGAGCAACCCCGCTACCTGGTCTTGAACGGCGGCGAAGACGAACCAGGCAGCAAGAAAGATCGCGTGCTGATGGAAAATCTTCCCCACTTGGTTATCGAAGGGGTGATTCTCGCGGCCTATGCGATTGGCGCTGTTAAAGCATACCTCTACATCAACGCCAATTATCAAGCCGCGACAAAAAGCATCACGGATGCTTTGGCGGAAGCTAAGTCCGCCGGCTATTGGGGTCACGACCTTCTGAGCAGCGGTTTCAACCTGGACGTTGAAATAGTCGCCGCGCCGCATAATTACGTCGCCGGTGAAGATACCGCGGTTCTCGAAGTGATCGAGGGCAAGAATCCGCTGCCGAGGCAAAAACCGCCCTTCCCAGTTACAGTGGGCCTCTTTGGCAAGCCGACGTCGGTCAACAACGTCGAGACACTCGCGAACGTCGCGCCGATATTACTGCGCGGCCCCGATGGGTATCGAAAATTCGGCACGCCGGACAGTCCGGGAACGATGATCTTCTCGCTCAATGAAGACGTCAATTGTCCGGGAGTTTACGAGCTGCCCTTCGGTACCCCGTTGCGCTACCTCATCGAGAATTGCGGCGGCGGCATGAAGAACGGTAAGAAGATCAAGGCTATCATGCCAGCGGCGCCGTCGTCGGCGTATTTATCGCCGGACAAGCTCGATACGCCCCTGGAACCCAATGCCATGAGAGCAGCCGGCTCAGCTCTGGGTTGCGGTGTCGTTCGTCTCGTCGGTGAAGGAACCTGCATAGTCGAAGAGGTGCTAGGGATCGCCGACTTTTTCACGGCGGAATCCTGCGGCCAATGTCCGGCTTGCCGTATGGAAACAAACACGCTGTCCATGCTGATAAAAAAAGTTCAGCAGGGTCAAGGCGGCCAGCCGATCTTGGAACAGTTCGGCAAAGTCTTGGCTTTCAACAAGGGCAAAGGGTTTTGCAACCTCATCGCCATGCCCGGGCCGCCCATCGAGAGCGCGCTGAAACTTTTTCCCGGCGACTTCGAAGCGCATCTTGCCACTGGGAAATGCCCGGCAAACTGACTGATTCTCGGCCTCAAGCCGGAGAGTTCGCCGTTCGTCGGCGCGACGCCGACTTTATACCCCCAAAACCATTTCCACCGATGCAATGAGTCCGGATTCCGCAGTTGAAAGTTAATGCACGGAGCGAGGCGCGAGCGTTCCGTAGCGAAGGCAATGGAGTTCTGCCTCTAAGAGCGTTGAGACCACCGGTGCCCTAAGTGGCGTCCGTAAACCGCTGACAACAGATTGCCAAGCACGTAAAACGACTTTGATACTGCGGAGATCGGTGCCTTTGCTACTCCAGTCTCACACCTCACTCAGTAAAGATTGTAACTTCAACTGCGGAATCTGGGATCATTGGACTGGCATCGATCGTCAACGTTGCTTGACGGTTTGCACGTCCACTTGATAGTGTCTGTGTCGGTTCTCCAGAGGAGGTAAGAGTTTATGGCTTGGATTGGAGTCTGTCTTCTATTCGCAGCTGTCATCGGCGTTCTCCCGCCTATGAACCTTGACGCCAGCGGCTCCGAAGCCGTTCTAGAAGGCGCCAGGAAAGAGGGCAAGCTGGTCGTTTACACGTCGATGACCGTCGACCAGGCGCAAAAACTCAATAACGCCTTTTCGGCAAAATACCCTTTTATCCAAATAGGCATGTTTCGCGCCGTGGGTGAAAGATTGCTCACTAAGATCATGACGGAGGCGCAAGCGGGACGATATGAATTCGATGTCGTGCAGTCCGCCGAAACCCAGGCCTATTTCCTCAAGAAGAAAAATCTGCTCGGAAAGTATCTGCCTGCGGAGACAAAACATCTTCACAAGGGATTTTTCGATTCCGAAGGTTACTGGTCGGCGGTTTACATGATGCCCAACGTCATCGGTTACAACACCCGCATGGTCAAGCGGAATGAAGTTCCCAGGTTGGACGAAGATCTCCTGAACCCGAAGTGGAAGGGGAAAATCGGCATGGACCATACGAAACCGGAGTGGTTTGCCTGGAAGCTCAAGCGCATGGGCGAGGAGAAGGGGATGGCCTACATGAAGAAGCTAGGCGCCCAGGAACTTCGGCTCTATGCCGGCCTTACGATCATCACGGGTCTCCTGGCCGCCGGCGAGTTTCCCTTGGTACTGAATACCTACGTTCACAATGCCGAGGATGCGAAGCGCAAAGGCGCGCCGGTGGATTGGGTTGCTCAGGAGCCGGTCTTTACCAAGTTTCAGCCGATCGGCGTCGGCGCGAGAGCGGCCCATCCAAATGCGGCGAAGCTTTTCGTTGACTTCATGCTCTCCGAAGACGGCCAGAAAATCATCGCGTCCTTCGGCCGGGTACCGACGCGCATCGGCGTCCCGACCGCTGTCCAGGGTATAGACAAGCTCAATTTCGTAGTCGATGAAATAAGCGCCGGCGATGACTTCAATAAAAACTACGAGCTGTTTCGCAATGTTTTCGGCGGGGCGAAGTCCTGACAAGGATCAAACGATGAGACCCATATCCATTAAGTGGCCCAACGATGCTAAAATCGCCGTGAGCTTCTTCGTCGCCTTCGAAGCTTTTGAAAAATTTTCCCAGTACCGGCGCGGCGGCGACAAGTCCGACTATGCCTCGCTTACTTACGGCGAATATGGCGGCCGTGCCGGCATCTGGCGCGTCATGGAAACGCTAAGCCGCAACGGCGTCAAAGGCACCATCGATACCAACGGCCGGATCGCCGAAGATTTTCCCGACGCGTTAAAGGAATTGCACGCCGCCGGGCATGAAATCGTCGGCCATGGCTGGGTCAATGACGTTTACCTGACCGCACTCGATCCGCAACAGGAAAAGGAATTAATCAAGAGAACATTGCAGAGCCTCGCGTCGGTGACGGGCACGCGGCCCGTCGGCTGGGTCAGCCCCGGTCATAGAATCAACGAACATACTTTCAACCACCTCGTTGAAGAAAGCATCTACTGGAGCGGCGATCTTTTCGGCCCGGACATACCCGAGCACCGCATGATCAACGGCAAGCCGCTGGTCATCATGCCGCGCCTCGACTACGCCAACGACCATTCGCTGATCTTTCACCCAAAGAATTCCGCGCGGGTCTATTTCGAGAGCTTCAAAACCGCCTTCGACTATCTCTACGCCGAAGGTCAAGCGGGCTCGCCCAAGCTCATCGACGCGCTGGTGCATGCGCATATCGGCGGCAGGCCAAATATCATCGGTGTCTTCGAGGAGTGCATCCGTTACGCCAAGGGTTTCAAGGATGTCTGGTTCTGCACCAAAGGGGAAATCGCCAAGTGGTACCTCGATCAGGTCGTCGGTAAATCCGCGGGAGGAAACTAGCATGGCAAGCACCGGCGTCACGCAAACTTTTGCCGAAGGCCTAAAGTCGCGCGAACTCCTGCTCAAGCTCACTTGGGATGAATGGCTCGCGGTCGCGCCGCCGTATCCGCAAGGCAATTTCTCCACGCGGGACGTTGCCGTTCGGTACCGGCGCAACGGCTACGACTGGGATATCCATGGCACGCTCTACACGCCGAAGAAAGAAACGAACGATAAGCGCGCCTTCGTACTATTTCACGGCGGCGCCGGCAGCGAGAAGATCATGGACCTGACGCCCGACGGCAGGCCGGGACTTGCCCGCGTACTCGCGGCCCAGGGCTTCAAAGCTTTGGCGCTGACCTATCCCGGCCATTATCCGCCGGGGGGCGTTTGGAAAGTTCCGATAGCGGAACGACAGCCGGTCTATCTGATGGATCGTGACCTGCCGAAGGACGAGATCCTCGACCGCAACCTGAAATGCACCTTCAATGTGATTTTGCAGGGGGCAGGATTGCTCGCTGATCAACATCTCGCGGGCCGGGAAAATTTGGCGTTCGGTCATTCCACCGGCGGGCCGATGGCCGCCCATCTCACCCGCTTTTCGAAAGAGACCAAGATCATCGGTCTGGTCGGCTTCGGCAGCGGTGGGCCGGACGGCTGGCGGCTCCAATGGCGTAACCAGACCGGCGCGGAGAAATATGCCGAGAAGCCGGTCGATCACATCTCGCGGCGCTCGCCCGATTCTTTTCGCGAGTCGGGCTACATAGACCCGCCCGATCTCACGCCCTGGGGCGGCGGCGAGGACTACATCCGGCTGGTGAGCCCGTTGCGTTCCCAGATGAAAACCAGCCTGTGCGACAACCAGCACAATGCCGCGGTGGGCATCCTGGAAGAATATCCCAAGCGCACGGGGCTGCCGCGCGAAGAGTATTTCGATCATTTGCAAGAGCCCGACCTGGAGTGGCTCAAAACCATACGCGTCCTATTAATCGCCGGCGAAAACGACAAGGGCCATTGGGTCAAAGGGGAGAAGCTCGAAGACAAGCGCGAGATGTTCATGGGCGCCAAATACGCCGCCGCCACACGCGGCGCCCATGTCGTCCTAATCCCGCGCTACGGACACGTCGGATACGCGGAGCTTTACAACGAAAAAATCGCTTACCTGTGGCTCTGGGCGTACAAGTTCGGCTACTTCGAATAGCCGCGCTTCTTCCAATAAGGAGAAAGGACAATGATGCCGAAACCGCCGTTGAGGTCCGTCGTCGCGCTGATCGTTATTGGATTCGGATTCCTCGCGATCTCGGTGCAGGCAGCGCAAACCAAGACGATGCCGGCGGCTGAGCTTGCTTTCTACAGGGGAGCCGACCGGGAAAAGATTCTTCTGGAAGGCGCGAAAAAAGAAGGCCAGATAACCTTCTACACGTCGAATACCTGGGTGGCCGGCCCGGTGTCTAAAGAGTTCGAGAAAAAGTACCCCTTCGTTAAGGTCAACGTCTGGCGCAGCGATTCGAAAGCGCTGCTCAAGCGCTTGAGCGAAGAGGTCGGCGCGGCGCGTTTTCTCGCCGACGTCGTCGAAACCAGCCCTGAGTACCTCGCGCTCATGCTGCAGGACAATCTGCTTCAGGAGCACACTTCACCGGAGCTCGGCGCCTACGACGACGAAGCCAAAATCAAAGGCAAGAGGGGCGTCTACGCTTGGACCAACCGCGAGATCTATATCAGCTTGGGGTATAACACCAAATTGATACCCGCCGCTGAAGCGCCGAGATCGGTGAAGGACTATCTCGATCCCAAGTGGAAAGGAAAAATGTCGATTGCCGGAACTACGACCGGTGTCCAATGGGTCGGCGCCATTATGGACGCCATGGGGCGCGAGTTTTTGGAAAAAGTCGGCGCCCAGGATATCAACGTGCAAAACATCTCGGGGGCGGCGCTATCCGGGCTGGTCGCCTCGGGCGAGGTTCCGCTCTCGCCGACGATCTTCAATTCCAATATCTTTACCCACAAGCAAGAAGGCGCGCCGGTGGATTGGCGGCCCCTCGACCCGGTCGTTGCGGGCGTGGGCACTTCGGGAATGATCGTCAATGCGCCCCATCCCCACGCCGCGCTGCTGTTCCTGGATTACCTGCACTCGAAATTCGGCCAGCAAGTCGCCATGAAGGGCGGTCTCAGCTCGGCGCGCGCAGACATCGGCTCCCTCGAGCAGAAATTCAAGAAAGTCTATATGGAGAGCAAGTACGCACCGGAGGAATACGAGAAGAAGTTTAACGAGTGGGAAGCCCTGATGCGCCGGCTATTCATCCGCAGGCGTTAATCTGCGAGGACCTCGAGGTATCTAATGGCACACAAGGTTTTGGTCACCGGGGCGAACGGCTTCATCGGCTCACACACGACGCTGCTGCTCGAATCCCTCGGCCATGAAATTATTCCGATCGATGTCCTGCCTCGCTCCAGCGATCTCTCATTGCTGGGGATCAAGACTCCGTCACAACTGATAAACGTCACCGACGGTCCGGTCTTCAGCGAACTGTGCGCCAAGGAAAGGCCGACGCACATCTTTCACGCTGCCCATCCGCCGCGGGACGAATCGCCCACGGTATTGAATTATTGCTACCACGCAATGACCAATATTCTCGAAGCGGCCAGAGAGCTCAAGATCAAGCGCGTGGTCTATTCCAGTTCCGCTTCGATTTACGGCCCGCTTAAAAAACCAGATGGCAGTCTGGTCAAAGAAGAAGACGCAGTGACGATTTATCCCACCTATTTTTACCGAGCCGCCAAGACGGTTTCAGAATGGATGGGTGACTTCTATAAGGAAAAACACGGCGTCAGCTTCGTTGCTTTGAGGTACGCGTCCGTTTACGGTCCCGGGCTCTACAGGAGCATTCCCTTGGAACTTAAAAGAGGCATTCTCGGCCAGCCCTGCCGCCCCTTTCTTACCCGCCCGCTGGACGATCTCGTCTACGTAGAGGACGTAGCCGACGCCGTGCGGCGCGCGCTGTTTGCAGACAAACCGCTCAGCCGCGCCTATAACATCGGCCTCGACAAGACGTACGTCAGCGAAGATCTGGTTCAGGCGATCCGCAAGGCGCTGCCGGAGCTAAAATTTGAAATCGGTGAACATCCAAACGCCGCCGAAGTCACCCCTCATCGCCTGCGCAACCCGCTGGATATTTCGCTCGCTAAAAAGGAACTAGACTGGGCGCCGACGATCTATCTCGAAGAAGGCATCGCGCGGCTTGCCGCGTGGCTGACGGAGCATAAGGCTCGACTGCGCGTTTAATCTTCCGGGTGTTGGTTCAAATGAAAAGAGGAGGTTCCATCGATGAAGACCCTTTCTGCAGCAAGTTGTTGTTTCCTCACCGCGGTGTGGTGCTGGCTTTGTCCCGCGGCCGGTTTCGCCGCCGTCCCACTGCCGGCTTCCCACTTGGCCCTCTATCAAGGCGCCGACCGGGAAAAGATTCTCGTCGAGGGCGCCAAGCGCGAGGGGCAGTTTACGCTCTACACTTCGCACACCTGGTTCCGCACTTTCGTCAAGGAGTTCGAGAAGAAGTACCCCTTCGTCAAAGCGAACGAATGGCGTAACGACTCTAAAACCCTCATCAGAAAAGTGCTTGAGGAAGCTAAATCCGGCCGTGTTCTTGTCGACGTCGTCGAAACCACGGCGGACGGCATGGGACTCATAAAACGGGAAGGTCTTTTCCAAGAGTATTATTCCCCGGAAGCGCGCCACTACCCCAGCGAGCTTAAGCCGAGGGGGAAGAAAGGATTTTTCTACCTGCCGAACCGGGAAACCTACAGCAGCCTGGGGTTCAACACGAAGCTGATTCCGCCGGCGAGTGCGCCACGGAGCTTCAAAGACCTGCTCGACCCGCGATGGAAAGGCAAGATGGCGATCACCGGTACCTCGACGGGTGTGCGCTGGATCGGCAATGTGCTGGATGTCATGGGGCGCGAGTTTTTGGAGAAGATGGCCGAGCAGGACGTCAGCGTCCAGGACATGGCGCCCGCGGCATTGATCAATTTGATCGCCTCCGGCGAGGTTCCCATGTCCCCGACGATCTTAGACGCCAACGTTACCATGGCAAAGCGGAAGGGTGCGCCGGTCGAGTGGCGCCCCCTCGAACCCGTGGTCACCACCGTCGGTTCGGCGGCGTTGGTGGCCAAAGCGTCCAACCCACATACTGCGCTCCTTTTCATCGATTACCTGCTCTCCAGGGAAGGCCAACAGCTGATCATGAAAGGCGGACTCTGGTCGCCCCGCGAGGACATCGGCACGCTGGAGCAGAAATTCAAAAAAACCTACCTCGACGAAAAGTACTCAATAGATGAGATCGAGGCAAAATTTACGCAATGGGAGACTTTGCTGCGGCAACTTTTCATCAGGAAGCGATAGATGGGATCGTTTCTTGGCGGAACGCAAGACTTGGGGCGCATCAACCGCCGAAGCAGCGTGCTTGCCCAGAGGACGATTTGACCACGCAGGTTTTACTTTTTGATCGACCCTTCAGGCAAAACAGTTAGGAAAATAAGGTTCTTCAGGCTTTTGTGGGAAGCAGGGGCTCGGAGTTTGCACCGCCGTGGCGCGTCCCTCGACGGGCTCGGGACGTGGTGAGCCCGTCGAACCACGGAGGGCGCAGAGAAAATCGCCTAAAAATAGCAACTTGAACAAACCCTCTGTGAACTCTCTGTCTCTGTGGTGAATATCTCTTCACAGGGAACCGAGAAGAACCAAAAATAAAGACCACTCTCCGGCAGCGGCATTTGAACCTTTAGTGGGCGTAAGTATATTTTTCGCGGCAATTCATTTTTAACAGGCCGCAAAAGAAATCTCGCACCTGCGCGATCTTCATGAACTTGTCATATTCATAGTGCGGCCCGTAACTGGACCAAATCTCCGTCCCGGGTTCAATATCTTTCAAAGCTATGAAAATAACATAGGGACGCTGGCAAAGTTGTTTGATCGCCGCGTTCTGGAAGTTCGTGTCCTTGTCATTGATCTTGCTGGGGGCGAAATTGATGCGGCTCACGTTGGCGCCGTAATCCTTGCTGTCGAGATACTTATACGGGTGGGTTTCCTGCCAGGCGCATTCCGGTATGGACGCGATGTAATGATTGCCGCGGGAGGGATCGTTATCCGGAATCAGCCGGCCGCCCAACTCACCGATCACGTCCTCCTTTTTGATTTTGACGACGGCAAATAGACCGTTGCCGGCGCCGGGGATCCTCGATTTCTTTATCACCGTCCGCCTGTCGTATTCTTTGTTAATCTTTACTAACGGAGCCTCCTCGGCTGGCAGAACCAAACTGCTTGAAACAAGAGAGACGGTCAAGAATACAATAATGAAGGGCAATCGTTTATTCATTTCATCCTTCCGCGAACGCCGTGTTTTCATCTCAGGAACCGTGAACGAGAGTTCTTCTAAGAACACGTCGGCAATATAACCGGGTACCGGAAGTTGATTAGAAATAAGGATATTCAGGCTTCTGTGTGGCTAACATGTCCAACGCTATTTCAGTGCAAGGACTCAGAAATAGCACCGCGGAGGCGCTGAGGTCGCGGAGAAGGGGGAGTAGAAAATAATCTCTGTGAACTCTGCGTCTCTGTGGTGAATAGTCTTTCACAGTAATCCCGGAAGACCCAGGAATAAAGGCGAGGCCCCAGCGCCAAATGGCCAACGATTTTCCGAGGCGGCAACGACACAAACGTAGCCAACCCCTTTTCCCATCGTCAAGATATTGAAATCAGAATCCCGGCGCTCTCATCTTCGTAGCTTCCGATCCAATCTCTCATAATCCCCCAAGTGCGCTCGCATCAGGCTCTTCCACAGCTTGCCGTGGTGCGGGACTACGAAGTGGAGCAGTTCGTGGACGATTACGTATTCGCCAACGTCGCGGTCTAGGCTCAACAGCTCGGCGTTGAAATTTAGGT
>Ga0214473_10005909_pt1 | contig 14646 bp, 15 predicted proteins | sample RVTome_7_FD_203509 | JGI IMG/M metagenome (GOLD analysis project Ga0214473, IMG submission 203509) | Soil microbial communities from uranium-contaminated site in the Upper Colorado River Basin, Wyoming, United States - RVT98D197 | ecosystem: Environmental > Terrestrial > Soil > Contaminated >... | reverse complement strand
CGACCAGGCGTTTGGTGAACTGCCCGGCGCCGGCGCCGATCTCCACAAGCGTGCGCCAGGGTAGTGAGTCGAGCACGTCCAACTCCTGCTGGTATCGGCCGTGCTCATAGGGTGAATGGTCCACGTCCCACGGATTGCCGTCGGCCATGGCCGCGGGCGGGCCGCCGAGGAAGTACTGGCTGAACCGCTGGACGTCCGAGCCGGGCAGTTGCAGATACTGACGGGCGGCAGGAAAGTCGGAATCTGTCATCCGCCCCGCCAGCATGCGGCGGCCGTAGTAGCGATTCGCCGTGTCAATCAGTAGCGACATGGCATGCTCGTCAGCGACGTGCACTTCCGTACCCAGGCCCTTGGCGGTCTGCATCCATAGATCGGGCTGCATTCGGGCGACGGTCGCGGTGGCGGCAACGCGTGCGGGGTACGTGTCTTCGATGTCCGGCACGTACACCCTGGGGCGGCCGGCCAGTAGCGGCTGGAGTCGCTCGCCCAGGAGGCGATCGGGCCGACGATTGGCGCCGACGACGGCGATGTTGTCAGCGCCCAAGGCGGGATACAGGTACGGCGCGGGATACCGCAGACAGGCAATGGGCTTGACGCCGATGGCCTGACACGCCTCTCGCCAGGCGGATTCGGCCTGCTCGAGGGTCTGGCCGGGAACGGGATCGGCGAACACCAGGACCGCATCGTAGTGAACCGATCGATCGGCCAGGACAAGATTGCCGAACAGGGTCAATTCATCGCCCGGATGGCCGCAGACCAGCAAACGTGTCATGGGATGCTCCGATTTCGCGGCCGACGCGCAGGCTGCCCAACCTGGACCCGCCCTCACTATGTGCGACGCTGTGACCCGCCGCCCCATGGCCAGGTGGATCGAGCCGCTGCAGGACGGCGGCTGCGACGACCGCGCCCGGACGCGGCTTTGACAGGGTAAGAACCTTGAATGATGACTTGCAGACTGTCCGCTGGTGTCATTGGGTGGTAGTGCGGCGGACGACGACGCGAACATGTGCCCGGTGACAGATGCTGGTTTTCAGCCATATATCCTCTTCGCGATCGAGACGGAAAAGGGCCGCGACGGCGCGGGCATTGCCGGTGACAAGGGCCGATATCTCGAATTGGGTGTTGCGCCCGGGGATAAGAGCACGAGCGTGTATGGCGTGTTCGCGTTCGAAATGACGTACTGATCGAAAGTCAATTGTGTACCGGAAGACCCAGAGCCCACCCTCGGCTGAGGGTGGGCTTTGTACTTACAGCGGATCGGGGCGCGTGGGGCGACGTCATCTGCGGAACCCGCTACAATGACTGGTGAACCACGGCTCTTCTCTAAGGAACAAGTGCAATGACGCATAGGCTACTGGCATCGACCATCGCGCTGCTTCTTGGAACGTCGCTGATCACTTCGCACGTGATCGCGCAAAGCGAGGCGATCGAAACACCGCCGCCATCTCAGGTCGCGGCGGGTAGCGCAGTCGTCGTCCTGGCTCGGTACGGCCAGAGCGTGCGAGGGACGGTGGATGGCTTTCCCCTATTGGTCCTGCGCGGCACACACGCGCAGCGCGGCGAGGCGCACGGCGCGCTTACGGCCAAACAGATCATCGCCGTCTGCGGTTCGACGGCCGACTTCTTGCTGAAAAGTTCCTACGCAGCCAATCGCCAGGACAACCCGTGGGAAAAGGGAATCGAGGCGATTGCGCGGTTCACGTATCCACAGCGGTTCGAGCAGGAGCTTGCCGGCATGCTGCGGGGCATTCAGACCGCGCTACCTGACCCGGCCGATCGCGTGATCCCGTCGCTGGGACGGCAGATCACACTCGAAGATCTGAAACTTCTGCAGACTGGCGAGGTGTTCGAGCTGATGCGGTGCAGTCAGTTCTCCGCCTGGGGGGCGCTGACCGACGACGGTCAGCCCATTGTCGGGCGCAACTGGGATTATCCGCCCCTGTACTCGATGGACTACGCGTGCATCGTGGCGATCGAGCCAGCCGAGCCGGGACTGTCACCGACGTTCGACGCGATGTGCTTCGGCATGATTTCCTCCGGCATGGCGACGATCAATCGTGACGGCGTCTATGCATCGGCCAACGACGGCGGCATCAGTGAGCAAGGCGTCGTAATCGAGCAGCCTGAGCCCGTCGGATTGCTTCTGCGGACGGTGATGGAAACGGCGGCGCCCGATCAGGTGGTGGATCGGTTTGTCGAGGCGATCGACGGCCACGTGACGCTGGGTCTGCTGTTTCAATTCGTCGGCACGGATATTGAAGATGGGCCGGCGGCGATCGTCGAATACGATCCGCAGCCGGACGGCCAGGGCACCCAGGTCCGTCACGTGCAGAGCCGACTACCTTATGCCCTGCTGATGACCAATCACTGCGTGGCCGGCGATGAGAAGGGGCCGGACGAAAGCGTGGGGCGCTACCGCACGATTTCCGACGCGATCAACAGGCATGGCCGCGATCGCAGCAAGATCCGATTCGACGAAGTGCGGCAGATCACGAACAGCGTGGCCAAAGCGTCGGCCGTCAACACGACGATGTACACGGCCGTGGCGTGGCCCGCGCAAAGAAAGATGATGGTGGCGACCGCACCGGATCTGGCCACACCGGCAACGCAAGGCCGGTACGTCATGGTCGAGTGGGACCAAATCTTTGCCGCCCGGTAGGCTGCAAGACGCTTCGATGGCGGTGGCTTGACCGGAGGCAAGAGGACAAATCCGAAGATCAAAGCTCGAATGACGACGTGGTGATTCGTCGATCACGGTGGGGCAGCCGCCCCAAGATGGGACGGCTATAGAGCCGGGCTTGACGGCTCGGCCGATAGCCGATCAGCTCCAGGGCTTGCCGTCTTTGTTGGTGCCGCAGAGGTTGACGGCGATACCCAGTGCCTCGGCCATGGCGGCTTTGGCCATCATGGCTTCGTCGGCGCCTTTGGCGTCCTTGGCGTAGACCACCTGGATGTGGTTCGCTTTGTGCTTGGCCATCATCTGGTCGCGGCTGACGCCGTACGTCACCGCGTGCATGATGGGCCACTGGGGCGTGGTGGCCTCCCATCGCCTTTGCGTCTCGGCTTCGGGCAGGTGGACAGCGCCGGCTCGGCCGAGGTCCATGTGGAGCTTGCCCTTTTCGATGTAGATGCGGCTCCAGACGATTTCGCCGCGCTTGCTCACGCCGCGCACGGTCCCGCCGCCGAGCCGGAAGTACATGGGCGGCTGGCGCAGGGAGTCGGCGCCTCTCCATCCGCCGACGAAGTGCGCCGGCGGCGCGGCGCCGCTGATCAGGAAGACCCAGACATACTCCTTGGTCCTGCCGGATCGGTCGAGGTCGCCCCAGCGGATGTCGTGCAGCGTCGTTTCCAGCGGCTGGCCGAGCGCCTTGTGCACACGGTTGGTCATCAGCGCGTCGAGGCCGGCACATTCGTCGACTTCGTTGAAGTGCGGTAGCGGCTCACCCTTGTAGAGGATGTGCCGGCCGTCGCGGCTCTTGACCGGCGGCCGCGCCGCGTTGTTCAGCATGCCCTCGACCAAGTCACTGGCGGGCAGGACGTCCTTGAGTCCCTGCTGGTATTGGATGCCGATCAGGTCGCACCCGAAATCGTCGGCGATGCGCATGGCGGCGACGTACATCTTGCACTGGGTGAGGATCTGATTGTTGGTCAGGTCGGTCAGTTCGTTCGGACCGGTGCGGAAGGTCATGCCGTGGTCTTCGAGCCACTTGCGGACCTCGAGCGCTTCGGTGTCGGAGACCTGCGTGGTTTCGAAGAAGAGGGCGGACTGGCTGAGCCGTTCCTTGAAGACACCTGTGGGGTTGAGCAGGTGATCGGGGATGATGCCGTTGAACATGCCCATGCAGCCTTCGTCGAAGACTCCCATGATGGCTTTGTTCTGCTTCAGGTCGGCGGCGAGCGTTTCGCCGACTTTGCGGGCACGCGCGGGGACCTTGGCCTTCTTCCACGGCAGGACGTGATCGGTTTTGTGCGTGCACTTGCCGGTCTGCAGCCATTTCTGGAGTTGGGTTTTGAAGTACTCGTCCGTGGCGAAGTCCTCGCTCCAGAGCGTGGAATAGCTGACGCCCGCGGCGGTCAGCGAGCCGTTCAGATTGAGCATGCCGACCAGGCCGGGCCACTCGCCCGACCAGTTGGCGACGGTCAGGATGGGGCCCCGGTGCGAGATCAGGCCGGGCAGCACGTGATGGGAGTACTGCCAAACAGCCTCGGCGACGATGAGCGGCTGGGCGGGGTCGATCTGCCGGAAGACTTCGACGCCCTCTTTCTGCGAGCCGATAAACCCATGCTTCTGCGAAGCTTTATATACATGAGCGCGTTTGACCTTGTAGCCGAGTCTCTCGATCGCCTGCGTAAGACGACGCTCCATGTCACGCTGGGCCGGCCAGCAGACTTGGTTGGCCGACAGTCGCAGATCGCCACTGGCGACCAGCAGCACTTCCTTGTTCTTGCCTGCGCTGGGGTGCTTGGCGTCGGGTTGGGGGCCCATGGCCGTCTTCTCCGCTAGAGTCACTTGGGCCCCCGGAAGCTGTTCTACGCGGCTGGTCGCAGAGGCTCCTGGGGGCGTTTGGGGCTAATGGCAGACCATGATACAGACTGGGCCGATCGCTGCCGGGGCCAATTGTGGAAAACTGGCCTCGGCGTGGATTCCGGGCCTGTAAGGGGGCCGAGCAAGCCAACGATTCACCGCCCGGCGCCCCGCCAGGGCCATATATTCGAATGTCGAAGCGGCCACAGAGCGGCCACAGAGCCGTAGAATGGGGATATGGCGGATCGGCGGGAGAAGCTTGACCAACTACTGGGTAAGGCGCGATCCCTGCCGAAGGGGCCGGGTGTGTACCTGATGAAGAACGCCGCGGGTGTGGTGATCTACGTGGGTAAGGCAGCTCGGCTGCCGGACCGGGTCAGCAGCTATTTCGTGCCGTCGGCGGCGCGGAATAGCCGAATGAGCCCGCAGAAGCTTCCCATGCTCGACCTGATCGAGGATTTCGAGACCATCGAGTGCGAAAGCGAGTGGGAGGCCCTCCTGGCCGAGGCCCGGCTGATCAAGGACATCCACCCGCGGTTCAACGCACGACTGACTGACGATAAGACCTTTCCCTACCTGGCCATTACGACGCGGGATGACTTTCCAGGCGTCTTTGTCACGCGCGAGCCGACCGCCGATGTCTTCCGGGGGTCGAAGATGCTTGGCCCGTTCACCAGCGTCTATGCGCTGCGGCAGGCGGTGCAGCTCTTGCAGCGGGTATTTAAGTTCCGCACGTGTCGGCTGGACATCCGCGAGAGCGACGATCAGCGTCGGTTCTTTCGGCCGTGCCTGCTGCACGCCATCAAGCAGTGCACCGCGCCATGCGCCGACAAGATCAGCCGGGACAGCTACCGGGCCGACATCGACCGGTTCATTCGCTTTCTGGAATCCAAGCGCTCGGTGATGCTGCGCGAGATGCGTCAGGAGATGGATCGCGCTTCACAGGCCCAGGAGTATGAGAACGCCGCCGCACTGCGCGATCAGATCCACGCCCTGGAGAAGCTCGACGACCGAGGCAGGCGAGCCGACGGCTGGCAGCCGGAAACCGAATCGTTCTACGTCGACCCCCGGAAGGGTCTGGCAGCGCTTGCCAAGGCCCTCGACATCGACGGACCGATCCGTTGCATCGAGTGCATCGACATCGCCCATCTTCAAGGCGGCGAGACGGTTGGTTCGAAGGTCTGCTTCGTGGATGGTCGGCCGCTGAAGAGTCAGTACCGACGGTACAAGATCAAGAGCGTGGGGCGGGGGTCGCACGCGACATCGGGGGGTCCAACGGCAGAGGATGGCGCCGCGAGGGGTACTTCCGGGGGCGATGATTATGCGGCGATCCGTGAGGTCGTGAGTCGTCGCTACCGGGATGCGGGTGAGGGCCATGAGCTATATCCCGACGTGATCCTGATCGACGGCGGTCTGGGCCAGCTTCACGCGGCGCTCGAAGCGTTCGAGCAGGTGGACGTGAAGCCGCCTCTGGTGATCGCCCTGGCGAAGGCCGAGGAGCTAATCTATCACCAGGCGAAGCCGGAGCCGATTCGTCTTTCGCGTCAGAATCTCGGGCTGAAGCTGTGTCAGGCGATTCGCGATGAAGCGCATCGGTTCGCTCAGCACTATCACCACATCCTGCGCCGCAAGAAGGTGATCGGGGAGTGAGGTGTCGCCCATGGCTCAGCAGCTACCGGTACAGCGCATCGATGATGGGGTGGTTGTGCGTCTGAAGGTTGTCCCCGGCGCCAGTCGCAGCCGGATCGTCGGCGCGCTCGGCGACCGTCTGAAGGTGCAAGTCGCGGCGCCCCCGGAAGGCGGCAAGGCGAACAAGGCCGTGATCGATCTCTTGGCCGAGACATTGGGGGTTGCCGTGCGTGACGTGACAATCACCACTGGGCACAGTCAGGCGATGAAGACGGCGCGGGTGCGGGGCGTGAACGTGGCCGAGGCGCGGCAGGCAATGGGGATCTGATCACATCACAAGGCTATCCAGCGACGCCAGCCCCAACGGCTCGCGCAGCCAGAACGGCTCCGCGTACTCCACGCCGATCCGTGAGCCCATGTACCCGTTCATCTGACGCAGCCACGCGACCACGCGCCGGTTGTTCGCCGGCTTCACGAACTGCGACTCATAGGCCAGAATCGACTTTTCCTTCACGTCCATCTGCTGCGAGATGTCCATGCAGAAGCTCGGCTGCGCCACGTGCCGAAGGTGCGTGCAGTAGTAGTAGATCATCCACTTGGGATAGACAGGCTCGCCCGGCAGATCGGTCTTTGTCAGTTTCGCATCGAACCGCGCGCCCTCGACGATCCGCGTCGTCGCCACGTGGTCTGGATGCGCGTCTTCGGGGTACGGTTGGAAGACGATGTCGGCCTGGTGCTGCCGGATCACCCCCGCCACCAGATGCCGCGCCGCCAGCGTGTGCTCGATCTCACGATTCTTCAAGCCAAGCAGCCGACGCTTCACGCCGAGGATCTTCGCCGCCGCCGTCCACTCCTTCTCGCGGATCTGCGGCGACCCATGCGGCGTCGGCTCGCCGTTGGTCATGTCCAGCAGCAGCACGTCATGGCCTTGGCTCACCAGTCGCGCAATCGTCCCGCCCATGCCCAGTTCCTGATCATCCGGATGTGGTCCCACGACGAGAATGTTCATGGCCGCTGCTCCGCCGCCCACGACTCACTGTCGAGCTGGCTCGGAAACCATGCTCGTAGGGTATTTCGAAACTTGGTGAATGCCGTGTCCTGACACCGGGTCAAGCTGACACTGTCTGCCAGTTGCTGGAACAAGGACGACGATCTCTGCTTTCTTGCCAGTCGCAGGGCCTCGTTGAAGACTTCCTTTGGCCGATCCGGCTTACAACTGCCGGAAGAGGCGTAGCCACTCTCGCTTAACCAGGTACGGAGATCGGGCGTTCTGTGAGCCCATCCGAGGACTCTGTCCACCTCAGGCGATTCGCTCCACACCCAGATCTCCAATTCTGGGTCGACCACGATCGCAACGGCCCTTTCAGACCAGCCGTTCTTGCGAAGCGCATCTTCCACATCCGCCTTCAATTCGGTGCGGCTGGCGTCATCTCGTCCAGATCCTTCCCTGTCAAAGACCACGATCGCGTGCCGAAAAGTGTTTGAGAAGGACCGCAGGAAATCATGCGAGCGTCTCAGACAACCAGGATCCCGATCCGGATGGACATAGATCGTACGGGTCACCGTTCGAATGCCCAAGGCCTCCGGTCGTGCAAGAACACCGCGCATCGCAAACTCGATGTCCTTGTCTGCCGCGAGCACTACGAGATCCGAGGAGAATTGGCTGGGCATCTATCCCAACACTCCTCCCGCGAAAAGCACGCCAAGGTTGGTTTCACCCTTCCATTGGCTGAGCGCCGGATGCTCACTGCCGAGGACGATGTCTGTCTCGCCTTCTTCTGTCTTGGCGAAGCATAGGACCTTGTCTGCTTCAACGACACTGAGGATGACAGGCGAGTGTGTCGCCAGAAGCACTTGTGCATCGTAGACCGATGACAGCGACTGATACATCGTTTCGACGGCGCGCGGGTGAATGCCGTTTTCAGGCTCTTCGATCAGATACACGCCCGAAACGTGCGGCAGATAGGCAGGAAGTGTGAGTGCCAGCAGCCGCAGTGTACCGTCTGACGCCATCCATGACCGAACTTCCAGATTGCCGGCGTACTTCAGGACGAGGTAGCGGTGCTTGTCGTCCTCGCGTTCCACGACTCTCATGTCCGTAAGATCCGGCAGCGCCGTTCGCAGATGCGAGATCCAATCGTGAAACCTTTGCGGGCTCTGCTTTTGCAGGTCGCTGACCATCCACGGCAGATTCGACCCATCCGGCTTGAAACGCCGAACCTGCCCGGGCGGACTTGCCTTTCGGATAAGTAGGCTGTTCAGTTGGATGCGAGAGACGCCTTCGGCCAGAAACCCCCGCAGCCACGTGCCGATCGGAAACTTCGACTCATCGTCTGGAAGGTTGCCCAGTGCGGACTTCCGGGGACCCAGCTTGATGGAGGGGAACCAGCCCTTGCCCGATTTCGGAGACACTTCAGAGTAGAAGTTGTCGTTTCCTCCACGCGCCTTGGTCACGATTCGCCGGATACTCTGCCCTCGCGCGGGGCCAAATATAGTTGGCGGAGCTTCTGTGGCAGCAGGAAACAACGTCCGCTGCTTCTGGCCATGCTGCGATCTTGTCTTGCACAGGAGTCTCTCTGCAAGGATGCCGATCTCGCCGCTGCTGTCGTCAGCGCCGATTTCGACTTCATATCGAGCGGTCTCGTATGATCGATCTTTCTCATGCAGTACTTCGCGACGTTCCTCGGGGATACGCACTTCGATGGCCAGTTGAAATCGCTTCCCAGTCCGGTGCCACAACAGGTCATCGAACGCTTCGGTTCGCTCCCGGATCGCGGCCTCAGGCCCATCGGAAACAAGTTGACCGAGAAATGCAACCACGTCGAGAAAAGTGGTCTTCCCGCTGGCGTTCGGTCCGACAAGCACGTGAAAAGGTCCCAGCGGCTGCTGGATGTACCTCAAGCACCTGAAATTGAGCGCCTCGATCAGCGTGATCATGCACGGGACTCCGAGCAGGAATCTGTTTCCCCGTATCGTATCCATTCCAGGCACAAACCGCTCGGCGGCAGCGTCAGACCCGCCTTCGACCGGTCGCCGCTCTGGAGCACCGTATCGATCACGTCCGGCTGCAAGTGTCCGCGGCCAACCTCGACAAGCGTGCCCGCGATAATCCGCACCATGTTGTAGAGAAAGCCGTCGCCCTGAACAACGATATCGACCAGACGTGCGTCCTTGTCGTGGAAGCCCAGGGATGGCCATCCCTGGGCTTGACTGTCCGGGATCGGGTGCGACTCGATATGACAGTCGTAGATCGTCCGCACGGTGGTCAGCCGTCCGTGACTCGCCGCGGCGAAGCCGGCGAAGTCATGCGTGCCCACGAGCCGCGCCGCCGCATCCGCCATGCGATCGACGTCCAGCGCCCACCAACACGGCCATACGCACCGGCGAGCGGCGAGCGGCCGCGCCGCGGCGTTGAAGACGCGGTATCGATACTGCTTACACCGAGCGTCGCGGGTGGCGTGGAAATCATCGGCCACCGGCTCAGCCGCCCGGATGTCGACGTCCGCGGGCACTCGACTGCGGATCGCCATGGCCAGTCGATCGTCCGGAATCCGCGTCGCCGCGTCGAAGTGAGCGACCTGACCTAGTGCGTGGACCCCCGCGTCGGTGCGCGACGCGCCGACGAGCGTGATCGGCTGCTTCAGCGTATGGACCATCGCCTCTTCGACCACAGCCGCCACCGTCCGCAGCGGAAGCTCACCGGGTAGCGGCCGCTGCTTCTGCCAACCGTGGAAGTCTGTGCCGTCGTAGGCAATGGTGAGCTTGTACCGGCGGCGCAGCGGGTTGTCGGCCTGGCCAGTCACCATGCCCAATAGAGTACCGCGATTAACGATCGTCGCCGGCAGGACATTGGTTGGGTGCCACACAGCGCCCCGAAGGGCGCTGTGTGCTCCTACTGCCCTAGCGCCGCCGTAAGATGGGTGCCACGGCTTGGGCTTCAGTCCCCACTTCCGGGGCGAGGCCAAGCCGTGCTTCGTCGGCCCGACGATGATCAGCCGTACTGCGATTCCCACTTCGCCGTCGCATCGTCGAAGTAGACCACGCGGACTTTCTTGTACTCCTTCACGCTCCACAGCGCCAGGCGGTTCTCCAAGCCCGTCTGCCGCGCCATCGTGTCGAGGATGGCAATCGCCTCCTGCCGACTCCGCGCGTGCACCATGGTGTAGAGGTTGTACGGCCAATCGTCGTAGCTTGGCCGCAGATAACAGTGGCTGACGGCCTGAAAAGCGGCGAGCATCTGGCCGTAGCGGTCCGCCTGATCGTCCGGCGCCTTCCAGACGCCCATGACGTTGGCTTTGAACCCCGCCTCGCGATGGTGCAGCACCGCCGCAAAGCGCCGCATCTGCCGACGCCGCCCAAAGCGCTCACACGCTTCAAGAAGCTCGGCCACCGTGCACCCCGCCTGATCCGCCCAGACGGCCCACGGCTCAGCGACGATCGGCATGTCCTGCTGCAACACACGCACCATCGCGATGTCCGCCTCAGTCAGTCCATGCTGGACCGACACCGCACGATCCTTGTCCGTAAACGCCGCCCCGCCGCTATCTTCATCCTGTGCCGGCTGATCGCCCGTGACGTTCAGCCGCACGCCGATCTTGTAAAGCTTCAGCGTCGGCATCGCCCGCGTGCACGCCGCGCCCGACAGCTCGTGAAGCCGGTCGATCGTGCCTTGATACCCTAGCGTGCTATTCGGCGGCACGGCCACGGTGTACCACAGGTTGTACATCGCGTCGCGCTGGTAGCAGTGACTGACGCCCGGATGCCCGCTGATTACCGCGGCCGCGTCGTCGAGCTTCTCACCGCTGTATCTGCCCGCGACCAGACCCGACCCGTAGCCCAATGCGTGCGTATCGAAAATCGCCGAGACTTGCCGGATCAACTTCCGCTCGCCGCGCATCGCCCGCAGCCGAGCGATCACCTCATCTTCGCTGACGGCCACCCGCCGGCCCAGCTCGCCGAACGGCCGACGCACCAGCGGTATCGCCTGTTGGATCTGGTCCAGCAGTGCGGCGTCGATCGGATCACATGCGGGGGTATTCTGTTCAGCCATCGACGGCTCACACGCAATCTAGCCGCAGCTCAGTCGCCCATCGGCCTGACGACCACTCTAGCGCCCCCATGCCGCTGACTCAATACTTGAACCCGCTTTGACGTAAATGCACGAACGGCTTGCCGCGGAGGTATCGCCCGCCCCGCACCGCGCCGACGAATAGGTCGTGGTCGCCCTCCACGTCCACGTGACAGACCACCTCGCACTCCAGGTAAGACATCGCCAGCGACAGAATCGGCACATCCAGCACCGTCTGACGCACCATGTCGAACCCGAGGAACGGATCTTCCGCCGGGTCGGCCCCGCCGCCGAATTTCCGCCGAATCACTTTCTCGTCATCCGGCAACTGACACAGCCCGAACCGCCGCGACTCGCTGATCAGCGGCATGATCGGCCGGCCCTTCGCCACCGCCACGCACACCATCGGCGGCTCGAATCCCATCTGCTGGACCCAACTCACCAAGATCCCCGCTCGCCGCTCCTCGTGACGGGCCGTCAACACGAACAGGCCCGCGGGAATCCTGCCCAGCGCCTGACCGATACCTTCGTGTGGGTTTTCGTCCATGATGACTTCCGGATGGACTTGGCTCAACCGTCGCGCGAGATCCGAAGCATACGGCCTTCGGCGGAATACCGCAAAGCCGCGACTTGGCCTCGACCCAGCCACAGTCTATAACGGCCCCATGCCAACGCAGTACCAGGCGATCATGTTCGATCTCGACGGCACGCTGGTGAACACGCTCGCCGCCATCGCCGCCGCCGCCAATAGCGCCCTCGAGCAGCTTGGCCGACCCACCCATTCGATCCAGCAGTACCGTCAATTCGTCGGCTACGGGCTGCCGCAGCTCGTGCGACAGGCGCTTGGGCCCGATCACCTCGATCTGGCCGACCAGGCCGCGGCGCTACACCGCGAAGCCTACGCTCGGCTCGAATCGTCCCTCGCACATCCCTATGAACACGTACCGCAGCTCTTGGCCGAACTGCGCCGCCGCGGTCTGAAGCTCGCCGTCCTGAGCAACAAGCCTCACGACGCCACCTGTCAATGTGTTCGCACGTTCCTCGGCCCGATCCACCTCGACGCCATCCGTGGCCACCAGCCCCCCACGCCGCTCAAACCCGACCCGCACGGCGCCCTGGCCATCGCGCGGGATCTGGACGTCACACCCGATCGCTGGCTGTACGTCGGCGATAGCGAAGTCGACATGCACACCGCCGTCGCCGCCGGCATGGTCGCCGTGGGCGCGACTTGGGGCTTCCGCGACCAGACCGTCCTGCAAGCCGCCGGCGCCCAGGCGCTGATCCATAACCCCATGCAACTACTGGACCTACTCGCGTAGCGATCGGTGCCGCGCAGCGATCCGAAGGGCGCTGTGTGCTCTTACTGCTCTAGCGCCGCTGTGACTCCCTCCCGCCACTCCAGATACGCGTACGGCACGTGATGCTCGTCGTGCACCCGGCGCAGCTCGGCCAGGTATCGCTCGTAGATCTCCTGCTGCCACCCGCGCGTCGACGCATCACAGAAGAACACGCGACAGCCGAGCGCCCGTACGGCGTGGATCGTGCACCGCTTGCCAACCTGTAGCGCGCACGGTCCGTGAAGATCAATGACCTCGTCGCCCAGCATCTCCCGCACGGTCTGGCCCTGTTCAGCCGCCGGCCGGCTCAGCACCCACGCGACCTCCAGTCCCGTCACGTACAGCCGATGGTCGAACCGGTCGAAATCGCAGCATCGTCCCGACAGCCAGCACACCGGCTGGTGCGCTGCAATCTCACCATCGGCCCGCCCATATAGATCGAGTAGCGCCGCTCCGATCGCCGGTGTCGACGCCGCCTCGAACCACACCGGCCACGGCAGGTTGCTGCTCTGCTCATTCATCGCACGCCGTCGTGTCACGCTCCGTGTCGATTTCCTTCACGCTGTACAGCCGCCCCGCGCCCGCAAGTCCCGCCGCCATGCCCGCACACCGCTTCGCCGCACGCAGCCATGCCCGCTCGCTCGCCAGGTTCTCCGCCCAGAACGGCCAGGTCCGGCACTGCATCGGCCGAACCGCGTAAATCTGACACGCCGGCTTGCCCCCGTCGTCTTGACCGAGAAACGCGCAGTCGTACCCCCCGTCCGCCGCCACACGCTCCTCCAGTGTCCAGCGACCGTTGACGCACCGAGCGTAATGCCGCCGCAGATGCGCCTCGGTCATGCCCAGGTACTTCGCGATCGCCGCCGCCTCAGCGTCGTCGAACCACACGTAGCCCGGCGGTCCCGTACAGCATCGCCCCGACTGCGTGCAACTGAACCGCAGACCCTCACCATACCAGCACGGCTTATCCGCACTCACGACCGCTGCTCCTCCAACATCACCGCCACGTCCTGCGCCACACCCATGCCGAGCGTCTGCAAGTCATAGCCGCCTTCCAACACGCTGACCAGCCGACCCCCGCAATGGCGCTCCGCCGCCGCCTTGAGCTGCCGCGTCATCCACCCGAGCCCCGCCAGCGTCATCTGCTGATGCGACAGGAGATCGTGCTCACCCATGTCATAGCCCACGCTGACCAGCACGAACTGCGGCTCGAATCGATCGATAGCTGGCAACACCCGCTGCTCGAACGCACTCTGGTAAGCCCCGTCATCGGCGTACGGCGCCAGGGGAATGTTGAGCGTGAACCCGTCGCCGGCCCCGACGCCGGTCTCCTCGGCAAAGCCCGTTCCGGGAAATAGGTATGCCGGGTCCTCGTGCACGCTCACATACAGCACGTCCGCACGATCCTCGAACGCGTGCTGCGTGCCATTGCCGTGATGCACGTCCGTATCCACGATCGCCACACGCTGCAGGCCGTGCTGTTGGATCAGATACTCCGCCGCGATCGCAACGTTGTTAAGCAAACAGAATCCCATCGACCGGTCACGCTCACAGTGATGTCCCGGCGGCCGCACCGCGCAGAACGCATTCCGCACCTCGCCCGCCATCACTGCATCCACCGCCAGCAGCACCCCCCCCACCGCCAGTAGCGCCACGTCGTAACTCGCCTTGCACACGGCCGAGTCCATCGCGTCGATGAAGGGCCTGCCCGACTGACACACCGCCTTGAGCCGAGCGATGTACGACCGGTCATGCACCGTCTCGATCCACCGCTGCTCGGCCGGCTCGATCGGCCCCAGATGCCGCACCCGGTCCCACAGCCCATCATCCTTGAGCCGTTGCACGATCGCGCTCAGCCGCTTTGGCCGCTCGGGATGCCCCCTGCCCGTATCGTGATCGTGATACCGTGGATCGTAGACGAATCCTGTGGCCATAGAGTGGTCATTATGACGATCTGCGCCGGCCGGTCGAGGCCGACGGCTCAGCAATGACCAGGGCAATCGCATTTTCGCCTGGGTGATCCTCCAATCTGACCAGTGGGACGGGCGTCTCGCCCGTCATCCGCATAGAGCTATCGACGGCCGGGA
>Ga0214473_10005908_pt1 | contig 14646 bp, 9 predicted proteins | sample RVTome_7_FD_203509 | JGI IMG/M metagenome (GOLD analysis project Ga0214473, IMG submission 203509) | Soil microbial communities from uranium-contaminated site in the Upper Colorado River Basin, Wyoming, United States - RVT98D197 | ecosystem: Environmental > Terrestrial > Soil > Contaminated >... | reverse complement strand
CACTTGCAAAAATCGGAAATTACATCTGGGCTGGAGTTTATGAATTTGATAAGCAAAAAAAACTTGAGTATGGAAAAGGATTGTTTCTTATTAACAGAATCAATCACCGTGTTACCCCGGTTGACCTGAATGAAATCAATATTACTTCCTCAACGATATTGACTTTTCACTTTGACGGAAAAAATATCTGGGTAGGAACTGAAGGTGGATTGGTCAGATTAAAAATTGATAACAAACTGGCTGAATGGCCTAAAAAGAAATAAACCTATCTATTCATAAAATGATATTTTCTTTTTAAATCAACTAATTCTTTGGGATACTTCCCCTTGTAGGCTTTCTAACCTCTCGGTTTATACTTATTTTTAATTTTAATTTTTGCAATAATCAGGTAAAAAATGGTTGATATTTCTAATAAACGGCTTGATGAACTAAAAAAAGGATTTGCAGGTAAAAGAATTGCGGTCATTGGCGATATGATGCTTGACGGTTATTTCTGGGGGGATGTTAAACGGATTTCTCCCGAGGCTCCCGTTCCTGTTCTGGAAGTTGAGGAAGAATTTTTTCGATTCGGTGGTGCGGCAAATGTTGCATTAAATATTCTCACACTTGGAGGTATTCCAATTCCCCTTGGAGTGATTGGTAAAGATAGTTTTGGAAATATTTTTACTTCACTGCTGAAAGAAAAAAAAATTACTGAAGAAGGAATTATAATCGATGTTGAACGTCCGACTACAACCAAAACAAGGGTTATTGCAAACAGCCAACATGTTGTAAGAATTGATAAAGAAAGCAAAGCTTATATAAACAGTAAGATTGAACAAAAACTTTTATCTTTTCTGGAGAGTTCTCTAGGCAGAATCGATGGAATAATTCTTCAGGATTATAACAAAGGAATACTTACCCCATCACTGATCTCAAAAATTATTTCTATTGCGAATAAAAAAAATATTCTCATCACGGTCGATCCAAAGTTTGATAATTTCTTCGAATACAAAAACGTAACTGTCTTCAAACCAAACCGTAAAGAGACTGAATCTGTGCTTGGAACAAGGATTAAAACAGATAAAGATATTTCATCCGCAGGTAAGAACCTTCTTCATAAATTAAATTCGAATTATGTACTTCTTACACTGGGAGAAGCCGGGATAGCAGTCTTCGAAAAAGGCGATAAGGAAAGACGAATGCCTACAAAAGCTAGAAAAGTTGCCGATGTTTCTGGTGCCGGTGATACTGTAATTTCAACTTTAACTATAGGTTTGGCAGCTGGTGCCGATATTTATGAATCATCTTTCCTTGCTAATTATGCTGCTGGAATTGTCTGCGGTGAAGTCGGAATTGTTCCAATTGAAAAAGAAAAACTCTTCCAAACAGTTTTAAAAGATAATTTATGAGTTCTGCAAAATCTCTTTCAGAACTTAAATCGATCCGTTCAAAGCTTAAAGCTGAAGGAAAGAAAGTCGTATTTACCAATGGTGTATTTGACCTGATTCATTCAGGTCACGTTGATTATCTTTCAAAAGCGAAATCACTTGGTGATGTTCTGATAGTCGGCTTGAACTCAGATAATTCTGTAAAACAAATTAAAGGGAACAACCGTCCTATATTAAAACAGGAAGAAAGAGCCTTCATATTGTCTAATCTTAAACCTGTTGATTATGTTGTTTTGTTTAATGAAGAAACTCCTGAAAAATTAATTTCTGAGTTAATTCCGGATGTGCTTGTTAAAGGAGCTGATTGGTCATTAGATAAAATTGTTGGAAAAGAAATAGTCGAAAAAAATGGCGGTGTTGTGAAGAACATTAAATTTGTAAATGATCAGTCCACCTCAAAAATCATCGATCTGATTGTAAAAAGATATTCAAAGTAATCATCTCAATAGAGAATGTTCTTCCGAAAGAAAACAAAAATTAAAAGACCACTCTTCCGCAGGATAATAAATTATTTTATCGGGTTTGGTGTTACGCTGGTAGTGATTCTCCTCCTCGGATTCGGTTACACTCAGACTTCTTCCTTCCGCAACTGGCTGAGAGATTTAGTTATGGAACAAGTCAATCTATCTACTAACGGAAAACTTTATATTGAAAAAATAGATGGAACTATTTTCACTTCGTTAATTTTAGTAAACACAGTTTATACACTCGAAGAAGACACGATATTTTCTGCAGACAAAATAGAGGTTAAGTTCAGTCCGTTAAGAATTTTATTGAAAACGATTTATTTCCGGAAGCTGGAAATTGAAAACGCAAAAATTTCTTTAATCAAAGAAGAGAATGGCGAACTAAATATTTCTCAAATTACTTCTCCTTCTGTGGAAGAAGTTGAAGATACAACAACTGTTTCTGAACCTTTCAACTGGAAAATTGATGTTGCCGATGTGAAATTAATGAAAATCAACTTTAAACATCAACTAAGAAAAAACACTCAAAGCAATGCTTATTATGCTCAACCTGAAATGGATGACTTTAGGGTGGAAGATATCAACATTTCACTTTCTGCTGTCGCTGATATTGAAGCAAATGAATATTCTCTTCGCATTTCTGAATTTAACTTTAAACCAAATTTAACCGGGTTCAGATTAATAAATCTTTCCGGAAATTTTGTTTTGTCGGACGATATTGCAGGAGTAACCGGTTTAAATATTGTCACTGAAAGATCGAACATTTCAGTTAATGCGGCAGTATCTGATTTTTCTCCATTTAGTGATAAAGAATTTAATCTTGAAAATTCTCCTGTAAAAGTAGAATTGAATGCTTCTCAGTTTAATTTTGATGACCTCACTAACTTAGTCAGCGGAACAGACTTGCTGAAAGGAACTGTGGAAACTCATGTTGAAGCAGAAGGAACATTTAATGAGCTCGAACTAAAAAAGCTAATAGTAAAGTTTAATGAAACTGATCTCGAAGCCGCAGGCAAGCTAGAGAATGTTCTAGGCGGAACTGATATGATAATGAATATCCAATTTAACAATTCGCTTGTAAATCAAGATGACATAAAAAATCTTTTACCAGATGTTAGTATTCCCATCTACAAGGATTATGGTATTCTGCAATTTGATACTCTTTATTTTGAAGGCAAACCGTTAAACTTCAAAGCCGGTATGTATCTGAAAACTGAAAAAGGAAACGTCACGAGTGATATCTCAATGGATTTATCCGGAGAAGAAATCGTTTATGATTTTAAAGTTGAAACCAGTAATCTCGATCTTAATCCGGTTGCAGGAGTAAATACAAATTTAAACGTAACGGGAGATCTTGCCGGAATGGGTTTTTCTCCGCGAACTCTTCAAACAGCAGTTCAATTGGATGCAATGAATTCTACTATCGGAGAAATTTCATTTAATGATTTCAGCATTAAAGCTGATGGTTCTGAAGGAATTATAAAAACCGATATTTCATTTTCATCACTCGAAACAAAAGGAAAGGTTAGCTCAAATTTTGATTTTACTGATTCTGTCAACACTAGATATGGATTTAATATTTCGCTTAATGGTTTTAATATAGTCAACTTCATAAAAGAAAGCGGACTGACTTCAGATTTGAATATTACACTCAAGGGTGACGGCGAAAATTTCGACCAGGATAAATTGAATTTGTTTGCTGTTATCGAAATCGATAGCTCGAAGCTTAATGATATTGAAATTGACAGTACAACTTTAATTGCAGATATCAGAAGTGGTGAAGAAGACAGAGTTATAAATATTGTTTCTGATCTTGCTGATCTTACAATAACCGGGGATTACACACTATTGGAACTTGTTGATGTTTTTGCAGAAGAAGCAAGCATGCTTTCAGCTTCTATTAAAAAGAAAATTGAACAGGTTCAGCTTCCGGATTTTTCTAATCCCGAACCGGTAGTAATAGTTAATGATGTTTCTGAAGATAATACTGTATTGACGAATAGAAATATTAATGCAGATTATTTACTCGAATTAAAATCGTTCGAACTGCTATCACTTTTTCTCGGCAACTCTGAGATTCAGGTCGACGGAGAAATCTCCGGAAGGATTTTTTCTTCAGGAGACACAATTTTAGTAACACTTCAAAGTGAAATTAACCAGATGAGATACTGGGATGGGACTGATTTGTATTATCTCTCAGGTTTTAACTTATCATTGGAAATGAAAGATCGGATTTCTGTTACAACTCTTGATGATCTTCAGGTTGATCTTAATGTTGAAGCGCAAAGAATTTTTGCCGGAAGCGATATACAGGATTTGAACTTTGATCTGAATTTCAACAATAAAAGAGCAGAAATTGATTTCAGTGCTTTAGTTGATGAATATTCTGATATTGATTTAACAGGATCATTGTATATCAATGATGAATTTGTAGAAGTAATGTTTGATAAATTTTTAATCAAGTACAAAAAGCTTGATCTTCGCAACGTTGGCGATGTTGATTTCAGCTACTCTAACGACAAATTTAAATTCAACTCTTTTACTTTAGCTCATAATGGAGGCAAAATTGATCTGAACGGCGAATTGTCTTTAACCGGCAATGAAGATCTTTATCTAAGAATTGAAAAGTTTAAAGTCCGTGATTTAACAACAAACTTTCTTAATATGCCGGCAGCAAAATCGCTTGAAGGCGAATTAAATTTTAATTTGGCTTTGAAAGGAAATGCTGATAATCCAGTAATCGATATGAATTATAAAATCGATAGTGTAAAAGTTCAGAATATTTATCTCGGTTCTATAGAAAGTGATGTTCAGTACTCTGATAAATTACTTAATGTCGATCTTTGGTTTCTTGAAAAGAAAAATCTTGAGTCCAGAAAAAGTCTTGGACTTAAAGGGAATTTTCCAATTGATCTTTCATTCTATTCAAAGGAAAGACCCATTAACGGGAAAGATATAAATCTGACTTTCTTTGCTGATAATTTTGATCTCCGGTTTTTGAGCGGATTCATTCCAGGAATTACAAATATTAATGGACTTTTGAATGGAGAAGTTAAGTTAACCGGACCGAATGAAAATGTTCAAACAATTGGAGAATTATCAGTTGCGAACTCTTCATTTCTTCTTGAAGCAGTAAATCTCACATATCTCTTTGATGCTAAAATAAATTTTGAGAATGACAGAATAATTCTTTCAAACTTGAGCTTGCGAAATGAGCCGTCAATCAGAGGTGGTGGAGTAATCTCAGCTTCAGGAGAAATTTTGCATGACAATTTTGTAATCAGCTCTATTAATTTGCGAGCAGGTGGTGATCTGAAGCTGCTCGATGAAAGATCCAAAACAGCTAACCCTAGCATATTTGGTGATATTGCCATCAAAACCCGGAAGGACATTGTTTTCACTTCGACCGAAGAAAGAAGCTATCTCAATGCAGATTTGATTTTAAAACACGGTGCAAACATTACTTATTCTCCAACACAATCAGCTTTTTCCAATGAGAATGATAAGTTCGTTTATGTATTTTCTTCTGAGAATGAAGAAGATATTTTAAAGAGACATATCGATAGTTTGATAACTGTTGCGGAAACTGAAAAACAAAAGATAGAAGAAGAATCAAAAATTCCATTCGATCTTGATCTGAAGATTGCAGTTGAGAATGAAGCAAAAATGGTATTTGTTCTTTCAAGAGAATTTAAACAGAACCTTACTGCATACCTTGGTGGAAATTTTGAATATTCATTGATTAACAACGTACCATTAGCAAGAGGCGAACTTACACTGCTCGATGGTTCAAAGTTAGATTTTATAAAAACTTTCAGAGCTGAAGGCAATGTTGAGTTTCTCGACGAACTTGATAATCCTTACATCAATGTAACGGCAACTTATGAAAGTTATTATAATCCTGATACTTTGAGGACTGGTGCAAATGAATATGATGTTCAGGTAAGAATAAAATTAGAAGGACCAGCTAAAAGTTTGACTACGAATTTTCTAAGAGATGAAAATAACATTGAAATTTACAAGCGAAGAAAAAATTATGGTCAGTACGAACTCGACCCCAGTAAGACAGCATCCGATGCAATGTTCTTCATAATAGTAAATAAATTTCCAGAAGATGCATCTCTCCAGGAATCTAATCTTGCAGTCTCTACTGCTGCATCTTTAGCTGGTTCAATTGTTGGAAGTGTACTTAATGAAAAACTCGGAGATGTTGTAAGAAGTGTGAACGTTCAGCAGGTCGGAGCAGAAACTAAATTCAGCCTGATTGGAAAAGTGGAAGAATTCAGATATGAGATTGGAGGCACTTCGCAGGTATTTCAGGATCTCAGCAGGGCAAATGTAAAAATTGAGCATCCGTTATTTTTCCAAAACCTCATTATAAAATATGACAGACGGGAACCACCTTATCAATCTTCTACATACAGTGAAATGATTAATGAGCTCGGACTTAAATACAGTTTTGTGTTCTGATGAAAAATCAAATTAAGTTCTTCTTCAAACAAAATTCTTCAAAATCTTTTAAAGCAAAAGAAATTGCCAAAAAACTTAAGATAAAAGAGGAGAATAAATATCTTCAGCTTAAGTCTGAATTGCATCAGCTTGAATCAGAACAATTTCTTTCACGTAAAGGAAAAAGATATAAGCTTTATACTTTGCCAGACACGAACAAGTTAACCGGGTACTTTTCTCTCAATGATGGAGGATATGGATTTGTAACTCCTAAAAACTCAAAGACCGGAGATATTTTTATTGCTGCCCGAAACATTAGCAATGCTTTTCATGGAGACAAAGTTGAAGTCGAACTTTTTGCAAAGCAAAAGGGGAAAAATCTTGAAGCACAAATAATTAAGGTAATTGAGAGAAAAAGGAAAGAAATAGTTGGTCAGCTAAGGAAATCCAAATCATTTTATTTTGTAACGCCTGATGATCCAAAAATTCACAGGGACATTTATATAGAAAGTGAAAAACTTCATAACTCAAAACCTGGAGACAAGGTTGCTGTAAGAAATATTATATGGGAAGACCGAATGCAAAATCCGGTTGGTGAAATAATTGAAGTAATTGGTAAAGAAGATACTTTGAATTCTGAAGTTACTTCAATTGCACGTGAGTTTGGGATTCCTTTTTCTTTCAATAAAAAAACTATGCAGGAATCTGAGGATATAAATCAGGAAGCAAACGAAGAAGAAATCGGTAAAAGATTAGATTGCAGGAACAGTACGGTTTTCACAATCGATCCAAAAGATGCAAAAGATTTTGATGATGCACTTTCAATACGAAAACTGGAAAACGGAAATTATGAAGTCGGGGTTCATATTGCAGATGTAAGCCACTATGTAAAATCAGGTTCTTCAATTGATCATGAAGCTTCGTCAAGAGGTAACAGTGTTTATTTTATTGGAAAAGCAATTCCTATGCTGCCGGAAAAACTTTCAAGCGATTTGTGTTCTCTTGTTCCTGATAAAGACAGGTTCACTTTTTCAGTAATTTTTGCAATGACAGCTAAAGGTGAAGTAGTAGATTACCGGATTGCAAAATCAATCATCAATAGTAAAAGAAGATTTACGTACGAAGAAGTACAAAAGATTATTGAGGATGGTAAAGGCGAATTATCTGATGAAATACTTTTGTTGAATTCTCTGGCAAAAAATTTAAGAAAGAAAAGGATCAAAGAAGGCAGCTTTGAATTCTTTACACCTGAAGTTCAGTTTCATCTTGATGAAAATGGGCACCCGATGAATATTTTGAAAAAGGAAATTAAGGAAAGTAATATGCTGGTGGAAGAGTTTATGCTTCTTGCCAACAAAACTATTGCACAAAAGATCATGTCTAAAGGAAATATTCCTTTTGTTTACAGAGTGCATGATTTTCCGGATGAGGAAAAGATTGAAGAGTTTTCAAGATTTGTAAAATCTCTCGGATACCATTTCAATCCGAAAGCAGGTAGGACTGCAAGCCAGTTTAACCAGCTTATGAAGGAGGTAAAAGGAACTGAAGAAGAAGCAGTAATAAATGAGCTTGCAATTCGCTCGATGGCTAAAGCTGTTTATTCAACTAAAAATATCGGGCATTATGGATTAGGTTTTAAAAGCTATACTCATTTTACTTCACCAATCAGGCGGTATTCCGATCTATTGGTACACAGGATAATTGAGAAGAACTTTATCACAAAAAGTGGAAAACATTATTCTCTTGACCATTTGTCAAAAATTTGTGAACATATATCTGCAACAGAACGAACAGCTATGGAAGCTGAACGGCGTTCAGTAAAGTTAAAGCAGATTCAGTTCTTAAAAGATAAATTAGGATATGAGTTTCATGCTGTTATTTCAGGGGTTGCTAACTTTGGTATTTTTGTTGAGTTAACAGATATTTTAGCGGAAGGACTAATTAAGGTTAGAGATTTAGAGGGAGATTTTTATGTTTTGGATGAGAAAAAATATTCATTAATTGGAAAGAGAACTAAAAAACAATTCAGACTTGGAGACAAAATTACTGTTAAGCTTGTCCGTCTTGATTTAGACAATTTAGAACTCGATTTTATAACCAGTGAAAATAAAAACTGATTAAGAATGAAAATGATTTTTAAAATATTAACCGTCGTATTTCTTGCACAGCTTTGCCTGTTTGCACAGTTCGGTAAAAATAAAGTTCAATATAAATATTTCGATTGGTATTACATCCAGACTAATCACTTCGACATTTATTTTCCTAACGATGGTGATACACTTGCAGAGTTTGCTGCTCACATTGCTGAAGATGCTTTAACAAAAATCCAGCAGAGCTTTAAATATTCAATTAACAACCGCATTACAGTAATAGTTTATAATTCGCAAAATGATTTCCAGGAAACGAATGTTACCGATTCCTATTTGAGTGAAGGAATAGAAGGATTTACTGAATTATTTAAGAACAGAGTTGTAGTTCAATTCCACGGATCATATAAGCAGTTCCGGCATTTGATCCATCACGAACTTGTGCATGCAGTTATGAACGATATGTTTTATGGGGGATCATTGCAAAACATAATCGCTAATAATATTACTATTCAGATTCCCCTTTGGTTTAGCGAAGGTATGGCAGAATATCAAGCACTTGGCTGGGATGAAGATACTGATATGTTTATAAGAGATGCGGCAATAAATGAATACCTTCCCGATGTACAGAACCTATCAAATTATTTTGCTTACCGGGGTGGTCAGGCAGTATTCTACTATATTGCAAAAAAGTATGGCAGAGAAAAAATTGGTGAGCTTGTTAACAGCTTGAGAAGTCTTGGAAATCTTGATGCCGCATTCAAGCAGACAATAGGTCTGGATTTAAAAGAGTTTAACGAAAGATGGAAAAAAGATATTAAGAGAGTCTTTTGGCCTGATATCGAAATAACACAGGATCCAGATGAGTTTGCAAAAAGACTTACAGATCCGGATGAAGAAGATGGATTTTATAATACAAGTCCTGCTATTTCACCACAAGGAGATAAAATTGCATTTATAACAAACCGCGATTTCTTTTTCAGTCTTTATATAATGGATGCAAATACTGGTAAGATTATCACAAAGCTTGCTGAAGGTAATACATCCCCTAATTTTGAAGAGTTGAACATCTTAACGCCCGGATTAACCTGGTCACCGGATGGATCAAAGATTGCGATTGCTGCTTTAAGTCATGGTTACGATGTGATTTATGTTTTTGATGTTGAAACCGAGGATTACGAAACACTTCCGATAAAAATGGATGGGATTCAGAGTGTAACGTGGTCTAAGAATGGAAAGTATCTTGCATTCATTGGTCAAGACTCAAAGCAAACGGATATATACACATACAATTTTGAAACACAGGAAATCAAAAATTTAACAAACGATATCTTTACTGACAGAGATCCTTGCTGGTCCTATAATGACAGCACAATTTATTTCGCATCGGACAGGAACAGCTATAATACAATCAAAGATGTTTCAAATGGATTTAAGATTTATAATCACGATTATACACAAACAGAGATTTATTCGATTAATGTTGAGAGCGGTCAGGTAAAGAGAATAACTGACATGCCCAACAGCAATGAAACAACTCCTATCATTAATCCGGAAGGTGACAAGATAATTTTTATATCCGATCTCAACGGTATAAATAATATTTACAGAAAAAGTCTCGTCTTCACATCCGGTGATAATTTTGTAAGTGACATAAAAGATGTTAAACCCGAACCGGTTACCAATTCTCAATCGGGTTTATATCAATTATCAGTTTCAAAAGATGGAAAGAAACTGGCATTTTCTTCTTTATATAAATCTTCATTTAATATTTTTCTTCTCAACAATCCATTCGATTCAGAACTCGAGTTAAAAGAACTGCCTTTAACAAAATACAGACAGGGTAAATTAGATCTTGACGTTCGTCCTAATAATGTTGTTAAAAATAAAAATGGTACCAATGAAAATAATGAAGCAGAAAGTGATTCAACTGATTTTGATCCTTCTATGTTCTTCACGGGAAATTATGTAGACTCGAGTAAAACTTATGGCGATTCTGTTTCTGTTGATTTTGGCAATTATGTATTTGGAAAAGAAGATGTTGCCACAGGAGATAAAAAAGGCGAAGAAAAAGATTTGTTTAATCCTATCGATAACCTTGATGAAAGGGGCAACTTCAAAGTAAATAAATATAAAATTTCATTTGCTCCTGACCTGATTTATGCGAATGCAGCTTACAGTACACTTTACGGATTAATAGGTACTACAATAATTTCTTTCAGTGATGTTTTGGGTAATCATCGGTTAATTGGAGTTACCGGATTACAAATAGATTTGAAGAACAGCGATTACGGGTTAGCTTATTACTATCTTGCAAGAAGAGTCAATTGGGGTATTGAAGGATTTCACACAGCAAGGTTTGTTCGGTTGTTAAGAGTGAATCAAGATGGGTTTGTTGTTTCCAATTTATTCCGGTACAGGAATTTTGGTTTATCAGGTTCGGCAAGCTTACCGCTTAACAAATTCTATCGTTTTGATTTTGGAATAAGCCTGTTAAATGTATCAGGTGAAAATCTAGATGATTTGACTGAACCACAGGAAAACGTTTCATTCACAGTTCCTCAAATCAGTTTTGTACACGATAACGTTTTATGGGGTTATACAGCACCAATTCAGGGAACTCGTTATCGCTTTGATGTATTTGGTAATACAGGAATAGGTGATCCTCATAAGAGCTTCTATTCAATCATTGGTGATGTTAGAAATTATTTAAGATTCTTCTATGATTATTCACTTGCATTAAGAATTTCCGGCGGCTATTCAGGTGGTGAAAATCCGCAAAGATTTTTTATCGGTGGAACAGAAAACTGGATAAACAGAACTTTTGCTACTACCGAGGTCCCGATAGAATCTGCTTCCGATTTTGCATTTCTTTCTGCAGTCCTTCCTCTTCGTGGTTATAACTATTCTGAACGTATAGGTACAAAATATGTTTTAGCAAATATGGAATTAAGATTTCCGGTAATTCGCTATTTACTTACCGGTGGTCTTCCGTTTTTGTTTAATAATATTATCGGCGTTGCATTCATTGATGCGGGTGCTACCTGGAATAATACAAGCAAGTTAAGTTTGTTTACACGTGATACAAATGGAAATATTATAACTGATGATCTTTTGATTGGTACAGGTGTTGGTGCACGCTTATATTTCTTGTACTTCCTTCTCCGGTTCGATGTTGCATGGGCATATAATATTGAAGGATTCTCGAGCCCTAAATTTTATTTCTCATTAGGTACAGATTTCTAAAATATTTTTCTGTTGATTATTCAGATTATATTAAATCCAATAATCTAAAATTAGATTCACTTATCCTTTATCTTTCTTCTCTGATTTTTTCTCCTTTGTTGGTGCAGTGCTGTCAAATTCGCTGTTAATTTTTTCAGAAGAAGATTTTGATTTATAGTCGGTCTGATAGAATCCGCTTCCTTTAAAAATCGGACCTGCACCTGTTCCAATTACCCTTTTCAAATTTCCGCCGCATTTCGGACATTTAGTTAAAGGCTCAGCGGTCATTGACTGGAAATATTCAAATGTGTGACTACAGTCTAAGCATTTATAATCGTACGTTGGCATAATTTAACTTCAATTTTTAATAAAGTGAACGAAAACTAATAAATTTTTTTAATTTATTTGCATAAATTTGATTATCCTTCAAAAAAATAGATTCAAACTAAAATGACCTTAATCAAAAGATTCGTTTTGAAAATAAAAAATACACAAATTAATCGGTTTATCTTTCTCCTTTTTTTGATGATCACCTTTTCAGGATGCTTAAATTATTACCAGGAAGTTGTTCTTTATCCTGATGGATCCGGAAAGATGCACATTGATTACTGGATGAAATTTATTAATGAAGAAAGTAAAAAGGTAGCAGAAAACCTTGGTATTTTTAATCCAGATTCAATAAGGTCTGAGTTTCAATCTAAATTTAGTACAGTTGAAAATGTAGAAGTTTACCAGGATACTGTCGATTCAACTACACACGCAGTGATAGATTTCTCATTCAGTCATATAGATTCTTTAAATAAAACAAAAGCATTTGCAGAAACAAAATTTTCATTTGTAAAAGGTTCTGAAGAACAGATAATTTTCAGCCAGTTTATTCCCCCGATTGCAACCGGTTTTGGAATAGATGCCAGCACTTTTAATGTTACTTATAAGTACACGTTTTCAGGAGAAATATTAACACACAATGCACATCAAATATCCGGTAAAACTTTAATCTGGCATTATAAACTTTCAGAGATAGGTGGCGGAAAAACTATTTCAGTAACATTTCAACCTTATAAGTTAAAAGAAACTCCGGTTTGGATTTATTTTCTTTCAGGAGCTGTTCTTCTGCTTGTACTGTTTTTTTTATTGAAAAAAAGGAAAAACTGAAATTATTATTAAGTGTTGTTCGGGCTTCATAATAACAAATATTTTTTGATTTAACAGAGGGCATTACATATATTTGTCTCCTATTTTTATCTTAATTCCTTAATGTTATGTCTGCAAATGATTATATGATTTTTGCCGGTGGATCTAATGTTTCATTGGCAAAAAAGATTGCTTCCAGAATCGGTAAACCCCTTGGAATAGTTGAATTAAAAAGGTTTAGTGATGGTGAAATCTGGTGCAAGTATGGTGAAAATATTCGTGGTCTTGATGTATTTATAATTCAATCAACTAATCCGCCTGCTGAAAACTGGATTGAACTGCTGATAATGATAGACGCTGCAAAACGGGCTTCTGCAAAAACAATTACAGCAGTCATTCCTTATTTCGGATATGCAAGACAGGATAGAAAAGATCAGCCGAGAGTTGCAATTTCTGCAAAACTAATGGCAAATCTTTTAACGGTAGCAGGTGCAGACAGAATAATTACTATGGATCTTCATGCTGCACAGATCCAGGGATTTTTTGATATTCCTTTTGATCATTTGTATGGTTCATCAGTCTTCAGAGGGAACATAGAAAAGTATAAGAAAAATCTTGTTGTTGTTTCTCCTGATGTAGGAGGAATTAAAATGGCAAGAGCTTATGCAAAAATGCTCGATTGCGGATTAGTTGTAATTGACAAACGAAGGCCGAAGCAGAATCAGGCAGAAGTTATGAATATAATCGGTGATGTTGAAGGAAAAGATATTCTTATTGTTGATGACCTGATAGATACAGCCGGAACTTTTGTTGGCGCAATTGATGCCTTGAAAGAAAAAGGTGCGTTAAATATATATGGAGCAATTTCTCACGCTGTTCTTTCCGGGAAAGCAATTGAGCGACTCAGAAATTCACAATTAACAAAATTATATATTACAGATAGTATAAATGTTCCTGAAATTGAAAAGGAAGAAAAAATAAATGTAATCACTTCAGCAGAGCTATTTGCTGAAGCGATTCGCAGAACGTTTAATAACGAATCAATTAGTTCATTGTTTCACATAGATAAAGGATAATCAGAGCCGGAGTTATAATGGAAAAAACATCATTAAAAGCATTGGAAAGAAAAGTTCTTACAAAATCAGCTACAAAAAAAAGCAGAAGAGAAGGAAGAGTTCCAGGTATATTTTATTCAAAGCACAATACACCTATTCATATAAATGTTGCCGATACAGCAATTAATCCTCTTGTCTTCACTTCTAAAACTCACCTTATTTCACTTGAGATAGAAGGACATGAAGAGTACGAATGTATTCTTAAAGATATTCAATTTGATCCCGTAACAGACAAAGTTATTCACTTTGATCTTCTTGGATTAACTAAAGGAGAAAAAATTCAGCTTGAAGTTCCTGTTCAGTTAACCGGTTCACCTATAGGAGTAAAAGAAGGCGGAATTATTCAGCATACAATGCATAAGCTTGAAGTTGAATGTCTTCCCAGGAATATTCCTGAAAGTATTGTTATAGATATTTCAGAATTGAAATTAGGCGACTCGATACACGTTGGTGATTTGCATTTCGATAATTTCGATTTAATTGATCCCAAAGAATCATTGATAGTTCAGGTAACACATCCAAAGATTAAAGAAGAAGCTGCACCAGCCGCAGAAACTGCTGCTGAGGAACCAACAGAACCTGAAGTAATCGGTAAGGGCAAGGCAGAAGAAGAAGAGGAAGAAGAGAAATAATTTATTCAGATCGTTGCGAATTATTTTTGGAATAGGAAATCCCGGCATTAGGTATAAACATACCAGACACAATGCCGGTTTTTTATTGCTGGATTATTTTGCACAAA
>Ga0214473_10005907_pt1 | contig 14648 bp, 18 predicted proteins | sample RVTome_7_FD_203509 | JGI IMG/M metagenome (GOLD analysis project Ga0214473, IMG submission 203509) | Soil microbial communities from uranium-contaminated site in the Upper Colorado River Basin, Wyoming, United States - RVT98D197 | ecosystem: Environmental > Terrestrial > Soil > Contaminated >... | reverse complement strand
CCGCCTGAGGCGGGATTCAAGAAGCCCGGAGCGAGAGAGGGATTGCATATAGGGTTTACCCGCCTAGGCGGATTAATCCCCGTTCGTTGCGGGCGCACGTAAAGTGCGCCCCTACATTTTCATGCGTGGGGGTGACCGAAATCCGGTCATGAGGGTTTACGAACGCATCAAGTGTTATGATTATTTTTTCTTTTTAGCTCCACAACGTAGCGGGAGAAAATTTGGAGAGAAGGGGACAACCCACCTGATCATCTCAATGGCTTAAAAAGATACTCAAGCCCGTTCACCTTCACTTCATACAAGAGGTTCAGCATCCGGCCCAGTTCCCCTTCCGGAAAGCCTTTTTTCGCAAGCCATATGACATAGGTCTCGGGAAGATCCATGAGCAGGCGCCCCTTATATCTCCCAAAAGGCATTCGTGCCTTTGCAACCTTCAATAACACTCCAGGATCTGGTGTTGCGTCTTCCATCATATTGTCCTTGAAGCAAATAAAATGGGCTCTTTGGAAGCTGTATCCTCACCACCCTTGTCCCCTCTATCTGCAGTTACCCATTTTGTTTCACATACGCCTTCACTATCCGGATAATTTCTTTTCCATATTTCTCTACAAAATGGGGGCCGACACCCTGTACCATGTGCAATTCATCATAGGATGTGGGCAGGCCTGATGCCAAATTGTCCAGGACCCTGTTGGTGAAGATTCGAAAGGCAGGAAGTCCCTTTTTTTTGGCCATACCCATTCGCCATTCTCTCAGAGCATCATACAGTTTTGGATTTTCCGATGCACCGGCTCCGGGTCGTCTGATCACTTGATGGGTGGTTGTTTTCTTCCCTGCAGCTTGGATTTTGCCCTTTGTTTTTTGAACCCGGCCCCGCAATGTTATGGCTATGGACTGGATATCTTTGGGATCAAAAACATATCCACCCTTTGTAAGCGCTGCTCTTTTGTAATGAATCAGTTCCCCTTCCTTTTCAAAAATATGCTCACTAAGGCTTATCAGATCCGCCTTAGCCAGGGACCTGAGAAGATTTTCAAAGTCTGACCGTGGAAGAACAGAACCAGGACAGGCGCCACTGTAAAGCACTCCGGTGCTAAGAGCGTCAACACCCTTGAGCGTAGAGATCACTTCTGATAGGATCCTTTCCTCCTGTCTATCCGGGCTGCGAGACAAGGATGCTATTGCCTTTTCGGGGGCGCAGAAGTCGCACAGACCGCATTGCCGGCCATGATCTGCAAGGTCGCCAAAGTGCCGGACCAGGTAAAGCATGCGGCAGGAAAAAGAGTCGGCAAAACGGGACATTTCATCAAGCTGGCTGAGTCTATGATCGCTCTGGGTTTTGTAGGTTATAGGCCACTTACGATGTCCCCGGCGTACGGTCTCATTCGGATCAACCAGCGCACCTCCATGGATCCAGAGTTTTTCCAATGCAGCATCAAACTCCTCTTGCTCCATATTCAGTTCATCACGCAGTTCTTCTACAGGCATGTTGTTCTCTGTAAGCCGATCATAGATCCGTTTCAGAATGTTTTCGTGAGGGTAACTTTTTTCGTGGAAAAACTGGTGAACCCGTCGGTCGCCATAGGAATGAAGAAGAATCGCACGGGAAGGGCTACCATCCCGTCCTGCGCGCCCGATTTCTTGATAATATCCTTCCAGACTTCCGGGCAAAGCGGTATGGATCACTGTACGGATATCTGGTTTATCAATCCCCATACCGAATGCAATGGTTGCAACAATCGAATCCAGTTCTCCCGAAAAAAAGGACTTCTGGACCTTATCTCTTACCTCGGATGACAGTCCTGCGTGGTAGGAAGCCACAGAACACACCTTCCCAAGCTCATTGGCCAGGTCTTCCGTCTTTTGTCTTGTAGGGGCGTAGATAATGGCGGGTCTGGATTCCTTCTTCTGAAGGATCTCTGAGACCTTTTGGGACCGTTCCGATGGCAGGAGCTCCACGAGTTCAATAGCGATATTGGTCCTCCTGAACCCGTGGATGCACCTCTCAGCCTCAGCCATCCCGAGCTGCTGGATGATGTCTTCTTGGACCCTTGGTGTCGCTGTCGCTGTCATGGCGATAACCGGTGCGGGGCGAAGGATCGGAAGCCTTTCCCCCAGCAGCCGGTAGTCAGGCCTGAAATCATGACCCCACTGGGATATGCAGTGGGCTTCATCTATTGCAATAAGGATCGGTTTACGCCTGGCAAGCATCTCAGGAAAGCCCGGGACCGCCAGCCTCTCAGGAGCGATAAAGAGGAAATCCAGCCTCCCGTCAAGATACTGCCTGCAGACCTGGCGTGACTGAACACGTGTTCGGCCGGAATGTATCCTCTCCGCTTCAAGCCCCTGTTTCCTAAGGCCCGCAGTCTGATCCTCCATCAATGCAATAAGGGGACTGACCACAAGGGTTGTTCCACCCCGAGCGATTCCGGGGAGCTGATAGCATAATGACTTACCTGATCCTGTAGGCATTACCAGGAGGAGATCCTTCCCCTGGGTGACGGATTCACAGACCTTTTGCTGATAGGGCCGGAAGGCATTAAAATGGAATACTTCCTCTAAAATGCTTTTCAGACTGGCAGGTTGAATTTTCGTGAGCCGGAGTATATAGAACTTGCGAATGTGTGTCAAGTCTGCCGGCATGCAGAGAATCCTCTGAGAATGGGGACGCTGTTAGGTCATTAAGTTTCGTAACTACAACGCCAGGTAACGAAGATGGCCGAATGGTAGTAATCTTATGAGCTAACAGCGTCCCTCTGCATGAGGTTTATTGGAGAGGCATGATAGGGGACTGGCAGGATGAGTGGAATTTAAAAAGGCGTGGGTCTTATCGAAGCGTCAACAGGCACGATACCTGCCGCGTAGCGGCTTACTTGAACAATTCGTTGAACCCGCCGAGCGGGTTAACTCCTTGTTAGCGGTATAAATAAGCCTGATGAGTCTGGCTTCGTGTCTTGCAGATTTCGATAACAACTCAAGACCACAAGGTGGATCGTTAGCCTTGCAAGGAGTCATTTCCAAAATTCCGAATATACAAGTTAGGAGATCGATGGTATACCTAAAGTCGAAAAAGAAATAATGAGAAAGAGAGGATGGTGCCATGAATACCAAAGAGGAACTTATAAGCGAGATCGAGAAAACTCCCGAGCCGTTTCTCTCCGAGGTACTGGATTTTGTTCATTTCCTGAAAGCAAAGGCCTGCCGGGAAAAGTTGGATATCACCGTGATGAGCGAATCGTCTTTAGCAAAAGACTGGCTGAAGCAGGAGGAGGATGAAGCATGGCAAAGTTTGTAAAGGGGGATGTTGTTGTCATTCCCTTCCCCTTTTCTGATCTGAGCCAATCCAAAAGACGCCCGGCTCTTGTTCTGGCTGTGCTTCAAGGAGACGACCTCATTCTCTGCCAGATAACAAGCAAAAGCATCAAGGACAATTATGCTATTCCGGTCGACGAAAACGATTTCGAGTCTGGCAGTCTCAACCAGGAGAGCAACATAAGACCCAACAGACTTTTCACCGCAGATAATCACATCATTCTGTACCGTATAGGCAACATAAAGACAATCAAACTTAACCAAGTAATCGACTAGGTTGTCGAAATCATAAAGGAATAAATTTGAGCCGCTAATCGGGTAAAGGGGAGCTTTGAACTCCCCCTCCCCACACCATCCGCCGTCGCCAAGGCTATGGCGGGACTAGCCCCGCATGCGGGTCCCCTCCAGAGGCGGGCAAGTCCTTCGACAAGCTCAGGGCAAGCGCATGGGGCTGTTCACAGAACCTACCGGACCGTAGTCGGGTAATGGATTTTTGGACATCCGGGTTGGACGGTTCCATGACGCGCTGCATGCTCACTCCTCCGGTCGGTCTCTGTGTCATGCAAGCTTGACCACGGGCAATACCCTGATCGGCCCCGGTTCGATACCATGGGAAATGGGCAACGCCTTTTCGGCAATGTTGAAGCAGGGCCGAGTGACGCTAAAGCAGGCCCACAAGGGCCTTGCAATTTTCGAAGGCATCCCGATTCAGTTCGCCAAGCCCGATTTTGCACACGCTTTGAAGATCGCCCACCAGAGCAAGCTGTATGCATACGATGCTTATTTCTTGGATTGTGCCATCAGACACAACGCCTCACTAATGACCTTGGACCGCAAGTTGATGATGGCCGCGAAGACTTTAAATGTCACTATTTTGGAGGTTTGAGATGCTGGTTTATACGTATTCTGAAGCCCGCCAGAAACTTGCCGAGGTCTTGGAGCAGGCTGAATCTTCAGGCAAGGTTGTAATTCGCAGAAAGGACGGTCGGACTTTTGCGTTGGTTCCAGAAAAAAGTCTTTCCTCTCCAATGGACGTGCCCTCGGTTAAAGCAGATATCTCAACGCAAGAAATCGTGGACATCATACGAGAAGGCAGAGAGAGAGGCAGAACCTGGCGCTCCACCTGACCGAAACACGCTGGCGCGTTTTCGGCAAGTGAGCTTGATCGTTGAGACTGTCGAAAAAGCCTCCGGGCACGTTATTGAGACGACCTGAAGGGTCGTTTTCCCGCCTGAGGCGCATAAATCCGGCTGAGGCGGATAATCCAGCCAAAGGCGGGCAAGTCCGCCACACACAGGCGGACAAGGCTTTTGTGGATCGTGTGTGGAGCGGTGAGGGTTATGGCGGATCGTGAATGGATTTGGAGAGGCATGATAGGCGACTGGCGGGATGAGTGGGATTTAAAAAGACGTGGGTCTTATCGAAGCGTCAACAGGCACGACACCTGCCGCGTAGCGGTTGATACTATAGTAGAGCAGAAATGGAGGTCGTTAAGCCGTAGAGAACCGGTCATGGCGCACCTCAAGTTGCCTCACCAGGAGGCAAGAAAATTACTTCGTCTTTTGAACCAAGAAGGTATAAACTCAGAAACATTGTTTCCAGGATACGATGGAGTTGCCCACTCGCTGGCAGAAAGGGAATATTGGGACATCCCTCAGAGAGCTACTTATTGGATGAAGGCATAGGTGGAAATTGGCCAACCAGCGAATGAACCCGACGAGTAACCACGGGGCTAGTCTATCGGTATCATCCGCAAGTCCGTGGCCGCGGTTTCTCGCGAGTTATCCGCACGTTCGGATGAGGAGGAAAGATGGAGGAGGCAACGATTGTCTGGACCGAGTACATGAAGTACCGCCTGGATTTACGCGGTTACGATCTTGCGACGGTCGAGCACATTTTGCGATACTCATCCGAGCGGTACGTGGACACAGTGACAGGGCGTCTCGTCGCGATTGGCCGACACGAGAAACTTCTCGTCATGATCCCGTATGACCGGAAGGGTGGCATGCTGACGCCCGTGACGATCCACGCGACAAACCGTCAACAAATCAACTCTCGATTCAGATCGGGGAGGTTAAGGAATGAGTAAAGCACGCATGGCATACTTCGAGAAGGACGACGTTCTTCATCTCGCCATATCGGATGAACCGGAGGCGGGCAGTGTGGAGGTAAGCCCGAATATCACGGCGGAACTCAATGCCAAAGGCGAGTTGATCGGTATCGAGATTTTAAGCGCGAGTACATTCATCCGAGACTCCGTGCTCGAGTCTGTTCAGGCCAGAGTGCTTGATCTTGCGGAAGCCAAGACGGCCTGACGAGACGTTCGAGAAAATGACAGACAAGGACATCCGAACGAATAAGACTTCGCAGCGGACCGACAGGTCCGGCTGCAAGTCGGGGTTGGACTGAGCCGCTGCGAACGAAGGCGTTTGGAATTTGCTTCGGTGCTGTGTTGGATGTGGAGGGCAAGGCTCAGGCGGTGGGGGGAGCAAAAGAGGGTTTCGGATGTGGGGTTTGTGTTCGTGAAGGCACAGCGCCAGCGAGTATCAACGGCAGTGAGCACAGGCCCAATCCAGTTGGGGTTAGTCGGCTCCGGTCATGGCCCTGCCCAACCACGCGGTGCAACCGATTTGCTCCGCTAGCGCTCCGCAAACGGCTGACCGCGAGCGTTAGGCCTTCGACTGACGGGCTGGCAGGACAGTGGCTCCTTGGTCAAGGTACTCATGGAGAACCATGAGCGAGCAAACAATTTCCCGTCTTCGTGACCTTGGGGCACTAACTAACACGATCCTGAGGTACATCCTTTCGGGAGGGGTGTTTCTTCTCGTCGTTGCGTTCGTGCGGAACTCGGGGCTGGGCTTCCTCAAGCTGCCGGCTTCCGGCGGCAAAATATCACTCTACATTACAACGCTGGTCGTTCTCGTCTCAGGTGCCGTGATCTACACGGTTCACCGCGATTTGCTCTACTATGCCATCCTGGCACTGCTCTTCTCCGGGCTCGCGAAGCGACGGGGGCTCAACCGGTCGTCGCGAGACATCGATCTCACTCTCACCAGGCTGCGCAATGAACGCCGCAGCAAGGACAACGCGCTTCAGCAGCACCTCGACAGGATCGGCGCGGAGGTTAGCCTTTGACCGGGACTAAAATATACGGCCGAGACTCTTTCAAGGAAATACCGCCGGAGGTTCACCGGATCCTCCAATCGCTCAAGGATTATGGGTTCGGTCACGGGAGCGAGGAATTCCGTCATGCGAGCGATCATCGTCAAATTGCACGCCTCATGAAGCAAGCCCCTTGTTCTCCATTCACCCTTATCATAGAAGAGGAATTGCTTGATCCTTCTCATTTTTGGGATAAGCGATATGTGAAAATTACAACTGAGCAGATCGTTTCTGAACTTGACGAAATCGTCCTGCGCTATTTTGAGCGCGAGATCAACGCGGGAATGGCGGAATTTCTGCAGCATGACCGCGATGCGGAAAACCGACACTATCAAAAGCTTTTAAGACGGTACTACCCAAAGGCCAAAAGGATTCTTCGAGATGAGTATAGAGAGATCTATCCGCGTGCGTGGAAAAAGAAATTCACCATGGACAAAATCGCAAAGCCCCGAAAAAAAAGGCGTAGAGAGCGTCTTTATGCCATTCCCGAGCCCCTGAACTACTGGGACAGCCGTAATTCGTATCAGCAATACTTTGCGGTTCCGGAGTATAAGGTACTGCGGCAGGGAGGGGGAGGAAGCTCCGGCCAGCGGGAGACGCAGAGTAAATTCGGATTTGCCTTTGCGCTATTTAACCGGACACAGGAGATTCCCAGCACCATTCTCGTCTATGATAAGGATAACGTCCTACGCTATGTCGACACCCTTGAAACATTGTGTCTGGCCCCCGCTGACATGGGAAGCAATTACCACTTGAATCATAAAGAGATGCGACAGCTACTGCGTGACACATTGCGGGTGGAACGTAGCAGTATTCTTGAACCGATCAGCACCTTGGAGGTAAGGCCCTTTTTCTGACCGCGGTAGCCCTATCCTAGTTGTCCATACTGCCTCATGGCGGCGCCTTCTCGATCCGCCGCGCAGGCGCTTGCCTTCTCCCAGTACTTATGTTAATGATATCACCCACTAATAGGATTCATGTACAAGGGACAGTTCACAGGGGTGCCGGGCGTACACAAACCGCTGCACCCGATTGCCGAAAGACCCGGCTCCGGGTGAGCAGCGTGATAAGCGTAGGATCAACAAGATAAAGAGGATATAAAGAATGGTACGGTTCGAATGGGATCCGGAAAAGGCCAGACAAAATTTCAAGAAACACCGAGTCTATTTTGATGAAGCCACTACGGTCTTCTACGATCCTCTATCCGCTACTTTTGCTGATCCCGACCATTCTGAGGGCGAGCAGCGTCTCATAACCGTCGGTGTCTCCGCGCAGGGCCGGCTGCTTGTCGTCGCGCACACGGAGAGAAAAGACGCTGTTCGTATCATAAACGCAAGACCTGCCACCGCACACGAGAGGAAAAAACATGAAGGCTAAGAAGAAACAGAGTGCAGATGAGTTGCGTCCCGAATATGACTTTGACTATTCCAAAGTCGTTCGAGGCAAGTATTATCGACGATTGATTGATGAGGGATCGAACCTGGTTGTCCTTGAACCGGATATCGCAAAAGCGTTTCGTGATTCCGTTTCGGTTAACAAGGCGCTGAGATCTCTATTGGACCTGACTCGTTCTACAACGCGCCTCACGAGTCGCTCAACTCGACGCTCAAAAGAGCTTCGCACCGGTTAGCACGCCGTTTTAGAGAATGCCGCACAGCGCTGGAACATAAGGACGGTTTGGCGTCGCACCGGTACTTGCCCTGCCCTCCGGTACCATCGGGTTAGGATCGCGGAGGTTAACCTTTGACTACGAATCGTGATGAAACTCAAGGGACTGTGAAGCGAATCCTGCAGCAGTCCCAAGCACCCAAATCCATTTCTCAGATCAGGAAGGATCTCGCCGGGTCTTTTCGCGTATCCTCGAAAGACCTCGGCGCACTCCTTGACGAAATGACCGCAAGGGGCGAGATCTTCATGTGGCCGCAGACAAGGTTCTGGGATCGCAATCCGCGGACAACCGTGCCCCAGCTTATTCTGGAATTGCTCGCCAAGCCTCCGGTCATGGCCTCTTCCAAAATAAAGACGGCCCTCAAACTTCCCCTGGAACTGATTCAGCCTGCTCTGAAAGAGCTTGTTGACGCAGGCCGTGCCCATGTATGGCAGCCTGGTAAGACGCCTTACTTCACCCTTTTTGAGCCGCGCAATACTGCGCTTGAGATCATCCTGAAAGCTTTGACCCAGGGTCCCCTCACAGAAAAAGAACTCGTTGGGTGGGTCAGAAAAAGGTTGCCCGGGTATCAGGTGAGACATCTCAAAGAGCATGTCTCCCATTCGAAGCAGGTTTACGAGTACCCGAAGTACGGCAAGGTGAAAATCCGATATGGATTGGAACCGCCGGAGCCGGGGCCTTATCTGAGCAAGGCTCTGCAAGACATCATCGCTGTGCAAGAACTCCTTGTTCCCTTTCATGTCTCCCTCGAAGCCATCCATGAAGCCTTGGGGCGCGAGCTCGGTCTGGAACATGAAACGAGTGCACCCTCCCGGGAGCGACTCCAGGGCGAAAGACTTTTCCGTCACGCTGAACCGCTCATCCTTGAGGGAATTACCCGCCTTCAACCCCCTGGGCAGAGGCGTGCCCTCGTATCCATCCGTGAGCTGCGGCGCTCTGTGAGCTTAGCAAAGAGTGTTTTTGACAAGACTGTCCTCTCTCTCGCTTCGCAGGGCAAGGTTGCACTTCATCATCACGACTTTCCGACCAGTTTGAGCCAGGCTGAGCGAGACGCCTTGGTGCAGGACGAACGGGGCACCTATTATGTCGGCATCGCTCCAAAGGACATGTCATGAACGTGAACTCCCTCGCCGGTATTCCTAATCCTTTCGGACAGACCATTGTAAAAGATGCATGGGAAAGCCTGCAGGACGTTCCTGAAATCCATGCGCAGGCTTTTGAGACGTGCTGCCGCGCATTTGAAAACGTTAGGATCTCCAGACACTGCGACTCAGTGCTCCTTCACGGTGAAGCTGGGAGCGGCAAAACGCATCTCCTTAGCCGCCTCCAAAGACACTGGACTTCTTCGCCTTCAGTCGGAGAAGACGGTTCAGGAAATATAGCGCGATGCGTTTTCCTCTACTGCCGCTTGCAGACCAGCCCTCACAGGCTTTGGCAGCATCTGCGGAAGACCTTCGTTGAAGATCTGCTGCACCGGTTTCCGGACGGGACCACGCAGCTGCAGCGCCTAGTGGCATGCAGGTTTGCTGAAGGAGACAGGAACAAGCGCCGTCCACCAGCAATGTGGCTCAAATGGATCACAAATCCGGCAAACCGGAATCACAGCGGATGGAAACGAATTCTTCTTCCCTGGCTGGAACGGGAGGCACACATAGGTTTCTCCCTGCAGAGGGTCCTTTGTCACATCATCACAGGACGTCATATCCTTGAAGCCGGGGCATGGCTGAAAGGAGAAGACGCGCTGCCCGAGGAAGCCCTAGCCTCGATGGGCATAAGTGCAAATGAGGAAGGACAAACAGAGGATGGGTCCAGAGAAATGGTTCTTTCTCTCTGCCGCCTTGCAAGCTCTCTTATGCCTGTGGCCTTTTGCTTTGATCAGATAGAGGCTCTCCAAACGTCAAAGGGTGATGAGGAGAGTCTTTTCCTTTTCGGCCAAATGGGTGCCTCACTTTTCAACTCCAGCAACAACGCGCTTCTGATATCCTGCATCCAGTCATCGGTTATGGATCTGTTTGAACGAGCTATCCGGCAGGCAGATTTTGATCGAATAGCGCAAAGGAAAGAGAGGCTCGATCCTTTGGACAAGAGATTCGCCCACCTGCTCATTCGCAGCCGCCTGGAGTCGAGCAAGGAGCTTGTTCCACTGAGAAGCCAGCATGCTCAACAAATTCTTTGGCCTATAGATCCTCCTGATGTTGACCCTGTGTTTTCTCCCATTGGTACCCAGACGCCTAGGAAAATTATCAGCTTTGCGAGCAGCCTCTTCGAAAAGCTTCAAACAGGCCAAGCCGCTCCGCCGCGAGACCCCATGGAGTTTCTCAGAAAGGAATTTGAGCGAAGGCGCGACATGGCCCTGGCTCAGGACGAGGCAGATTCGGACATGAGCCTTTCCCATGGTCTGCCTCTGCTGGCTGAAACCCTGGGCGGGCAATGGCGCAAGGAGACACAACCTGATAAAGACATCGACCTCCTGCTCAGCCACGGCGATAAGCGGGTCGCTGTAAGCCTCTGCAACCAGCAGAACATGAGAAGCTTAGCCGCCAGGCTCAAACGCTTGAGAGATTGGCATTCCAGGAACAAGGAAACTAAGATGGTCCTGATTCGTGAAGGGCGCCTACCTATCAGCAAAACCGCTGTCGTCACGAGAAACCACCTTGAGTCTTTGAAAGCAATCGGCGTTTCCTTGTGCCGGCCCGATGCCGATACGTTAGCAGCCCTGCAGGCCTTGCGTAGCCTCATCTCCGATGCAAGGTCCGGGGACCTCCATGATAGCGGCGAGGCTATTGGCCCCAAAACAGTCGAGGAGTGGTTGCTCCAAAACCTGGACAGCAGGTTGACTACCTTTTTCGGTGAAATTGTTGGAGTGTCGGAAACTCCGGAGGATACCGATTCGGAGCTTATGAGCAGCCTTCTCGATGTCTTGAAGAAGCATAAGATTATTGCGCTTGAAAACCTCGCTGAAGAAACTGGGCAAGCCGTCCTTCTCATTGAAGACACAGTCAAAAGACATCCGGGCAGGATCGGCTGGCTCCAGGGGCCGCCGGCGGTCCTTTTCGATTACAGACCGGTTGAGATTCTTTCCTCCAGGGAGGAGGATGAGGAATGACGGTTACCTTGTCCGTGCATGATGTGCGAGAGCATATCCGGCGGGCCTCGGAATCCGGTGTTTCCGCTTCAATCCAGCCTTCCTCCGCTCTTCTGGGTCGAATTTTCCATGAAGTGGCGGCGGATCTTGTCAGTTCAGATCCCCTCAAGAACGCCTTTTCTTTTCTTGAAGACCTGGACTTCGACAGAGAACTCTGGCGCTCTAAGCTTATCCTGCATACCTATGACAGGCAGGTTGGGCCAAGACTTACAAGGGATCAGGCCAGGCTCCAGGACTCCTCTTCGGGAGTTCTCCATTTGTGGGAGGCTGTTCAGTCCCTTTGCAGCTGGCTGGTTGATCTGGCCTGGGTGGCCAGAAACCCTGAAGGCCGAAAAAAGGCTCTTCCGTGGAACGATCTTCGGGTGGCCCTGCGGGCCGAAGCGCCTCTGGAAGCCGAATTCCTCTCTCCTGGCTGGTCCGAGCCGGTACGTCTCTCCGGTATTGCGGATTCTCTCCTCAGACTGCCGCGCTCAGGCAAATGGTGTGTCCACGAATACAAGCTCGGTCGTACTTCTCCTGAAGCTGATCTCTGCCAGGTTTGCCTTTACCATCTCATCCTCATTCAGAAAAGACCGAAAAGAAAAAGGCGCGGCGACTTCAGTCGCATGGTTGCCTTGATCAGCTTTCAGCCGGAGATGAAAGAAAGGCTCTTCAGCGAAGATGAAATCGTCTCAGCACAGGAAAAACTGCTTGCCTTGATAGGCCGTCTGGCAGGCGTAGCCCACAAGGTTCCCAAGCCTGCGACAATACCAAAAGATGATTCTTCTCAGACCGCAAACACGCTCGGCCGGAAGCTGACCGAGGTCTTCAGTGAATACGGCCGACCGGTTGAGTTGGAAGGTGAACCTGTGACAGGGCCTTCCTTCTTCCGATTTCCCATCAATCCGGGGCGAGGGATCAAGCTGGAGCAAATCCAGCGGCTCGGCCGCGAGATTCAAGTCAGGCTTGGATTGAGCAAACCGCCCTTCATCGGGGTGGACTGTGGTCGTGCTGTTGTGGATATTGAAAGGCCGGATCGGCAAATCATCCGATTCATTGACGTGGAAGATCAATTGCCCGTCGGCGACCCTTTGACAGGCTGTGCCCTTGTCCCCGTTGGAATAGACCTTAACGCAAAGCTCCGTACAGCCAATCTGAACGACCCGCTGAATGCCCACGTTCTGGTGGCCGGCACTACAGGGAGCGGCAAGACTGAGTGGCTCCGCGTCGCGATTCAGGGCCTGATCCGTTCTAATACCCCAAAGACCCTTCGCTTGGTGCTCATTGACCCCAAGCGCACTGCTTTCAATGAACTCGCAGATTCGCCCTACCTGCTGACACCCGAAAGCCTTGTCTTTCCAGATGCCCAACCGGTCGGGGATGTTCTGAAAGAGCTGGTGAGAGAGATGGAGCGCCGATATGTCTTGTTCCAAAAAGCGGGAGTGGATAACATAAATCAATACGTGGGTACGACCCGCCATGTGCTCTCGCGAATCGTCTGTATATGCGATGAATACTACGCACTCATAGCGGGTGATTCAAAGAAACGGAAACAGATCGAAACGCAGATAAGCCTTCTTGGCGCCAAGGCCAGAGCAGCGGGAATCCATCTTATCCTCGCCACACAACAACCCAGCCGTGAGGTTGTCAAAGGGGTTCTGGATTCCAATATACCGGCCCGTGTCGGTCTCATGATGGTCAAGAAAGAGGAATCAAAGATGCTCCTCGGCCAGAACGGAGCCGAGAACCTCCTTGGCAAAGGGGACCTTCTGTTCCGGGACGTGGGAGATCCTGTACGGTTGCAGGCTCCTCTTCTGTGAAACCGAACCGCGCCTCTTCCCGCCTCATGCTCATTTCGCATCAGGAATCAGCTTCACCTTTTTACCGTCGATAACTAGGGAGGTCTTGCAGTAGGTCAGTTTCTTGATGATCTTTCCGTCCTTGAAATGGAGCACATCCGCTCCTCGCCTCGTTTCCGGCCTACCTTCGTAGCCCTTCTCCTGTGAAGGCCAGTCCAACTGCCAGCGGTACACAGCCTTCTGCTCCTTTTCATCAATGAAGGTCTCTTCCTCGGTGAAACGGAAATTGCCGTGGTTTTCAAACCACGGGCTCCAGGCTTTTCGCAGTTTCTCTTTTCCCTGAACCCGACCACCCGTGAAGTTCTCGAAAACAACATCGTCATGAAAGAGAGCCATCACACCGTCAAGATCATGTTTGTCCCACGCTTTGTTCCATCCTGCCAAAGCCTTTTCGATCTCTTCTCTCGAAAGCACCGTCACCACCTCCGTTTCTTCTCCGGGTAATTGAGTGCGAACGAAGACCGTAAAGCCCATGGATTCCAGGGCATCGATCCAGTACCGGGCGTCTTCCGCCTTTTCGTATTGCCCTACCACGAGGAGACACCGGTCCTCCTCATCCCACACCCAGTCGTATTGCAGGAACCGAATGCCTTGAGCTTCAAGGTTAGCTCTCAGTTTTTCGCGGAGCTGTTCCCTGGCCTCAAAATTCAAGTCACGGTAAGAAGGACCCTGGATTAAGACATAATGCATCACAGCCCCCCATGACCTTTTCCGGGTACCATTTCAAAAAGCTAAAATGTTAACAATTTTTTTGTTCGTTTTTTTCGCACGCAAGCTGGGCGTTGAAAGAAGTTTGGCAGGAAGCCATCAGACTCTTAGTTCATTGCTTGCTGAATTACATCCGCAGTTTTTTGTGTCACCGCTTTTCAGAAGGTAGTCATACACCAGCGTCAGTTTCCCGCAATCACACTTGGCAATCCAGGCCCCTACCCTACCGCTTCTCGAACGCCTGAGAACGACAAGGTCACCGAATCTCTTGCCAATGAGTCCGAGACCCCTTGCTTCATTGTTCGTCTTATGTCTCACCGTCTTTCTTCTGTTTCTAAATTGTTGTTCCATACGCAAATTAATCCTCTCTCCTTTCATAAGGTTTCATCCCGTTGTGAAATATCGTTTCCTGTTCGGCACAGCCGGGTTCTTGACCCTAGGCTCTGATGAGCCCGCTGTTTTTCTTGTCGCAAAAATAGCAGTATTTGCTCCATATCGTGGGCCAGCTCACTGTGGAAGTCAGCTTATCCACCGGGTTGCTGTAAGCTTTCGCCGCGCCCGACCGGTCAACTCCTTTTCCGCAAACGCCTCGCACTTTACACATGGCACACAAAACGACTTCGTTCATAATTGCCTCCTATGGTTGCATCTTGCTGATGCTGAAATCCCGTTCCTCAATGACCCGAATGATATCCCCGGCTCTTGCAGTGCTGAACGAGAATGCCTCGAAATTCCATTCCAAGACACTCCTTCGCGAACGCGCCTTATTGATGCCGGGATACCCTATTCCTAGTCTGGAGAGTTTGCGACAGTC
>Ga0214473_10005906_pt1 | contig 14652 bp, 18 predicted proteins | sample RVTome_7_FD_203509 | JGI IMG/M metagenome (GOLD analysis project Ga0214473, IMG submission 203509) | Soil microbial communities from uranium-contaminated site in the Upper Colorado River Basin, Wyoming, United States - RVT98D197 | ecosystem: Environmental > Terrestrial > Soil > Contaminated >... | reverse complement strand
CCATCTTGAGCGGCGCGGCGCGGTCTTCGGGGAAGTGCCTCGACGAACGCTTGGCCATTTGCAGATCCGGCATCCTCGTGGACTCCATCGGCTCAGCCGGACCGCGCAATCCGCCGGACGGGCATCGGCTTCACGTTCTCCAGTCCGAACCGTTCGAGTTTGCCCCTCAGCCCGACGCGTGACAATCCCAGCTCCTCGGCCGTCCTCGACTTGTTCCAGCGGTGGCGGATCAGCGTCTCGCGGATGATGCGGAGTTCCATCTCATTGACGCGGTCGCGGAGCGTCCCCGTCAGGCGGGTGAGATCCTCGTCCGATTCCTCCACCTGCTCGGGCGCGGCCATCAGAATGTGCCGAGAGACGAGGTTCGCACCAAGTTCCTCTCCCTCCTTGCCCATAACCAGCATGTGCTGGATCTCATTCTGCAGCTCGCGCACATTCCCGGGCCAGGTGTAGTTCACCAAGCAGGCCATCGCCTCGGCGGAAATCCCCGGGACCTGCTTGCCGAGCTTGCGTTGTGCGCTGTCCATGATGGCGCGTACGAGGATTTCCATATCCATCAGCCGGTCGCGCAGCATCGGCAGTCGGATCACCGTCCCCGCCAGGCGGTAGAACAGGTCGGCTCGGAAGCGGCCCTGGCGGACCTCCTCCTCAAGATCGCGGTTCGTCGCCGCCACCACGCGGACGTCGATCGTGCGCGTCTTGCCGCTGCCGACCGGCCGGATCTCTCCCTCCTGCAAGACCCGCAGCAGCTTGACTTGGAACGCCGGCGATACCTCACCGATTTCGTCGAGGAACACGGTACCGCCATTGGCCCGCTCGAACAGGCCAATGTGGTCCTCGACCGCCCCGGTGAAGGAGCCGCGCTTGTGGCCGAAGAGCTCGCTTTCCAGGAGCTGGTCGGGGAGCGCGCCGCAGTTCTCGACCACAAAGGGCTTGTTCCAGCGCAGCGAGCCGTAGTGCAGGGCACGCGCCGCCAGTTCCTTCCCGGTGCCGGACGCTCCCATCAGCACCACCGGGATGTCGAAGGGGGCCACCTGCTTCAGCGCATCGCACACCGCATTCATCGGGCTGGACCGGGAACGGATGATGCCGTCGTCGAAGTCATAGTCGCGCTTCAGGGCGGAGCGGCGATCCGAAACCACCTTGGATGCCGTCGACGGTGCCATGCGCATCTCCACGGCCAGCAACTCGTTCTCGCGCTGCAGGGCATACAGATTCACTGCGTTCTTGAGCGTCAGAATCAGGTTGTCCGGATGCCACGGCTTGGTGATGTACTGATAGATGCCGGCCTCGTTGATCCCGTTGATAATATCGTGCGCGTCGGTGTAGCCGGAGATGATCATTCGCACGACGTCGGGCCAGCTGATCCGCACCCGCTTCAAAAATTCGATGCCGGAGGCGCCCGGCATGCGCTGGTCGCAAAGGATGACCTGGATCCACTCGCTTTCGAGGATCAACGTCGCCGCGTCGATGTCGCTGGCGATGCGGACGTCGAAATCCTCGCCAAGGATGCGCCGCAACGCTTCGAGCGACCGTATCTCGTCGTCGACCACCAGGATGGCTGGCAGATCGCTCATGATGCCCTCCCCTGCATTGCCGGCTCGGCCTTCCAAGCGAGGTCGCGATGACGGGCGATGGTCACCGGTGTTCGCGACTTCGGAACCTTGTGCACGAAATTGTGCCGGGCGATGTGGTAGCTCGGATCAAAGCCGTAGAAATTGCGCCGCATTCGGACAAGTTCCTCCTCGCGATAGGCCGAAAGCGGCTTTTGCGCCTCGTCGGCCGCCCGGCGGGCGTTCTTGTCGGCAAGCATCCGCTGAAGGCCCGGGTCGTTTGTCAGAGCCGCCGCCTGCGCCCGCGTCTGCGCCATGAAGCTGTCGCGAGTGCCGCCGAACAGCCGGTCGGCGAGCCCCAGCCGCACTGCTTCGCGCGCGCCCATCGGCAGCCGCGCCGCGGCGATGCGGCGCGTGTTGTCAGCGCCGCAATGGCGGGGCAGCAGATAGGTCCACAATTCCGAGCCGTAGAGGTTGCCCATGTCCTTGTAGTGCGGGTTGAGGATCACGCCCGAGCGTAGCCAGACCTGGGCGGCGGCGCGGGCGAGGAAGACTCCGCCGGCGCCGGCATTGCCGCGCAGGGCGGAGACTGTGAGATGGCTCGATGTCCGGACGATGGCCTCCGAAAGGTCATCGATCGCCGAGATGTTAGAGTAGGATTCATCGGCCGCGCTGGTGGCGGCCTCGATCCGGTTGAGGTCCAGCCCGTTGGACCAGAACTCGGGACCGCCGCACAGGACGATCACCTTGGTTTGGCGCTGGACGGCGTCGCGGTAGGCGGCGAGCAGGCGCCTGCAGGCGTCGGTGCCCATGGCGCCGTTGTAGAACGGGAAATGCAGGAACCCGACCAGGCCGTCTTCCTCGTAGAGGATGTCGCTGTAGCCCGCCTCGGAATTCAGCGGAATCTCCGGCAGGCCGGAGACCTCATCGGCAAACGCCAGCGTCGCCGGCAGCTTGTAGGGCTGCTGCGTGCCGGGCCGCCGGACGTGACCGATCCACACCGCGCCGTCCTTCGTCGACCTGGCGATCGCCAGCCCGCTCTTCGCGATCACCGCCCCGGGGTCGGTTCGCGGCAGCCCGGACGCGTCGCTGGCATCGAACAGGAATGCGGTCGCGCCGAACAGCTCGTCCCGCACCCCGGGCACGCCATCGGCCGCGGCGATCTTGCGCAGCACGGTCTCTGTGTCATCCGCCTGCCAGTCGATAGCCCGTTCCGCCTGCGTGACCGCGTCGCGCCACCTGCCCCGCCGCTCGACTGCCATGTCGTCGGCTGCGACAGGCTTGCCGCCTGCCCCGAAGCGCTCGACCGCATCGAGGACGGCCGTGACTGCCGCCTCCGTCACCTCGTTGCGGTACAGGCTCGACTTGGTCGCGCCACGCATCGGGAAAGTCACGCTTGCCCAGACCGGACCGGCATCCATCTCGCTCGTCGCCTCGAGGACGGTCACGCCCCACTCCGCCTCGCCCTCCAGCATCGCCCAGTCGAGCGCCGAAGGGCCGCCGTCACCGACAATGCCGGGATGGACGATCATGCACACCCGGCTCTCATGGACTTCCGCCGGTATCGCCCGCTTGAGGAACGGCGCGATGACAAGATCGGGCTCGTACAGTTCCACGGCTTCGATCGTGCGCGCGTCGTTCACGTCGATCTCCACCGAAACCTCGTGGCCGCACTCGCCGAGCTCCACATGCAGGCGCTGACTCAGCGCGTTGAAAGCGGTGACGAGCAGCAGGATGCGCATGCTCAGCAAATCCGAGGGAGTTGTTCGCCGGCGATCCAGTCGACGACCCGCATGCCGCCGAGCCGTGTGTGCATGCGCACCAGCGCGCGCGCGTCCACCACCACCTCCCCGATGATCGCCGCGTCCCGCCCCTTCGGATGCGCCTGCATCGCGGCGAGTAGAGCCTCGGCGTCCGCCGCATCACAAATGGCGATCAGCTTGCCTTCGTTGGCGATGTTGAGCGGATCGAGGCCGAGCAGTTCGCAGGCCGCCGAAACTTCTGGCTTCACCGGGACGGCCGCTTCGCGGATCACCATGCCGGCCTTCGACTGGTGGGCGATTTCGTTGAGCGTCGCCGAAAGGCCACCACGCGTCGGGTCGCGCAGCACCCGGACACCCGGCGCGCATGCGAGCATCGCCGCCACCAGATCGTGCAGCGGCTGGCTGTCGGAAACGATCTCGGTTTCGAACTCGAGGTTCTCGCGCTTGGAGAGAATGGCGACTCCGTGATCCCCCATCGTGCCCGAGACCAGAATGGCGTTCCCCGGCCTGGCATTGCTTCCCGAGACATCGGTTTCGTCGGCGAGGACGCCGATGCCGGTCGTGGAGATGAAGACACCGTCGCCCTTGCCCTTCTCGACGACCTTGGTGTCACCCGTGACGACCGGCACGCCGGCTTCGCGGGCGGCGAGCGCCATGGACGCGACGATCTTCTCGAGTGCGGCGAGCGAAAAGCCCTCCTCCAGAACGAAGGAGGCGGAGAGCCAGAGCGGTCGCGCACCCATCATGGCGACGTCGTTGATGGTGCCGTGAACCGCCAGTGCCCCGATATCGCCGCCAGGGAAGAACAGCGGCGAGATCACGTGCGCGTCGGTCGCCATCACCAGGCGGCCGCCGACCTTGCCCAGGAGCGCGCCGTCATTGCCCTGCGCCAGGTAGTCGTTGGCCAGATGCTTGAAAAAGACGTCGCGGATCAGGTCGGCCATGGCGCGCCCGCCGGCACCATGGGTCATGTCGACGGCGCCGCGCAGCGCGGTGAATTTCGGATCGATCGCTGTCATTACTCGACTGCCTCCAAATCGGCGGGTTTGCGATCCCTGAACCGGCTGTAGCTGTAGTAGGCCGCGCAGGCTCCCTCGGACGAGACCATGCAGGAACCCACCGGGTTCTGCGGCGTACAGACGGTGCCGAACAGCTTGCAGTCCGTCGGCTTCTTGACGCCGCGCAGGATCGACGGGCACTCGCAGGACTTCACCTCCTTCGAGACCTTGACCGACAACTCGAAGCGCTTCTCCGCGTCTAGACCGGCGTAGGCGTCGCGAATGCGCAACGCGCTGTACGGAACCGTGCCCAGGCCGCGCCACTCGAAGCTCTTGCGCAGTTCGAAGACCTCGTTGACCAGCGCTTGTGCCTTGAGATTGCCCTCCTGCGTGACGACGCGGGTGTACTCGTTCTCGACCTCATGCCGGCCCTCGTTGACCTGACGGATGAGCATCAACACCGACTGCATGACGTCGAGCGGCTCGAAGCCCGCGATGACCACCGGCTTCTGGAATTCTTCGGCGAAGAATTCGTAGGGCTGCGAGCCGATCACGGACGAAACGTGCGATGGGCCGAGGAACCCGTCGATCTTGACGATGCCGAAGCCGCGAACCTCCGGCGAGTCCAGGATGTGGCCGATGGCAGCCGGGGTCAGCACGTGGTTGCAGAATACGCTGAAGTTGTTGAGCCCTTCGGCCGCCGCCACCTTGATCGCGACCCCGGTCGGCGGCGTCGTGGTCTCAAAGCCGATGGCGAAGAACACCACCTGCCGGTCCGGGTTCTCGCGCGCGATCTTGAGCGCATCCAGCGTCGAATAGACCATCCGAACGTCGGCCCCGTCGGCCTTGGCGCGGATCAAGCTGCGCTGCTTGGTGCCAGGGACGCGCATCATGTCGCCGTAGGTGCACAGGATGACGCCGTGGCGCTCGGCCAGCTCGACCGCGTCGTCGAGCCGGCCGACCGGAAGCACGCAGACGGGGCAGCCGGGACCGTGCACGAAGTGCACGTTTTCGGGCATCAGGTCCTGCACGCCATAGCGGAAGATTGCATGCGTGTGGCCACCGCAGAACTCCATGAAATGGTAGCTCCTCCCGGGATCCGCCTCCGCGGCGATCGCCGCAGCGATGGTGCGGGCGAGCTTCTGGTCGCGGTATTCGTCGACGAACTTCATGCCGATATCTCCTCGAGCTCATCCTTGAGCACGCCGGCTTCCACCATCATTTCCAGGGTGCGCGCGGCTTCTTCCTGGCTCACCTTGTGCAGCGCATAGCCGACGTGGACGAGAACGAAGTCGTCGACTGCCACATCTTCGACAAGCGCGAGCGAAATGCGTTTCTTCACCGTATCGAACGCCACCACGGCCATGTCGCCGTCCAACAGTTCGACTACGCGGGCGGGGAGAGCGAGGCACATTTCACGCCGCTCCCTGAAGGCTGGCGGCCCGCGGATGGCCGGCGAGCGCCATCGCACGGGCGGCGCCGATCCAGCCCGTCCAGTCCGCCATCCCCTCGCCGGTGCGGGCGGAGAACATCAGCACCTTGATCCTCGGGTTCACCTTGCGGGCATTGGCGATGCACGCCTCAACGTCGAAGTCGAGGTGCGGCAGCAGATCGGTCTTGTTGAGGATCATCAGATCCGCGGCGTGGAACATGTCCGGATATTTGAGCGGCTTGTCCTCTCCTTCGGTGACCGAGAGGATCACCACCTTGTGCGCTTCGCCCAGGTCGAAGGCGGCCGGGCAGACCAGGTTGCCGACATTCTCGATGAACAGCACCGAGCCATCGGCGAGGTCGAGGTGCTCGGCGGCGTGCCCGACCATGTGCGCGTCGAGATGGCAGCCCTTGCCGGTATTAACCTGGATTGCCGGCGCGCCTGTCGCCCGGATGCGGTCGGCGTCGTTGGACGTCTGCTGGTCGCCTTCGACGACCGCCATGGCAAGCCGGTCCTTCAGCGCCTCGATGGTGCGGCAAAGCAGCGTCGTCTTGCCCGAGCCCGGACTCGAGACCAGGTTGAGCGCGAGGACACCGCGCGCGGCGAACTGCCGGCGGTTCTCCTCCGCATATTCGTCGTTCTTGGAGAGGATGTCCTTTTCGAGCCGCACCATGCGCGCCTGGCTCATGCCTGGCGCATCGGCGCCTGCGGGGCCGTGACCATAGTGATGCACTCCATCGTCGTGGCCGTGATGATCGTGTTCATCATGCTCGCCGGGGTGGTGGTGTTGATGATCGTGATCGTGATGGTGGTGGCCGTGATGGTCGTGACCGCCAGCTGCTTTGCCCTCAATCCTGACCTCGCCATCGCCGCATCCGCAAACCGTGCACATCAGCTTACCTCCAGTTCCCTGATCTTCATTTCCTCACCCCCGGTGACCTGCAGCTGGTGGCTGCCGCAGATCGGGCATGGCTCATAGCGGGCGGCGATCGCGACGCTTCTCCCGCACGGCATGCACCAGGCGCGGCCCTCGGTTTCGACGATCTCGAGCCGGGCATTCTCCGCCGGGGATCCGCGCATCACCACGTCGAAACCGAATTTCAACGCCTCGACCTCGACGCCCGACAGGCGCCCGATCTCGAGGCAGACGCAGTCGACTCTGCTGAAGGCCTGCTTCACCGCTTCCTCTTCGAGGATGCCCCGGATGCTTTCGCAGATCGCCATCTCGTGCATCAGCTGAACCTCACTTCGTAGCCGACGCAGGGGTCGATCGTGCGGATGAGGAGGTCGGCCTGCGCCACGAGTTCCTCCCGTGTCCGCGCCGACAGGACGGCAAGCGAGCGCGCCGCGATGCCGCCGTCGCCGAAATGGTTGCTGGTGGGTGCAGTGATTGTGTAGTCGGCAACCAGGCCGTCGTCGCGTAGCACGACGCGGTGTTCCAGCCTGCCGCGCGCCGCCTCCGCGCTGGCGGTTCCGGACCGGCTGCCCACTGCCCCCGAGGATGTGTGGTGGGAAACGGCGGCATCGTCGCCGTCCGTGCTGGCCTGCAGGGCGTTGAGTCCTTGCGCGATCTCGGCGGAAAGCTTCGAGGTTTCGATGAAGCGTGCCGCCAGCCGCGCCGCCAGGCCAGCCGCGCCAGTCTCCGATAGGAAGGCGCGCACCAGCGGTGCATCGCCCTGTCTCGCGTAGCAGCTCGTGTCGGCCAGACCACCCTCCCGCTTGGTTGCCACAGGGCAGCCTATCATCGCCCAGTCCCTTGCCAAGACCGCTGCGGCCAGACGGGCGGCAGCGGTACTGCCCTTGCAAGCCCAGGCGGCGAACGCGTCGCGGTCGAACTCGCCGAGCGAGGCGCCGCGGCCCGAGACCATAGCGCGCGTCAGCTCATCGGCCTCGTCGGCAATTTCGTGCACTTCCCGCCCGGGGACTCCTGCCTGAATTCCGGGGACAAAGGCATCGGCGCCCGGAAACAGCGCCTCCTTAAGGCGAGCCGGAAGTGCCATGATGCGGCGCAGGCTGCCCGTGTCCTGGACGCCGCCGTGCAGAAATGCGTCATCGAAGGCGATCCGCAGCAGATGTTCGCGGAGCGTTTCGGCGGCCACGAGCAGCCGCCGCGCCGTCCGGGTCCGGCCGTCGGTCGTCAGTCCCAGCGCCGCCTCGGCGGCCTCGACGCTTGCCGCCGACTGCGCCATGCCGCAAACGCGGAACAGGGCGCCGATCGCCGCAATCGCCTGGGCGACCGGGCGCCCCTGCACGATCGGGCCGAGCGGCACTGGGCGCGGCGGCGCGACGCGGGCCTGCAGTACCTTGCCACCGTCGCAGGCAAGATCGATGACGACGCTGCCGTCGAGGCTCATCCGCCGGCCTCCCCTGCCCCGCGAAGCCCGAGCAGCGAGCGGCGGGTCATCGCCACGCTTTCCGCGGGGGCCGGCGAGCCATCCTCGGGCCCGGTCGAACTGGCGTCCGCCTCGTCGGCCGGCATGGCCGTTTCCTCCTCCGGCAATCGGCCTTCCCATATGCGGACCATGTCGCGGTCTTCGTCGTCATCGGCAGGCGCGCTGAACAGTTCGGCAAGCACGTGCCGCGCTGTCGCCTCCGCCGTCTCCTGGTCGGCGAATTCGAACACCGGCGAGAACAAAGAGCACATGCGATAGGGGCCAAGTTCGTCCTCGAAGGCGTGGATGAACTCGAACCGCCCCGCTGGAAAGACGACATGCTCCTTGGTGCCGGTCGTCACACGCAGCGGCGCTTCGGCCCCGGCCCGGGGCAGCAGAGCGAGGTTCATGAACCAGGGCGTGATGAGGACCGCCAGCCATTCGTCTCCCCACTCGCGCAGTCCCACCGCCTTCACCGAGAGCGCGGGATTGAGGATCGGGACCCCCTCCATCGCCGCCTGCTCGATCCTCTGAAAGACCGACTCCAGACTGCTGGCAATGGCTTCGGCAGGGCTCACCTCAATCGTCCCTTACCACCATGAAGTCGCTCTTGGCGGCGTCGCAATTGGGGCAGCTCCAGTGCGGCGGCAGGTCGGCGAAGGGCGTACCCGGCGCTATCTGCCAGTAGTCGTCGCCTTCGGCCGGATCGTAGACGTGCCAGCAGATCTTGCATTCGAGCCGCGAGGTTGGCCCGATCTTGCTATTGTCGCCGCCATACGAACCGTCGAAAAAGGACTCGGTCACCGGTACACTCCAAGGATCTCGAGGAGCCGCTGGTGACTGTCCGCGATGTCCTCCGGCGCGGCGCGGACGACCTCAGGTAGCGCGGTGACTTCGATGGTATTGAGGATCACGGCGTCGGTCGAATTGTAGAACCGCACCCACCAGACGTCGCGCGTGCACGTCGACGTTACCCGGCAATTGCCATAGCCGCGCGAGAGGATCGCGACGGATCCGTGGCCGAGCAGGTCATCGAGGAAGCTCAGGTCCTCCTCGGTGTGCGGTAGCAGCGACAGGTTGATAACGTGGGGCTCGACGCCCGGCCCGACCAGTGGGATGTGGTCGTTGATTTCGGACAGCAGCGGCGGCGCGTTGAACACCCCCGCAGGATATGCCAACGGCAGCGCCAGGGCGTTGCGGCAACCGGCGAATGCCCGCGCCAGAACGTCGTTCGGAAAGGCTCCGACCTCGATGACGTCGCGCGTGAGCCGGCCGTCCGCACCCGTTTTGCGGGCGCGCCACACGCCGGCGAGCACGGATTCCTGCGCCTGCAGGTCGCCGCCGCAGATGATCGAGACCTCTCCCTCGCCCAGCACCTGGTTGACCAGATCGAGGTTTGCGCCGTCGAGGCCGGATAGATCGTGGACGGAGTTCTTCGCATTGGCGTGATGGTTGCCGAGGCTGGCAGCCACTGCCTCGAGTACGGCGAGGGCGGCATCCCGCCCGACGACGTCTTCCTTCTCGGGCAAGTTCGGCGCCGCGAAGGTTGCCATGGATTTTGGCATTTCCATGTACTGCAGTTCGCCACCGTCTTCCTCGTCCGGCTGCGAGCCGGGCCCGATGCCGCCAAATGAAGCGATCGCCATTGATGTGCCCTCCCCGGCAGCGTTTTCTTCAGTGAACGTGTTCGTTGTCGTGATGGGTGGTCGAGCAGCCCTCGGGGAGCTCGAAGCGGGGCGGCGCCGTCGGCTCGCGCGTCAGAATGTCGGCGATCTCGTGCAGATACTCGCCCCAGTCGAGCACGCGCTTGATCACGCCGAGATATTCGCCGTGGCGCAGGAAAACGAGCGCCGGAAAGGCATTGAAGCGATAGCGGGCCTGCAGCTTGCGCTCGCTCTCCGTGGCGACGACGGCAGGCGTGAAGGCGCCTTGGAAGGATTGGACCAACTCGGGCAGGATCACCGCGACGTCGTTGCTCTCACCGAGCCGTTGCCAGTCGCCAGGGAAAAACAGGGCGACGAATTCGTGCGCCGCGGCGAAGGCATCGACTGTCGCCTCGTCCACAACGGCAATTCGGTGGCGCGCGATCATCGCATTGAGCACGGGTGAGTACATGGCTCAGGCGTCCTTGCTATCTGGTGGTGACAGGGCGTTTGCCGCGAGCAGATGCTGCGGCAGTTGCGGCTCGCGGCCGACGAGATCGGCGAACAGATGGTCGATTGCAGTGTCGCCGGCAAGCGCGCGTTCGACCGCCTCGAGCGCATCGCCGATCTGGCGCGCCGTCTCGGCCGAGATGACCTCGCGCGCAGCGCCGAGAAAGGCGAGAATCCAGGTGCCCGCCGGCTGTTCGCCGACCAGCGCAATGTCGATATGCCGGGTGCCGCCGCGGCCCTTGCAGAGCGCGGTCCCGCCGGCGCATTCGACGACTTCGTAGGGAATGCCGACGCACATCAGCGGCGCCCTCCGGCTGGAGCGAGCAGGAGAGCGTCGATCTCGCCCTCGAAATCGGACGATCCCACGAACCCAGCGTCGGCGAGGAGGCGCTCATCGCCGAAGCGGCAGGCCTCGTCGGGCCGCGGCCGGCCGCCCTCGTAGACGCCAATGCGCATCTCGGGAGAGGCCAGTGTCTCGCCCTCGGCGAGCGGCGCGGCACGCTTTTTGATGGTGACACCGTGCCGGGCAAGCCACTCGACGGCAAGCACGATCGCCGGAGCGATGCGGGCCTTCACCGCCGGCCGCAGGCTCCCGCCATAGTCGTCCAGTTCGACCGGCTGGACACCGACCAGCAGCAGGTGACTGGGATAGTCCCCCATCATCTGGGCCATTGCCAACACTTCCTGGAACCCGGTCTGGTGCAGCGAGATCTTCTTGACGCCCAGGAAGGCGGGAACCTCGTCGCCCTCGACGAGCTTGATGGTTGCCGGCGGGAGGCCGTAATCAACCGCGTCGAACACGACGAGAAGGTCGGCTTCGCGAATGTGCTGGACAAGGTAGATTCCCTGCGTGCCGCCATCCATGACGCGGACGCTCGCCGGGACCTCATAGTTGCGGTGGAACTCCTCGACCGCGCGGACGCCGAAGCCCTCGTCTGCCCACAATAGATTGCCGATGCCTAGCACGAGCACCGAAGGCGCGTCGTCCATGGGTAAGCCCTCCTCCCGAGCCTTCCCGTTATCGTGCAATTAGCGGGCCACTCGCGGACGCATCGCTGTTTTCCTTGGAGAATTCGATCCGCCACACCGGCCAGGCTCCTCCATGTGAAAAGTATTATTGCAGTATTATGACCATACTGGATAGCTACTTTCCACCAGCCGACGACTCGGCCGCGACCAACCGGGAACCGGTATTCCAGAATGAAAAGAAGGACCCTTCCACGGACGAGGCCGCGGCTGGCGGCGTTTTCGATGCAAATAGTAGGGCCGGCGCAGGCATCGCCTCGCGCCGGCCCGGTGCAGTCGGCGCCGCTCAGTGGGAGTCGGGACCGGGATCGCGCGGCGCGCCGTTGCCTCTGAAGGTCCGCCAGCCGGAGAACATCGAGGAGATGATCGACTGCCCCGACATTATGTCCTCGCGCACCGCGGCGTAGATGTGCATGATCGCGAAGCAGACGATCACCCACATGCCCAGATGGTGCCAAGTATGGACGTCCTGGCTCTGGCCGAACAGCGGGATGACCCAGCTCGAGAACATGGTGTGCTGCCAGGATCCCATGCCGGCGCCTTCGCCGTAGAGCGCCAGCCCGGACACGATCATGAAGATGGTGAACCAGACGAACAGGACATGCATGGCGAGCGTGGCGAGGGGATTGTGGCCCGAGTACTTCTTCGGCTCCTTGACCACCATGGCGTACCATAAAACCTCATGCCACAGTTCCCGCCAGAAGCTTGGCTTCCACACGGGCGGCAGGAAAATCTGCCGGGAGTGCTCGTTGCCGACGATGGCCCAGTAGATGCGGAAGGCGAAGCCGACCGCCAGGATATAGCCGGCGGCGAAGTGCAGGAAGCGGATCCAGCCGAACAGGAAACTGGCGCTCGCCTCGCCGCCGACGGACGGCGGCGGCGACCCGATCAGGTACCCCGTGCCGGCCAGCATCAGGATGGCGAAGGCGTTGGCCCAGTGCCACAGGCGTAGCGGCGCCTCGTAGACATAGACCGCTTCTTCGCTGCGCGGCGTGCGGTTCGCACTCATCGCTGCCCCCTATGCGCCGAGCACGAAGGCCGCGCCCGCGCCGGCAACGGCGACACCGATGGCGTAGCGCAGCCAGCTTGAGCGCACGATGCTCGAGCCGATGCCGATGCCGGCGACGTGGATAGCTGCCGTCGCGACCGAGAATCCGCCGATGTAGGCGAGCACCGCTCCGGTGGCCTCGCTGGCATGGGCATGGCCGTGGAACAGGGAGAAAAGCCCGCACAGCGCGACGCCGGCAATCACCGGCAGGCGCGCTCCGATCACGATCATCAGGCCGAGCGCGACCACAGATGCCGCGATCATGCCCTCAACGCCCGGCAAGGCCATGCCGACGAACGCCAACGACGCGCCGGCGATCATCGCCGAAACGAAGGCGACCGGCGCGACCCACGCCCGTCGCGGCGCGGCGAGAGCCGACCAGATGCCCACCGAGAGCATGGCCAGCAGGTGGTCGAGGCCGAGGATCGGGTGCATCAACCCGGCGCTGAAGCCGTCGGTGTGCCCCACGCCGGTGTGAGCGAAGGCGGGTCCGGCAAGGATGGCGAAGGCAGCCGCAGCGCCGGCCAGGATGATTTTGCGTTTCATTTCGGTTTCCTCCCTAGCGCACTTTGACATTGGCCAGTTCCTGGCCGTCCGGACCCATCACATGGGTGGAACAGGCAAGGCACGGGTCGAAGCTGTGGATCGTGCGCAGGATCTCGACCGGCTCCTCCGGCCGCTCCACCTTGGTGTCCATCAGCGATGCCTCGAAGGCGCCGATATTGCCGGCATGGTCGCGCGGCGAGCCGTTCCACGTGGTCGGCACGACGCACTGGTAGTTTTCGATCCGGCCGTCCTTGATGCGGATCCAGTGGCCCAGCGCTCCGCGCGGAGCCTCGGTGAAGCCGACCCCTTTGACTTCGGCCGGCCAGGACTTCGGATCCCACTTTTCGGTATTGGCCGTCGAGCTGTCGCCCGCCTTGATGTTGGCGACCAGCTTGTCCATGAAGTAGGCCTGCTTGCGGGCGGCCCACTGGGCCTCGAGCGCACGGGCAGCGGTGCGGCCGAGCGTCGAGAACAGCGCCGTCAGCGGCACGCCGAGCGCCCGCAGCGTCGAGTCGACCTGCTCCTTGATCTCCTCGTGGCCTTGGACGTAGCCGACGACGTAGCGTGCGAGCGGGCCGACCTCCATCGCATGGCCGCGCCAGCGCGGGGCTTTGATCCAGGAGTACTTCGCGTTCTCGTCGATTTCGCGGATGTCGGTGCGCGTGCCCTTCGCGTTCGGCCCGAGCTGATAGTTCGGCTCGGTGATGCCGTCCCATGGGTGAAGGCCCTTGGCCTCGTCGGGATACTTGTACCAGGAGTGCGGCACGAACTCCTGAATCTGCTCGGGATCACGCACGTCGACCGGCAGCACCTCGCTGAGGTTGCCGTCGATGATCGCCCCTTGCGGCATCAGCAGATTGGCGGCCGAATAGTCGTTGGCCCTGTCCGGGATATCGCCATAGGCCAGCACGCTCTTGCCCGACAGCCCGCCCCCGTAGAGCCAGCCTTTATATAGGTTGCCGATGGCAATGATGTCGGGGATATAGACATTCTCGATGAAGGTGATCGACCGGTCGATCACGCCCCGAACGTAGTTCAGGCGCTCCATGTTGATGGGCGCGCCCGCCGCCATCACGCCATCCATATTGATCGCGCAGGGCACGCCGCCGACCAACCAGTTCGGGTGCGTGTCCTTGCCGCCGAAGATCGTGCGTACGGTCATGATCTCCTTCTGGAAGTCGAGCGCCTCGAGATAGTGCGTGACTGCCATGAGATCGGCTTCGGGCGGCAGCAGATAGGCCGGGTTGGTCCAGTAGCCGTTCTTGAACGGGCCGAGCTGGCCGCTTTCGACGAACTTCTTCAGCCGGTTCTGGATGTCGCGGAAATAGCCAGGCGACGACATCGGATGGCTGGGCGACACAGCCTGCTGCAACTCTGACGTCGCCTTCGGGTCGGCCCGCAGCGCATTGACCGGGTTGACCCAGTCGAGCGCATGCAGGTGGTAGAAGTGCACTAGGTGATCATGTACCTGCAGCGACAGCTGCATGATGTTGCGGATCGAGTTGGCGTTCTCGGGGATCATGATGCCGAGCGCGTCCTCGACCGCGCGTACCGAAGTCAGCGCGTGGGTTCCCGTGCACACCCCGCAGATGCGCTGGGTGAAGGCCCAGGCGTCACGGGGATCGCGCCCCTTGAGGATGACCTCGAGCCCGCGCCACATGGTGCCGGTCGACACGGCGTTGCGGATGAAGTTGTTCTCGTCGATGTTGACCTCGCAGCGCATATGGCCCTCGATCCGGGTGACCGGATCGACGACGACGC
>Ga0214473_10005905_pt1 | contig 14652 bp, 17 predicted proteins | sample RVTome_7_FD_203509 | JGI IMG/M metagenome (GOLD analysis project Ga0214473, IMG submission 203509) | Soil microbial communities from uranium-contaminated site in the Upper Colorado River Basin, Wyoming, United States - RVT98D197 | ecosystem: Environmental > Terrestrial > Soil > Contaminated >... | reverse complement strand
TATGGTGGTTTTCTACCCCGTCATGACCTCCAAGATCTTGGTATTTGCTTGGCTCTCCTTCCCCCTCGGGATGCTCCTATTATGGATTAGTGAGCTCGCCGACAAGCATTTTTTGCCCATTGCTCCCCGCGAAACACGTTAACCAGCCGACATACGGCGCTGCATCCCGCGCACTCGAACAGGAAGACCGGCACCGATACTCAAACACTCGTGTCTGTGCTGGCCCTTGGAACGGGCCACGGCCGGCCCAGCTCGCTCCTGGAATGTCGCCGATTGGCGCCCAGGTACAGTATGAGGAACACCAACAGGGCTGCGATGGACTGCCATCTTTCCAGGCCGAGCCCTAGCACTTTCTCGGAGTAGGGAGCCATCGAAGGAAGCATGCCGATGTTTGTCTGGGTCGCAGAGAGGTACAGGCCACTCACCACCACGTACCACCAGGTCGAGAAGTGCCGCCAGTAAACGGCACAAGTTGCCAGGGGGATGGCGAGGTACTGGTCCGCGATGGCGCTCGAAAAAACGACTACCGCGACGAGGTACACGAGGAGCTGTTCCCCATAGCCTTTCTCGCGAACGGCAAAGCCTACCAGCAACATCGCGACGAGCCACACGAACTTGAAGCCGGAAAAGATCGGGACCCAGGCGAAGAGCAGCTCGATCGTTTCCAGTGGGATCGCGGCTTGGACCAGATGGGGGAAGAATGCATCGAGGTGAAAGGAGCCGTACGTCAGAACACCCTCGATCACACCCTCGAGGCCACGTTCATCACGGATGAAAGGAAGGAAGCTCGCGGCAAAGATCCCGTAGGGAACGAGAGAAAGGAGGCGCCGGCGGCGGCTCGACCCCGGGTGAAAGAAGAACCAGAGGGGCAGAAAGATCAGAACGTGTTTCACGGCGAGGGAGACTCCCAGGATGAACATCGCGAGCGCAAGCCTCGGTGGTCCAGCATTTTTGTCCAGCAGGAGGCAGGCCACGAGACCTAGCAGGATGGCCACGTTGTCGAACTGGGAATGGAAACCGGTCACGAGCAAGGAGACGGGGTTGACAAGGAAGAGGGCCCCGGCGACGAAGGAGTAGTGACGAGCGAGCAGATAGGCGATGGCGACGTCGACGAGGGAGAGGAGGAGGGCAAGCAACCGATGAAAAACGTCGAGCGAGTCGCTGCCCAGAAGGTGAGCCTGGACATAACTCACCCCGGCTCCGACGTAGCACCAGATGGGTCCGTAGGAGGGGTCCGTAGGAGGGTGGTAGGGGATTCGATAGGTCTCGGCGTAGAGGTTCTTCCCGTCTCGAATGATCTCGGCGAAGATCGACCATGATTCCACATCGATGTTGTGACCCTGACCAGCCAAAAACACCTTGGCAGACGTAGAAAGGATCGCCAGGAGGACAAAGAGGACGATCCGGTACTGGCTGGGCATCGAAAGCCAACCCAAACTGAGGAGACGGAATCGGCCGTCGAGCATCATAGTTGCAGGGAATTCGCCCGCGAGCGCCCGACTTAGCCGGCCCGAACTCCGCTTTCAAAAGGACGGGCAGTCGTCAGCGTAGCCATTTTCATTCCGCGGACCGGCAAGCGGCGACGGCTTTCGCTGCCGTTACCGAACTCTAATCGGTGATGACCACCTTCACCCTTCGGCTCTGAGCCCGGTTGCGGCGGGCCAACCCAGCCGACAGCCAATGTTGCACGTGGGCACGCGCCCAGTGGAGACACTACCCCGACGTGCGGCAGCCAGTCAATCGTGTTAACCGATTGTCAACCGAGCCTTTCCCCGCCGCCGCTACCGGGTGGTAGCTGGGCGCTTTAAAGTTTCGTCCTCGTCACTGAGTCTCACTCGAAGTTCCTGATCCCTCCGAGATCGCGGGACGGATCATGGGCGCGACACGAGTGAATTTCTTCTACGACCGGCTTCTGGTGAAGGAGCCGGGAACCCGGGAGGGGACGCCGTGGCATCAGGATAAGCCCTACTGGGCCCTGAGCGGTTTACAGGTCTGCTCCCTCTGGCTTCCACTGGATCCGGTTTCCGAAGAGGTCGGCGTCGAGTACGTCTGCGGAAGCCACCGGTGGCCGGAGTTCAGTCCCTACCATTTCGCCGACGGCACGCTCTATGAAGGAACGGGACTTCCGCCTCTTCCCGACATTGACGCCGAGAAGGACCGGACCGCATTTCTCGATTCGCGATGGAGCCCGGAGCCGTGCTGGTATTCCAGGCGATGATCGTTCACGGCTCGCCGGGGAACACGAGCCGGAACCGCCGGCGGGCGTCGCGACTCGGTGGACGGGGGACGACGCCCGCTACCGGCGCCGCAAGGGAGAGGTCGCGATCCCCACGCGGGACCCGGGTTTGCCGGATGGAGCGCTTCTCGATAGCGAGAGAATTCCCTCTTGTCTGGACCGCTCCGTAGCTCACTCGACCGGCTGCGGCGGGAGCTCGAGAGGTTTCGCGAGCGGCAAACGAAAGAGCGCGCCCGGTCCGATACCCGCGGCTTCGACGATCAGGGGCGCCGCTTCGAGGGTGTGGCGTCGCCCGTTCACTTCCACGGATCTCAGGGTCATCGTGAGCCGGGCTCTTCCTTCGTCCACTTCGGTAAGCTCTCCCCAGACCGGCGCTCCCGCGCGGGCGAGAAGCTTCCCCTCCGCAGAGAGCGGCGCCGCGAGCGTGGCCTCAAACCTTTCGCCGGGGAGGTTCGCGTCGATTCTCAGGTCCTGCTCGAGGCGGATCTTGATCTCGGTCCCGACGGGAAGGGTCACGTCCACCCCCGGTCCGCGGCACGAGAAGAATGCGAGAACGCACAACGTCGCAGCCAGTCGGTTCACACCGAAGTCCAAAGCAAACCTCGTTCCAGGAGGTGTACGAGCGTATCTCGTTCCAGGGACGTGAGATTGAAGCGGAAGCCGCCGCCCGGGGGGTGTAAGAGCTACACGGTAGATTCGCCGTTGGACTTCGCGCCCCGCTTGGCCATAGATTCGCCGCAGAGAGGAGATTTCCAATGATTCATCGGATCGCGCTTATCCTCGCGGGCCTGGTCCTGCTCGCGTCGACCCCCATCGCTACACAGCAGAGCTTCCATCAGCACTACCCGAACATCCCCGGAGAGGTCGTCTTCGAGAACGACCGCGTTGTGGTGCAACGGTACGTCGTCCAGCCGGGCCAGTGGGAAGGCGTTCATACCCACTCGGGAACCCAGCTCTACGTGCACCTCAAAGGCGGCGAGTGGACGATGCGCTACGGCGACAAGAAGGAGACCTCGGTCGCGAAAGACGGCTCCGTCGGTTGGATGGAGAAGGTCACCCTGAGCCAGGATCACGAATCCGGCAACACCGGCGACGCGCCGATCGAGTTCCTGTGGATCACCCTCAAATAGCGATCGCGACGGCGCTTCTCCTCGCGCTCGCCCAGGGCGACTCGCCTCTTCTTCACCCCGACTCTCCCGAGATGAAGAAAGAGGCACCCGCCTCGTTTCTGGTGCGGCTCGATACCACGAAGGGACGGATTGAAATCGAAGCCCACCGCGACTGGGCGCCCCACGGCGCCGATCGCTTCTACAACCTCGTTCGCCACGGTTACTACGACGGGGTGCGTTTCCACCGGGTCGTCGCCGGTCGCTGGGCACAGTTCGGCATCAACGGCGATCCGCGAATCTCGGCGATTTGGCGCGAGCGCACGATCGAAGACGATCCTTTCGTGCGATCGAACCAGCGCGGCACCATCGCCTACGCCTTCGCCCTCGCGAACGGCCGGACGACGCAGGTCTTCATAAACCTCCGCGACAACTCGGAGACCCACGACCTGGAGCCCTTCGTGCCGTTCGGTCGCGTGGTTTCCGGGATGGACGTCGTCGATGCGCTCGAAAGCGGCTACGGCGAGACCTCGGGCGGCGGCATCCGCGCGGGAAAGCAAGGTCCCCTTTTCGAGGGGGGAAACGACTACCTCGACGAGAATTTCCCCCGGCTCGACCACATCCTGCGGGCCACGGTCGTCGAGTGACAGCTAGCCGCGCTTCTCCATAGGGACGAAGTCCCGCGTGTCGTGTCCGAGGTAGATCTGCTGCGGCCGGGCGATCTTCTGCTCGGGATCGGTCAGCATCTCCTCCCACTGCGCGATCCAGCCCGAGGTCCGCGGGATGGCGAAGAGCACCGGGAACATGCTCATCGGGAATCCCATGGCCTCGTAGATGATCCCGGAGTAGAAGTCGACGTTGGGATAGAGCCGGCGCGACACGAAGTAGTCTTCCTGAAGCGCGATGCGCTCAAGCTCCATGGCGATGTCGATGAGCGGGTTCTTCCCCGTCACCTCGAACACTTCGTGGGCGGCCTGCTTGATGATCTTGGCCCGCGGGTCGTAGCTCTTGTAGACCCGGTGGCCGAATCCCATGAGCCGTCCCTCGCCCGACTGCACCTTCTTGATGTACTCGGGGACCTTGTCCTTGCTCCCGATCTCGTTGAGCATCCGGAGCACCGCCTCGTTCGCGCCTCCATGGAGCGGTCCGTAGAGGGCCGCGGCCGCCGCCGCCGTGGCGGAATAGGGGTCGGTCTGCGAGCTCCCGACCCCTCTCATGGCGCTGGTGGAGCAGTTCTGCTCGTGGTCCGCATGGAGGATGAAGAGCAAGTCGAGCGCCCGCTCCAGCACCGGATTCGGCTTGTATCGTTCGGTCATCGCGAACGTCATCTTCAAGAAGTTGCCGGTGTAGGAGAATTCGTTGTCGGGATAGGTGTAGCGCATGCCGATGCTGTGCCGGTAGGAGAACGCGGCGAGGGTCGGCATCTTGGCGATGAGCCGATACGTCTGGAGCCTTCTCGAGGCCGGGTCGAGCACCTTCTTGGCGTCGGGATAAAAGGTCGAGAGCGCTCCCACCACCCCGATCAGCATGCCCATGGGATGGGCGTCGTAACGGAAACCGTCGAGAAGCTTCTTCACGTACTCGTGCAGGATGGTGTGGTGGGTGATGTTGTGGACCCACTCGTCGTACTGCTTCTTCGCGGGAAGCTCGCCGTAGAGGATGAGGTTCGCGACCTCGAGGTAGTTCGACTTCTCCGCGAGCTGCTCGATGGGGTAGCCCCGGTATCGGAGAATCCCCTTCTCGCCGTCGATGTAGGTGATCCGGCTCTTACAGGCGGCGGTATTCAGAAAGGCCGGATCGTAACCCTTCAGACCGTAGTCCTCGTCGTCCACCCGGATCTGGCGCAGATCCTTGGCGCGAATGGCCCCGTTCTCGATCGGGAGCTCGTAGGTCTTGCCGGTTCGGTTGTCGGTGACGGTCAGCGTGTCGCGGCCCATGAGTCTTATCTTCCTCCCTCGATGCCCAATTGATTATTGTACATTTAACTTCGACCGTCATGAAAGTGAAAGCGAAAGAGGGGCCGACGCCTTCGGAGGTGATGGTCTACGCCGCATCCCGCGAGATCCGGGACTCGGAGCTGGTTTTCGTGGGGATGCGCCTTCCGCTCATCGCCTTCCGGCTCGCCCAGGCGACGCACGCGAAACGCGCGGTGGGACTCTACGAGAACGGCATCGTGCGCGCCGAGGCGGCATCGGAAACACTCTACACGATGAGCGATCCCCCGAACGTGAAGGGCGCGACCTCGGCGACCGAGCTTCTGGACGTGATGGGATTCCTCCAATCGGGCCGTGTGGGCCTCGGATTCGTGGGCTCCGCCGAAGTGGATCGGTTTGGAAACCTCAACAGCACGCGGGTCGGCTCGGTCCGCCTCCCCGGGAGCGGCGGCGCCTCCGACATCGCATCCCTGGCCTCGCGCCTCGTCGTGCTCCTCAACCACGCGAAGCACCGGCTCGTCGAGAGGGTCTCCTACGTGACCTCTCCGGGGTACGGCGACGGGGGCGATTGGCGAAAGCGTTCGGGTCTCCCCGGAGGCGGCCCTACGGCGGTCATCACCGATCGGGGGGTCCTCGAGTTCGACCCTGAATCGAAAGAGGCGGTGCTCCGCTCGTTCCATGCTCTTACGCCCTCCTCGACACCGGAAAAGGTTCAGGCGGCTACGGGGTGGGACCTCAAGGTGAGCCCGTCGTGCCATCCGACGCCGTTTCCCTCGGACGAGGAGCTTTCCCTGCTGCGCTCTCTCGATCCGGACCGGTTCTGGCTGGGCAAGGAGGGAAGACGATGACCTGCCGTTTGGATGTGGCGCCGCCGAGGGCGACTCTGACTCTCACGAAGCCTCCTCTTCACGTGTTGGACCTCGAGGGAATGGGGGCGCTCTCGCGCGCGCTCGACTCCGTCGCGGCTCGCACCGACGTGGCGGTTCTCGTCCTCGCTGCCGAGGGAGAGAAAGCGTTCTCCGTCGGCGTCGAGGTGCGCGATCACTTCCCGGACCGGCTCGATGACATGATCGACTCCTTCCATCGCCTCTGCCGGAGTCTCATCGAAATCGACGCGGTGACGGTAGCAGCGGTAAGAGGCATCGCCCTCGGAGGGGGTATGGAGCTCGCGGCCTGTTGTGACTTCGTCCTCGCGGCCGAGGAGGCCTCGTTCGGTCAGCCGGAGATCCACCTCGGCTGTTTCCCGCCCCTGGGTGCTGCGCTCTACCCGTCTCTCTTCGGCGCGAACCGCGCGAGCGCGATTGTCCTCCTGGGAGAGCGGCTCACCGCCGAGGAAGCGAAAGCGATCGGCCTCGTAATCAGGGTCGTCTCGAAGACCGAGCTCGACTCTGCCGTGGACGAGCTCGTCTCGAAGCTCGCCTCGAAGAGCCCGGCGGTGCTTCGCCTCGCGAAGAAGGCTCTCCGGACCTCGACCGAGCGCGCGCTCGAGTCGCTTCCGGAGATCGAGTCCCTCTATCGTGAAGAGCTTGCGGCTACCGAGGACATGCTCGAGGGTCTCGAGGCCTTTCTCGAGAAACGCAAGCCCGCCTGGAGGGGAAAATAGCCTTGTCCAAGCTCGTCGCGCTTCGCGAGGCGCTTTCACGCCACGTGCCGGACGGAAGCTCGGTGGTGATGGGCGCGGGGCTCGAAGCTCTCGTACCCTTCGCCGCGGGGTACGAGCTCGTTCGCCAGAAGCGCCGCGATCTCACCCTCGTTGCCCCGATCTCCGACATGCTCTTCGACGTCCTCATCGGAGCCGGATGTGCAAGGGCGGTCGTCGCCGCCTGGGTCGGAAACGTCTCCGCCGGCTCCGGCTACAACTTCCGGCGCGCGGTCGAGGAGAGCGTGCCGCACGCCGTCGAAGTCACCGATCACTCGAACCTGACGCTCGCTCTCGCGCTCCAGGCCGCGGCCACGGGAGTCCCCTATCTCCCGACGCGGTCGACCCTCGGGACCGACCTTCTGGCGCGCAACCCACATTTGAAGGAGACCTCTTGTCCCTTCACCGGACAGAAGCTCGTCGCCGTCGAGGCGCTGGCGCCGGACATCGCCATCCTTCCCGTCCAGGAGGCCGACGTCGAAGGCAACGCCCACGTGCGCGGGAATCTCGGCGTGATCCGCGAAGCGGCGCGGGCCTCGCGCAGGGTCATCATCCTGGCGGAGGAGATCGTGCCGGCGGATACGATTCGAAGCGATCCCAACCGCACGCTCATTCCGGGCTTCCTCGTCTCCGCGGTGGTTCACCTTCCCCGCGGATGCCATCCTTCGCCCTGCGAGGGGTACTATGGCCGGGATCACGAGTACTTCCATGCGTACCACGAACGCTCGCGCACGCGAGAGGGATTTCTTCGGTGGCTCGAGGAGAACGTGCTCGGGATGGCGGGCTAGCCCCGACCGAGACCCTTCAGGATCCGGCTTCGGCGCCTTTCGAACTCCCCGTCCTCGATCGCGGGTGTTAGGTCATCGAGAGGGACGTCGAAGGGCATCGGTAGCAACTCCCCTTCGCTCTCGACGGTCGCGATGTTGTAGAACTTGTACGAGCGCGGGAGGTGGTAGATGCGAAGAACGACCGCCACCAGTCCCGGTTTTCCCGACTCGTAGCGCTTCTGGGCTTCGACCAATGTCAGCGCGTGCTCGGAGTCGAGAAAGTCCAGAGCGCCCACGGACTGGATCGGGAGGGTCTCCACCACCCGGGCGCTATCGCGGATGTAGGAGTGGCCGCCGAGGGGCGGCTTCAGCTCGTGCCGCCAGGCCATCCAGACTGCGGGCTTCAACAGGTCGGGATCCTGTCCTGAGTACCAGGGGAAGAGCAGGAACTCGCGGAGCTGCGAGTCCCAGGTCTTGTGGAGGGTGACGATGCCCGTGCCCTCGTGGAGGAAACGAGCGACGACCGACCAGGTCTTGACCGCGACGTGTTTCGAGGTTTGCGCTTCCTGCAGCGCGACTTGGGTTTCCGTTTTCTCGGTCACTCTCTTTCTTCCTCCTCGATTGGACTAGAATCTTAAGGTATCTTCGGCATCGATGGTCGTCAAGGCGGAATCATGAAAACAGTCGATCTTCGGGGAAAAGTCGGTCTGGTCACCGGCTCGACCCGCGGCATCGGCCGCGCCATCGCGGAAGAGATGGCGAAGGCCGGGGCGACGGTGGTGGTCTCGGGAACGCGCGAGGCGGACGTCGCCCGCGTCGTCGAAGAGATGCGCGCCAAGGGCCACCCCGTCTTCGGCTCGGCCTGCGACGTTCGCCGCTACGACGAGGTCGAGGCCCTGATGAGCTTCGCCGCCGCGCAGGCCGGGGGTCTCGATATCCTTATCAATAACGCGGGAGTCGGCCTCTTCTCCCCGGTCTCCGAGATGTCGCCCGAAGAGTGGGATCGGGTGATCGATACCAACCTCACCGGCGTCTTCTATTGCTCGCGCGCCGCGATTCCGCATCTCTTGAAACGCGGGGGCGGCGACATCATCAATATCAGCTCGCTCGCGGGAAAGAACGCCTTCGCCGGCGGCGCCGCCTATAACGCCTCCAAGTTCGGGCTCGAGGGCCTGAGCGAGGCGATGATGCTCGACCTCCGCTACCAGAACGTCAAGGTGGCCTATGTCATGCCCGGAAGCGTGGCGACGGAGTTCTCGGGAAGGACTCCCTCGGAGGAGGAATCCTGGAGGCTGACCGCGGGCGACGTCGCCGAGGTCGTCCTCGACATCCTCGCCCAGGACCGACGGGCGCTCGCGAGCCGCGTCGAGCTCAGGCCGTTCCAGCCCCCACGGAAGAGCTGACGCCTCTACACCTAGCGCTTCGGCGGCGGCGGCTTTCCCCACGCCTGATAGAGCGTTCGAGCTCGAGAACCGCTTTTCTAGTGTCCTCGTGCTCGGCGCCGAAGACCGCCTCACGCGGGGCGCGGGCCTCGAGGAGGAGGGGTTCGGCCTCAGCGTAACGGCCGAGCGAAATGTACGTAAGTCCAATCGTTCGACGCACGGCGGCCCCCACCAGGGGTTGCTCTCCGAAAGACTCACCAATCCTGGCGACCGACTGACCGAGAGCCTGGATCACCGTCATCTCGCGATCTCCCCCGCTCCCAGGGATGGGCTGAGCCGAGAACGTCCTGGAGGAAGGTATTGATGGAGGTCGCCTTCGCAGCCTCGAGCTCCGCGCGGTCGCGCTCGCGCGCGATACGACGGGCCTGGAGCGCGGTGACGACGGAAAAGCCGACGACGAGAGCCACGAGCGCCCCGCCGAACGCCACGCTGGCCTTGTGGCGTCTCGCGAAACGATCCATCCGATAGAGTGCCACGCGGCTTCTCCAGAGCCTCGCGCGGAGTTTCCAGCCGCTGCGGCACGCTGAGTCTTGCAAAACACTCTCTCTATGCCGGCCACAGCTCGAACCCCGCGTCCTTGAAATGGCGGTCGAAAGCAAAAGCGCGTCGGACGCGTTGTCTCTTCATGAGGGCGAACGAGATGCAATCGGTGAAACTGACTTCCTGATCCGCGTACTTCTCGAAAAGCAGAAGAGCTTCGTGCTCGTCGTCTGGAGTGGGGCGGAGTATCTCGAGGGCTTTGGAGGCATAGAGGGTGCGCGCGCGCGCGGCGGCAAAGGAGTACGAGCTCCGGCGAGCGAGTAAGGTGAACGTCTCATCGAGGACGAAGTTGCTGGTATAGCACTTCCAGTCCCGTCGAACGAGCGTTTTCCAAGAGCGGGTGGCCCTGTCGTGATGGTCGTCGCGCGGGAGATAGCGGGCGAGGAAGGCGCCCGTGTCGACGAAGATCACCCTCTACCCGGCCTCGTCGTCGTAAAGGTACTCATCGTGCCTTTCCGCAAGGTCCTTGGGCGTCCTTCCTCTATATACGGCCTCGTCCCTGAACAGGGGATCCTTGGTTCTCCGCTCCCCGCCGCTCTCGAGTGCGCTCTGAAGCGATTCCCTCACCAGTTCGCCAAAAGAGACACCGAGCTCGTAAGCGCGACGTTCGGCCCGGGCTTTCAACTCCGTGGGAAGCATGACGGTGGTGCGTTTCATATGTATGCATAATAGCACCGCCATAACTATCAGGCCAACCTAATCCAGCAATCCCTCCGGGAACCGAGACTGGAAAGATTCGACGCGAGAACGAGCTCGATCTCCCCGCGCATCCGGTCCTTCTCGCCGATCTCCACCAGGTTCGAGCCCCCAACTACTAGCGTGTCCGGTCGATCGCTCCGCTTGAGATAAGATAGCTCCTCGCGAACGAGGTATGAATGAAGTCGCGGTCAAGGAGGTGCCCCTCGCGGATGCCTTCGACGCCAGAAATCCGCTGTCCCGCCGCCGCCGGAGCTGGGTGACCGTCGGACTCCTCCTCGGGATCTTCCTCGCCGCCATCGAGCAGACAGTCGTCGCGACCGCCATGCCCACGCTGGTCGCGAGCCTCGGGGGTCTCAACATCTATAGCTGGGTCTTCTCCGTCTATCTCCTCACCTCGACGGTGAGCGTGCCGCTCTGGGGACGCCTCTCCGACATCTACGGCCGAAAGCCGTACTACATCACAAGCATCGGGCTGTTCCTCGCAGGCTCGGTGCTCGCGGGTCTCTCCCAGTCGATGGCGTTTCTCATCTTCGCGCGCGCGGTCCAGGGACTCGGCGCCGGCGGAGTGTTTCCCGTGGGCTCGACCATCCTGAGCGATATCTACTCTCTCGAGGATCGCGCCCGGATCCAGGGTGTTTTCAGCTCCGTCTGGGGTGTCGCCAGCATGGTCGGGCCGCTCGTGGGAGGAATCATCACCGACCTCCTGTCGTGGCGCTGGGTCTTCATCGTCAACGTTCCCTTCGGGCTCGCCGCGATCTACGTGATCCATCGCGCGCTGACCGAGCCCCCGCGCGCGCGGCCCGAGCACACCATCGACGTCGGCGGAGTGCTCTCTCTTTCCGCTTCGGTCACGCTTCTCCTCGTGGCCCTCATCGAGATCGGTGACGGCGTCCGCAGTGCTTCCGTGGCACTCCTCCTCCTCGGCTCGCTGGCGATGTGCTTGCTCTTCCTCCGACTCGAGCGGAAGGCGAAAGAGCCGCTCCTCCCCATGGTTCTCTTCCGGAACCGGGTCTTCACCGTGTCGAGCGCTCTCGGTTTCTTCACCGGAATGGGTCTCTTCGGGGCCATCTCCTTCGTGCCGCTCTTCGTCCAGGGGGTTCTCTTCGGCTCGGCCACCCGCGCCGGTTCGGCCCTGACGCCGCTGATGCTCACCTGGGTCACGCTTTCGGTCGTGAGCGGCTGGCTCATCCTCCGGGCCGGCTACCGTCCCCTGGTAATCCTGGGGAGCCTCTTTTTCACTCTCGGTTTCGTCGGGCTCGCGAGACTCGACGTCCATTCGTCCTATCGAGAGGTCTGGCTCGCCATGGGAGTACTCGGCGTGGGGTTGGGCTTCACCATGGTCACCATGCTTCTCGCCGTCCAGAACTCCGTCACCAAGAAGCTCATCGCCACCGCCACCTCGGCGTCGATTTTCTTTCGCACCATCGGCGGAACCGTCGGAGTCGCGCTTATGGGAGCGGTCCTGACCCATCAAGTGGTCGCCCAGAGCCGCTCGACCTCGGATCCCGCGCTCATCGAGCTCGCGGCGAGGCCCGACGCCATCGTGCAAGAAACGACCCGGGCCAGCGTCTCCCCCGACGCTCTCGAATGGCTCCGAAACGCGCTCGCCGACGGCCTGCACTCGGCGTTCCTGGTGGGGATCGTCATCGCCGTCATTGCGGTCTTCGTCTCGCTGTGGTTTCCCCCGGGCTCGGCGCGGGAGCTCGCGGAGCGTCGGGAACACGAGGGCTCGGTGGCCCGCGGCCTCTAACCGCGAATCCTGCTAAAATCGCGGCACAGGAGGGTACTCTCATCCCCGTTTCCACTCGCAAGGAGCGTTCCGCCTTCACCTCCGTCGACCGGGTGACGGGCTCTTCGAGGGAAAGCCTTCGAGATCGGATCGCCGTCGAGGAGCCCCTCGAGGTCCGCTTGAACGGGAAGAGCGTCGCGGTGGTGATGCGCAGCCCCGGAAACGACGAGGAGCTCGCCTGCGGTTTTCTCCTCACCGAGGGACTTCTGAAGGGAAGGGGCGAGCTCGAATCGGTTGGCCACCGGCGCGATCCGCGGAAATCCGATTTTGGAAACGTCATCGAGGTGGTCTCGACCGACGCCTCGGCGCTCGACAAGCGAGGCTGGCAGCGGAACTTCGTGTCGGCCTCGAGCTGCGGTCTCTGCGGGAAGCTCACCATCGAGTCGGTCCGCCTGCAGGCGCCGCCGATTCGGGACGACGACTTGAAGGTCTCGTTCGCGCTCCTCTACGGCCTCGTCGACAAGATGCGAGCGGAGCAGGCGGGCTTCGATGAGACGGGCGGCATCCATGCCGCGGGACTGTTCGACCGCGAGGGCAACCTCCTCATCCTGCGAGAAGACATCGGCCGCCACAACGCCGTCGATAAAGTGGTGGGAGCGGCGCTTCTCGCCGATACCCTCCCGCTTTCGGGGAAGATCCTCTTGGTGAGCGGGCGCTCGAGCTTCGAGATCGTGCAGAAAGCGCTGATGGCGAGGATCCCGTTCGTGGCCGCGGTCTCCGCGGCCTCGAGCCTCGCCGTCGAGCTCGCGGAGAGCTCCCGCATGGCGCTCGTCGGATTCCTCCGGGGAAATTCGATGAACGTCTATTGCGGCGCCGAGCGGATCGCCTGAGCCCGTGACCGCAACCGGCGAGTACGCCCAGCGCGGCGACTACCACCGCCACCTCGATCCCCATTGGAGCTACGCTCCGATCTACGTCCGGAAGCTCCGTTGGGTGAATGAAGCACTCGAGAAGATTCCGAAAACGGCGAGGATCCTCGACGTCGGGGCGGGCGAGGGCGCCCTCGTCGAGCGCTACCGCGGGCGAGGGTGGGACATCCTGGGAGTAGACTCGGCCTACGAGTCCCCGAACGTCAGGCGGGCCGATCTTCTCTCGCTCCCGTTCGACTCCGGTGCCTTCGACGCGGCACTCTGCCTCGACGTGCTCGAGCACATCGCACTCCTGGATCAACCGAGAGCGTTGAGCGAGATCGCGAGGGTTCTGAAGCCCGGCGGAGGTCTGCTCCTGAGCGTTCCCAACCTGGCGCACCTCCACTCCCGAATCCGCTTCCTCCTCTCGGGAAAGCTCACTCGGACCTCGGCGGTCGAGCGCCATCCGGGCGATCGACCCCTCGCCGAGTACCTCGAGCTACTCCGGAGCTGCAGTTTCGAGGTGACGCGGCGCTCCGGGATCTTCGCGACCCTTCCCCTCGCGTTTCGCGCCGTCAACCGAAGGCCGCAGAAGCTCGGATGGCTGGTATCGGTCGCGGACGCGCTGGTGCCCTTCCCCGGCTTGAGGTTTCTCGCCACCATCGAGGCCCGCAAGAGACCCGAAGATCGTCCGTGAGCCGAAGTCGGATCGAGACCTTCGGCGCTCTCGGCCTCGCCCTCGTCCTTGGTTCCCTTCTTCGACTCTGGGGCCTCGAATACGGCATTCCTCACCCGACGATCCGCCCCGACGAGGAGCGTCTCGTCGGAAGGGCACAAACCATCTTCGCTACCGGAAACTGGCACCCGGGGAGCTTCTTCTATCCGAGTCTCCCTTTTTATGTCGATGCCATAGCACTCCACGCCTATTACGGAACCGGGAAGCTCCTCAGGCGCTACGAGGAGCCACGGGATTTCTTGTTCGACATCGCGGTGACCCGACCCGGGCTCCACTACCGCATCTCTCGCGTCGTGAGCGCCGCCGCCGGCGTAGCGACGATCCTCGCGGCCTACGCTCTTTCCCTCGCCGCTTACCGGCAGCCGAGGGCGGCACTTCTCGCCGCCTTCTCGCTCGCGGTCTGCCACGTTCATGTGCGCGACTCTCATTTCGCCACCGTGGACGTGCTCGCTACCCTCTTCGTTACCCTGTCCCTCGTCTACGCCTGTCGTGCCTCAAAGGCCCCGACCACGCGCAACTTCGTTCTCGCCGGCATCCTCGCCGGTCTCGCGGTTTCTTCGAAATACAACGTGGCGCTGGTGGTGATTCCCATGGCAGTCTCCGCCCTCTACCGAGGGCGCGAAGCGCTGTCCCGGTTCGCTCTCGCGGCCGCGGCCTCGGCGGCGGCCTTCATTCTCACCTCTCCCTACGTGCTCCTGCGATTCGGTGGGTTTCGGAGCGACATGAGCTTTCTCGAGGACTTCCTGTACCGCTCGGGAGACCTCGCGCTCTGGGACCATCTGAAGCTGACGTTTCCGCACGGGCTCGGATGGCCTCTCTACGTCGCCTCTGCCCTCGGAGTCGCGCGCGCTATCGTCCGGCGACGCGCCGAAGACGTCGTGCTGCTCTCATTCGCCGTTCCCTTTCTGGTGCTGAT
>Ga0214473_10005904_pt1 | contig 14653 bp, 11 predicted proteins | sample RVTome_7_FD_203509 | JGI IMG/M metagenome (GOLD analysis project Ga0214473, IMG submission 203509) | Soil microbial communities from uranium-contaminated site in the Upper Colorado River Basin, Wyoming, United States - RVT98D197 | ecosystem: Environmental > Terrestrial > Soil > Contaminated >... | reverse complement strand
GAATCCAGGGAAAGCTATAAGAAAATATTAAAAGATTTTTTGAGCGATAAGAAGAACAGACTTTCTGAAGACAGCAGAAAAAGATTCGATACAAATATTCTAAGAATTTTTGACAGCAAAGTTGAATCAGATCAAGAGCTATTGAAGAATGCTCCTATGCTTCTTGATTATCTCGATGAAAAAAGTAAAAACGATTTTGAAATCGTTAAGAATATTTTGAAAGAAATTAGTATTCCATATGATGTTGATGCAAAGTTAGTTCGCGGGTTGGATTACTACACAAAAACTACGTTTGAAATCCTCAGCGGTAAAGTTGGTTCGCAAAATGCGCTGTGCGGCGGCGGGCGTTACGATTTGTTAGCCGAGCAATTGGAAGGAAAGCCGGCCCCGGCTGTTGGTTTTGCTGCGGGCATCGAAAGAATACTTTTAGCTTGTGAAAATGAAAAAACATTAAATCTGCCTAAGGAAAAAATAGATTTTTACTTTGTCACAGTTGGTGAAAATCTAGTTGAGAAAGTTTATGAAGCTGCGTCAATCTTAAGAAGAAAAAGTTTTTCAGTTGAATTTGATTATCTAAACAGAAGCGCTAAAGCCCAAATGCGCGAAGCAAATAAGTTGAATGCCCGTTTTGTGATTTTCTTTGGCGGTGATGAATTTTCAAACGGATATTTTACTTTGAAGAACATGCAAACAGGTGAACAAAAGCAAATTCCTATTAAAGATTTAGAGAACATCACAATAGATTAGACAACCATGCCGCTTAAAAAACCAAAGTCGGTTATTAAGATTGCTAAGGAAAGAAAGAAGACAATTGATAATCTGAAAGAAACGGTTCCAGGTAAGAAGGAAGCTGAATTAGAATACAATTGCAAAATTGCATTCAAGTTCAATCCGTCAAAAAAAGTTCAGCAGTATTCATTTGTATTAGAAACAGAGAAATTATTTTCAAGCATGGAATACGGCATTACAACCGAATCAAAAAAAGATAAGAAGGTAATCGATATCAGCATTTTAGGTTTGAGTCCCAAACAGTCATATTTTAATGAAGCTGGCCCGGCAAAAAGCGAGGTGTCGTTTGAGGATCTTTATGGAGAGTATACTGTCAACATTATAAAGAAAGACGGAAGCATAAATAGTGCAATAGTTGATTTTAACATATTCAAAAAAGATGTTAAGCTGCTGAAAGAATTCTTACCACTTAAAAAAAATAACAGAAAATTTTGCGCATTCTCTGTTGATCCAAAAAATTTCACATTCGAATAAAGGATGAAGCATGTACCCGGAATTATTTAAAATTGGTCCGTTCACAGTTTACAGTTACGGTTTGATGCTTGGCATCGCTTTTATTGTTGCAAGCTATATTCTTACGAAGGAAGTTGAAAGAAGAAGAATGGATCCAAACCTTGCAACCGAAGTGACCTTGATTGCAATAATATTCGGAATTATTGGCGCTAAACTTTTTCATCTTTTTGAAAATTGGGATGCATTTATCAGCAATCCTCTTCACATGGCATTTTCACCCGGAGGATTAACATTTCATGGCGGACTTCTTGTAGTAATTATTGCTGTATGGGTTTATGCTAAACGAAAAAAAATTCCCTTTTTTACGATTGCTGATCTCGCTGCTCCATGTTTAGCATTAGCATATGGCATCGGAAGAATTGGCTGCCATTTAGCCGGTGATGGTGATTATGGAATACCAACTAATCTTCCGTGGGGGACAAATTATGAGAATGGCACAGTTCCTCCCTCAGCTATGTTCCGCGGAAGTGAAATTGCAAAAGGATTTCCCGGTGGAGTTGTCCCCGATAGCACTCCTTTACATCCAACTCCGATTTATGAATTTCTTATCATGCTCATCGTCTTTTTTATACTTTGGAAATTACGAAAAAAAGAATGGATCGATGGAAAATTATTTACAGTATATCTTATGCTTGCAGGTTTAGAAAGGCTGATGGTTGAGTTCATTCGTTTGAATCCAAGAATTTTATTTGGACTTTCCGAAGCTCAACTTATTTCGGTTATTTTAATTATTGCTGGAGTTATTGGATACTATTACTTCACAGTAAAAAAGGATCTGAAAAGATTTAATCCTCCGCCTTTCATTAAAATTGAAACTAAGAAATAAATAGTTCCTAGAGGAAATCATGGCTTTAATAATTGGTAGAAAGCCTGTTCTTGAAGCAATCAATTCAGGGGAAGAATTGGAACAAGTTTATATTCTCCACGGGCAAAAGGGTGGAATAATTGAAGTCATAAGAATTGCTTCGAGGAAAAGGGGGATAAGATGCGGGGAAGTATCCAGCGAAAAGTTCAAGCAGATAACAGGCAATCCTAATGCACAAGGTGTCGCTGCTAAAAAATCTCAGCAGAAATATTTTTCACTTCAAGACATTATCCAATTTTCTAAGGAAAAAACATATCCCCTTATTTTAATTTTAGATTCAATTCAGGATACGCATAACCTTGGTGCAATATTGCGCACTGCAGAATGTGCCGATGTCGATGGAGTGCTTATCACAAAACATAATAGTGCGCCGATAAACGAAACGGTTGTAAAAACATCTGCAGGAGCCACCGAACATTTAAAAATTTGTTTAGTTGATAATCTAGTAAACGCAATAAAAGAATTAAAAGAAAATGGTTTTTGGATTTATGGCTCATATCTTAACAATGCCAAACATTATGATATGCTGGATTACAAGCTTTCAGCGGCAATTATTTTGGGCAATGAAGAAAAGGGAATAAGAAAACTTGTTGCAGACAATTGCGATTTCCTGATTAAAATTCCGATGCTGGGGAAAATCCAGTCGTTAAATGTTTCAGTTTCAGCCGGTATACTTTTGTTTGAAGTGCTGAGACAACGTTCAAGCTAAAGATTCCAATTGATATTGGAATAAAAAAGAATTAATATTCATTAGGTTTTCGGGGAACAAAATGAAAAAGAAACTACTTTTCATATTTGCGGTTCTTACTTTAAGAGGATTGCCTCAATCCGGCAACATTGATACTTTATACCATCTTCACCTTACAACTCATTTCATTCCCGAATATGCGATTGCTGAAGAAGTTTTTAACATCCACACAAAATTTTATCCCCAACAAACTTGGCAGGCTTACAAAATATTAGAAATTCATTTATTATTTCGTCCGAGCAAAATTGGCGACACGATTCAAAACATTTCATTTTATAAAGACACTCTTGAGCAATTAGCTTTTACTCAGCCGATAAATAGAATATTAGACAGTACAATTGTTTTTCCAAATTGGTTTAAGATAGTTGTTGATAATCAAATGCCAATAACTGGAGAAATTGAAGTGCCAGCATGGTGGGGAGAGTTATGTGAAGTTGATCCACCACAAATTAGCGGCAATACAATCGGATTTTTTGATGGTTCGCAATCATGGGGAGTCTTCCATGATTTGCCTATTAAGCTTATCATCCAGAAGATACCTGTCGAAGTAAGAGAAGAAACTCAAAGAGAATTAAATTTTTCACTTAAGCAAAACTACCCCAACCCCTTCAATCCTTCTACCAGAATCCAGTATCAAGTATCCAGCAACACTTATGTTACTTTGAAAGTTTACGATGTATTGGGAAACGAAATTGCAACTTTGGTGGATGAATACAAATCAGCGGGAAACTATGAAGTTGAGTTTTCCGTCAAAGGCGGATTGACCAGTGGAGTTTATTATTATCAATTGAAAGCGGGGTCTGGCGATGGAAGATTTATTCAAACTAAGAAAATGATTTTAATGAGATAATCAGTTCAATTTATACCCTAAATATTATTTATAAACCAAAATAGGAGATAGTAATATGAAGTTGGCGAATTTATTCACACTTTGTGTTCTAGCTTTAATTTTGCTGCCCGCTTTTTCTCCAACGCAGAAAGACACACGCGAGCAAACTTATTCCTACGATTTGAATGGTGTATTCAGCGGAGCCGGAGGCAAATATTATATAAGACAATTAGGAAATGAAATATTGTGGTATGGTGAAGAAGATGCTTTGGCTCCATAATGGTCAAATGTTGCTCATGGTACAATCAAAAAAAATATTATTACGGTAAAATGGGCTGATGTCCCTAAAGGTTCGATTATGCAAAGTGGTAATCTTAAAATTAAAATCAATTCAAACGATGAGTTGGTTTTACTCGAGCAGACAGGAGACTTTTTTGCAACTGACTCATGGACTAGAATACCGCAAGAGTAGATCTCTGATTAGTGTTATACGGCTAATTGATGCACCGTCTTCTGCAAGTTACATTAACGAAAGGAACAAAAATCGGGCATAACAATATTTTAAATGGAAGGTGAAAAGTTTGCTGTCAGGTTGAGAAGCGGAAATAAATTAAATAATTATTTGTTGGATTTTTCAATAAATTTTTAGTGAGAGAGAGTGTAACAAAAATTTGAATTACTGAATCCTAAAGAGGGTACTGAAACGACGGTTTCCTTAATTTATTATTATCGACTACGTGTAAATAATTACATTGAAACTAAGACGATGCTTTATTTAAAATAGCATCAACAATTTTAAAGGCGAGCTATGAAAAGGTTATTCTCCTTGTTGTGGCTTTTGTTATTCAACTTCTTTTTAATTGCCCAGGATATTGAGTACCTGGGTCTTTCTGATTTACATATCACTTCACTTAAAATTGGATACAGAGTTATTGCTGTCGGATCAGATTACAACGGCGTTTATTGGCTGCAGTTTTCTGAGATCAACGATTCCGGTTGGAATAAGATCGGCATCGATTCTGTTCATGTCTCCGCGGTTTATCCTCATAAAAGCGGACCTCTTGGCTGGGCTATTGGTATAGGTGCAGAACCCACTTCGGACAATTCGGAATTTATTTATTGCAGCTTTTTGGGTGGATCTCCAAAACCGATGAGCTATGGGATTGACACAAACTATACGACTCTTATCTCAGGCATCGATGGTTTTCCCGATCCGACAATTTGTGGTGAAACTTTTGCTATCGGTGGGAGAAAATTATATCGAAGATTTTTTCAAGATACTGTTTGGCATTCGATTTATGATTTAACAATAGAAGGAAATTTTGCTTCATTAAAAGCCAGGGAAGATAATCAATACGTTTATGCTGGAGGCGCAGAAGGTTTTGCCGGAATTCTTTTGATAAGATCATCGGACAAAGGAAATACTTGGGAAAATTTATTTCCTCTCTGTAATGTACAAGATTTAGATTTCTACGGTGATAGTATTCATAAAATTATCGTCTCCGATCATTTTAAGATTATGTTATCAGTCGATGACGGCGAAAACTGGACGGAAATTTTTAAGTCAGATTCATTGGGAATTCAAAATATTTCCTTCAGTCTTGGTGGAAAGATAATATACGCCATAACAAATACTTTATTTTACAGCTTACCGAGGACATATTTCTTTTTCAGTTCTAATTCTGGCGAAAGTTGGGAAAGCATACAATTACCAATTTATGATCTAGTTGTAGATATGGATATTGGATTCGACGACTTTATTTACTTTGCATCAATCAGTTCTGGTGTGTTTAGATTAAAATTACCTGTAGTTGGAATTGAAGATGAATCGGAAAATATTTTACCTGAGGGATATATTTTATATCAAAATTACCCCAACCCATTCAACCCAACAACAAAAATTAGGTACGCTATTCCCTCCAACCAAGGGTTGGTAAACTTGGGAGGGGCGGGGGGTGGGTTAGTTACGCTTAAAGTTTATGATGTGTTGGGGAATGAAATTGCAACTCTGGTTGATGAATACAAACCGGCGGGAAATTATGAAGTGGAGTTTAATTCTGTAGAGACAAACCGCGGTGTGTCTTTACCGAGTGGAGTATATTTCTATCAGCTTAAAGTTGGTTCCCTAAAGGGGCTGGCATTTATGCAAACAAAGAAAATGATTTTAATTAGATAAGTAGGAGACTAAAAATGAAAAAACTATGTCGAATTTTATTTTATGTTTGCATGCTATCAGTTTACGCTTATGCTCAGGATCAATTCACTGAACAGACTTCTATATCGTTAAAGGGAGTTTGGCAGAGTTCTGTTGCTTGGGGTGACTATAATAATGATGGCTATCTTGATATTTTATTAACGGGTTATGCTAATAGCACCGGGGCTTCAAAAATATATAAGAATAATAGAGATGGAACATTTTCTGAACTGATATCAATTTCGTTAACAAATGTAAATAACAGTTCCGTTGCTTGGGGTGATTATGATAATGACGGTGATCTTGATATTTTATTAACAGGTTATAGTACTGACATTGGTATTGCTATATCAAAAATATATAAAAATAATGGAGACGAAACATTTACTGAACAGGCATCCATTTCATTAGTAGGAGTGTATAGTAATTCCGTCGCTTGGGGAGATTATGATAATGATGGTGATTTTGATATTTTATTAACAGGTTTTCGTTATGACATTGGTTCTGACATATCAAAAATATATAAAAACAATGGGGATGGAACATTTAGTGAACAAACATCAATTTCTTTAACAAGTGTCTCTGCTAGTTCAGTTGCCTGGGGTGATTATGATAATGATGGCGATCTTGATATTTTATTAGCAGGCCTGCATAACAGCGGTACCATAGTATCCAAAATATATAAAAATAATGGAAACGGTACATTTACTGAACAAACTTCAATACCTTTGGAAGGGGTATATGGTTGCACAGTTGCCTGGGGTGATTATGATAATGATGGTGACCTTGATATTTTAATGACTGGTAAGACCATTGTTTATGGTACTACAGCAGTATCCAAAATATATATAAATAATGGAAACGGTACATTTACCGAACAGACTTCCGTACTTTTGGATGGGGTATATGATTGTTCAGTTGCCTGGGGGGATTATGATAATGATGGTGATCTTGACATTTTGCTGACAGGGGGGATTAACGACCAAATTGGGGTATCGAAAATATACAAAAATATTAGTGATGGTACTTTTTTAGAACAAACTTTAATATCATTAATTGGTGTACACTATAGTTCGGTTGCCTGGGGAGATTATGATAATGATGGTGATCTGGATATACTTTTAACTGGAGATTCGGAAATCGGGCCCGTATCAAAAATATACCGCAATAATAATACTAGAGCAAACACGATTCCTTCTTCACCTTCCAATTTACAATCTGTAGTTAGTGGAAATGAAGTGACTTTTAGCTGGGATAAAAGCACCGATAATGAGACTCAACAAAATGGGTTAAAATATAATTTAGTAATAGGTACAAGCCCGGATACCATTGATATATTATCGCCAATGTCCAATAGAATTACAGGATATAGAAGGATAATAGATTTAGGAAACACTAACCATAACAATAGCTGGACAATAAAAGGTTTGCCCAACGGGCAGTACTACTGGAGTGTACAGTCAATAGATAATTGTTTTGCGGGATCTAACTTTGTAGCAACTCAAAGCTTTACTATTCAAGCTCAGGAAACAATTACAATAACTTACCCAACCGATGGAGAAATATTTGAAGTGGGAAGTAATCCAACCATAACATATACTTCAATAGGAAATAGCGGTCTTATAAACCTCGATTATTCAACAGACGGAGGAGCAACATGGGATACAATTGCCACCAAGACAGAAGACGATGGAGATTGGACGCAATGGATAGTGCCGAATAAGCCATCATCAAACTGCAAGATAAGAGTAAGTGATGCAGATGGAAGTCCATCGGCAGTAAGTGATAGCTTATTTACAATTAAAGATGTTATCCCGGTAGAACTTGTTTCCTTTACTGCAAATGTTAATGGCATTAAAATCTTGCTAGAGTGGAAAACTGCTACTGAAACCAACAATAAAGGCTTCGCAGTTGAGAGAAAATATGAAAAGAGCGAGTGGAAAGAAATAGGTTTTATAAATGGAGCCGGAACTTCAGCGATTGACAACAATTACAGTTTTTCAGATAATACTTTAACTGTTTCTGGTAATTATTCATATAGATTAAAACAAATTGACTATAATGGTTTCTATAATTATTCAGCTGAAGTTTTAATAAAAGCCGATTTAATACCGGATGAATTTACTTTGAGTCAGAATTATCCCAATCCATTCAATCCTTCTACCAGAATCCATTATCAAGTATCGAGTAACTCGCACGCATCATTGAAAGTCTACGATGTTCTTGGGAATGAAATTGCAACTCTGGTTGATGAATACAAACCGGCGGGAAATTATGAAGTGGAGTTTAATTCTGTAGAGACAAACCACGGTGTGTCTTTACCGAGTGGAGTATATTTCTATCAGCTTAAAGTTGGTTCCCTAAAGGGGCTGGCATTTATACAAACAAAGAAAATGATACTGATAAGATAATTTTATAAAAGCTTAATAAATTATGTTAATCAAGGGAATTTTACTCTCGGTATTTTTTTTAGCTTCAGTTGCCTTTGCCCAAATTAGTCGTTCATCTCTGGTAAATGATTTCCAACTCAGTGATGATAATGTCCCATCAACATTCAAGCAAGAAGGAACTCTATTGTTCCCAAATAATTCTATTGGTGGTATATATACTTGGCAGGACTATCGCAACGGTGAATTATCTTATTTTGCTCAGAGGATAGATTCTCTGGGAAATAAAATAGGAAATAATTTTGAGATATTCTCTGATCTTGATTTATGTTTTACGCCCGATGGTTCCTTCATAGTTTTAAGAGAGTCGGCTTCTTCATCTTACTATCCTGGCGGATGGGATGGCTTTTATACAATTGAAGGTAAAGTTTATTTAAATGAAAGTACTTCGCTTCCCCCTTTCAACGTAGCTTCCGGTATTCTTCCTTGGTGTGGAACAGGGTGGCTGGGAACTCATAATACTTTGGCAAGAACTGACAGTCATTTCCTAAATTTTCATTCTTCCGGGGGACCAGTTTCATTTGGTAAATATGACTTTTATGGCAATTTAGATTTTCAGATAATTACTTATGACAGTTTACCGCTGAATGCTTTTGATATAGCTTGTACTTCAAATAAAGAGAACGACTATGCTTTATTTTCGTTACAAGGATCATGGGACATAAATACTGCCGGGCTGTATGGGACATTTTTTTCTTCCGCTGATTCAATAATCTCAAATAACGTTTTAATTGATACCATGAGATTTGAAGTATCTACACCGGAATCCGATCATTTACGGGTTTTGACTGTTCAAGACTCAATTTATCAGATATTTCTAGCTTCCCCCGATTCACTAAGTATACGTTACTGGAAAGTGAATAGAGATGGATCTAGTATTATTTTTCACCCCGAACTGAAATTATTCTTTTCCGAATTAACAGGTATCAATATTTACAGAACAATATCAAATTTAGCTTTGACTCCCATAATTCAAGATAAGTTTTCACTTTTTGTAACGGTGAGTGAACCAAGATATCCCATTCAGAAGGATTATCATTCCTTATTTACATTTAATATGAATGGAGAATTAATTGAAACGCTATATGATTCTTCGTTTACTATACGCCTTGGTAAATATTTTTATAGAACCGAAAATAATGATATTCTTATTTCATCAGATTACAACCATGATGCTTATCAGAAAAAGCTTTCGGAATTTAATCAAATCGATAGTGTAAAACTTATTGACGATTTAGCCGGCAGCAATGAGCTTTCTTCAATTGTACACAAAATAAATAATGATGAAATGTTTATTTCATATGTTGATGAGAAAAATATTATTGGTAAGAAGATCGATTATACAGGTAACCTTATAACAAATGAGATTATTATTGAAAATAGAAATCTGAACTTCTTTTCGGACGGATGGGCTTTGGCAGTTTGGGGCGAAGATAATCCGGTTCCTTCTGGTCAGCGTGTAGGATATTCAATGTACGATCCAAATCTTACACTGAAAAGTAAAGTCTATCTTACTGATTTTCAATCTGGTTATGCCGGGATTACAGGTGCAATACTTACGGACTCGCTCTTTACCATAGCTTTTTATGATAATAAAAATCTCATTCTTCGAATATATAATCGGAATGGAGAAATTGAAAAAGAAAAGTTTTTACTTTCAGATGTGAGTCATTCTTCAATTTCCATTTACAAAGAGAATCAGAATTCGTTTTTAGTAAGTACATATCAGTATTCCCGGCTTTTCGATAACGATTTGGAGATTATCTCCTCAAACTTCACTCAGTCCGCTTCATATTACCTTGGTAATCTAAAGAAGCTCTCTGTTTCAACTGACGATTAGCATCGCTTATATGGACAAATTTATGATCTTGATGGCAATGCATTAACTGAAAAGTTATTCCTTGCCAGTTCCTCAACTGATTTTTATTTCAACAGATTGAATAATGATTATTTTGCCATTCTGTATAAGCTTAATAACAAAATATTTGTAAAGTGTTTCGCTTCCGATGGTAAGCAAATAAGAGATTCGATTTTAATCCATTCCAATCTTGATGGCTCCCGTAAGTCGCCGACTTTTGCAGTAGGCAAAAACAAAATCTTTTTTTCATGGTCTGATACAAGAAACATTGCAAATGGATACGATATCTATTGCAGTATATTCAATCTTTCAGACCTTACAGATATTGAAAATATTATTGGGGTTGCAGAAGTTAACAGTTTCAAACTCTTCCAAAACTATCCCAATCCATTCAATCCAAGTACGAAAATCAAGTATGCTACTCCCCTTTTGGGAGGGGCGAGGGGTGGGTTGATAATACTGAAGGTCTACGATATTCTTGGAAATGAAGTTGCAACATTGGTAAATGAGTACAAACCAGTAGGAAGTTATGAAGTTGAGTTTTCCGCTAGAGGCGGATTGGCAAGTGGAATCTATTATTATCAGCTTAGAGCCGGAGAATTTGTGCAAACTAGGAAAATGGTACTTTTGAGATGATGGAGATCTAGAAATGAAAAAAATAGTTTTATTTATTTGGTTTTCGCATCTTTTAATATTCGCTCAGCAATTTCATTCGTTAGATGGAATTGAAGATTCTGAGGGGAACACTTTATTGCTTTATAGATTAGGCAGCCAATATTCTTATTTCAACCCGGTCTATAAAATGAATGTGAAAACCGGTTATGAAAAAATGATAATGGATGCTTATGACATTATGTATCCTGGAAGTGAATTAGCTAAAGCAGTTTTAGATTATGAATTCTTTCCTAATGACACAGCAAATTTTGTGAATTGCGGATATATGATTTATCCCGATAATCATGGCTATATAGCAAGGAATGATTCTGGAGTGCTTGGCGGTATGTTCAACTTTGAACTCATCGAGGTATCAAAGCAAAATCCGAACAAAGTTTTTGTTGCAGATTATTACTTGACTTATGAAAGTTCTGATGCAGGCCTTACTTATACCTATTTTCCAGATTCAATACTTCAATTTCCTTTAGTTTCAGTGGCATCCTTCGATGATAAAACTTTTTTGGAGTAGATGAAGAGTATAATTTAATTAAATCTATTGATGGGGGTTTAACTAACATTAAAGTGGATAATTCAATAGTGTTTAGGTTTGAAAATCTTAAATTTTTGTACGATATAAATAAATATCATGTTTACAGAACTAATAAAGATTTGGATGGTTATTCATTTCATGTCTCAAATAATAAGGGTGATTCGCTTACCTGGAAAAAAACCTATGAAAGCACGAGGCCTCTTTTTATATCCATAGATTCATCTCAATCAGGTGTTGTTTATCTTGGAGATGGCCAAGCAATTTATAAATCTACAAATAATGGATATACATTTGAGCTTAATAAAAGTCTAATTAGTAATGTCAATGGTCTTTACAAAAAGCCAAACTCAAACAAGCTTTACGCTATTACAAAAGGGCAAATATTAGAGATCACTCTGGATTCGATTCGAGTTATTAAGTCTTTGCCAATTTCTGAAAATGTATTTAATTGGTTTCCATTAGCGGTTGGTAATAAATGGTTTTATTCTAGTTACGAGAGAGATTACAATCCAGGTTTTCCTACTGGCCATAAATTTGTTGGTACAAAAACAATGGAAGTATTGAAGGATACTTTGATTAATGGCAATTCATATTTCTTAATGGCAAATAACTTGTTAAACAAGATGGTTTTTGATGAGAAATTGTATTTAAGAGTTGATTCAACCACAGGAAAAATTTATAAGTATTGGCCGGAACTCAATGGTGAATTTGTTTTTCACGATTTATATGCTGAAGTAGGAGATTCAATCATGTATCCGCTTATAGTGAATCATCCGTTTTATATTTTGCAATATGAACATTCGGTCTCGTTCTTAGATAGTAACACATACTTCCGCGAATATTGGGAAAATTTACCTTGTGGTTGCCGTCATCAGTTAATAAAAGGATTTGGGTTGGCCTATACGGTATTTGATGAATTTGGTGGATTCGAAGATAACCTTAAAGGATGTATTTTGAATGGTGCTGTGTATGGAGATACAGCATTTATTGTTGGCATACAAGATGAAAATCAATTAGTTCCAAATGAATTCAAACTCTTCCAAAACTATCCCAATCCATTCAATCCTTCAACCAGAATCCAGTATCAAGTAGCGAGTAACTCGCACGCATCATTGAAAGTCTACGATGTTCTTGGAAATGAAGTTGCAACATTGGTAAATGAGTACAAACCAGCAGGAAGTTATGAGATTGAGTTCAACGCCAAAGCCGGATTACCAAGCGGAGTTTATATTTATACTTTGAGAGCGGGGGATTACTTTTCTTCTCGCAAAATGATTCTGCTGAAATAAAACTATATGCAGTAATCAATTTATTTTACTGTTTATTATCCAAAGAAGTTTTAATTTAGAGTTAAGGAAAGGTGAATCAATTATAAAGAGATGTTGTGAAATTCCTAAGCACTTTATTACTTGTCTCATTACTAGCTTTCATAAGCAATATTTTCCCGCAAAAAGAAGAAGCTGTTCTTTCCGGGTTTGTTACAGATGCAATTACAGGTGAAGTACTTGTAGGAACAAACATTCTACTTTACAAGGATAGTTTATTAACCAGCGAACCACATTTCAGAGGAACATCAACAAATAATTTCGGCTTTTACGCAATTCCTTCTTTGCCAATGGGCAGATATGTTTTAGTAGCGCGGAATATCGGGTATAAAACATCTGTTAGTGAAGTTTTAGTTACAATTTTAAAAGGCACCGTTAGGATCAGTATTCAGCTAAACACAGAGAAAATTGATTTAGGTGAAGTTGTTGTAATAGGAGAAAGAGAGGACAAAGGAAAAGTAAGTACAATTGATATAGCTCCGGAAGTCCTTTCTAAATTACCTTCTATGAGTGGGGAAGTCGATCTTTTCAAATCATTAGAATTGCTTCCGGGAATTAAAGTTGCAAGTGAACTTTCAAACGGATTATATATCCGCGGTGGTTCACCGGACCAGACTTTAGCTTTAGTTGATGGCATCATGGTTTATAATCCTTCTCATCTCGGAAATTTTACGAGTACATTTAATACAAATGCGCTTCAGAACATAAGACTTATCAAAGGTGCTTTTCCTGCTGAATACGGAGGCAGATTATCAAGTGTGCTGGATATTAAGTTACGTTCCGGCACTAAAGAGAAAAATAAAGGTTCGCTGAGCGTAGGAACTATAAATTCAAATTTATTTCTGGAGGGACCTTTATCTGAAGTATCAACTTACATGATTTCGGGCAGGAAAATGTATTATGACGTTTTTCAAAAAACCTTTGATAAAAACAGCTCGACTCCGCGTTACAATTATTATGATTTAAATTCAAAAGTTACCTTAAACACTTCCGAATCCGACATTGTCACAATAAGCGGGATGCTGAGCAGCGATAAGCTTTATAATCCATCAAATAATTCGTTTGGGGATTATGACATCGAATGGCAAAACAGTACTCTTGGATTAAATTGGCTTCATGTAAATCCAAGTTCACTTTTGTTAAGCAGTTCAATAAATTATATTGATTATCAATTTAATTCGATACTAAATCAAAATGCCGAATCTGTTAATTCAACCGGTTATTATTCTCTGTCTAAACTTCGAGACATTTATGCAAAATTTAATGCCGAGGTAAACTGGCATCCAGATCACACAGTGAAAATAGGGACTGAGATTGCACTCCATAATTACAATTTAATTTATAATGACTACTTCGATGAACTTCTTGAAAAAAATCTCTATTCGCAGCCCGATTTAATTAATACTGAAGCTGCGCTTTATTTTCAGGATGAATGGCAGATATTTTCTTATCTGAAAACAAATTTTGGCGGGAGAGTATATTATTTTAAAAGCAAAAAATATCTTAAAGTTGAACCGAGATTCTCGCTGTCTTATTATTTAACGGAAAATATAATCATCAAAACAGCATATGCAGCAGCTCACCAATTCCTTCACCTGGTAATAAGAAACGACATTTCGCTGCCGACTGATTTATGGTATCCTTCATCAAATGTAATTGAACCGAATAAATCCACTCAGTTTGTTTTTGGAATTGATTCATATTTCGACAATCAAAAATATTTATTTTCAATCGAGGGTTACTACAAAGACATCAAAAACCTTTACGAATTTAAAAGCGCCGCACAGGCAAAAAGAAATGAACCTATCGAATCTCTTTTCACAAAAGGTGAGGGTGAAGCGTACGGACTTGAATTCTTTATCAATAAAAGAGAGGGGGATT
>Ga0214473_10005903_pt1 | contig 14654 bp, 13 predicted proteins | sample RVTome_7_FD_203509 | JGI IMG/M metagenome (GOLD analysis project Ga0214473, IMG submission 203509) | Soil microbial communities from uranium-contaminated site in the Upper Colorado River Basin, Wyoming, United States - RVT98D197 | ecosystem: Environmental > Terrestrial > Soil > Contaminated >... | reverse complement strand
GCCTTCCCGAGACTGGTCATATTGTTTTTTCCGTTTACAGTATTCTCGGGCAAAAAGCGGCTACCCTATTCGACGGCGAAAAAGCCGCTGGTAATCATACCGTTTCCTGGGACGCCTCCGATTTTCCCTCCGGGGTTTATTTCGCCCGGCTGGAGGCCGGGGAGCGATCGGAAACAATTAAGATGGTACTGCTAAAATAGCAGGATAACATCAGTCTCCCATAAATCCGTCCCATTGGATTGACATTATGAGTCCGCATGGTTATTTTGCCATTATGGACACAATGTATAGGCAAATCGCCCGGACGATTGATAAATTCGATCTTCTGAACAATGGCGATTCTGTGCTCGTGGCCCTTTCCGGCGGGCCCGATTCGGTTGGCCTTCTTCACCTTTTGTATGGGCTTAGAGATAAGTATGGTATCAGCTTAGCCGTGGCTCATTTGGATCACGGATTGCGAAAGGAATCGGCCGGGGATCGGGAGTTTTGCCGAGTTCTCTGCCGCGGGCTGAAGGTGAAATTCCATGCCCAAAAAATCGACGTCGCCGCTCTGGCAAAAAGAGCGAAACTTTCTATAGAGGAAGCGGGACGCCGCCAAAGATACGCCTATTTTCAGTCGCTTGCGGAAAAGTATAAATATGATAAAATAACCACCGGGCATACGGCGGACGATAATCTGGAAACCGTGATTTTCAACATGGCCAGGGGATCAGGGCTGGCAGGTCTGCGCGGAATCCCCGCCAAGAGAGACAATATCATTCGTCCGTTGATAGAAATCAGGAAAACAGAAATAATTCGCTGGCTGAAAGCAAACAGAATCGATTTCAGGATCGACCGGACCAATCGTTCTCTGTCATACGCCCGAAACAGGATCAGGCACAAGATAGCGCCGGAGCTGGAGAAGTTGAATCGAGGGGCGGTCGGAAATATCACTCGGCTTTCTCAAAATATCGCCGAAGAGATTGAATTTATCGATTCTATGGTGGTATCAGCCTATGAAAGAGCCCTGGTTGAAGCCGGTAAGAGCAAAATAGTCCTTGATTTAGCGAAAATAAAGGATTATGATGAAAAATTAAGGAAAAAACTGGTGATCGAGGCGTACTTCAGAATGGGCGGCGATTTTTACAGGCCTTCATTCGAGGTTTTGACGGGGGCGACTCAAGTTCTTGATGGACGAAGCGGAGGCAGATCGGATTTAGGGCGGGGAATTTGGATTGAGAAATCTAAGGGAGTCGTATCGATATTCAAACCAGGATCAAAAAAGGGAGAAGTAAAGCTGGTTATTCCCGGCAGAACGGAAATACCGTCGTCGGATCTTTTCTTGGAAACCGCAATTTTAAGAAGAGGAGAAGTCAAACGATTGAGAACGTCTCCCGATCAGGCCCTGCTCGATAGGGGGTTGATCTCGGACGTGGCGGTCAGGTACTGGCGGGACGGCGATAAGATCAGACCTTTCGGGATGCGGGGGCGGCGATTGCTTTCGGATATTTTCTCTGAAAGAGGCATCCCGAGTTACCAGCGCCGCGGGGTCCCTTTGTTGATATCGAGAGGAAAGATCGTCTGGATCGCCGGCATAATGATTTCCGATGATTTCAAAGTCGGGCCCGAAACCGATCAGGTGTTGAGCGTAAGATTATGCGGACGATCATAGCGAAAAACCGGTTGCAAACGAGGATCAAATATCTGGGAAAGAAGATCGCTGTTGACTACGACGGGAAAAGCCCGGTGTTTGTCGGGGTTTTGAAAGGGAGCTTCATGTTTTTGGCCGATCTGATACGGGCGGCCGGCATAGATTGCGAGATCGATTTCATGAGCCTGGCCTCCTACGGCCAGGCCAAGAGCGGAACGGGAATTGTGCGCCTATTGAAGGATATCAATATTAATATTCGGGGACGGCATGTACTGATCGTCGAGGATATAATCGACAGCGGGGTGACCGCCGATTATCTGAGAAAATATCTTCAACTCAGGCAACCGGCGTCGATAGAATTCGTGACTCTGCTCAATAAAAAGAGGGCACGAAAAGTTGACATAGACATAAAATATGTAGGATTCGAGATACCGGATGTTTTCGCGATCGGTTACGGCTTGGATTTTGATGAAAAACACAGGCAGCTTCCATTTATCGCCAAGGGATGAAAAATGAACGAATTTCTCTTAAAGCATAGCCAGGACGATGATAATTTGAATAAACAGCAAAATAGCCGGCGTCGGGAACCGCCGAAAGGCGGCCCGCCGGAAGGCGGCGTCGGTTTCAACTGGCAGAAAACCGCCAAGACCATGGCCTTTTGGGCTATTATTATCCTGCTTTCTTTCTGGGCATTCAATTACTATTTCGGCCCCGGACGGGATACCGTGGAGATTTCCTATACCGAGCTTATCAACCAGGTGAAAGGCGGGAATATTACCAAAGTCACTTTCGAGGACCGCAAGATCAGCGGCGAATTTAAGAACGAATTCACCAAAGTAATCCGCAATCAGGAGGTTACCGGGACCAAATTTGTCAGCATGATTCCGTTTACCGGCGATACCGAACTGCTGAAGCTTCTGCAGGAAAACGAGATTCTGGTTGAGGCCAAGGGTACTTCCAATTGGGGCAATATGCTGATCTACGCTCTTCCCTGGCTATTTTTGATCTTTTTCTGGCTGTTTATGATCAGGCAAATGCAGGGAGGAGGTCCGAAGGGGATATTCTCGTTCGGCAAATCGAAGGCGAAGCTGCTTTCCGGTTCCAAGCCGAAAGCCACCTTCGCCGACGTGGCCGGGTGCGACGAGGCCAAACAGGAACTTCAGGAAGTCATTGAATTCTTGAAAGATCCCGGCAAATTTCAGAAGCTCGGCGGCAAGATACCGAAAGGCGCGTTGCTTTTGGGAGCGCCCGGCACCGGCAAGACTCTGCTGGCCAGGGCTGTCGCCGGAGAGGCGGAAGTACCGTTTTTCTCCATGTCCGGTTCCGATTTCGTCGAAATGTTCGTGGGAGTCGGCGCCTCCCGTGTCCGCGACCTGTTCGATCAGGGAAAGAAGAACGCTCCGTGTATCATCTTCATCGATGAGATTGACGCGGTGGGACGGCACCGCGGAGCCGGCCTGGGCGGCGGCCACGACGAGCGCGAACAAACCCTGAATCAACTCCTGGTGGAAATGGACGGTTTCGAATCCAACGAGGGCGTAATCCTGGTGGCGGCCACCAACCGTCCCGACGTCCTGGATCCGGCTTTGCTGCGTCCCGGCCGCTTCGATCGTCAAATAGTCGTGGATATTCCCGACGTAAAAGGGCGAGAAGGGATTCTCAAAGTCCATGCCAAAAAGATAAAAGTCGATGATAGCGTCAATTTGAAGATTCTGGCCCGGGGAACTCCGGGGATGTCCGGCGCGGACCTGGCCAATCTTGTCAACGAGGCCGCGCTTCTGGCGGCCAGAAAAGATCATTCCGCGGTCAATATGCATGATTTCGAAGAGGCCAAGGATAAGGTCATGATGGGTACCGAACGCAGATCGCTGGTCATTTCGCCGGAAGAGAAAAGGACTACAGCCTACCACGAGGCGGGTCACGCCCTGGTGGCCAAGCTCATCCCCGGTTCCGACCCGGTCCATAAAGTAACCATTATCCCCCGAGGCATGGCTCTTGGTCTGACACATTATCTTCCAATAGACGAGCGGCACACGCTATCGAACGCGTATCTGGAAACCAGGCTTGTACATCTGTTCGGGGGGCGGGTCGCGGAGAAGCTGAAATTCAATCATCTCACGACCGGGGCGGGCAACGATCTGCAGAAAGCCACCGAACTGGCCAGAAAAATGGTCTGCGATTGGGGGATGTCCGAGAAAATCGGTCCGCTTGCTTTCGGCAGGAAAGACGAAGAGATTTTCCTCGGGCGCGACTTTGTCAAGAAACGCGACTACTCCGAGGCGACCGCGCAAAATATAGATACCGAAATCACCCGGATTCTGCGCGAAGCCGAGAGGAAGGCGACTGATCTTCTCAAGGAGAATTTACCGAAACTCGAGATACTGGCGAAAGAGCTGCTGGAAAAGGAGATTCTCGATGGCGAGGAGATCGACAGGCTGCTCGAAGAGACCGAGAGCGGCGACATTCGCCAGGCTGCGGGAGAGTCGGATCTTCCCGACTCATCGAGGAACGATGGATAAGACCCTCATAAGCAGAGGGGTCGAGCTTATTCTTGACGGCCTCGATCTCGACAGGAATTCGGAGGGCTTGAAAGACACGCCGAAAAGGGTGGCCGATTTTTTCAGCGATTTTTTTTCGGGTATGAAAGAAGACCCGGGGAAATCGTTGAAACTCTACCATGCCGAAAACCGCGATGAACTGATCATCGCCAGAGATATATCGTTTTTTTCCATGTGCGAGCATCATTTATTGCCGTTTTTCGGCAAAGTGCATATTGCCTACATCCCGGAGAATAATTCCATCACCGGATTCTCGCGCCTGGTACGGGTGGTGGAGTTGATCTCGCGTCGTCTGCAGATCCAGGAGAAGATGACCACCATGATAGCCGATACGATTGTCGAGGTGATACATCCCAAGGGGGCGCTGGTGGTAGTCGAGGCGGAGCAGCTTTGTCTGACCATGCGAGGCCTGCGTCAACCGGGAATAAGAACGATCAGCTCGGCGGTGAGAGGGGCTTTGAAAAACGAAGCCACGCGTCAGGAAGCCCTGATTCTGATAAAATCAATTTAGTTTTTTGGGAGCGGGCGAATGTCATCCAGGCTAAAAGAACTCGGGAAGCGGCCGTTGATTATGGGAATTCTAAACGTCACCCCCGATTCTTTTTCCGACGGCGGCCGTTTTCTGAATCCCCGGAAAGCCATCGAGCACGCCGTGTCGATGATCCGCGCGGGAGCCGATATTATTGATATCGGAGGCGAATCGTCCCGTCCCGGTTCGGAGGGTGTCTCGATCGAGGAGGAACTGGAACGAATTATTCCGATCATAAAAAAGGTGCGAGACAATTCGGATATCTTTATTTCCGTGGATACCGTTAATTCCGAGGTCGCCCGGGCGGCGCTCGAGGCCGGAGCCGACATGATAAACGATATTTCTGCTTTGAGGATCGATCCGGAGGTAGCGGAGGCGGCGGCGAAGCGGAATGCGTACTTGATATTGATGCATATGCGCGGAACGCCGGAAGACATGCAGGAAAATACGGAATATGACGATATAATCGGTGAGATATCATCGTTCCTCGCCGGGGCGGCGCAAAAGGCGATTGAAGCCGGCGTGAAAAAGGATAAAATCATAATAGACCCCGGAATAGGTTTCGGGAAATCGGCGGAGGGAAATTTTACACTCTTGAAAAACCTGGATCGTTTCTTGAAACTGGGTTATCCCATTATGGTGGGAGCCTCGAGAAAATCTTTTATCGGGAAGGTTCTGGAACTCGACGTTGATAATCGTTTGGAAGGATCTCTGGCGGCCGCCTGCTACGCGGTCTTGAACGGCGCCGATATCGTGCGGGTTCATGACGTCGCCGAGACGAAAAGGGCGTTGACGATTATCGAAAAGATCGTGGCGGCTTAGGAGGCTGAAGTTCTCGTGAAATTGGGCTTTCTGAATTTCACTTTTGTCGATCTTATCGACATATTAATCGTATCCTATTTCTTTTACCGGGCTCTGTTGTTTCTAAGAGATACCAGTTCGGTACAGCTCATAATCGGCCTTTTTATTGTCCTGGGAATCAGCTTTTCGGCTTTCTGGTTCGGGTTCGATATGGTCAAGTGGTTATTTTCCAACATTCTTATCGCGGGAGTGATAATACTGGCCATACTGTTCCAACCAGAGTTAAGAAGGGCGCTGGTTATACTCGGGCAAAACCGCCTGGTGCGATTAATCATAAATCCCGAATTGAGAGGGACCACCGGGGCCATCGTCGCCGCCGTCCAAAAACTGGCCGAAATGCACTACGGAGCCTTGATAGTGTTGGAACGCAACGTCAAGCTCACTAATATCATCGAATCGGGCAAGCCGCTGAATTCCCTTGTTTCGACGGAAGTTCTGCAGACCATATTTACCCCTTACACGCCTCTTCACGACGGAGCGGTCGTTATTAGAGGAAACCAGCTTCTGGCGGCCAATTGCATGCTTCCGATGTCTCAGAATCCAGCTTATCATCGATTAAACGGCATGCGTCATAAAGCCGGGGTCGGAGCCACCGAGGATTCCGACGCCGTATCGATTATAGTCTCCGAGGAGACAGGCCAGATATCATACGCCCATGACGGCCGTCTGTACCGGGACATTGATCCGCCAGAACTGCAAAAAGCCCTTTCCCAGCTTTTCACCCAAGGATAATTCCGGGTTGTTCGTAGACTATGCGGAAATAGAAATTGTCGCCGGCGACGGCGGCAACGGATTGGTGAGTTTCCGCCGGGAGAAATATGTCCCGAAAGGAGGCCCGAACGGAGGCGACGGCGGCAACGGAGCGGACGTTTACGTGCGAGCCACGTCGAATCAGGCCACGCTCCTGGATTTCCGCTATAAAAAGACATTCCGGGCGGATTCCGGGGAGGCCGGCGGACCAAATAACCGCACCGGGGAAAGCGGGAAACCGCTCTATATAGAACTCCCTATCGGAACCGTGATAACCAATCTGGCCACTAAGAAAACGCTGGCCGATCTGACCTCCGACGGCCAGGAAGCGCTTCTGGCGGCCGGCGGCAAGGGGGGCAGAGGTAATACCCGCTTTAAATCAGCCATTAACCGCGCCCCCAGAAAAGCCGAGGAAGGCAAACCGGGTGGAAAGATAAAGGTTTCGCTGGAATTGAAAAGCATCGCCGATGTCGGCCTGGTGGGACTGCCCAATGCCGGGAAATCGACGCTGCTTTCGAGGCTATCCGCCGCCCGTCCCAAAATCGCGGACTATCCGTTCACGACCAAAGTTCCGAATCTGGGTATAGTTCCCCTGCCCGGATACAGGAGCTTTGTGATGGCCGATATACCGGGTTTAATTGAAGGGGCCCACGACGGCAGGGGCATGGGTATCAAATTCTTGCGCCATATTCAACGAACCAGAGTCCTGGTATATCTTATAGATATTACCTCGGAAAACCCCACGCGCGATTTGAAAACCTTAAAATCAGAATTGGAATCTTTCGACTCGCGGCTTATAACGAAACCGTCGGCGGTGGCTTTTAATAAAATAGATCTGATTTCGGAACGGCCGATCGCAAGAAATGAATATCCCGTTGAACATGAAAACGTATATTTCATCTCCGCGGTGACCGGGGAAAACATCGAGGAGCTTCTAAATTATCTCGGCAGGCAAATGGCGGCGAAATGACCGATGAAAAAACAGCCGTCTGGGCTCTGACCGAAATAAAGGGTCTTGGTCCGGCCGGAGTGAAAAAACTGATCGAGAAATTCGGTTCCGCGGCTGCCGTTTTCGATTCTATCGCGGCCGACTATCGGGATGACGATGGCGCTTCCAAAGCCGTCATCGGGCATTTGAGGTCGAAAAAAGACTGGGCGGCAATCGAGGAGAGGATGCGGCAGGCGATTCCTCCCCGAGCCGAAATGATCGCTTTTTCCGATAAAAACTACCCGTCGAAATTGAAAAATATCCCGGATCCGCCGCCATATTTTTATTACAAGGGGGATCTCAAGTGTCTCGAGGGACCGTCGCTTGCCATAGTCGGTTCGAGGAAACCGACTGATTACGGCCGACGCATGACTGCCAAGCTTGCGGGGGAACTGGCCTCGGGAGGAGTTACCGTCATTTCCGGGCTGGCTTTCGGGATCGACGCTTATGCCCATGAAGCGGCGCTGGAAGCCGGCGGCTCGACCGCCGCCGTTTTCGGCTGCGGCCTCGATTATATTTACCCGCCGGCACACGGGGATTTAGCCGAAAAGATCGCCCGATCCGGATGTGTTATATCGGAATTTCCCCGAGGCACGAGGCCGGAGCGATTTAATTTCCCGATCAGGAACAGAATAATATCGGGCTTGAGCGACGGGATTCTCATCGTGGAGGCCGGGGAAAAATCAGGCGCCCTGGTGACGGCCGCCTACGCCCTTGAGCATAACCGCGACGTTCTGGCGGTCCCCGGAAGCGCGGACAGCCGGCTGAGCTTCGGACCGAACGATCTGATCAAACAGGGAGCTGTTCCGGTTACCACGGTTGCCGATATCCTGGCCAATTTCGGCTGGCACAATAGCGTGAATAGTGTCAGGCGCAACGTCGACCTGTCGATTCTCACGAAAGAGGAGCTAGTGTTATATAATCAGCTTTCCATCCAGCCGATTCATCTGGACGATATCGCGAAAAAAATCAAGATGGGACCGGCGCGGTTGGCGGAACTTCTCTTGAATTTGGAAATTAAAGGTCTTATTCTAAGGAAACCGGGCAGTTTAGTGGTAAGAACCTGATGGTCGAGCGGGCGGTAAGAATCTTGAATAAGCTCGGACTGCACGCTCGTCCCGCGGCGCAGCTTGTCCAACGGGCGTCGAAGTTTGAGTCGGATATCAAGCTGAAAAAGGAAAATCTCGAGGTTAACGCCAAGAGTATCATGGGAGTCATGATGCTGGCGGCCGAGATGGGATCGGTCATCACGGTAACCGCCGAAGGATCCGACGAAATAAAAGCCGTTGAGGCGATGATTCAGGTGATACAGTCTAAATTCGGGGAGGAATAGCATTTGGCATCTAAATACGAACAGGTTTTCGAAGGCGTTTCGGCATCGCCCGGTATAGTTATAGGATCCACCAGATCCCTATCGAAAGACTTGGAAAGCGTGAGCCCGGACACTATCGATGATCCCGCTCCGGAGATCGAGACTTTTCAAAAGGCGATTGTCTACGTCAGGAAAACGCTGGAGAAAACCGCCGCCAGGGTATTGCAGCGTCTCGGCCCGGAATTCGCCAGGATTTTCGAAGCCCAGGTCATGATAGCGGGTGACAGCCACTGGAATGAAAACGTCAAAAAACGAATCAAAAAAGAAAGGATTTGCGCCGAGTTTATTTATCATGACGAATCTCGAAAGGTCATAAGACAGCTGGGTAATTCCAACGACGCTTATCTCAGGGAACGCGTCCAGGATATTGAAGCCGTAACCATAAGACTTATCGGAAGGATGCGCGGGGAGAAGAGGGCCGCCCTGAAAGGGTTCAGGGGGGCTACAGTTGTAATCGCCAGATATTTAACCCCGGGCGACATACTCGGGCTTTCCGTGCGACGCAATCTCGGATTTGCCACCGTTATCGGCGGCCCGACCTCGCATACGGCCCTTATCGCCAAATCGCTCTCGGTTCCGGCAGTTGTGGGACTCGGGCGTGTTGCCGAGGAGATACAATCCGGAGAACGGGTGATTATCGACGGCTATAGAGGGCTTTTGATTCTAAACCCGTCGCCCGCGACCTCAAGGAAATATCGCGAACTGAAAGAATCCGAGAATCTGCTTAAAAGGCAGCTTGTTTCTCTTAAGGATAAGCCTGCGGTTACCAGGGATAAATTTCAGGTTGGAATTTTGGCCAATATCGAGCTCCCCAACGAGGTACCGAAAATCATCGCGGCCGGGGCCTCGGGAATCGGCCTCTACCGCACCGAGTATCTGTTTTTGACGAAACCCGAATTTCCGACTTTCGAAGAGCAATATAAAACCTATTCATCAATTCTCCGGCGTATGGGTAAAAGACCGGTAGTGATCAGAACTTTCGATCTCGGCGGGGATAAATTCCCGGGGGCCACGGGCAAAACGTTCGAGCTGAATCCGTTTTTAGGCTGGCGCGCTATCAGGGTCTGTCTCGATCGTCCCGATATCTTCAAAATCCAGTTGAAGGCTTTGCTCAGAGCGTCGCTCTGGGGCAACCTGTCGATCATGATACCGATGATCTCCAATTACGAGGAGCTGGTTGCTACAAAATCGATTCTGGACGAGTGCAGGCACGAACTTCGCGCCGAGAAGATAAAATTCGAAGAAAATATTCCGCTCGGAATCATGCTCGAGATACCCTCGGCAGTCATGATCGCCGATCACCTGGCCCCCGAGGTCGATTTCTTTTCTATAGGCACCAACGATCTTATTCAATATACTATGGCCGTGGACAGAGGAAATGAGCTTTTGTCGAATCTCTATCAGAGTTTTCACCCTTCGATTATATCTCTGATACGGACTGCGGTTTCGGCGGCCCACGGACGGCGGCTCAAGATCAGCGTTTGCGGCGAACTGGCCGCCGATCCGCTCGGAGCCGTGTTGCTTATCGGACTCGGCGTCGACGAGCTGTCGGTCAGTTTTCAATCGGTCGGGATCATCAAAAAAGTAATTCGGTCGATCGATTATGCGGCGGCCCGGCAGATCTCCGAAAACGTCATGAAAATGAGAACCCAGCGTGACATTAAGGAGTATATTAGAAACGAGATAGATTCGCGTTTTCCCGATTTGAAACCCGTAATTCAATTCGCCAGGGGTAATTCTAATGGATGATATTCCGGCGCTGAAAGCACGATTAGACTCCAGAGACATGTATGGGCTAATAGCCGCCATGCCGGATCATCTGGCGGAAGGGATGCGGATTGCTCGGGAGGCCGACCTGGGTCGGCTTGAAACGGAGACTTTTCATTCGCTGGTTATCGCCGGAATGGGAGGCTCGGCTATCGGCGGGGAGATCGCCAGAAGCTTTCTGTCTAAGGATATTCCGATTCCTTTCGTGGTTCAACGTCACTACCAATTGCCCGGATTCGTGAATAGAAAAAGCCTCGTTATCTGCTCGTCATATTCCGGGAACACCGAGGAAACCATATCGGCCTACGATGACGCTCTGGCGCGCGGCGCCAATATCCTGATTATCACGTCGGGCGGCGAACTGGCGGATAGAGCGATCGCCGATCACATTCCTGTTGTGGCTATTCCCCGGGGCATACCGGCGCCCCGGGCGGCGCTGGGATATTCCCTGGCTCCGCTTTTGATCGTATTATTCCGGTTAGGTCTGTGCCAACCGCTTTTTGAGGAAATCGAAGTGGCTGCCATGGCCATGAAAGCCAGTCTGCCGAAGTATGCTCCGGAAAAGAGAGGTAATTCCGCCCTGTCGCTGGCCCGAGAAATTCACGGCACGATCCCGGTGATTTACGCGGCCCAGGATACTCTCGACGCGGTCGCGGTACGTTTTAAAGGGCAGATATGCGAAAACGCGGAATGCCTGGCCTTCGCCAACGTATTTCCGGAGTTCAATCACAACGAACTTGTGGGATGGGGCGAGCTATACGGTTTGGAGGGCAAGATATCTTCCTTAATCATCCGCGACATACAAGATCATCCTCGGATAAAGGCGCGAATGAATATCGTGGCGGATTATCTGAGAAATAAGGGTCGCCGCGTTATCGAAATACAGGCCGAGAGAAAACCGGATTTAACCAGAATTCTTCTTCTCGTACAACTGGCTGATTTTACCAGCTATTACCTGGCCCTGCTGAACCGTGTCGACCCTACGCCGGTAGCGGCGATCGACGAGATGAAATCGAAATTATCAAGAATAAGATGAGGTTGTTATGAAGGCTATTATCCCCGCGGCGGGAATCGGCAGCAGGCTCCGACCCCATACGCATACAGCGCCGAAAGCGCTGCTGCACGTAGCCGGCAAGCCGATTTTGGGGCATATCCTCGACGAATTATTGGCATTCGGGATAGACGAAGCGATCATCATTGTCGGTTTTCTCGGAGACAAGATTATCGACTACGTAAAAAAGAATTACGGGATAAAAGCGAGTTTCGTGACGCAGGAAGAACTTAATGGTCTGGGCTGGGCTCTATATCTGACCAGAGACTTTATCGACGATGAACCGGTCTTAATCATCCTCGGAGATACTATTTTCGAAGCCGATTTGAGCGGTATTCTTTTCGGCAAATATGATTCTATAGGCACTAAATTGGTCGAGGACCCGCGAAGATTCGGGATAGCCCAAACGGACGGCCAATTCATAACGGCGTTGGTGGAAAAACCGGAGCATCCTGCGTCGAACATGGCGCTGGTCGGGATATATTATATCAAATCCACCGAACTGCTCAAACGTTGTTTGACAGATCTTGTCGAGAAGAAAATAACCACAAGAGGCGAATACCAGTTGACCGACGCCCTCCAACTGATGATAAAGCACGGGTGCAGGATGACCACTTTTAATGTCGAAGGCTGGTTCGACTGCGGTAAACCGGAAACTCTTCTTTCGACCAATAAGTACCTCCTGTCGCAAATCAAGTCGGTGGATCGGCGGGAGGGCAATGTGCTTATCCCCCCCGTTTTTATTTCCCCCTCGGCTTTGCTCGAGAATTCCGTGATAGGGCCTTATGTCTCCGTAGGCGATGGCAGCAAGATAATTTCCTCGATCATCAGAGATTCCATAATCTCGGAAGGCGCCGAGGCGGTCGAATGTCTTCTTGAAAAATCCCTCATAGGGAATAACTCGATCATATCAGGTCAATTCAAGCGGGCTAACATCGGCGACTCCTCGGAGATAAAATACTGAAAATCGAGAGAAATAAACGCCGCGTTCCCTCGTTGATAAACGGCGAACGCGAATATAATTCATTTCGAGTATTCATCGCCGGAAGAAGTGCTTGCAAATCGGGGCGGCATCATATAAATTCCGTGCTGCCGATTTATTCGGCGTTTGTTTTAGTGATAAATTGGAGGATTGATGGGAAAAGATAGATTTCTTTTTACCTCTGAGTCGGTGACGGAGGGCCATCCGGATAAAGTCTGCGATCAAATATCGGATGCTGTTCTGGACGAGGTTATCAGACAGGATTCCGCGGGTCGGGTCGCCTGTGAAACCTTTATCACTATCGGCCTGGTCATTGTCGGAGGCGAGATTACGACCCGCGGTTATGTCGATGTCAACGGGTTGACGAGAAACGTGTTGCGGGAGATCGGATATACCGAATCCAAATACGGATTTAACTATAAAACATGCTCCGTCCTGAACGCCATCGGATCGCAGTCTCCGGATATCGCCCAGGGAGTGGATACCGGCGGGGCTGGCGATCAGGGACTGATGATCGGGTATGCCATCGACCATACCCCGGAACTGATGCCTCTGCCCATCAGCCTGGCTCATAAACTCTCGTTCCGCCTATCAGAAGTCCGAAAATCCGGGACGCTGCCGTATTTGGGGCCCGACGGCAAGACGCAGGTAACCCTGGAGTTTGAGGACGCCAGGCCGTTCCGGGTCGATACGGTGCTTATTTCGTCGCAGCATACCGAGGAAATTCTCGACAATACGGGCAAGAGAATCACGGAAAAAGCGAAAGATGAAATCATCGCCGAGGTGGTCCTTCCGGTTGTTCCCGCGGAAATGCTTGACAAAAAAACCAAGTATCTTGTCAATCCCACGGGCAAATTCGTGATAGGCGGCCCGCAATCCGATACCGGCATGACCGGCAGGAAAATAATTGTCGATACCTACGGCGGATCGACATCGCACGGCGGAGGGGCGTTTTCCGGGAAAGATCCCACCAAGGTCGACAGATCGGCAACCTACATGGCTCGATACATCGCCAAAAACCTCGTGGCATCGGGACTGTGCAGAGAATGCACCGTCCAGCTCGCTTATGCCATAGGTGTGGCCGAACCTATATCCATCATGGTGTATACGAACGGTACCGGCAAGATTCCCGGCATGCGTCTCACGGAGCTTGTCAGAAAGCATTTTGATCTGACTCCGAGGGGTATAATAAAAACCCTCAATCTGATCAATCCGATCTACAGGAAGACAGCGGCCTACGGGCATTTTGGACGTGAATTACCCGAATTTACCTGGGAAAAGACGGATAAGGCCGAGATTTTAAGAAAGGACGCTTAGAGAAAGGGTTTCGATGAAATCGGATATCAAGGATATTAAGCTGGCTCCCGCCGGCAAGAAAAAGATAGAGTGGTCGGAGCAATTCATGCCGGTTTTAAGATCGGTGCGCAAACGGTTTGCCAAAGAGAAGCCTCTGAAGGGCATGAGAATAGCCTGTTGTCTTCACGTAACCACCGAGACGGCCAACCTGATGATTACCTTGAAAGCCGGCGGGGCCGAACCCTGCCTGTGCGCGTCCAATCCTCTTTCAACCAACGATGAAGTCGCCGCATCGCTGGTGAAAGATCACCGCATCCCCGTATTCGCCATCCGGGCTGAATCCCATGAAATATATTACGATCACATTAACGCCTGTCTTGACGCCCGCCCCGGACTGACCATGGATGACGGCGCTGATCTTGTCAGTACCCTTCATGCCAAAAGAAGAAAACAATCGGCCGAAATTATCGGCGGCTCCGAGGAAACCACTACGGGAGTGATAAGGCTGAGAGCGATGGAGAAAAAGGGAGTGCTGCTCTTCCCTGTTCTGGCTATCAACGATTCCAATACCAAGCATCTATTCGATAACCGCTACGGCACGGGACAATCGACGATCGATGGTATTTTGCGGGCCACCAATTTTCTTCTGGCCGGTTCCACGGTTGTTACCGCGGGTTACGGTTGGTGCGGCCGCGGATTCGCCAGGCGGGCCATGGGCATGGGAGCCAACGTCATTGTCACCGAAATCGATCCTTTAAAAGCGCTGGAAGCGGTTATGGACGGTTATCGGGTTATGCCCATGGCCAAGGCGGCTCCTCTCGGCGACGTCTTCGTCACGCTGACCGGCGATATCGAGGTTGTCCGGGCGGA
>Ga0214473_10005902_pt1 | contig 14655 bp, 7 predicted proteins | sample RVTome_7_FD_203509 | JGI IMG/M metagenome (GOLD analysis project Ga0214473, IMG submission 203509) | Soil microbial communities from uranium-contaminated site in the Upper Colorado River Basin, Wyoming, United States - RVT98D197 | ecosystem: Environmental > Terrestrial > Soil > Contaminated >... | reverse complement strand
CCATCTCCCGCAGCGCCGAGCGCGGGCGGTAGGTGATGACGTTGGCGACCTGGGCGGCGCGGTCGCGCCCGTACTTCCCGTAGACGTACTGGATGACCTCCTCCCTGCGCTCGTGCTCGATGTCGAGGTCGATGTCGGGCGGCCCGTCACGTTCGGGTGAGAGGAACCGTTCGAAGAGCAGGCCCAGCGCGACCGCGTCGGCCTTGGTGATGCCGAGCGCGTAGCAGACCGCGCTGTTGGCGGCGCTCCCCCGTCCCTGGCAGTAGATGTCGAGGCGCCGGCAGCACTCGACGATGTCGACGAGCACGAGGAAGTAGCCGGGGAAGCCGAGCTCCTCGATGACGCCGAGCTCGTACTCGATCTGGCGCATCGCCTGCTCGTGGTCGGGGTGCGTCGATGGGTACCGCACCGCGGCGCCGCGCCACGTGAGCTCGCGCAGCCACGACATGTCGGTGTGACCAGGAGGAACCTCGAGGTCGGGGAGCGCCGGTGCCGCGAGCCGCAGGTCGAACGCGCACATCTCCGCGACCTCCACGGAACGTTCCACCGCTCCCGGCCAGCGCGCGAACCGCCGCGCCTGCTCCCCCGGCGAGCGCAGGTGCGCGCCCCCCGCCGCCGGAAGCCAGCCGTCGAGCTCGTCGAGCGAACGACGCGAGCGGATCGCGGCGAGCGCGGTGGCGAGCGGACGCTGCCCGGATGTCGCGTAGTGCACGTTGTTGGTGGCCACCACCTCCACCCCTCCCTGCACCGCGACCCGCGCGAGCGCGTCGTTGCGGTGCCGGTCGAGCGGGTCGCCGTGGTCCCACAGCTCCACCAGCACGCGGTCACGCCCGAACGCGCTCGTCAGCCGGTCGAGCGCACGCCGCGCCACGGCCGGCCCGTCGTCGAGCAGCGCACGCGGCACCGCGCCCTTCCGACACCCGGTGAGCACGAACCACGAGTCATTCTCCGCGGTGTCGCGGTAGCCGTTCAGGTGCACCCCCGCGCGCACCGCCGCGTGCAGCCCCTCGAGCGCGAAGCTCGGCGCACCCTTCTCGCCCGCCATCTGCCCCGCGCTGATCGCCCGGGCGAGCCGGGCGTACCCCACCGGCCCGTCGGCCAGCACGACGAGGTGCTCCCCTGGTGGGTCGGGCTCGTTGAGCTCCAACTTCTCGAGCCCGACGGTGAGCTCCGCACCGAACACCGTCGGCATCCCGGCAGCGAGCGCGGCCTCGGCGAAGCGCACGATCCCGTAGCACCCGTCGTGGTCGGTGACCGCGAGCCCGGCGAGCCCGAGCCGCGCTGCCTCGTCGACGAGCTCCTCGGGGTGACTCGCCCCGTCGAGGAACGAGAAGTTCGTGTGGCAGTGCAACTCGGCGTACTCGGCATCCCTCATGGGACTACCGACCGTATCGAACGTATGTTCGACTCGGCAAGAGCGCGGGCCGCCGCGGCGATTCAGTTTTCAAGGAGCGGGTGGGGAAGCTCGGATCTCTCGACGCTCGCCTGGGGACCGGTCTCAGGGGGCGGGTCCGGTGCGGGCGTCGATGAGCTCGTCGCGGTGGACGAGTCGGAGTCCGTCGATCTGTTCGGGGTCACCGATGAGGTGCCAGGGCCCGTGGGGTACGAGCATGCGGTGGTGGGAGGGGCACACCATGGCGAGGTTGTCGATGCCGTCGTGGCCGCCCTGACAGCACGGCACCAGGTGATGGGCCTGGAGCCGGCGCGTGTGCGAACAGCTCGGCACCCGGCAATGCGGATCGCGCTCACGCACGTGGCGCTCGACGTCGGCCGGCAGCGCGCGGCGGGCTCGGGTGGCGCTGCGTTCGATCCCGTGACGGTCCTCGCGACGCGTCTTGCGCATCGCGTTCGGCGCGATCGCGACCACCGTCTCCGGTGCGACCTCGAGACCGTCGCAGTCGACCGAGCCGTCGTCGCGGACATGCGTCACGATCGTGTGCTTGAACGCGCCCGTCGGCTCGACATCGGCATAGTTCGTGCACAGGTCGAGGAGCGCGTCGGCCTTGCGATGCGCGAGTGAGTCCCACGGCTCTCCCTTGGCGGGGCGCAGCTGCTCGGCCATGTGCTCCAACACACGCTCGACCAGGATCCCGTCCAGCTCAGGGATCCGGAACCGGCCCGCGACCATCCCGCACTCGGGCTCACGCCACGTGCGCAGCTCGCGGGCCTGGGTCCGCCGCTCGGCATCGTCCTCGGTGAGTCGCCGGGCCCGCCGGGCCAGCTTCTGCAAGTCGAACGGCGTACAGGCACGACCCCGCGCCGCCCACTCGGCATCCGTCTCGGCGGTCGCGATCCGCGTCAGGGGCTCCAGCTGCTCCCAGCTCAACGCACCCTCGGCCGCGGCCTGCGCGAGCGCGGGCCGCGACTCCAACGCGCGTGCCACCTCGACCGTCGCCTTCGCGGTGCTCGCGGGCACCGACGCGTCCGGCATCGGGTCGCGTGCGTCACGCTCGTCGAGGACCTTGGTGATCGCGAGCTCCCGCACCTTCAACCGGCGCTGCGCACCCACCACCCGGACCCGCTCTGCCCGCAACCAGTCGTTCGGGTGACAGCGCAGCTCGTCGAGCTGGTCCTGGAAGCTCTCCACGGCTGTCACCTCCTGAGTTGCGATCTCCCGGTTGCGGTCTCCGTTCGTGGGGGAAGTACCGCCCTGATTGTATCGAACATACGTTCGATCTGTCAACCCCGAAGACCCACGAGCTCCGCCCGTGTGACGAGACGGCGCGGGATTCGGGATGCTCTACTAACGCCGCCGACGACGAGGAACGGGGGGGCAAGTCGTGGCGCAGGAGCTGCCGACTGGGACGGTCACGTTCCTGTTCACCGACCTCGAGGGCTCCACCCGCCTGTGGGAGGAGCACCCCGAGGCGATGCGCGCCGCCCTCGCCCGCCACGACGAGATCCTCCGCGACGCGGTCAGCAAGCGGGACGGGGTCGTCGTCAAGACCACCGGGGACGGGCTGCACGCCGCGTTCGGCACCGCGCCCGACGCCGTCGCTGCCGCGCTCGACGCGCAGCGTGCGCTCGTCGCCGAGGAGTGGGTTCTCCCGGAGCCACTGAGTGTGCGGATGGGTCTGCACACCGGGATCGCCGAGCTGCGCGAGGGCGACTACTACGGCACCTCGGTGAACCGAGCGGCGCGCGTCGCGGCGGCGGCCCATGGCGGCCAGATCGTCGCGTCGGCCGCGACCGCGGACCTCGTGCGCGACGAGCTCAGCACGGACGTCCGGTTGCACGACCTGGGCGAGCACCGCCTCCGCGACCTGGGGCGCCCCGAGCGCATCGCGCAGATCACGCACCCCGAGCTCGAGTCCGAGTTCCCCCCGCTCCGGTCGCTCGACGCCTACCCGGGGAACCTGCCAGTCCAGCGCAGCGCCTTCGTCGGGCGCGAGCGCGACCTCGCGGAGGTGCGCGCCGCACTCGACGACGCGCCGGTGGTCACACTCACCGGGGTCGGCGGCGTCGGGAAGACCCGCCTCGCGCTCCAGGTCGCGGCCGACGCGGTGGGCCGCTTCGCCGACGGCGCGTGGTTCGTCGACCTGGGCCCGGTGCTCGACGCGGGGTTCGTCGCGGCCGCGATCAGCACCGCGATGCTGCTGCCCGAACGCCGCCACGAGTCGCTCGAGGAGTCGATCGTCGCTGCGTTGCGCGACAAGATCCTCCTCGTGGTGCTCGACAACTGCGAGCACCTCGTCGAGGCCGTCGCGACGCTCGTCGACCGCCTCGTCGAGTCGTGTCCGGGCGTGCGGGTGCTCGCGACGAGCCGGGAGGCGCTCGACGTCGAGGGTGAGGAGACCTACGAGGTCCGGCCGCTTCCGCCCCCCGAGTCCGATCCCGCAGCGGTCTCCACCGGCGCGCTGCTCGACAACGACGCGGTGCGGCTCTTCGGCGAGCGGGCGCGCGTCGCCAAACGCGGGTTCGCGCTCACCCCCCACAACGTCACCGTCGTTGCCGACCTCTGCCGCCGGCTCGACGGCATCCCGCTGGCGATCGAGCTCGCGGCCGCACGCCTGAAGGTGATGTCACCCGCCGAGATCCTCGGTCGTCTCGACGAGCGGTTCCAGCTCCTCACCGGGGGCCGGCGCACCGTCCTCGAACGTCACCAGACGCTGCGCGGCGCCGTCGACTGGTCGTACGCGCTGCTCGAGCCCTCCGAGCAGCGGCTCTTCGCCCGGCTCTCCGTCTTCGCCGGCGGCTTCACCCTCGACGCCGCGGAGGCGATCTCCAGGAGCCCTGACGACCCCGACGCCGACGAGACACACGACGTGCTCAGCCTCCTCGCGAGCCTCGTGGCGAAGTCGATGGTCGTGACCGACGACACCGAGGCCGGGACGCGCTACCGGCTCCTCGAGACCCTGCGCGAGTACGCGGCCGAGCGCCTCGCCGAGCTCGACGAGGTCCCGGGGTCTTCCGCGGCGCATGCCGCGTACTTCCTCGCGCTTGCCGAGGACGCCTCACAAGGGCTCACGGGCCCCGACGACGCGCGATGGATCGCCGTGCTGTCAATCGAAGAGGACAACTTCCGGTCGGCACTCGCCTGGACGCGCGACCACCAACCGGAGGACTTCCTGGGGTTGGTGCTCGCCCTCGCGCGGTTCTGGTACGTGACGTCGGAGTTCCACGGCTCGGTCCCGTGGTGCGAGGTGGCGCTCGAGCGCTCCGAGACCATGGATGCAGCGGCACGGGCCCGGCTCAAGGCCCATGCCGCGATCGCCGTGGGCAACCTCCGGGGCGTCGACGCGGCGATCCCCTTGGCCGAGGCGAGCCTGGAAGACGCGAGCCGCGCGGGCATCTCCCCACCGCCACGCGCCCTCGCACAGCTCGGCATCCTCGCACTCGAGTCGAACCGCCCTGCTGAGGCCATTGCGCGCTGTGAAGAGGCCGTCGCGGTCGCGCGTGAGCACGCGGATCGCTGGTCGTACCTCGACGCCCTCTACATGCTCTCGCTCGCCTGCAACCTCGGCGGTGACCCAGATCAGGGTCGCGAGGTGTCGGCCGAGCTGCTGGAAGGCGCCCGTCGCCTCGGCAACGCCTACCTGCTCCATGCCGGCCTGTTCTCCTCCGCGCTCGCCAACCTGGTGACCGAGCCGGCGCTCGCGCTCGAGCTGCTCGACGAGGCGGGCTCCACCGCACACGGCGCGGTCACGAACATGCGCGGGCAGGTCTGCCTCTTTCGCGGCGTCGCGCACCTCCGGCTCGGGCAACGGGCCGACGCGGCGCGGGCGCTCGCCGACGGGATCGAGCCCATGCTGGCGACCGGGAGCGACTTCTTCGTCTCCACGATCATCGGCACCAGCGCCAGCCTGATCGCACGCTCGGCGCCGGTCGAGGCCGCCACGCTGCTCGCGGCCTTGGAGGAGTACACAGCCCGGTCCGGCATCGCCGGCGCGCCGGCCGACGTCGAGCAACGGCGCCGCGTCCGCGAGAAACTGGAGGACTCGATGCCGTCCGCCGCGTTCGAGGAGGCCCGGACGGTCGGCATGGGTCTGAGCATGGACGAGGCCGCCGCGCTGACCCTCGCCGAGCTCCGGAAGCTCGCGCCATGAGCGATCCGACGCTCCCCACCGGGACGGTCACGTTCCTCTTCACCGACCTCGAGGGCTCGACGCGTCTCTGGGAGGAGCACCCCGAGGCGATGCGCGCCGCGCTCGCCCGTCACGACGAGATCCTGCGCAACGCGGTGGAGAAGCGCCGCGGCCACGTCGTCAAGACCACGGGTGACGGGCTGCACGCCGCGTTCGCGGTCGCGGCAGATGCCGTGGCCGCCGCGACCGACGCGCAGCGCGTGCTCGTCGAGGAAGCCTGGACGCTCCCCGAGCCGCTGCGGGTCCGCATGGGCCTGCACACCGGCGGTGCCGAGGTCCGCGACGGCGACTACTACGGCCCGGCCGTCAACCGTGCCGCGCGGGTGTCCGCGGCGGCCCACGGTGGTCAGGTAGTCGTCTCCCACGCGACGGAGGAGCTCATCCGCGACGACCTCCCCGCCGGCGCCGCGTTGACGGACCTCGGCGAGCACCGGTTGCGTGACCTGGCGAGGCCCGAGCGGATCTACCAGATCGACGCTCCGGGGTTACCCGACGACTTCCCCCCGCTGCGTTCGATCGATGCCTTCCCGAGCAACCTCCCGCTGCAACTCAGCTCGTTCGTCGGCCGGGAGCGCGAGATCGCGAACATCGCGAAGGAGCTGCACGAGGCGCGGCTCGTCACGCTGACCGGCGTCGGCGGCGTGGGGAAGACCCGACTCTCCATCCAGGTCGCGGCCGAGGTGCTCCCCCACTACCCCGACGGCGCGTGGCTCTGCGAGCTCGCGGCGGCGGCCGATCCGGAAACCCTCGTGCAAGTCGTCGCGGCCACCTTGGGCGTCAGCCCGCGGCCCGGCCTCGACCTCGCGGCCAGCATTCTCGAGTACCTCCGGACCCGCGAGCTGCTCGTGGTGCTCGACAACTGCGAGCACCTCCTCGATGCGGCGGGGAGGCTCAGCGAAGGCATCCTCCGGGAGTGCAGCGAGGTGCGGATCCTCGCGACGAGTCGCGAAGGTCTCGGCGTCGAGGGTGAACACCTCGTGGCGCTGCGGTCACTCGGAATCCCCGACGCGGGTGCCGGGCGGGACGCGGTCGCGGGCGCCGACTCGGCGCGCCTGTTTCTCGAACGCGCGCACGCGGCCCAGGCCGACTTCGATCTGGACGACGCGGCCGCCGACGCGGTCGCGGAGATCTGCCGTCGCCTCGACGGGATCCCGTTGGCCATCGAGCTCGCCGCGGCGCGGGTCGTCGCGATGCACCCCCGAGAGATCGCTGAGCGCCTCGACGAACGGTTCCGCTTGCTCACCGGTGGGCGGCGCACAGCGGTGGAGCGCCATCACACGCTCCGGGCAACCGTCGACTGGTCATACTCGCTCCTCGCGGAACGGGAACAGACTGTGTTCGACCGCCTGGGTGTGTTCGCGGGGAGCTTCGACACTCGCGCCGCCGAAGCCGTGACCAGCGGCGACCGCATCGAGGAATGGGACGTGGTCGACGCGCTCGCCGATCTCGTCGCCAAGTCGATGGTGACGGCCGACCGAGCGACCGGGACGACGAGGTACCAGCTCCTCGAGACATTGCGTCAGTACGCCAGAGAGCAACTCGACGAGCACGGCACGTCGGACACATGGCGTCGCCGCCACGCCCAGCACTACGCGACCTTCGCCGAAGAGGTGGGCCCCGGGCTGCGCAGCTCGGACGAGCTCGCGTGGCGTACACGCCTGACACTTGACCTCGACAACCTCCGAGCCGCAGTGACGTGGAGCATCGACCGCGACGATCCCGACGACGTGGAGCTCGGACTGCGAATCGTTGCTGCGCTGGCGACACAGGCAACACTCAACCGCACGTTTGGCGTGGGCGCGTGGGCCGAGCGTGCTGCACCCAAGGTCGAGCAAGACTCGCCCGCACGGCGGTGCGCGGTGCTCGGAGCAGCAGCCAGTGCGGCGTACCAGCGCGGTGACGTCACCCGATCCGAAGAGCTGGTTCGAGAGGCGACCCGCAACGGCATCCCTGCGGACCCCGCCGCGATCAGCTCCGCTTGGGTCATCGCCTCGATGCTGCACGCTCAGGCGGGCGACTACGAGCGGGCGCTCGAGGTGATCTCCGAAGCGGTGCAGACGGTGGACGAGATCGACGGCGATCTGATCGACCGCACCGGGATGCACGGCAGCGCCGCGTACTGGGCCTTGATGGGCGGAGACGAAACACGCGCCAGAGCCGAGGCCGAGACCGCGCTGGCGTTGGCGCGCCGGTCGGGGAGCCCATCTGCTCTTGCGATCGGGCTTCTCACCTTCGGCTTCACGTGGTGGAAGGACGACCCGGATGCAGCTCTGCGCGCGATGGAGGAAGGAACGCAGCTCGTCCGTGCCGGAGCGACCGACGCGAACTTCGGTGGCGCGTTGATCGCATCAGCGCTGATCCACGCGCGACGTGATGAGACAGGGCCTGCACTCGCGTTCTTGCGCGAAGGGATCGCTCGAGAACACGACACCGGTGACCGGGGTGTGGTCGCGAGCACGCTGTTCACCGTTGTCGACGTCCTCGGCGCGATCGGTGAGTCCGAAGCGGCTGGCGTCGTCGTCGGCGTCGTGACGGCTGGGTGCATGGCCGACATGGGGTTCCACGGTGACCCTGAGGGTTTCGAGCGCGGCCGCGACGAAGCGGAACGAGCTCTCGGCCCCAACGCGTACGACGCAGCAGTTGCCCGCGGTGCGGCCATGTCCTTCGACGAGGCCGCGACGTATGCACTCGGCGAGCTCGACCGGATCCTCGCGGAGCTGCCCGATGCCTGAGCTCGCACGCTCGCGTGGTCGCGACTATCCGTCGAGCGGGTGTTCCCAGTGGAGCCCGGGAAAGCGGGCGAACGACCGGTCGCAGGTGTACCAGGTCGTGCCCTGCTCGATCGCGAGCGCGGCCAGGCATGCGTCGGGCACCGCGTTCCCCCGCGCCTCGGTCGTCGTGCGCAGCTGCTCGAAGAGCGGCCAGTGGCGCGGCCCGGGAGCGACGGTAACGGCGGCCGGCGCCGCGCGCATCACGGTCGCGAACTCGAGCGCGTCGGCGAGCGGCGTCGGGTCGCGGAAGATCCGCGGGTGGGTGACGACCCGCACGAATCCCGAGAGGACGACGTCGCTGAGCCCGAGCGGCTCGTCATCGGTGCGGGCCGAGTCGAGCCACTCGAGGTACTCGACGTGGCGGGGCGCCTCGGGGCGGTGCGCGAACACGACGACGCTGACGTCAACGCCGCGCGTCGAGCTCGACGTCCTCCTCCATCGCGTTGCGCAGCGCGGCATTGCTCGCGAGATCGATGCCCGGGAGCACCCCCGAGCCACCGAACGTCGGCAGGCGCGGCAGCTCGGTGGCGGCCTCGGCGCGGCGCTCAGTCATCGCGCGGCGCAACGCGTCTTCGATGACTTCGGCGACCGTCCGTCCCGAGCGGGCCGCGCGCGCCTTCACCGCGGCGTACAGGTCGTCGTCGATCCGCACCGTCGTCCTCACCTCGAACATCTTCGCATCAGGACTGTGCATCTTGATGCCTGCTTTCCCCGGCGCCGCGGGCACGGACGGGTCTCCAGGGAGGCGTGACGGATGCCTGAGCTGCCCACCGGGACGGTCACGTTCCTCTTCACCGACCTCGAGGGTTCCACCCGACTCTGGGAGGAGCACCCCGACGCCATGCGCGCTGCGCTCGCCCGCCACGACGAGATCCTCCGCGAGGCGGTCGAGAAGCACGAAGGTCACGTGGTCAAGACCACGGGCGATGGGCTCCATGCCGCGTTCGCGGTCGCCACCGACGCCGCGACGGCAGCCGTCGAGGCACAACGCGCGCTGCTCGTCGAGGAATGGGCCCTGCCCGAGCCCCTGCGCGTGCGCATGGGTCTGCACACCGGCACGGCCGAGATCCGGGACGCCGACTACTACGGCACCGCGGTGAACCGAGCGGCGAGAGTGTCGGCGGCCGCCCACGGTGGCCAGATCCTGATGAGCGCCGCGACGTCGGACCTCGTGCGCGACGACCTCCCGTCGGACGCCATGCTGCGCGACCTCGGCGAGCACCGGCTGCGCGACCTCGCACGGGCCGAGCACGTCTTCCAGCTCTCGGCACCCGGGCTCGAGGTGGAGTTCCCCACGCTGCGCTCATCGGACGAGCCGCTGGGCAACCTCTCGCCCAGCCTGAGCTCCTTCGTCGGTAGGCAGTCGACCGTGGGCTCGGTCGCCACGGCCCTGCTCCACGACCGGTTGGTGACCCTCACGGGCGTGGGCGGCGTCGGCAAGACCCGGCTCGCGGCGCAGGTCGCGGCCGAGGTCGTTGCCCGCTTCCGCGACGGCGCGTGGTTCTGCGAGCTCGCAGCAGTCGGCACCCCCGATGGCCTCGTGCAGAACGTGGCCGCCACCGTCGGCGCGCGCCCGCATCCCGACGCTCCCCTGCAGGCGACGACCGTCGACTTCCTCCGGTCGAAGGCGCTGCTCGTCATCCTCGACAACTGCGAGCACCTCCTCGGGGCCGCGGGGCGCCTGGCCGCCGACATCCTCCGCGCGTGTCCCGAGGTGCGCATCCTCGCCACGAGCCGGGAAGGGCTGGGCGTCGACGGCGAACGGATCTTCGCGGTCGGTTCCCTCGAGCTCCCGGGCGGTCGCGACATCACGTCGGTCGCCGCGAGCGAAGCGGCCCAGCTGTTCGCCGAACGTGGTGCCGCGGCACGCGCGGGCTTCGCGATCGACGAGACCAACGCGGCGTCGATCGCCGAGATCTGCACGCGCCTCGACGGGATCCCGCTCGCGCTCGAGCTCGCGGCTGCCCGGCTGTCGGCGATGAGCGCGAGCGAGATCGCAGATCATCTCGACGAACGGTTTCGCCTCCTGGCCGGTGGACGCCAGCTCGCCGTCGAGCGCCATCAGACGCTGCGGTCGACCGTCGACTGGTCGTACGAGCTGCTCGGGGACCGCGAGCGAGCCGTCTTCGATCGGTCGGGCGTGTTCGTCGGATCGTTCGACGCCGCGGCCGCGACGCGGGTCGTCGGGAACGACGAGCTGGAGTCGTGGGACGTGCTCGACGCGCTGCGCGACCTCGTCTCGAAGTCGATGCTCGTCGCCGAAGAGACACGTGACGGCTCGACCCGCTACCAGCTGCTCGAGACGTTGCGCCAGTACGCGCGTGAGCGCCTCGACGAGGCCCACGCGACCGACCACTTCCGACGCCGGCACGCGGCCTGCTACGCGGAGTGGGCCGAGCGGGCGGGTCCCGGGCTACTCGGCCGCGACGAGCTCGAGTGGCGCGCCGCGTTGCGCGTCGAGCTCGACAACCTGCGCGCCGCGGTCGCCTGGGCCCTCGACACCGCCGACCCTGCGGATCAGGAGCTCGCGTTGCGCATCGTCGCGGCGCTGTCCTTCCAGGCCACGGGCGACCGTGCATCGGGGATCTCCACCTGGGCCGCACAGGCGTTGCCCTTTGCCGAGGGTGCACGCCCGGCGCTGCGGATCGCGGTGATCGGGGCCGCGGGATGGGACTCGGCGATGCGGCTCGACTACGAGCGCGCGCGCGAGCTCACCTCGACCGCTTTTCGGCTGCTCGAGGAGAACCCCGAGGTCGAGTGGACCTCGGCGGCCGCCGCAGTTGGTGCCGCGGGCGTCGCCGCGCTCTACACCGGCCGCTTCGAGGAGGCCAGCGAGCTGGCTCAGCGATTCGTGGCGGACGAGAGGGCCAGATCCGTCGCCGTGGCAATGTTCGACGCCGCCGTCGGGACCGTCCCGGTGATGGCCGAGCTTCTCGGCGGGAACTGGCCGGCGGCTCGCGAGCACGCGGAAGAGGCTGTCGCAATCGCACGGCGTGTCGGCAACCCGTCAGGGATCGCGTTGGCGCTCTACGTCTTCGGATGGGCCCTCATGTACGACGACCCACCGGCAGCGCTCGCGGCGTTCGACGAGAGCATCGCGCTCGTGCGGTCGGGCGCGAGCGACCAGACCTTCGCGCACGTGCTCGTGCGCGCGGGTGAGCTCCGCGCGGCAGAGGGTGACGCCGCGGCACTCGACGATCTGCGGGAGGCGCTCGTCTTCGCCGACGACGTGGGATCCCTCGTCACGACGATGTCAGTGCTCGACTACGGGATGCGGATCCTCGCTTCGCTCGACCATGCCGAGCTCGCTGCGGTGATCGCGGGCTTCCTCGATTCCGGTGAGGTCATCTCGCTGAACCCGGTCGACGGCTCCGAGGCGTTGGCCCGGCAGCGAACGCGCGACCGAATCGAACGCTCGCTCGGCGCGACCTCGTTCGAGGAGGCACGCCGGCGGGGCGCGCCGCTGTCGTACCGCGAGCTCAGCGACCTGCTCCTTCGAGAGCTCGACGAGGCGCGGAGAACCACGTGAGCGAGCTCCCCACCGGGACGGTCACGTTCCTGTTCACCGACCTCGAGGGCTCGACGCGCCTCTGGGAGGAGCACCCTGACGCGATGCGCGACGCGCTCGCCCGTCACGACGAGATCCTGCGCGACGCGGTCGAGAAGCGCGGTGGCCATGTCGTGAAGACCACGGGTGACGGGCTCCACGCGGTCTTCGCGACTGCACACGACGGGCTCGCCGCGGCCATCGACGCGCAGCGCGCCCTCGGCGACGAAGTGTGGATGCTCCCGGACCCGCTCCTCGTACGAATGGGCGTCCACACCGGCGAGGCCGACCTCCGGGAGGGCGACTACTTCGGCACCGCGGTGAACCGCGCCGCGCGCATCTCCGGCGCCGCGCACGGCGGGCAGGTGATCGTGTCGCATGCGACGGAAGAGCTCGTGCGCGACCGACTCCCCGCGGAGGTCACGCTCGAGGATCTCGGCGAGCACCATCTGCGCGACCTCGCCCGGCCCGAGCGGGTCTTCCAGGTCGGCGCGCCGGGACTCGCGACCGATTTCCCGCCGCTGCGCTCCCTCGACGCGTTCCCCGGTAACCTGCCGGCCCGCCAGACGTCGTTCGTCGGCCGCGACAAGGAGCTCGGCAAGATCGCCGACGCGCTGCGTTCAGCACCGATGGTGACGCTCACCGGTGTCGGCGGCGTCGGCAAGACCCGCCTCGCGGTGCAGGTCGCCGCGCAGGTGCTGCCGCACTACCCGGACGGCGCGTGGCTCTGTGAGCTCGCGACCGCCGACAGCCCCGAGACCTTGGTCCAGGTCGTCGCGTCGGCGCTCGCAGTGCCGAGCCGCTCGGGGATGGATCTGGCCGAGAGCGTCGTCGAGTTCCTCCGGTCGAAGCACCTGCTCCTCGTGCTCGACAACTGCGAGCACCTGCTCGATGCCGCTGGCGACCTGGCCGAGCAGATCGTCGAGACCTGCCCGAACGTCTGCCTGCTCGCGACCAGCCGCGAGGGACTCGCGGTCGACGGCGAGCAGGTCGTCCCCCTCCGATCCCTGGGGCTGCCCGGGGCGAACGCCGACACGGACGCCATCGAAGCGACCGACGCGGTGCAGCTGTTCATCGAACGGGCCCGAGCGGCCCAGGCCGACTTCTCCGTGGCGACCTCCGACCTCCCTGCCGTGGCCGAGGTCTGCCGGCGTCTCGACGGCATGCCCCTTGCGATCGAGCTCGCGGCGGCGCGTGCCGTGGCGATGAGCCCGTCGGAGATCGCGTCGTTGCTCGACGAGCGCTTCCGGCTCCTCACCGGCGGGCGGCGCAGCGCCGTCGAGCGTCACCAGACGCTGCGGGCGACGGTCGACTGGTCCTACGAGCTGCTCGCCGAGCGCGAGCGCCTCGTCTTCGACCGCCTCGGTGTGTTCGCCGGCACGTTCGACGGCAACGCGGCGACGGCAGTCGTCAGCGGCGACGGCATCGAGCGCTTCGACGTGCTCGACGCGCTGACGGACCTCGTCGCGAAATCGATGGTCGTCGCGGAGCGGACGGACGACGGCACGACCCGCTACCACCTGCTCGAGACGCTGCGCCAGTACGCCCGGGAACAGCTCGACGAGACGGGCGCGGCCGACGACTGGCGGCGACGCCACGCCGAGCACTACGCGGCCTTCGCCGAGGATGCGGGCACGGCGCTGCTGGGTCCCGACGAGATCGCATGGCGTCACCGCCTGCTCGACGACCTCGACAATCTGCGCGTGGCGGTCACCTGGGCGCTCGACCGTGAAGACGAGAGCGACGCGCGCCTCGGGTTCCGTACCGTTGCGGCGCTCTTCAACGAGGCGGCGATGCGGCGGGCCTCGGGGATCAGCGCGTGGGCCGTCCGTGCGCTCGAGCGCGCCGACCTGATGAACGCAAGCGAGCGCTTCTACGCACGCTGCGCCAAGGGCTGGGACCTCTTCCAGCGGGGAGATGTGGAAGGGGCGCGTGACCTGGCGCTGCTCGCCCTCGAGGAGGCCTCGCCCGAACACCAGAGTGCGCACATCCTCGCCGCGACCTCCCTCGCGCAGCTCGGCGATCTCGACGGCGCGAACCGCGTCTACGAGGACGGCCTCACCTGGACGCAGGACGCCGGAAGCGGCGGCCTCTGGCAGAGCGGGATCCACGCTTGTCGGGCGATCAACTTCGCGCAGGTCGGGCGCTACGAGGACGCGCGCGCGGACGGCGAGGAAGCCGTGGCCATCGCTCGGCGGCTGCGGAACCCGACCACACTGTCGCTCGCGCTATTCGGGCTCGGCTGGTCGTTGCTCGGGCCCGATCCCGACAAGGCACGCGCGGCCCTCGAGGAGTCGATCGCCCTCACCGAGTCGGGCGCGATCCAGGGCGGTCTCGACGCGATGCTCGGGCTCGTCGCGCCGCTCCGTTTCGCGGACGGTGACGTCGCCGGAGCACTCGACGGGCTGCACACGACCGTGACCCGGATGCGCGAGAGCGGCGAGCGTCTCAGCGTCATCAACTCGCTCGACGCGTCGCTCATCGTGCTCTTCGAGCTGGGCGAGCGCGAGGTGCCGGCGACCATCACGGGCATCCGGGCGGCCGAGACGTTCGCGCCCGCGGGGGCAGGCATCGCCGGCGTGGCCCGGTCCCGGCACGACGCGGTCGTCGCCGAGCTGCGGGCGGCGCTCGGCGAGCAGGCCTTCGGGGCGGCCGCCGCCCGCGGCGCCGCGATGTCAGACGAGGAGGCCCTCGGCTTCCTCCTCGCCGAGCTCCAGCGCGTCCGCGCGGGGCTCGACGCGCCCTGATCCAC
>Ga0214473_10005901_pt1 | contig 14657 bp, 11 predicted proteins | sample RVTome_7_FD_203509 | JGI IMG/M metagenome (GOLD analysis project Ga0214473, IMG submission 203509) | Soil microbial communities from uranium-contaminated site in the Upper Colorado River Basin, Wyoming, United States - RVT98D197 | ecosystem: Environmental > Terrestrial > Soil > Contaminated >... | reverse complement strand
GTGCTCAGCGACTGGACCGGCATCCCCGCGGGCAACATGGTCAAGGACCAGGCCGAGGCGATCCTGCGTTTCGAGGAGCGCATCGGCCAGCGCGTCATTGGCCAGGAGCACGCGCTGACGGAGATCGGCAAACGCCTCCGTATCGCGGCCGGCAAGATGCAAGACCCCAACCTGCCGCTGGCCGTATTCCTGCTCGTCGGCCCGTCGGGCACGGGCAAGACCGAAACCGCCCTGGCCGTCGCGGACCTGATCTTCGGCGGCGAGCGCTTCATGACCGCCATCAACATGACCGAGTACTCCAGCTCGATGAACGTCAGTCGGCTGATCGGCTCGGCACCGGGCTTGGTGGGCTACGGCGAGGGCGGCGTGCTGACCGAGGCGGTCCGCCAGCGGCCGTACAGCGTCGTTCTATTGGACGAGATGGAGAAGGCCCACATGGACGTGAACCTGCTGTTCATGCAGGTTTTCGACAAGGGCCAGCTCACCGACAGCGAGGGCCGCAGCGCCGACTTCAAGAACACCGTCATCATGATGACCAGCAACGAGGGGAGCAACATGGTGATGGAGATGTGCGGCGGCGGCGAGCGGCCGTCGCTCGACGAGATGCGGCAAGCGATGCAGCCGATTCTTGAGCAGCGCTTCACGCCGGCCTTCATCGGCCGCACGACCGTCATCCCGTTCTATCCGCTCAGCGCCGCCGTGCTGCGCAAGATCGTCGATCTGAAGATGATCAAGATTCGGCGGCGGCTGCGCGAAACCTACAAGCTCGACCTGGAGCTGACGCCCGCGGTCGGCGACGAAATCTCCGGCCGTTGCCAGCAGATCACGATCGGCGCCCGGCTGATCAACCTGATCATCAACGAAACGGTGCTCCCCGAAATCTCCCGCCGGGTCCTGGAGCTGATGGGCAGCGAGGCGAAGTACAATAAGCTCGTCATCGACGTCAAGGACGGGCAGTTCACGTACAGCCTCGTCTAGAGCGGATTCATGAAGTCCCAAGCGGCTACGGTGTGCCACTGCTCTTGAGCAGTGGCGACCGCGGGCCACCCGCGGCACTGCTCAAGAGCAGTGGCACATGCAACGCAACGGGCTGCCCGTGAAACCGCCCCAGTCTCGCGCCAGCTCGACCTGCGGTCTGCCCCATCTCGTCGGACGAATCAGGCGACGGTACAATCCCTTGCAGACTCCCATTCGCGAGGTTCTTGCTATGCGACGTCTCATTGCGACCTTGCTCACCTTGGCGTGCAGTACTGTCATTGCGCGGGCTCAAACCGGCGGGATCAAGTGGCAGACCGATCCCGAGGAGGCCGTCGCGCTGGCCAAGAAGACGCAGCTTCCGCTGATGTTCTACGTCCTGGCCAGCAGCGACGACCGCGACGACAAGCTCGAAACCCGGCAGCGCAAGGCCCTGGCCGACCCGCGCGTCATCGAGCTGTCCAAACGCTTCGTCCCGGTGCGCCTCTCCCGCAGCCGACACCGCGACCTGCTCAAGCAGATCGGCCTGGACCAGACCGCCAACATGGAGATCGCCTTCACGGCCCCCGACGGCGAGGCGCTCGACCGCCCGCTCTCGGCCGGCGGCGTGGCCAACGCCGACTCGCTCGCGCAGAAGATGGGACTGGTCTTCAACTTCCATCGCCAGCGCGTCTTCGACCGCGAGCTGCGCCCGATTCTGGAGAACACGGACGCGCGGCCCGCCGAGCTGCGGACCGCGCTGGAGCGCATCCGCGAGATGACCATCGTCGGGGCCGACACGTCCGTCGCCGCTCTGCTCGACCGCAAGGGCCTCGATCCCAAGCTCGCCAGCGTGTGTTGCGACGTGCTCGCGCACCTCTCCAGCAAGATCAGCGTCGGCAAGCTGCTGGAGCGCTCCGCCGCCGGCGACCGTGACGCGACGGAAGCCCTGGGAAGCTGCACGCCGGCGGCAGCCGAAGCGATGATGGAGCAGCTTCGCGACTCCGGCGGCAGCGTGCGGCTCGATGTCTACCGCGCGGTCGGCAAGATTTGCCGGATCAAGTCGCTCAAGCCGGACAAGTGGTGGACCAGTGCCAAGGACCCGCTCAAGGAGAAGGAGATCGAGCGCGTGACGGCGCTGGCGCGCGAGGCCTCCAAGCGCTGGCAGGCTGAGAATGAATATCGTTGACCTCCGCAGCGACACGGTCACGCGGCCCTCGACAGGTATGCGGGCTGCGATCGCGGCTGCCGAGGTGGGCGACGACGTCCTCGGCGACGACCCGACCGTCAACCGCTTGCAGATGTACATGGCCGAGTTCCTCGGTCAGGAGGCATCGCTGTTCGTGCCCTCCGGCACGATGGCCAACCAGCTTGCCATCCGCGCCGTGACCGAGCCCGGCGACGAGATCATCGCCGACATCACGACGCACAGCTACAACTTTGAGGCCGGCGCCGCGTCGGCGCTCTCGGGGTGCAGCCTGCGGCTGATCCACGGCCAGCGCGGCCTCTACTCCGCCCGCGATGTGGAGACCGCGATTCGCCCGTCGAACGAGCATTTCCCGCGCTCGCGGCTGGTCATCCTCGAGAACACGAACAACCGCGGCAGCGGCTCGATCTGGCCGCTGGAGACGGTCGCCGACGTGGCCACTACGGCGCACCGGCACGGCCTGCACGTGCACCTGGACGGCGCCCGGCTGATGAACGCCTGCGTCGCGACCGGCTTGAAACCGACCGATTACACGCGGCACGCGGATTCGGTCTCGATGTGCTTCTCCAAGGGGCTGGGCGCGCCGGTCGGCTCGATCCTCGCCGGCCCCAAGCCGCTGATCGCCCGCGCGCACCGTTTCCGCAAGATGTTCGGCGGCGGCATGCGGCAAGCGGGCATCCTGGCCGCCGCGGCACTCTACGCGATGGAACACAACGTCAACCGTCTGGCCGAAGACCACGCCAATGCGCGCCGGCTCGCCGAAGGGATCGCCGAGCTGCCCGGCATTCGGCTCGACCCGCGCCACGTCGAGACCAACATCGTGATCTTCGAGGTGACCGCGCCGCTGGCACCGGCGGCCGAGTTCGTCCGCCGGTTGCACGAGCGCGGCGTCTGGATGTTTGCGACCGGGCCGAACCAAGTGCGCGCCGTCACGCACCTGGACGTCTCGCGCGAGCAGATCGACCGCGCGATCGCGGTATTCCGCGAGTTATGTCGACCGTAGCGGCCGACGGCTCGTCGCCCGCCCCGCGGTCCGTGCGCCGCCATCGAGCTTGAGCGCGGGGACCTTGCGAATGAGGATCACGCCGCTCCATGCCTGGCCGCGCAGCGTGGCGGCGGCCATCGCCCTCCAACAGCGCCTGGCTCCGCGTGTGCGGCTACGACCCGTTACTGAGCGCATCCGCCTGTTTGCCGGCGTGGACGTCGCGTTTTCGGCTGATGGAACACGTGTGATCGCCGGCGTCGTCGTGTGGGATGCGGGGACGCAAACCGTGGTCGAGCAGCGCACCGCGGCCGCGCCGTGCCGCTTCCCTTACGTGCCCGGGCTGCTCAGCTTTCGTGAACTCCCCGCCGCACTGGCCGCACTGCGCAAGCTCAGAGCGCCGCCCGACGCCGTGCTCTGCGACGCTCAGGGGTTCGCCCACCCGCGCCGCTGCGGCCTGGCTTGTCATCTCGGGCTGTGGCTGAACCTGCCGACCGTGGGCTGCGCCAAGTCGCGCCTCTGCGGCACGTTCGACGAACCGTCGCCGCAGCGCGGCAGCGCGAGCCCGCTGATGCTCGGCGGCGAGCAGATCGGTGTCGTGTTGCGCACGCGCGACCACGTCAAGCCGCTCTTCGTCAGTCCCGGACATCTGTGTGACCACGACTCGGCCTGCCGATTGACCCTGCGCGCCGCGACGCGTTTCCGTCTGCCGGAACCGACGCGTCTGGCGCACCAGCTCGTCAACCGCGAGCGGTGCGATCCGCGTTAAAGAACCCCCGCGCAGAATTGAGCAATCGGCTGCCAACCAGGGTCGCGAGCGACGCTTTGAGCAGCAGGCCCGGTACGAACGGCCAGAAGCCGAGCAACAGCGTCGTGGTGAGGTCCGCCCGCGTCCCCGCCGCCAGCCACGCCAGGCCGCACGCGTAGATCAGTGCCTTTCCGGTCAGCACCGCGGCCAGCACACGCGGCAGCGGGCGCGGCCCGGGCCGCGCGAGTCGCCCAATCACCGGCTGCGCCAGCACGAACCCGATCAGGTATCCACCCGTCGGGCCGAGCACCGTCGGCAGGCCCCAGCGCCCCAGGGCAAACACGTGATAGCCGGTGACCCCCAGCAGCACGTAAAACAGCATGCTGACCGTGCCCCAGCGCGGTCCCAGCACGATCCCCGCGAGCAAGACCACGAGCGTCTGAAGCGTCGCGGGCACGGGCGTGTACGGCAGCGGCACGGCCACCTGGGCGCCCAGTGCGGTTAGCAGGGCGAATCCAAGCACCCCGGCCGTGATGCGCAGCGCGTGGCGAAAAGGCCACACGCGCTCGACGCTGATGCTCGGATTTCGGACGTTCATGGCGGCGGGCAGCATACGGATGCTGGCGCCACGACGCAAGCGCGACGTGCCGGCTGGCCGCCACGAAGGCCGCGCGGATGCACCGTTATAATCCCGGCTGATGGAGATCGACCTGGCCCAGCTCCCGATTCCCGACTGGGGCCTGACGTGCCCGACCTGCGGATATCCGTTGCAGGGCCTGCCGTCGTACCGGTGTCCCGAATGTGGCAAGCGTTTCAACATCCGCCGGCTAATCCGGCCCTGGACACGCTTGCGCCCGCCACGCTTCACGGGTCAGGAACTCCCCGCGCCCGACTTCGGTCTGACCTGCGCCGCATGCGGCCACGAGCTCGCCGGCGCCCGGACGCATCAATGTCCGCGGTGCGGTTCGCCCTTTGACCCGCAGGTCTTGCGCCCACGTCAAACCTGGTTCGTGCTGGAGGCCGCTAGTGTTGGGGAGCTGCCGATTCCGATCGTGCAGGCCGCGCTCGCCGCCGAGCTGATCCCCTACGCCCCGGTGGAGGAGCGCACGGTGGCCGAGCACGTCGCCGGTCACGGCGTAATGTTCAGCCGCCTGCGGATTCCCAGCGAATTCTACTTTGACGTGCTGTGGCTCTTGCAGGAGGCCCGCCGCCAAGTGGCCGCGGTTCGCGCGCGGGGCGACCAGGGGGACTGGAAGTGCGCCCAATGCGGCGAGGACAACCCCGGTCACTTTGAGGTCTGCTGGAACTGTGAGCGAGTTAAGAACTCAGCATGATTGCCCCCGCGCCGGCCGCCCGGCCGTGTCGACGCGCCCGTGCGTTTTGATTCCCTATCTCCCCGCCTCGCCGACGATCTGCACGACGACGTCGCGTCGTCGCGGCCGTGTGTCGAAGTCGATGAGAACAATCTGCTGCCACGTGCCCAGCGTCATCCGGCCGTCCACGACGGGCACGGTCAGCGAGGGCCCCAGCGCCGACGCCCGCACGTGGGCGTGTCCGTTGTCGTCCCCCCACGTCTCCTCGTGCTGGTAATACTGGTTCGCCGGCGCGATCCGTTCGTAGAACGCCTTGAGATCGTGGTTCAGCAGCCCCGGCTCGGCCTCCGTGGTCGTAAGCGCGGCCGTCGAGCCCACGGCAAAGACCACCAACACGCCGTTATGAACCCCCGAACTTGCCAGCACGCGGTTCACTTCCTCCGTGACATCCAGCACGTGCGTGTTCCCCTGCGTCGCGACTTGAAAACGGCTAGCGTGGGTCATGAGCAGTCCTTCTTTCGGATCGCGCCGGCATCCACAGTCCGGCCCAGTTGCTATCAGCCGCCAAGATGATAACTTTGGGCCGCCCGTGGGAGCAGGCGGCCACCGCGTCTAACGATACGGCTCAGCATGACCAGCGCCGACGACCATCGTGTCCTGATCGAAGGCGTGCGTGAGTACGCGCGCGGCGAGCTGCTGCCGCGCGATCGCGAGTGGGACCGCACGGAATCCTCCTGCTGTGAGCTGCTCCCGCAGTACGCCGAAATGGGCCTGCTCGGCCTGCGCGTGCCCGAAGAAGACGGCGGCCTGGCCGTTCCGATGGTGCCGTATGCCCACATCATCCGCGAGCTGGCCTACGCTTCGCCGTCGGTCGCCGTGACGATCGCGGTCCACTCCATGGTGTGCGAGATCATCAAGCTCTTTGCCGCCGAGGGCGTGCGCAGCGCCTTGCTGCGCCAGTTGACGACGGCGGGGAATCTTTCGGCGTTCGCGATCAGCGAGCCGGAGGCCGGCTCGGACCCCGGCTCCGCCCGCACGCGGGCCGAGAAGGTCGCCGACGGCTGGCAGCTCATCGGCCCCAAAATGTGGGTGACCAACGGCCTGCTCGGCCGCTGGTTCGTCGTCCTGGCCCGCACGGGCCCGGCCGGCAAGAACAAGGAGTTTTCCATGTTTCTCATGGATGCCGAGCAAGAAGGCGTCGAGCGCACGCAGATTCACGGCAAGATGGGCATCCGTGGCTCCGAGACCGCCGAGATGAACCTCGAGCGCGTCTTCGTGCCCGCGGCGCACCGGCTCGGCCAACCCGGCGACGGGCTGAAGATCGCCTTGTCCGCGCTCGACGGCGGCCGCATCGGCATCGCGGCGCAGGCGGTCGGCATCGCGCAGGCGTGCCTGGACGAGATGGTCAAATACGCCCAGGAACGCCGGCAGTTTGACCAGCCGATCGCGGATTTCCAGGCCATCCAGTGGATGATCGCCGACAGCGCGACCGAGATCGCCGCCGCCCAGCTCCTGATCGACCAGGCCGCCACGCTCAAGGAAGCGCGGCGCCCGTTCACCAAAGAGGCCAGCATGGCCAAGGTCTTCGCCAGCGAAGCCGCCAACCGCATCGCCTACCGCGCCGTCCAAGTCCACGGCGGCTCGGGCTATTGCCACGATTTCCGCGTCGAGCAGCTCTACCGCGACGCCCGCGTCACCACGATCTACGAGGGTACAAGCGAGATTCAGCGCCACGTGATTGCGCGGTCCGTACTGAAAGACGCACAGTGAGTTCGCCGAGCACTCGCGGAGCGCTCTCTCATCGGCCCGTAGCGCGCTCGAAAAAGTGGGTGACGCGCTCCTTGAGCTCACTGTCGTATTCGTCGAGGATCATGAGATGTTCGGCCCCCGGCGCGAGCCAGAACTCCTTGGGCTGACCGGCGGCGTCGAAGAGTTCCCGGGCCGATTCCGGCAAGCAGATGCGATCGTTGCCGGCCGCGATCACCAACAGCGGCCGCGGTGCGACTCGATCCACAACGTCGATCGGATCGTGTCCGGAGGAAACCGTCAGCGCCGCGACCCCGCGCGCCAGCCAGTCAAAGTACACCAGCCCTCGCAGATGTCGCGCGGCGATGCGCCGATAGCCGCTGAACGGTGACTCCGCGACCACGGCGGCCACTTCCTTCCGCTCGGCAGCCACGACGATCGCCACCGCGGCGCCCAGCGACTGGCCGTAGACGAATAGCGGTCCTCCGCGGACTTCCGGTCGCGTCAGCGCGTAGTCGAGCGCCGCGTGGCCGTCGGCGATGGTCCCCGCCCGGGTCACGCGGCCTTCGGACTCGCCGTAGCCGCGGTAGTCGAACATGAGCACGTGATAGCCGCAGCGTGGCAGCCACTCGACCAGCGGCAGGTGGTTCGTGATATTCGCGGCGTTGCCGTGGAAATGCACAACCGTCCCGCGCGGTTGACCCTGGGCGGGCAAAAACCAGCCCGCCAGCGTCAGGCCGTCGCGGGTCGGGAGACGCACGTCCTCGTACGCCAGCCGCAAATCCGGGGGCCGAACGTAGATTTGGTCGTCAGGATAGTAGAACTTGCCGTCGAAGCCCACGAGAACCAGATACCCGACCGCCAACGCCAGAACGCCGATGCGCACCACCCACTTCACGAGGCGCCACACCGTCGCCCGTTCGACCCGTCCGTGCAACGGCGCCGCCGCGGCCCCTTCTGGCCCGGCGCAACCTCGTCTTCGCCATAACGAGAATCGCCGCACGCTTTCCGCCGCGCCGCGCCCACGCCAACCGCGCCGTCTATCATACCCGCGCTCGCCCCGCACCGGACGGGCGGTTCGACGAAACAGCAAGGCATGAGGGGCGTCCGTGGTCGCGAGCGCGCCGTGCGGGCGCACCGGCGATTCAAGCAGACGGTGCGGGCCGCCGATACCACCGGCAGGCTCGGCGTCATGAACCCGGGACCCGAGGAGCGCATGTCGGGCGAGCGGATGGACTGCTGGGATGCCGGCGGGGCCGACCGGCGTTCAGGAAAGGGCGAGGCGCGCCCCTACATCGGCATCCTGTTTGAATGCTGCGGGGTGTACGCGCGTGTCTATCGTCGCCCCGCCCAGCGTTGTTACTCGGGGCGGTGCCCCAAATGCTTGCGCACCATCCACGTTCGTGTGGGTCCGGATGGCACCAGCACGCGGCTGTTTCGCGCGTCCTGACGGGGGCACTCAACCACCGGGCTGGGTGGTTTCGGTTCCCGCCGGGGCCGTTTCGGCGGCCGGCTGCTCGCCGCTGGCCCCCGTCATCGACCGCAGGTGGTGGCGGTACTCGACATACTCCTCCAGATAGGGGCTCTGGGCGCGGCCCGTGACCGCCTCGTCGATGGCTTTCGTCGCCTCCTGGAGCAGTGTCGCCGACTCGGCCGCATTCACCCGCGAGAGCAGGTGATAGACGGTGGCGAGGCTGCCCTGGGGAATCCACTTCGTGGCGGCCGGCGCGCTCTTGATCAACTTGTCGTACGTGTCGCGCGCCTTGGTCAGCACGTCGAGGGCGCTGTCGCGGGCCGCGTTCAGCTCCTCTTCAAACGGCTCGGCCTTGAACTCGGTGCCCGGGCGTAGCTCGACGAAAAGTCTCATGTCGTTCATCAGGGACCGCAGCCCCTCGAAGCGCTGCACCTGAATCCGGCCGGTCAGCAACAACGCTTCCGCCTTCGCGCTGGCCCCGATGCGCGCCGCGGACGGATCGCCCGCCATCATCTTCAGCCGTGGGTTCACGCGCTCCGGATCGCTGGCGGTTTGGACCTCGCGGGCCGCGCTGACCCACTGGTCCGCGGCCAGTTGCGCCGCATCGAACGCGCTGACCGCCTCGCGCGCGGCCTGAAGCGCTTGCGTCTCCTTGTCGGCGGCCTCTTTGGCCAGATTCAGCACGGGCGGCACCAGCTCCTTCTGGGCCGCGTCGAGCTGCGACTGCAACTGCGCGTACTGCTCCTGCGCCTGCCGGGCCGCCTGCCCGGATTGCTCCAGCGCCGCCATGTACTTTTGAAGCGCCGCAGCGCCGGCCGTGCGACGCCGGACGCGCTCCTCAGCCAGTGCCAGCCGGCCTTTCAGCTCGTCCAGGCCCACGACGACCTCACCGCCCTGGATTTCGGCGGTCTCCCAGTCGTCGCTGGTCCAACGTGCGTTCTTGAGGCCGCCGGCGCTGAGCAGTTGCTCCGCCTCCTCCAGCATGCGCAGGCGCTGGGACAGCGCCAGGTACCGCGCGCGGAAGGTCTGAAACGACTCGTCGTTCCCCACGGCAAAGCCCTGGCGTTCGAGACTAAGGAGTTCGTCGCGGGCGCGCTGCAACGCCGCGGTGACCTGGGCGAGTTCCTGCTCGCGCTGCGCGACTTCCGCGGCCAGCGCTTGCTGCCGCTGGCGCTCCTCGGTCTGGTGCTGCTCGTTTTCCGCCAGATCCTGGCGCAACTGCTTGAGAATGTCGCGCACGTCCAGGCCGGCGTGGTAATCCTGATTCGCCCGATAGGCCGCCCACTGCGCCCCCAGCCGCACGAGCCGGGCTTGCAGGGCCTGTTGACGTTGCCGTAAGGCCTGCGCCTCGGCCAAGAGGCCGGCGGCGCGCGCGTATTCGGCCACCCCGGCGATCGCCGGCACCCCCAGCACGCTGCCGCCGGCCCCGCTGCGGGCCTGTCTCGCTTTTTGCACGGCTTCGGCCAGCCGGTCGGCGTTGGCCTTCAGCAGCGCCTGCGCTTGCTCCAACGCGCGCCGGATGCCGCCAACGTCCGGCGTCAAGAGCTGCACTGCGGGTGCGGGCATGTCGTTAGCCGCCGCACGGGCCTTCATCTGGCTGAGGGCACGCGCGTACTCCTGGTTGTCCGCGCGGAGTTTTTCCCCGGTCTGCTCGGCGAGCGTTTCCAGCTTGGCGCCCTTGAGCGCGGTCAGATCGGCCGTGCGTCCAACGATTGGGAGCAGGGGGTCGTGCCGGTGCAGCAAACGCGCGGCGAGCGCGGCTTGCAGGCGCGCTTCTTCAGCCGCCTTCGCCGACCCCGACCGCAGCACCGGAGCGATGAGCGCCACGATCAGGATGAGGATCCCGATCGCGACCCCGACGAGGATGGGCGGTTTCAACTGGCGACTCCGTTGGCAGGTCCCGTAGCCTGGCGGCGCGCCCGCCGGACGAGAGCCACGTCCCGGGCGCCGGCCATCCGGTTTCGGGCTCTGTAACCGGTGCTCGGGCGGCTGTCAATCTCGCGCGCGGGCGCAGCGCAGCGGGTCGGATTCAGGGACGCGGCTCGACGACGGCAGCGCTGGCAAGCTGCTTCCAGTCGTCCTTCTCCGTCGCGCCGACCAGCCGGCCGCGCCGGTCGATGACGAAGACGCGCGGCGCGCGGCGGACGCCCCACTCACGGGCAAAACGATTCGCCGGGCCCAGGTCATCATTGAATTGCGGCCAGTGCAAACCGAGTTCCGTGCACGTCCGCTGCATGGCCTGCCGGTCGATATCCAGGTTCACGCCGACGACTTCCACCTCCGGGTGCGCCCGCCGAAACTGCTCCACTTCGGCGGCGCGGCGATGCGATACCGCCTCGAATGAGTCCCACACCACGATGAGTACCGGCCGGCCGGCGAATTCGCGCGTGTCAAGGCGCCGTTCGTCGGCGGCGGTGAACGTCAGCCAGAACGGCTGCCCGACGGCGCTTTCACGCTGCCACGTACCGACGAGCCACTCCGTCTCCAGGTGCTCCGGAAAGTGCGCTTTCAGAGTTTCCACGAGCCGCCGCAGCTCCTCCGTGTCGCGCGCGTCGATGGCGCGTTCGGCGAGCATGGCGGCCAGGCGCGGCACGTACGGGCTACGGGGGTAGCGCGCGAGGTACTGCCGATACGCTGTCAGAAGCTGGTCGTCGGGTTCCAGGACGGCGGCGGACGTCGGCTGCGTGGTCGCGGCGTGGCGGTCGAGGCGACGGCAATGAATGTCCCAGTACGCCGCTTCCCACACCGCCGGCTCGTGCGCGTCGCCCGTCAGCAGCTCCCGGACACGCGCGCACAGGGGGGCGAATTGCCCGCCCCGCAGCGCGCCCAGCTCGTAGAGCGTCGCCAGTTCAATCCGCACGGCGGCGACCGCGTGCGCCCCGCCGGGATAGAGCGTGAGATAGAGCTGGACGTGGTGCAGGAGCTGCTGTCGCTGCCGCGACGCCCAATCGAGCCAGGCGTGATACGGCTGGGTCGTGGCCGGCTCAGCTCGTAGCGCAGTGACACGCTGCCAAAGCTGCTCTTCCGGCGACACGGTCGGCGCGGTCGCTGGCGCAGGAATCTGATCGCCCGCGTGCGCGCTGGCGAAGAACACACAGCCGAGACACAGGCCGCTTAGAGTCTGCGTAAACACGGACTCTGATCGTAGCCGGGCGCCCCCATCTTCGCAGCGCCGGCGTCGGAGCCGTCCGCACCAGCGCGATCCCCGTCAGGGGGCGAGAAGTCTCACAAACGGATCGATGTCGAGGGTAGGGCGGGCGTCTCGCCCGCGACTCGGTACTCGGTACTCGGTACTCGGTACTCGAGACCGAGCAACCCGCCCGTGCCGTCACGGTGTCAGCAGTTTGACAAACGGGTCGATGTCGAAGTTGTTCACCGACCCGTCGCCGTTGATGTCCGCCAGCATGCGATTGCAGTCGGGGAACTTCTGCCCGTAGCCGGCTGGGTCGGTGAGCGCGAGAACAAAGGGGTCGATGTCGAAGTTGTTGACGACGCCGTCGCAGTTCAGGTCGCCCAGACCCTCGCACTCGTCGGGCACGCCGTTCCCGTTCCAGTCCGTAGACGTGCCCAGGTCGATGTCCCAACGGTCGATGATCCCGTTCGTATTGCAGTCGGATTCGAACACCGACACGCCCGTCAGGTGCGTCGGCTCGCGCAGCCCCCCGCCGACCGTAAACTCCCGCAGGAACGTGCCGTCCCGCCAATCGTATTCCAGCACCTGGTCCGTGTAGCGGCTGACGACCAGCAGGTTGCCGTTGTCGCCCCAAGCCAGGCCCTGGGCACCCTTGAGCCCGCCGCTGCCAGGGCGCACAAACGCGCCCAGGAACGCGCCGTTGGGGGCGTATTCCAACACGCAGTGGCCGTAGAAGCTGGCTACCAATAGGCGGCCCACCTGGTCCAGGACCATGCCCGTCGGGCGGTTCAGACCGCCCCCCTCGGCGGCGACGCGCACAAACGCCCCTGTGACCCCGTCGTATTCGAGCACCTGGTGAGTGCCCCAGCTACTGACCAGCACGTTGCCATTGGCGGCGCGGGCCAGGCACTCCGGGCCATTCAGGCCGCCATCGCCGGGCGTCACAAACGTCCGAACCCACTGTCCCGTCCCGCGGTCGAATTCTTCCACGCTGTTGCGGCCCCAGCTCGCGACCAGCAATGCATTCGGTTCGTTCAGCAGCAGTCCGGTGGGCAAGTTGAGCGGCGCGGCGGCGAGTTCGAGGCGTTTTTCCCCGCTGCGCAGCGCGTATTTCAAGACCTTGTGCGTCAGGCTGCTCGAGACGTAGAGCTCGTTCTCGACCGTCACCACCAGCACGCCGTTGGGGTAGTCCAAGCCGCTGCCCGGGTCGGCGATGGTGCGGATGAAGTCGCCGCTCTGACCCTGGTAGGCCGCCACGCTGTCGGTCTCTTTGCTGCATACCAGGACGGTGAGCAACCGCCGGGGGCTGCGCGCCACGACGATGGCCGAGTCTTCACGGCCATAGGCGAGCCGCTTCCCGTCGGACGAGTATTGCACCGAAGGCACGGCCGTGCCGGTCTCCTGGTCGTAGGTCTTGAGCAGCACCCCGTCCAAGACCCGCCAGAGCTTGATCTCAGCGGACTCGGGGCCGCGGCCGGCGCCCGACGCCAGTGTCTGACCATCCGGCGAAAAGGCGACGGAGAACACCTCGGCCGTATGCCCCGACAGCGTCCTTAGCAACTGTCCGTCCAACACCAGCCACAGATTGATTGTCTTGTCGGCGCTGCCCGACGCCAGCATCTGACCGTCGGGCGAGAAGGCGATGGACCGCACACTGGCACCGTGCCTCCGCAGCGTCCGCAGCAGCGCGCCGTCCGAAACCCGCCAGAGCTTGACCTCGCCCTGGTAGTTGGGATAGCCCGTCGAAGCCCCCGACGCCAACATCTGGCCGTCGGGCGAGAAGGCGACGGACTCCACACTCGCACTGTGCCCCCCTAGCTCCCGCAGCAGCGTGCCGTCCGAGACGCGCCAGAGCACGAGCCACCCCATCCAGCTCCCCGACGCCAAGATCTGACCGTCGGGCGACAAAGCGACGGTGTGCACCACACCGGCACTCGTGGTCACCGTCCACAACAGCGCGCCGTCCGATACCCGCCAGAGCTGGATCTCACCGTACCCGGGACCGCGGTCGCTGTCGCCGCCCGACGCCAACGTCTGACCGTGCGGCGAAAAGGCGACGGAGTACACGTAGTTGGTGTGCTCCGTCAGCGTCCGCAGCAGTGTCCCGTCCGAAACGCGCCAGAGCCTGATGGTGCCACCGCCCGACGCCAGCGTCCGACCGTCGGGCGAGAAGGCGACGGAGTTCACGGTCCCAATAGGCCACGACAGCGTCCGGAGCGGCTCGCTCTCCGAAACGATCCAGAGCTTGATGGTCCCGTCCCAGCTCCCCGACGCCAGCGTCTGACCGTCCGGAAAAAAGGCGACGGACCACACCTCGTTTGTGTGTCCCAGCAGCGTGTTCAACAGCCTGCCGTCCGAAACCCGCCAGACCTTGATCGTGTCGTCGCCGCTCCCGGACGCCAGCGTCCGGCCGTCGGGCGTGAAGGCCACGGACTGCACGCCCTCCGTATGCCACGTCAGCGTCCGCAGCAGCGCCCCGTCCGACACGCGCCAGAGCTTGACCGTCTTGTCCCAGCCACCCGACGCCAGTGTCTGACCGTCCGGCGAAAAGGCGACCGACTCCACACTCCCACTGTGCCCCGTCAGCGTCCGCAGCAGCGCCCCGTCCGACACGCGCCAGAGTTTGATTGTTCTATCGCCGCTGCCCGAGGCGAGCGTCTGGCCGTCCGGCGAAAAGGCGACGGAGATCACATAGCTCGTGTGCCCCGTCAGCGTCCGCAGCAGCATGCCGTCCGAAACCCGCCAGAGCTTGATCGTCTTATCCAGACTCCCCGACGCCAGCGTCTGACCGTCCGGCGACAACGCCACGGACCGCACGATGCCCGTATGCCCCGTCAGCGTCCGCAGCAGCGCGCCGTCCGAGACGCGCCAGAGCTTGACCGTCGTGTCCCCGCTTCCCGACGCCAGCGTTTGACCGTCGGGCGAAAAGGCAACGGAAAAGACGGTGTTCGTGTGCCCCACCACCGTCCGGAGCAGCGCCCCGTCCGAGACGCGCCAGAGCTTGATTGTTGTATCGTCGCTGCCCGACGCCACCGTCTGACCGTCCGGCGAGACCGCCACGGAGCGCACGGCGTGGTGCCCGGCGCGGATCCAGACCACG
>Ga0214473_10005900_pt1 | contig 14660 bp, 13 predicted proteins | sample RVTome_7_FD_203509 | JGI IMG/M metagenome (GOLD analysis project Ga0214473, IMG submission 203509) | Soil microbial communities from uranium-contaminated site in the Upper Colorado River Basin, Wyoming, United States - RVT98D197 | ecosystem: Environmental > Terrestrial > Soil > Contaminated >... | reverse complement strand
GGCGAAGGCGGTATGGTTGTAACTCATGATAAAGCACTTTATGAAAAGTGCGTGCATATAAAAGGACAGCGATTAGCAAAGAATGCAGAGTACTGGCACGATATCATCGGTTATAACTATCGAATGACAAATATCTGTGCAGCAATTGGATTAGCACAACTTGAAAAGGTTAATGATATAATAAAAATTAAAAGGCAGATAGCCGATTGGTATAGAAAAGAGCTTAATGGATTACCTCTAATATTTCACGATGAAATGGACAGCAGATTCTTCAGTACATACTGGATGATAAGCATTCTTGTAAAGGATTCCATCATCAGTGAAAAACTTAGAAAACATTTAATTGAGGATGGAATAGAAACAAGACCTGCTTTTCATCCTGTACATACTATGCAGATGTATACAAAACCAGGCTATCAATTTCCTGTGGCCGAAGACCTGGGAGCGAGAGGAATCAACTTACCGAGCTACCCGGGATTGTCGAAAGAAGATGTAAAATTCATTCCAAACACTATCGGAAATTTTTATGAACGGGATTAATACCATCAATTTCCGACGACTGGAACCCAAGAATGCCGAAGCACTGAGTAATTTGATTAATCAGGATAGCATGGATTACAGTAAATATTTTGTAGCGTTTGAATTCGATTCGGTTACTATTCTGAACATTTTAACAAAAGCAAAAAATGATCTCTACTATGGTGTTTACTGGGGAGAGGAATTGACCGGCTTTTATATGCTGCGGGGCTTTGATGATGGTTATACGATCCCATCTTATGGCGTTTATATCAGTTCCAGATTTAATAATAAAGGATTAGCTGCCCTGACTCTCAATCATGCAATTAGTACCTGTAAATTTCTTGGATGTAAAAAGCTCCGGTTAAAAGTGCACACAGCTAATACTTTTGCTTTAACACAATATTTAAAATATGGTTTTGTTGAGACTGGTTTTGATGAAAGAATAAACAACATCATAATGCATAAGGACATTTGATTTTTTAGTCGAGATTTGGGATTATGGATAGAATTAATAATAGGAAAGAATATTTAAATAATTGAAAAAATTTAATAAAGAATTACCTGATGGATTTGAAAAACCTATTGACTTGCCGGAAAGCGAAGACCAGGCAAGCGACTGGCAGAAAAAAAATATACTAGTTACAGGTGCTGCTGGTTTTGTAGGATCACACCTGGTAGAAAGATTATTGACCGATGGATATAAAATAACAGGAATTGATAATTTCGATCCTTTCTATGATAAAAGCATAAAGCAAAAGAATATTTCTGAGGCTTTAAAGAATAGTAATTATAAGTTTATCGAGCTCGATATTAGAAACTATAAAGGGCTGTTCGAAAAACTTAAAGATGAGTACGATTCTATTGCACATATAGCTGCAAAAGCAGGAGTACGACCATCTATAAATGAACCGATTGAATACCAGGAAGTTAATCTTTATGGAACACAGAACCTGCTTGAGTTTGCGAAGATTAAAGGTATAAGACAGTTTGTGTTTACTTCTTCAAGCAGTGTTTATGGAATTAATAAAAATGTACCATGGAAAGAAAGTGACCACGTACTCCTGCCTATAAGCCCTTATGCAAGCTCAAAAGTAAGTGCGGAACTCCTTGGACACGTATACAGCAAAATCCACAATATTCGCTTCATTGCATTAAGGTTGTTTACCGTTTACGGACCAAGACAAAGACCTGATCTAGCAATTCATAAATTTGTTAAACTTGCTTCAGATAATAAACCTATCCCCTTTTATGGGGATGGAACGACCAGCAGAGATTACACTTATGTTGACGATATCGTAAATGGATTAGTGAAAGGACTTAATTACACCGCAAGTATGTACGAAATTATTAACCTTGGTAATCATCATACTGTTACGCTGAAAGATATGGTCGCTATTATTGAACAAAACATGAATAAAAAAATAAACCTTGAAAGATTGCCAAAACAGCCTGGCGATGTGGATAATACTTACGCAGATATTACTCTCGCAAAAAAATTATTGGAGTGGAAACCTGCGGTTCCATTAAACGAAGGAATTAAAAAGTTTGTTGATTGGTTCATTTACAATAAATAATACCGGACTTAGCTTTAGGGATAGAATTATTCTGAGAATAATAGTATGGCATTACTATCTGCTAAATTTATTTTTGATGTCCTTTCAAAGACTGTTATTTAGTAACAAAAAGATTCTGCAAGCGAAAAATATTTTAATCTTCCGCACTGGTTCTGTAGGGGACAGTATCTGCGCCCTCCCCGCTATTAATTCAATATGCAAAAACTTCCCAACAGCTAAAATTGATTTACTGACCAATACCGGCGCTGAAAATCTGGTTTCGCTTGGTGCATTAATTGATAAATCAATTGTCAGTGAAATTATAAATTACTTCCACTTAGAAAAAAAAATATTACGTGAGAGATTAAAAGAAAAAAAATATAATCTCTTTATACAGTTACCACAGTATGATGCAGGTTTGATACGGCAAACACGTGATATTTTTATTGCTAAATCACTTGGAGTTAAATTTGCATTCGGATGGCAGGTTGCATCGACTCGTTTTTTAGCAAAGCAACAGTCAAGATTAATTAATTTTGAAAATGAAAGAAATCGACTGCTAAATATTTTGACTTCTAACGGCTTGAAAAATTACGGAGTCAAATTTAACTTAGGAATTACGGATGAGGTAAAGATTAAGATCAAGAGTTTAATTGAAGATAAAAGATTAAATGAAAAAGATGAAAATTTAGGAATGGTGGTGGGAGCTAAGAGACCGCAGAACCGCTGGCCTATTGAATACTTCAATGAAGTTGCAAAATATTTATTAGATAATGGTAAGAACATTTTGCTATTTGGTGGGAAGGAAGATTTGGAATTATCCAAACGAATTGGAGGTGAGAAAGTATTTAATTATTGCGGTGAATTAACACCGCTTGAAACGGCAGAACTAATGAAATACTGCAAAATCATTATATCAAACGACACTGGACCAATGCATTTGGCTTATGCTATCGACTCCAGAGTAATTGCTATTTTTAGCAGCAGAGATTATGCGGGCAAATGGTTTCCGCCTAAAAATAATACAACTTTGCGAAATGACGGAGAATTATGTGTAAACTGCTTTGATGAATGTATGTTTGAAAATGACTGCCTGAAAAAGATCAATCCAAAAATTGTTATAGAAGCGTTAATGCAATCTTTAAAGAGATAATGAGATGATTAAAACTTTTTTTATACAATACAAGCATCTTATTAAAGAAGGCGGCTGGGTTTTCTTCGGGCAAGCTTCAGTGGCAATTATCAGTCTGGTCGGATTAAGAATACTGACTGAAATAGCTCCTCCAAACTTATTAGGAGGAGCAACATTATTACTTGGGGCCATTACTCTTCTTCGAAATATATTTATTGCTCCAATCGGTAATACACAAATACGTTTTCATTCTGAATATTTAAATACCGGGCACGCTAAATGGTTCGATGATAATATTAGAAGGCTTTACATTAAGCTTTTAATCATTTCAATTTTAATATTTATCATCATTTTCTTTGTATGGACATACTCAAGCGAATACCCGTTTAATCTTCTGCTTTTACTGATTCTTATCCTTTATTATGCTCTAGATGTAATTAAGAGTTTCAAAATTAACAGATTGTCTGCTGAAAGAAGACAAAAATATGCGGCAATATGGCAAACAATAGATACAGTTTTAGTTAATGCGTTTTTTATTGTTGCCTTGCTAATAGTAAATAATGTAGAAAGTTATTTAGCCGGGCAATCACTCGGTTTGCTTATGGGACTGTTAATTTTTGGTTTCATTTCTTACCCGAAGATTGAAAATAAAAAAAAAGAAAATCCGGATTATTCTGAAATAAAAAGTAAAATTATACATTATGGTCTACCTTTTGTCCCTTTGGCAATTGTTGCCTGGATCTCAAATCTTAGTGATAGATATATCATAGGGAATTTCCTAAACTTGAATGAGGTTGGTATTTACACCGCTGTTTATAGCATTGCAAGCAGACCTTTTCTAATGATGGGAGGAATATTGAGTGGTTTCTTTCGACCACTTCTCTTTCAGAAAGAAAGTCAAAATGATTCTGTAAATGCCCGAAAAACTTTTAAAGTATGGGTATTAACTACTTTATTTATTTTCAGCTTGGGTGTAATATTATACTTATTAGGAGGAAATCTTCTAATCAAACTATTATTGGCTAAAGCTTATGCAAATAATACCTATTTAATTTTTATAATTATTGGGATTGCTTATGCAATCTTTAGTTTTAATCAAATTATTGAAAATAGGATTCTTTCCTTTGGTAATAGCAATAAAATAATTTATCCAAATGCAATTGCAGCAATCATCAACTTAATAGTAAATTTTTTATTAATACCATATTACGGAATTAATGGTGCGGCATTTGCGACTCTAACATCTTTTATTATTCAACTTTTACTACTGCTTAGCATTTATTTTAAAATTAAAAAATGATTACTAAGAGAAATATCAAAGATTATTTAAAGCATAGTTACCTCTATATTATTTATAGGATAATCCGGTCAAAAATTGAAGCATACTCAAATAAACAAATAAGCAGAGAAAAAGTTTTAGATTTTTATAGCCAATTTCTACGTAAGGGTGATCTTTGCTTTGACGCTGGTGCTAATATTGGAAATAAGACTTCAATTTTTAAGGAATTAGGATGCAAAGTTATTGCAATTGAACCGCAGAGTTATTGTGTTAAATTTCTAAAAATTAGATTTGGCAAAGGAATTAATATTGTACAAAAAGCATTATCTGATAGCGTTGGTACAGCTGATATAATGATTAGTGATGCAAATACTCTTTCAACATTATCTGATGAGTGGATAGAAAATGTGAAAATGAAGCGGTTCATGGTTCATACCTGGGAAAAGAAGGAAGTAGTTGAAACTACTACACTTGATGAACTAATTAAGCAATTTGGCTATCCGAAATATTGTAAGATTGACGTTGAGGGATATGAAGATAAAGTCATTAAAGGATTGAATAATAAAATAAACTATATTTCCTTTGAGTTTGCATATCCAGAATCATTAAAGAATACAATAAGTTGTTTCAATCATTTGAAAAAAATTGGTGATTTTGAATGTAATTATACAGAAGGTGAAAGCATGAAATTTAAATTTGAAAAATGGGTTACCAATAATAATTTCATGAACCTGTTAGAGGAACTAACCGTGGATTCTAACGACTGGGGTGACATTTACATAAGGTTTTTATAGACAATTTTTGTTGATTTTTATTATGCTAAAAAAATTATTAAAAAAAATCGATAGATTTTTAAACAGTATTTTTATCAGCCCTTCACACTTGCTAATAAAATTTATAAGCATACCACTGTTTATAAAAAATGCTTTTACCTATAATAAATTATCTAAGGAAAAGAAATTTAGAATAAGACTTAACAATATTCTGTTTTCTACAGCTGACAGGTTTAGTTCATCTGGCAATGTTAATAACCATTATTTTCATCAAGATTTATGGGCTGCTAAGAAACTTTATGATTTAGGAATTAACAAACATGTAGATATAGGTTCACGGCTTGATGGTTTTATTGGACATATAATAAATCACATTAGTGTAGAGTATGTCGATATTAGGCCATTAGAAATTAGTTATAATAATTTAATTTATATCTATGGTTCTATAACAGATTTACCTTATAGTGATAATTCAGTTCAAAGTTTAAGCTCATTACATGTAGTTGAACATATTGGTTTAGGAAGATATGGAGATCAGATAGATCCGGCTGGTTACATAAAGGCTACACAAGAATTAACTCGAATATTGGCACCAGGAGGTAAACTTTTATTCAGCACACCAGTAGGCAGAGAATCACTACATTTTGATGCACATAGAATATTTTCACCATATACAATTATAGATTTATTTAAAGAGCTCAAAATGCTGGAATTTAATTTGATTGATGATAAAGCTAAAGGTATCAGATTAAATGTTTCACTTTCAGAAGCAGAGAAGTGTGAATATGGCTGCGGTCTATTTTTATTTGAGAAATAGTTTATGATGATCTTGCGATTCATAGGAGGACTTGGTAATCAATTATTTATTTATTCATTCGGCAGAGCGATGCAAATAAACCATAACGTACATGTTTATTTTGATAGTTACTCAGGTTTTAAAAAAGATGTTTATAAAAGAAAATTTGAACTAGATAATTTTAATACAAATATTAAAAGAGCATTGCGGTATAACTCTTTTTATTTTCCGATAAGAAAAAGATCGGAGTCATTAGCAAAAACATTATTCCCTGGTTCGTTTTACATTGAGGAAGATCAAAATTTTGATCTTGAACAATTTATTACTCAAGAAAAACTACACAGAAAAATTTTTATTGAAGGTTATTTCCAAAACCAAAAATATTTTGAAAACATAAAGGATTTACTGCAAACTGAATTAACACTAAATACTAATCTTTCTGAAAAAGCTAAGGAGTATTTAAAGACTATTAATAATTATAATTCAGTTGCTGTGCATATAAGATTAAAAGAAAGAGCTAATCTAAATCAATTAGACTTTTATTCTAAAAACATTTCCAGACTTAAAAATGAGTTACATGATCCGACCTTCTTTCTATTTTCAGATGATATAAACTGGTGTAAAAAAAATATGAAGTTAGATTCAGATGTTATTTTTATAGTAAATTCTAACAATCAGATAGAAGATTTTTGGCTCATGAAGAACTGTAATAATTTTATCATTTCCAATAGCACCTTTTCCTGGTGGGCGGCATTTCTTTCTGATAACAGTAATAAGATAATTATTTCGCCAAATGAACAATTATTCAATCACATCAAATGAATTCTAATTTTATATAATAATGATTAAATTTTTATGTGCGGCATAGCAGGTGTTATCGGTAATAATAATTACCATCAATATTTAGACTTAATGCTTAAAAGAATTGAGCATCGTGGACCCGATGGAGAGGGTAAATGGGTAAAGGAAGAATTATCTCTAGGACATAAAAGACTTAGCATCATCGATCTGAGCGAACATGCACACCAGCCTATGATTGATGATGAAACAAGTAACGTAATTATTTATAATGGTGAAATATATAACTTTATTGAACTACGAAATGATTTAAGCAGAGATTATTCATTTAAGAGCAGAAGTGATACAGAAGTTATCCTGGCCGCTTATAGAAAATATGGAACAGACTGCTTTAATTATTTACGCGGTATGTTCGCTATTGCATTGTATGATCCAAAAAGAAAACTGACTATTCTGGCGCGCGACAGATTTGGAATAAAACCTCTTTACTACCGATTAGGATTCAATTTCTTTTTATTTTCCTCTGAGATTAAGGGATTAATTAATATTGGAAATTTAACACATACAGCAAACCCAACATCATTATGCAGGTTCTTAGCCGCCAGACAGACTGACGTAAATGAAGAAACTTTTTATAATGAGGTAAAACAAATATTACCCGGTACTTTTATTACGATCGATGAACAAGGGAAAATAATAGAGCAAAGAAAATATTGGTCTCTAATGCTGCCCGGTAAAAAGTTGTTAGAAAAAAATGATGTCAATGAGCTTCTTGAGCTGCTAGAGGATACAATAAAAATCCATCTCAGGTCAGATGTACCGGTCGGAGCTTTTTTGTCCGGTGGTATAGACTCATCAACACTTGTATGCTATATGGAAAAGTTTTTGGGGAATAATAAATTTCACACATTTTCATCTTTACTCGAAATTCAGAATGAAGAAAATAAATTGATTAGTGTCATACAGCAGAAGGTAAATTCATTTAATCATGACATACTTCTTAGCGGTGATTCATTTTTACCTGATATTCAAAAATTACTTTACTACCAGGATGAACCTTTTGCAGATGCATCAATGTATGCTCATTATATGCTTTGTAAAGAAGCTTCAAAATTAAATTTAAAGGTACTTCTTTCCGGCAACGGCGGAGATGAGATTTTTGGAGGTTATTATGCTTATCTCTATGCTAATGTTGGTTATTTCATTAAGAATTTTAAATTAATTCGCTTATTAAAAACACTAAGAAATTACAAAAAATTCGATCAAGTCGAATTAACCTACTTAATCATTAAAGGAATTCAACAAGCATTGCCGGCAAAGCTTAAAAGAATGTATAAACATTCAGCATATCAAAAATATTTTCAGCATTTGAATAAAGACTTTTTAAACAACAATGACATTGATTATTATTATTTTGAGAGCAGCGATCCTAGAACCGAGAACTATGTGAATATGATCCAGAATTGGACTCTGCCTCAATTCCTTCATTATGAGGACAGGAATGGCATGGCTTTCGGCATCGAATTACGTGTTCCTTTCATTGATCACGTTTTGTTAGAAAAAGTAAATGAATTTGATGCTTCGGTTTTAGTGGATGGAAGAACAAAGTCCCTTTTAAGACAAATAATAAAACAAGAAGTACCTACAGAAGTTGTTAATCAAAAAGGTAAATTTGCATTTGCTGCGCCATTAGATATCTTCTTAAAATCAAATCAAAAAGTTATTGCTGAAAACTATCTTGGACTTCTACTAAAACAAAATATATTCGATCATAAACTTTCGTCTGAGATACTCAAAAAATATTTACAATCTTCTGACGATAATAATCTTTTAATTTTTTGGCGCACATATATTACACTGCTATGGCTTGATACATTTTTTAATAATAAATATTAAATTGATTTAAAGTAGAGATTTTATAATGAAAGATTTTGTACAACCTATCGTTAAAGAATATCATGATACAGGTAATATATCATTACTGTCAATTATTCCTCTGAATGTACATACTATTTTAGATGTTGGTTGTGGAAGTGGGGACAATGCAAAATTACTTTATGAACAGGGGAAGAAAGTTGATTGCGTTACTATTTCTGAAGAAGAGTTTAAAACAGCCAAAAAATATTGTAGTAATATTTATATTAAAAATCTAGAAGAAGGCTTACCTGAGGAAATATTGAATAAAAAATACGATGTAGTTATTTGCTCTCATGTAATTGAACATATAGCTTATCCCAAACTACTCTTTGACGATATTAAAAAGGTTCTTCATCCCGCAACATCAAATCTTATAATTGCTCTTCCTAATTTCCTCGTATATAAAAACAGGATAAAAATATTCTTCGGAAATTTTACTTATGAAAAGTCCGGTGTAATGGATTATACACATTTACGTTGGTACACATATAATTCTGGCCATGAGCTTTTAAATAATTTTGGATTTAAAGTGACAAGTATCGTAATCGATGGAAATATTCCTTTTGCAAGTTATTTAAAATTTTTACCAGATTCAATGAAGTCATTATTCAAGAAGCTTCTATTTCTTCTTTCTCCTGGCCTATTTGGCGGACAATTTATCTATACAGCAATAAAAGAATAATGTTAATCATAATATGACGATAAATGAAAAGGATGTTTCGATTTTAATACCCACCTATAATTCTGAAATATTTATAAAGCGGTGCTTAACGTCTGCAATTAACAGCAATGCCGGTGAAATTATCATTTCAGATGATTGCAGTATAGATAACACTATTAAAGTTATTGAGAGTTTTCAAGATGATAGAATCAATCTCATTAAGAATCCAACCAGATTGGGTTTATGGGAAAATCATTTGAAACTATTGCTATTTTCGACTAAATCCTGGTTAAAATTTCTACAGGCCGATGATTATTTGGCTGAAAATGGATTGCAGGCATTTTGTGAGAATGAGCAAGAAAATTTAAGTATTGTTTCAGCTATTTCAATTAATGAATGGATTGATACTTCAGAGCAAAAAGCGATTTTTAAGTTAAGTCAAAAGAAAAGGTGGTCATCCGTTGATTATTTACAGAGATTAAAAATAGTAGGTAATGAACTTGGAACTCCTTCAAATACACTGATTAATAAAAAAAGTTTTATCTTAGATCCATCTTTTTGGATTAGCAATGTCAGTTCTGATTTGATAATGAACGTGATTGCAGCCAGCAAAGGTGATGTAGTTCTTTTACCGTCCGGACCTGCTATTAGAACAGTTCACGCAAATCAGGACACAAGTCAACAAACTATTGATATTATTATAAATCGATTGATTAATTCAGTTCATTTGCTTCGTCAAACAAATAACAAACAAATCATTTCTTTCGCGAACATATTTTATATTATAGAAAGTATTGGGATAATCCGAATGATTTTAGGTCAAATGCTTAGGGGAAAAATAAAAATAGCGATAAAGTTTTTCAACTTATTCAGATCTCAGGGAATTAATAGTTTCAAAGTTTTATTTACAGAATTTTCTTATATCGTTAAAATGTATAAATGGAAATTTGGCAGAAGAGATTCATTCAATTTAGATTTTTAATTTTACCTATATATTATGCCCACTAAAATAAAGTTAGCAATTCTAAATACACATCCTATCCAATACTTTGCACCTCTTTATAAAATATTAGCACAGGAAGATAATATTGATTTGACTGTCCTGTATTGCAGCCGCTGGGGTTTGGATGAATATAATGATCCACAGTTCAAAACTAAATTTAAATGGGATATTCCACTGCTTGATGAATATAATTACAAATTCCTCAAGAACTTAAGGAATACTGAAGACGTAAATAAGTTTTTTAACTTAATTAATCTTGAAGTTATTAGTGTTCTGATCAAAAAGAAGTATGATGTTCTGTGGATGAATGGGCATAATAGTGTTACGAATATTATGGCAATAGTCTCCGCCAAGTTAGTCGGAACTAAATTACTAATGAGAGCAGAAACACAGCTTAGTGTTCAATCTAGACGCTTTAAAAAAATTCTACGCAAGCCGGTGATGAAAATATTTTACAAAATGTTTCAGGGTTTTTTGTACATAGGTACACGTAACAAGGAATATTATGAATATTTAAACGTTGATAACAATAAATTATTTTTTGTCCCATATGCGGTTGATAATGATTTCTTCTTTCAGAAAACAGAAAATGTAAGACCAAAGAAAAGTGAGATGATTGCTAAGTACGGCCTGACTGAAGGATATTTAAATATTCTTTATGCATCAAAATTGATGAAAAGAAAAAATCCTATACACTTATTAAAAGCATTTCAAATTATAAAAAGTGGTTTGAATAATGTCAATCTTGTATTTGTTGGAACGGGCGAAGAAGAAAATAATTTAAAGGAATACATGAGAGCCAATCAGATAGATAATGTCTTTTTTTTAGGATTCGTGAACCAACGTACATTACCTGAAATATTTGCGATTTCAGATGTATTCGTACTTCCTTCAGTTAACGAGCAGTGGGGATTAGTGATTAATGAAGCAATGAGTGCAGGTTTACCAATAATCACTACCGATGTGGTCGGAGCTGTTCCGGACCTGGTCAAAAATGGAATTAACGGTTATTCATATTCTCCTGGAAATATTAGTGAACTGGCTGAAAAACTAAACTTAATTCTTGGTGATGAGGAATTAAGAATTACAATGGGAACCAAGTCCAGAGAAATAATAAATGACTGGAGTTACACTGAATGCATAGTGGGAATTAAAAAAGCTCTAGAAACAGTAGTAAATTAGGATTATGAATATTCTATACATCGGTGAGCTCGCTTACGGTGGAACATGTCTTATGAGAATGAATGCCCTTAAATCCCTCGGCTATGAAGTTACAGGCATTAATATATTACCAGAAAATTTTACCGTAAAATATTTATTGGATAGAATAAATTTTCGTTTGAGCTATAAATTTGATTTTGAAAGGCTGAACAAAAAAATAATAAATGTGTTTACAGACAATAATTTTGATATTGTATGGATTGATAAAGGTAAAAGAGTATTTCCCGAAATACTTAAATATCTTAAAAAAAATAAATCTGATTTGAAACTAGTGCATATAAATCCCGACGATCCCTTTGGCAATTTCAGGATAGGCTGGGGAAATTTTATAAAATCCATCCCATATTATGACTACCATTTTGTTGCACGTGAAGCTAACGTGAATGAATATAAATCGCTTGGTGCAGCAAAAGTTTTTGTATATGATAGGTCTTTTGATCCCGAATTACATAAACCGATTATGTTAACTGAAGATGAGAAAAAAAAGTATTTTTGCAAGGTAGGATTTATAGGAAGCTGGGCAAAAGATAGAGAAAAATCTATCGTATATTTAATTAACAATGGTATTGAAGTTGCTGTTTGGGGTAATGCCTGGCAAAAAGGACAGTACTGGGACACAATTAAAAATTTCTACAGGGGTCCTGGATTGAAGGGTTTAGAATATTCAAAAGCAATTAATGGAATGGAAATAGCGCTACATTTTTTAAGAAAAGAAAACAGGGACGAACAGGACAGTCGGACATTTGAAATTCCCGCATGCGGTACTTTTATGCTTGCCGAAAGGACTAAGAAACACGAAGAATTTTTTAAGGAAAATGAAGAGGCTGTTTTTTTTGATAACGATAAGGAATTATTAGATAAATTAAACTTTTATTTGCTAAATCCTTATGAAAGGAAAAGGATTGCAGAAAAAGGTCATCAAAGATCTGTTAGGTCGGGATATAGTCATCCGGAAAGAATAAAAAAAATGATTAATATATTAAATCAAGCTTAATGGAATTACCTCGCGAATTAATAGAACTTTTATTTGGCGGATTATTAGTTTTAACCGTATCAGTACACTTTATTAAGAGTCTGGGAAAGCGTTATAACATAACTCTGATTGATATCAGCGTTTGGATAACAGGTATTTCATTTGGTTTGGCCCCGTTTATATTAATTTTCTCCGGAGGTTACTTTCCTAAAGCAAATAATATTGATGTTGTATTCTCATATATTGGAATATTTTTATTCATATCCGGTCTCCTGGCAATAAAAAAGTATTTTTTCAAGAATAGCAAAGAATCATTCAATCTCCAAAATCTTATAAAAAGTGTCAACAAAATTAATCCCAGGCAAGTACTCTTTTTTTATACTGTATTTTTTATAGTAAGACTAATTTTTGCATTTGATTATGGAATTTTTGGATCCGGGTCAGCAACATCTGAAAGAATGACATCTCTTCCCTATTTATTATTTGTTTCCAGAAGTTTACTTGATCTCACTTTTTTTGGTATTCTTCTTTGGAGTATCACAAAAACTTTATATAATAAAAAATTCTACATTCTGCCTGCGATTATTATTATTATAGAAACTCTATTAATCTTTTTCAATGGCAGAAGACAAATGCTTTTTTTAGTGTTTTTATTTTTATATGTCTATATCCTAACCGGTTATCGTGTCAACTTAAAGATCCTGATACCATCAACCCTTATCCTTATAGTATTGTTTAATGTTATTTTTCCCGCTTTTATATCATTCAGGGAAATTGCACTTCACATTACATCAACTGGTGATTTAATCGAAGATTATAAAACATCTTATTATTTATTATCAGAAACGGGTGTAGATAATGAGTTCTATGAAAGCAACGTAGCCCAACGGGTCTATATCAATGCCTGGAACATAAATATTCTAAATAAAACATCTTTAGTTGAAGGATTAAGTGGACAAGCGTTGGCAATGTGCGTTTTATGGGTGGTTCCCCGCCCGCTCTTACCTTTTAAAGGTACATTAAAAGATCCTGAGCTATTAATAAGTTACACTTATGGTTTACCGCTTAATGATTCACCAAGTAATTGGCCAGCGTATGGATTTGCTGATTTTGGTTTAATTGGCGGCTTGCTTTATGGTTTAATTCTAGGTCTATTTTTATATTCCTTTCAAAAAATTGCTGCTTCTAACTTAAACAGATATCCATTTTTTACTTTTATCACTCTCGGTTCAGTTTCATTTTTGGCATTTTTTGTTGAAGAAAGCCCGATAGCTGTATTTAGTGTTATGAGAGATTCTTTAATCTTATATTTAATTTTTTATTTAGCTGGTCTGTTCAAGAATAAACAATTAAAAAAATCAGCTATACCTCAGAGAGCATGAAAATTCTTTTAATATCGCCAGCTTTTTACCCTTCTACTTATTACGGCGGTCCAATTTATTCCACTTATGAATTAGCAAAAGCATTAAAGAAAAGTGGAGTTGATGTAAGAGTTATTACAACAAATGCAAATGGAAAAGAAAAATTGAAAGTTAAAACAGGGGTATTTCATACTTTAGATAATGATTTACCGGTCAAATATTATAAATCACTCGACTCAAGAGGCACTTCCCTGTCAATGCTTTTTAATCTCTGGAAAGATATTAAGAAGTCCGACGTGGTATATTTGATTTCAATATTTTCACCATCAACGCCATTTACAATTTTTCTCTGCAAAATTTTTAAGAAGCCGCTGATATTATCTCCCCGAGGTCAGTTTGGCAAATGGTGCCTCGAACAGGGCAGCAGTTTCAAAAAACTCTGGCTCCGCCTCTTCATCGGTTCAATCAATCAATCAGTCAATCAACCGTTTTACTGGCACCTCACCTCCGCATCAGAAGAACAAGACGTTCTCGCAGTGTATCCAACTGCCAACACATTTGTAATTCCTAACGGTGTCAGCTCAGAGCTATTTTCGCTGAATGATAAAGTAAAAGACAGATCGTATTACAACAAATACACAGGCTTTGACTGCTCAAATAAAAAAATTATTATT
>Ga0214473_10005899_pt1 | contig 14661 bp, 12 predicted proteins | sample RVTome_7_FD_203509 | JGI IMG/M metagenome (GOLD analysis project Ga0214473, IMG submission 203509) | Soil microbial communities from uranium-contaminated site in the Upper Colorado River Basin, Wyoming, United States - RVT98D197 | ecosystem: Environmental > Terrestrial > Soil > Contaminated >... | reverse complement strand
GACTGCGCGCCATGGGCATTCGAGATCGGCCGATTGCGTTCCGATCACCCTGGCAGAACGCTTACGTTGAGAGGCTCATTGGCTCGATCCGCCGGGAGTGCCTCGACCACATGATCGTATTCGGTGAAGCGCACCTGCGCCGGATCCTAGGCGCATATGCCGCCTACTATAATGAGTCGAGGACTCATCGTTCCCTGAACAAGGACGCGCCGTTCCATCGCGCGATTGAGCGCCTCGGTACCATCACGTCACACCCAATTCTCGGTGGCCTTCACCATCAATATTGCAGAATCTAATTCTCGGTACCCACTACCTGTTAGCGTCATAATTTGACAGCAACCCGCATTGCCTTCCACACCCGCTCAGCGGTCAGCGGCATTTCGATATCGATGACTCCGAGAGGACGGAGCGCGTCGAGAACCGCTCCCACGATGGCGGTTGGCGCGCCGATCGATCCGGCTTCGCCGCAGCCCTTGGCGCCCAGCGGGTTGTGGGTGCAGGGTTGGCTTTCGTCGAGCTCGGAGACGATTTCGGGCACGTCCTTCGCGCGCGGCACAGCGTAGTCCATGAAGGAGCCGGACAGCAGCTGGCCGCTTTCTGGATCATAGAAGCAATGTTCGCGCGTAGCCTGGCCCAGCCCCTGCGCGATACCACCATGGATTTGTCCCTCGACGATCATTGGATTGATCACGGTGCCGATGTCGTCCACGCCCCAGTAGCCGAGGATGTGGATTTCGCCCGTGTCGCAATCGACCTCCACCTCGCAGGCGTGCGCGCCATTGCTCCAGGCGAAGTTCGGCGGGTCATAGACCGCGCTGTCCTGCAGGCCGAGCTCTATACCGGCCGGATAGCTGGTCGGATGTTGCGCAACGCGCGCCACCTCGCGCAGCGTCACGCGCCGGTCTGTACCGGCGACGGTGAAAAGCCCATCCGCGAATGCAATGTCGCCGGCGGAGGCTTCGAGGAGATGCGCCGCGATCGTCTTGCCCTTCTCGATGACCTTCATCGCCGCGCGGTCGAGCGCTGAGCCGCCGACTGCGATGGAGCGCGAGCCGAACGTGCCCGAGCCGTAGGGCACCTGATCGGTGTCGCCTTCGATGATTTCGACGCTCGCCATCGGCACGCCGAGCCGCGACGAAATGATCTGCGCAAAGGTCGTGGCGTGGCCCTGACCATGGTTGTGCGTGCCGAGCAGCGCCTGCACGCTGCCATCCTGCTGCACGCGGATTTGCGCCGCCTCGAAGAAGCCGACGCGGGCGCCGAGCGCCGCTGCCATCCGCGACGGCGCGACGCCGGAAGATTCGACGTAGCAAGCGATGCCAAAGCCGCGTAGCTTCCGCGTGCGCGCGGCGGCGGATTGCCGCTTGGCGAAGCCTTTGTAGTCGGCGACTTCGAGCAGCCGTGAAAACACCTTCGGAAAATTTCCGCAGTCGTATGTCGGGCCTATCGGCGTCTTGTAGGGCATGGCCTCGGCCGGCACGAGGTTTTGCCTCCGGATCTCAGCGTGATCCATACCGAGCACGCGCGCCGCTTCGTCCGCGAGGCGCTCCAGCACGTAGCATGCTTCTGGGCGCCCCGCGCCGCGGTAGGCGTCGGTCGGCACTGTGTTGGTGAACACGCCGGTCGATTGTACGGCGATGGCTGGCGTGCGGTACACGCCGGCGAGCAGCGCGCTGTAGATTGCGCTCGGAATGCCGGCGCCGAAGGTCGAGACATAGGCGCCGATGTTGGCAACGGTGTCGACGCGAAGCCCAAGGAAGTGCCCCTGTGCGTCGAGCGCGAGCTCCGCGTGGGTCTGGTGGCCGCGGCCCTGATAGTCGGACATGAAGCTCTCACTGCGGGTGGCAATCCATTTCACCGGCCGACGCAGTCGGCGCGCCGCCCAGGCGACGATGGTCTCCTCGGGATAGTGTTTGCCCTTGTAGCCGAAGCCACCACCGACGTCGGGCGCGACCAGGCGGATGGCGGTTTGCGGCAGGCCAAGTTGCTCGGTAACCGTGCGGCGAATATGATGAGGCACCTGCGTCGAGCAATACAGTGTGAGTTTGCCGGCGCCGCCATCGGCCAGCACGGCGCGCGGTTCGATTGCGGCGCCAATCAGGCGGTTGTTGGCGAGATCGAGCCGTACCACATGGGCCGCGCCATCGAATGCCTTGCGCACGGCCGCTTCGTCGCCGCGCACGAAGCGGAAGCAGACGTTGTTTGGCGCGGCATCATGCAGTTGCGGCGCGTTCTTTGCCATTGCCGCGCGGCCATCGACGATGACCGGGAGTGGCTCGTAGTCCACCTCCAGGAGATCGGCGGCGGCCTGCGCCTGCGCGTGCGTCTCCGCGATCACGGCGGCGACCGCTTCGCCGACATGCCGGACCGTGCCGCGCGCAAGCGCCCAGCGCGGCGGCTCGGCCATCGGCTTGCCGTCGGATGATGCGATTGCCCACAGCGGAGCCATCGGGCCGACCTTGTCGGCCGCCATATCGGCGCCGGTGAACACCGCGACGACCCCGGGGAGGGTCGCCGACGTTGTGCCGTCGATCTTGGGGATGCGGGCGTGGGCGTGCGGCGAGCGCACCAGAACGCAATGCAATTCGCCGGGTAACGTGATGTCCGCGACGTAGCAGCCCTGGCCGCGCAGGAATTTGGGATCCTCGACGCGCCGGACCGATGCGCCGATGCCTTCGCCGAAAAGTTTTGTCCGCGGGTTTATTGCAGTTCCTCGCGCAGCAGATCGAGGTGCTCGAACGCCGCTTTGTCGGAGACTATGAATAGGCTCGCGTCGCCATCCTTCGCAGTGTGGCTCGCGAAGCTCCAGTGCGGGATCGAGAACACGTCGTGCGCCGACCAGTCGAACGTGTGCTCGCCCACCGTCGAGCGGCCCGAGCCGGACGCCGCAAGGCAGATCATGTTGCAGGTGGTGCGTTTCGGTCGCGTCGTCTGGCCCCTAGGCAGCCGCACGGCATAGCAGTCGAGCGCGGGCATCACGGGTCCGCCAGTCGCCGGATTGGTGTAGCGCAATGTCTGCGCGCCGTCGGGCCCGGCAGGCAGAGCGGCAAGCAGCCGCCGCGTTGCCGCGCCCGAATAATGGTATTTCGGCGAATGCGCCGGCGCGTGCTTCACGTCGACGCCGACCATGCCGGACTCGGCCCACAGCTTCTCTTCGCCTTCGTCCACCTGCCAGAACTGGTTGGCCTTGGGATCGCCGGGCTCGAAGAAATTGGCGTCGAGTTGGCGGATCAGCGGAATGTTGGCCGCATCGAACCAAATGATGCGGTGATCGCTCTCGTTGATATGGCCATGCCAGCACATCGGCGGTGTGAGAATCAGATCGCCCTCACGCATATCGCAGCGGCGCCCGTTGACAATGGTTGCCGCGCCCTCCGCCCGGGTCGCAAAGCGAATGGCCGCGAAGGTGTGGCGGTGCGGCCGCGCGCGGTCGCCAGGATCGAGCACGGTGAAGGCCGCGATCAGGTTGGACGTCGTCACCGTTTCGCCGCCGAACGCCGGGTTCACCAGGATCAGCGCGCGCCGTTCGACATCGTCGATCGCCACCTCAGATACAGCTCGTTCGGTGAACGGCTCGATGTCCTTCCAGCGCCAGATCAGCGGCGGGTCTTTGGCCTGGGGCTTGACCGGCGTCAGCGTGCGGAAGCGATCCCACAACGGATGCAGGTTCGCCGCTTCGAGCTTCGCGACGAAGTCAGAGCCTTGCTTCCCGGCGGCTACTGCTTCGGCCATGACGGCCCCTTAGGTCTTCGGCAGCTTCTGGTCGATATTGGTCTTGTCGATGATGACGTGCTTGATGAATACGCGCGGCTCGACTTTGTCGCCCTTAAGATATTGCGCCAGAACATCAACGCCGAGCCGACCCCACAGCACTGGATTGAGCTCGATCGTCATGGCGAGCTTGCCGTCCTTGACCGCGCGCAGCGCCGGCGGCACGCCGTTCATGCCGGTTACGAGCGTCTTGGCGTTGGCGGCGAGAACGGCCTGCATCGCGCCGAGCGCGACATCGTCGTTGGCAGTGTAGATTGCTTTCAAGTCTGGATGAGCAACCAGCGCGTCCTCGGTCTGCTTGACGCCGCGTTCGCGAGTCAGCGGGCCGTCGCTCTTCGATACAATTTGAATCTTAGGGTGCTTGGCCATCACCTCGGTGTACCCATCGCCGAGATTGCGAAACGTCGGCGCGCCGCTTGGGCCGAGCAGCATCGCTACCTTGCCTTCGCCGCCGATGGCCTTGGCGGTCCATTCCGCGATATCGCGGCCAATCTGCTTTTCGTCCATTGCTACATGTAGCGTCTGGTTCGGTGAGGTCGAGCCGCGCGCCACGGACACGATGGGAATGTTGCCGGCCTTGGCAGCGTCGTAGGCGGCATTCACGCCGACCGCGTCGATCGGAGAAATAAGTATGCCCTTGACGCCGCGCGCCACCAGATCCTGCACGCCGTTGATCTGCTTGACCTTGTCCTCGTTGGCCGAGACGGTTGCGACCTCCCAGCCAAGTTCCTGCGCCCGCGCGCGAATGCCGCGCAGCATGGCGATGTAGAACGGGTTGTCATCCTGTGCGAGCGAGACGCCGATGGTAATCTTTTGCTGTGCCGAGGCGGGGGCGGAAACCAGCGCAGCCGGTACCAGAAGGACCGCGGCCAAGAGCGCATGACGAAGCTTCAACATGACGAACCTCCCGTGTTCATTGCCGTGAGCGTAGCCGATCAGCCGCCGCGGCGGCAATGATTACTGCGCCGATCGCGACACGCTGCCAGTAGGAATCGACATTCAGAAGATTGAGGCTGTTGCCCAATACGATCATGATGAAGACGCCAATGATGCTCTTGTAGAGCGTGCCTTCGCCGCCATGCAGCGAGGCGCCGCCCAGCACCACGGCGGCGATGGCGGTCAGCTCGTAGAACTCGCCTGCGGTCGGCTGGCCGGATTGCAGCCGCGCGGCGAGCATGACACCGGCCACGCCCGCGAGCGCCCCGCAACACACGTAGGTCGAAGCGATGATGCGTTTGACCAGAACGCCGGAAAGGTAGGCCGCTTCGCGGTTGCCGCCGGTGGCGTAGATGCGCCGCCCATAGGGCGTCATGTGCATCACAAAGGACAGCACGGCGAGAAGCGCAGCGGGCACCCAGACGAGATAATGGACGCCGAATAGCCGTTCGGAGCCGAAGGCGATGAAGGCTGACGGCATGCCGTCGTCGCCGACTGGCGCACCACCAGTGATGAGGTAGACGAGGCCGCGCACCAGCACCATCGTGCCAAGCGTGGTGATGAACGGATTGACGCCAAGGTTCGCGATGACGAGGCCGTTGGCGAGCCCGACTGCCGCGCCGGACGCGATCCCAGCGAGCACGCCCGCGACAATGCCGAGCTTCACCATCGTCATTGCAGCGATGCAGCCGGCGAGGGCCACCGTCGAGCCGACCGAAAGGTCAAAGCCGCCGCCGACGATGACGAAGGTCATGCCGATGGCGATCACCGCCATGATCGAGGACTGCACCAGGATGTTGGTGAGGTTGAGCGGGGAGAGGAAGCGGCTGGTCAGGAGCGCCGTGATGACGCAGAGCGCCACCAGCGTGATCAGCGGAATCTGCCCGACGAGGTTGGCGCGTTTGCCCATAGTCAGCCGCCGATAGCCGTATGCAACCGCTGTTCGCTAAAGCCTTCGGCGCGATCGAGCCGCGCCGTGATTTGTCCCTGGTGCAGCGCGCAGATATTGCCGCAGACGCGCGTGAGCTCGGCGAGGTCGCTGGACGAGACCAGCACGCCGCCGCCGCGCTTCGCGAAGTCACGGATGAGCGCGTGAATCTGCACTTTGGCGGCGACATCGACGCCTTGCGTTGGCTCATCGAGCAGCAACACACCGACCTCGCGCGCGAGCCATTTGGCGAGGACCACCTTCTGCTGGTTTCCGCCGGACAGCGCCGCGGCCGGCAGTGATGCATTGCGTGGCCGGATGTCGAGAGCCTCCATCAGCTGGGAAACCAGCCGGTCGCCCGCCGTACGGTTGAGACTACCGGCGTGCGCCAGACGGTCCAGGCTAGGCAGCAGGATGTTCTCGTGCACCGAGAGGTTCATCACGAGACCGAGCCGCCGCTCGCCGGGCACCATGCCGATGCCGGACCGGATGGCATCGCCCGGCCCATTGAGACGTCGGGTCTGATTGCTCACTCGGATGTTCGCACCGTCATCGTCGAGGCCGAACAACCGCCGCAGCACGCGGCCAGTGCCGCTGCCAAGCAGGCCCGCGAGTCCCACCACCTCGTGAGTACGCACTCGGATCGCGTCAGGCCGTTCATCGGCATCTTCAAGGATGATTACGCCCGGGGTACCCGCATCGCCCGTGAGATTGGTCTCGGCGCGGCCGGTCATGACCTGTACGAGATCGCTGACGGCGAACGCACCGCGCCGGCTCATTGCCGCGGCGCGGCCGTCGCGCAGAACGGTGCAGCGGTCGGCCAGCGCCACCACCTCGTCGAGCCGGTGCGACACGTAGATGATTGCTGTGCCCTGGCTTTTCATCCGCGCCAGTACGGCAAACAGCCGCTCGATCTCGCGTGTCTCCAGCGCTGCAGTGGGCTCGTCGAGGATGAGCAGGCGACAGCGTTTGCGCAGCGCCTTGGCGATGGCGACAAGCTGGCGCTCTGCGAAGCTCAGGCGGTCGATGCGCATTTCGGGATCTGGTGCGAAATCGAGTTGCGCCAGCGCCTGCCGCGCTTCGTCCCACATAGCCGCGCGGTCGATCAGTTGTACCCCCAGCACCACACGCACCGGCGGATCGTCGAGGGTCAGATTTTCCGCAACCGAAAGTGCGGGAACTAAGCGCAGCTCCTGCGGAATGGTGGCGACGCCCGCAGCGATAGCGTCGTGCGGATTGTTGAAATGGTAGGGCCGGCCACCGACCGCGATCTCCCCTTGATCGGGCTGGTGCACGCCGCCGAGAATCCGAACCAGCGTCGATTTTCCGGCCCCGTTTTCGCCGACCAGCGCATGAATTTCGCCGGGCATCACGTCGAAGTCGACGTTGTCGAGCGCGCGCGTCGCGCCGAAATGCTTGGCAATGCCGCGCGCGCTCGCCGCCGGTGTGGTCATGCGCCGGGCGCGGGCCTACCGCGCGACGCGCATGACGCGCATCTTGTCTTCGGCAATCTTCCCGCTCTCGATGATCACATCATTGTCGAGCGTGACCGTACAGTCACGCATCGGGACGTCGTAGTGACCCTTGGTGGTGCGCTTGCCACCGCCTTGGGAATTTGGCCCAGTGGAGAACAGGAAATTGCCGGCAAAGCAGCGCGCGCCGGCATGATGCCGGTTGGGGTTGGCGCCGTTGAGCGCGATGGCGTCCCAGCGGCCTTGCGGATTGAGGCCCCAGCCGAGGTGCGAGATGGCGTGGCCGTCCATGTCGTCCGGCCGCGCCTTGTTGCCGTCGAGCCAATCGCTCATCAGTTTGGCATCGAGGCTGCCTTCGATCTTACGGATGAACCCGTCGCGGATATCGAGCCGGACCGCGTCCTGCACATAGCGGCAGTAGGGCAGCACGACCATGTCGCCCGGTGCAAGAACGACAGTGCCGTTGGCAGAGCCTTCGTTCGGGAAGGTGTGGACGTGTCCGGCTCCCCAATGGTCGAAGCGGCCGGGCAATTCCGAATAGCCGTACTGGCTCATGGTGGGATATTCGCCGAGATTGACCGAGAGGTCGGTACCGCCGGGCCGTGTGATCCGCATGGTCTTGGCACGCTTGAGCCGCTGGTCGGCGTGGATGACCGCTTCCTTGAGCCCGTCCGGCGCCATCAACTCCTCGAGTTCGTCCGGACCGTCGATCACCATCAGCACGCGGGTGCCGGCGTCGCGCGCCTCCTTCAGCCAGCGCGTGAACAGCGGGATGTGCAGACAGACCAGCATGTCGGCCGATTTGATTGCTTCGAGCGTGCCCTTGCAGCGACCAATCGTTTCGACACCAACTTTTGTCCACGAAGGCATGGCATTGACGCACATTTCGTATGCGTCTGCGCCGAGGTCTTCGGCGGCGGCGAAGGCAGCCGCCACATAGTCGCGCCGCGCGCCTAGATCGCTCAGCAGCACTATGGTCTCGCCCTTTTGCACGTTGCAGAGCTGGTACTCCCTGCGGAACAGCATCGCGAGCTTGGCGTGGTTAATGGCTTCATGCATGGCGGCTCACTCCAAGGTCATGCCTGCACTTTAGCAAAGTCTGCTGCACGATACCTCGCAACGCTCTCCTCAGTCGAATGCCTGGGCACCGAAAATACGATCCCGCGATGATTTCGACTATGGCTGTTGTTCGGCGTGGGGTCCGGACGCCGATCGGCGCGCTAAGCTATTGATAATACTATCATTGAAGGGGTCACACTTGGGCGCTTATTCACAGGCCTTTCGGAGTTTTGAGCAAGCACACGGTCGAACATCCATTCGGGAACTTCAAGGCAGCGGGCCTCTACCCGCGCCGTCTCAGCGCACCGAAATACCCGCGTGCTTCCCCTGGCGATCACTTCGTGCACGAAGACCCGAAGGCCGAACCATGGATGCCAGGGATAAAATACTTCCCGTTCTTCGGTCCGGTGGGCGTTATGTGGTTGAGTTGTACAATGACATCAGAACACATCGGTCGTTGGACAAAGATGCCCCGCTCTCTCGCTCTGTTCAGCGCACCGGAATCATCAGGTCACGCGCGCTTCTAGGCGGACTCCATCACCATTACGTTCGGGTTTAGGTTTTCGGTACAGACAGGGCCTTCAACTCATAGGGCAGCGGGTAGCGTGGCGGCTGACCAGCTGACATGCAGCCAGTCCAGTGTGATCGGATCGGCACAGCGTTTGGGCGAGAAGAGTAACGTCCGAATTCACGGTACGATCACCACTTTACCGAATACCTCCCGTTGCTCCAGCCGTCTCAGCCCTTCTGCAGCCTGTTCGAGCGGCAACACGACGTCGATGTGTGGCTTGAGCCGGCCGCTCGCGACCAATTCCAAACCCTTCAATATGTCCTCCCGCCCGTAGGAGTTGGAGCCGCGGATTTGGAGTTCGAAGCTCCAGATGTAGCGAAGGTCCTCCACCGGATTGAAGCCCGCAGTCGCGCCGCAGGTCAGGATTCGTCCGCCCACTCGCAGGCAGCGCAGCGATTTCACCCAGGTGTCGCCGCCGGTGTAGTTCACGACCACGTCGACGCCGTTGGTCGCTACCGGGCCGCGACGCATCGGCTTGCCGAAATGCGCGAATATTTCCTTGACGAAATCGTCCTTCACATAGTCGATCGTGCGATCCGCGCCGAGTACCAGCAACTTTTCGGCCTTCCGGCCGCTGCTGACGCAGCCGATCACAAATGCTCCGGCGAGCTTGGCGAGTTGCACGCACGAAACGCCAATCCCGCCGCTCGCACCGATGATGAGCACCTTCTCGTCTTTCTCGACTTGGCCGATGGTGTGCATCATCCGGATCGCGGTGCCGTAGACGACCGGGATCGCCGCCGCCTCGCTGAAGCCGACATGATCCGGCAGCCGGATGAGCTGATGCGCACAGACGCGACAAAGCTCGGCGAGACCGCCCGGCGCCGTCTCGCCCATCAATCCGCCTTCGACCCGGTTGGCCGGATCGACCAGCACCCGGTCGCCAACCTGCCATCCGGTCACGCCGGGGCCCACCTCCGCTATCTCGCCCGCGATATCGAGACCCATGATCATCGGCATCGCGATCTTGATGCCGGGCATTCCTCGGCGGGTGAAGATGTCGTGATAGTTCAACGACGAGGCACGCACGCGCAGCAACACATCGCCCTCGCCGATTGCCGGATCAGGAAAGCTGGTTTCGTACACCAGTTTCTCGGGTCCGCCATGCTCTCGCAACACCATTGCTTTCATGGCATTCTCCTGTTCTTTTCCGGAAAACTTATCCGGCAATTTGGCGATGTAGACGAGTCAAGTGCGACATGGCGGCAATGGTGCCGAAACGAGGTTGGAAACGACCGGGAAACCGGATTGTCCGATGAGATTGAGGTTTGAGACAATAGACGGCGCGGCGACGCGTTTCTATGATGCAGGCGAAGGACCGACGCTGTTGCTCCTCCACGGCGTTGGGATGCCGGCGGAGGTCTGGATCCGCAATATTCCGTCCTTGTCCGCCCGCTATCGAGTCATCGCGCCCGACCTGCTTGGCTGCGGCTTCACAGAGCCGGGACGATACCGCGGGGGCGCGGTTCATCCCTACATGATCGATCATCTTGCGGCGCTCATGGATCGACTCGACCTGTCGCGTGTGGCTGTGATCGGCAGTTCGCTTGGCGCGCTACTGGCCCTCCAGCTGCATCTGCGGCTGCCGCAGCGCACGCCAGTCCTCACGCTCGTCAGTTCAGGCTCAGCCTTCAACCGCGACGCCGATCTGAAGACGATGTACGAGGCGACGTGGAAGAATGGCCGCAGCGCCTATATGGATCCGTCGCGACAAACTGTATACGCCGGATGGTGTCTATCGTCGCGCCAGGGACCCAAATTCCCGAGGCGCTGCTGTTCGCGCAGATGACCAGTTACGCATTGCCTGGCGCCATCGAGGTCTTCGACCAGCGGATGAAGGCACTGGCCGACCTGGACAGTTGGCGTTCATGGCGCGTGCAGCCCCACCTGCCCCTTGTGACGGCGAAGGTCCTTGCGATATTCGGCGGCCAGGATCCGCGCGCGAATATCGAATCCGCGCGGCAGGAGTTGCAGAAGATCAACGGCAGTCGGCTCGTCGTCTTTGAAAACGCGAGACATTATCCGCAACTTGACGACGCGGAGCGTTTCGACCGCGAGGTTCTGAGCTTTCTGGCCGATTCGTATCCGAGCGAGCGACTGGCCACGCTGCAAGCCGGCTGAACGTTGGGGTCAAACAACGCCGTTCGATCCGATGCAAGCTTGACCGCCGCCTGCTGGAGGCCTTCCCGGCCTCCGGCAGGCGCACCGCGCTCGAACGGGTCAATCTCGACCGTAAAGGCCGAGCTCTTTCATCTGCGCCAGCACCTGGGCGTCCCATTCCTTTAGCCATTTGGTAAAGGTTGGGCCGTCCTGATGGCTGGCCGTGAGACCGATGTCGGCGAACTTCTTCTTGAGCTCAGGATTGGTCAACGCGTTCTTTGCGGCCGTGGAAAGCTTCGCCAGAACGGGCGCAGGAACGCCGTTCGGAACGTGCAGGGCCTCGAACGCCTGGTAGTTGAAGTTCACCCCCTGCTCCTTCAAGGTCGGAATCTTCGAAATGTTTTCGTCACGGACGTCTGCGGCAACGCCCAGGATGCGCAGCTTGTTGGCTTCGACGAACGGACGAAATGCCACCATCAGGCCGAGCGAGAAATCCGCCTCCTTGCCCGCGAGCCCGACCACCGCCGGTCCTTCACCGCGGTAGGGAACCTGGACGATCTTGAATCCAAGCTTCTTTGCCATCGCTTCGGAGGCGAGGTGCGTCGAACTTCCGACTCCGGTATTCCCGTGCTTGAGCTTGCCGGTGTTGGCCTTGGCGTAATCGAGGAATTCCTTAGCGGTCTTGAATGGCGAGTCGCCGGGAACGGCCAGCACCATCGGAGTCGAATAGGCGCGCGCAAACCAGGTGAAGTCCCACAGCGAAACGCCGATCTTCTTTTGGTACTGCATGCTCGACAGCGCGATTCCGCCGCTTGAAATCGTATAGCCGTCAGGCCTCGAATTCTTGAACGCGGTCATCCCGGTGACGCCGCCTCCGCCTACCCGGTTGACGACCGGCACCGGCTGCCCCAGCTCCTTTTCCAAATACGGAGCCAGCAGGCGCACCATGATGTCGGTGCGGCCGCCCGGCGGCCAGGGAATGGTCATTTCGACCGGCTTGGTCGGAAACTCCTGGGCCACGGCGCCATGCGATCCGAAATCGATCGCAACGAGTGACAACAGGGCTGCGAGAGTGAGAGAACCGAGGCCGCGTTGGTATGTCATGGCTGGGATCCTTTGCTGGCTTGAGTATCCTGATTGCAGGGTTGAATTAGTCTGCGCTGGTTTTTACGACGCTGGCAACCCTTCTGAACCACGGCGCAATCACCGATAGCAGCGGCACCAGAATTGCGATCAGCAACAGCGTCAGCGCAATCGGCCGTTCCAGGAACATGGTGAACGTGCCATCCGACACCACCAGCGCCCGGCGCAGATTCTCTTCGAGCAACGGGCCGAGGATGTAGGCGAGGATCAAGGGAGCGGGCTCGAAACCGGCGATCCGCATGACGAATCCCAGCACCCCGAAGCCAATCATCACGAACAGGTCGAAGGTGGAATTGCCCACCGTGTAGGCACCCAGCACACAGAACAGCAATACCAAGGGAAACAGATAGTTGTAGGGAACCCGCAGCAAATGCACCCAGAGACCGACAAGCGGAAGATTGAGAACCAGCAGCATGGCGTTGCCGATGTGCATGCTGGCGATCGTTCCCCAGAACAGTTCGGGATTGCGATTGATCAACTGCGGCCCTGGCAGCACGCCGTGGATCATCAGCGCCGCCAGCAGCAATGCCATGATCGCATTGGTCGGCACTCCCAAGGTCAGGACCGGGACGAAGCAACTGATCGATGCCGCGTTGTTGGCGGACTCCGGCCCCGCCACGCCCTCGATCGCACCGTTGCCGAAGCGCTCCGGGGTTTTGGAGACGCGTCGTTCGATCGCATAGGACAGGATCGCGGCAATGATGGCGTTGCCGCCGGGCAGCAGACCGATCAGAAATCCGATGCCGCTGCCGCGCAGGACCGGCATCACGCTCCGCGCGAGATCGTCGCGGGTCGGCAGCAGTCGACCGATTTTCGTGGTGAAGCTGCGAACGCTGTCCTTTTCGTAGAGGTTGACCAGAATCTCTGAGACGCCGAACAGGCCGACCACCACCGGCACCAAACCGAATCCGCCGCCGAGATCGGTCATGCCCAGGGTAAAGCGATCGACGCCGCCCACCGGATCGTTGCCGACGGTGCCGAGCAGCAGCCCTGCGGCCGCCATCATCATGGCGCGCGCGGTCGAACCCATCGACACGTAGCTCAGAAACGTCAGTCCGAGAATGACCAGCGCCACGTATTCCGGTGACTGGAACGCCAGCGCCACCGATGCCAACGGTGGCGCCACGAACATCAAGCCAAGCACCGCGATCGTGCCGGCGACAAAGGATCCCAGCGCGGCGATCGCCAGCGCCGGTCCGGCGCGGCCCTGCTGCGCCATTCGATTGCCGTCGATCGTCGTCACGATCGAGGCTGCTTCGCCGGGAATGTTGATCAGGATGGCCGTGGTCGAACCGCCGTACATGGCGCCGTAGTAGATGCCCGCCAGCATGATCACCGCGGAGACCGGCGGCAGCGACAGCGTCACCGGCAACAACATTGCGAGCGCCCCGGCCGGCCCGATCCCGGGGAGTACGCCAACCAGCGTGCCGATGATGCAGCCGGCCAGACAAAGCAACAGGTTGTGGTACTCAAATGCCACGCCGAACCCGTAGATCAGGGCTTCAACCTGGGTCATGGAAGCCGAACCCCGAGCAGCAAGCCGAACACGACGTAGCAAACCAGCGTCGCGAGGACGCCGGCGATCGCGGCGCGAAGGAACGTCGTCCGACCCACGAACCACGTCAGGAACACGATCAGAACACCCGTGCTGGCAATGAAGCCGATGCGCTCCAGCGCAAGCGAATAGGCGATCATCGAGACGACCACAATCGCTGGGTCGCGCAGGCGTTGAATCGGCAGTCGCTCCGGCTCGGAAGCCGGTGCCGGAACCAAAAGCGGTATCGCCGACATGATGCCAAAGCCGATGAGGACAACACCAATGAGGAACGGCATGAATCCCGTGCCGGGGCTCGAAATCGACCCCAGTTGGAGCTCCAGTCCTTGCAGCATGAAGTAAAGGCCCAACATGAGCCAAAGGGCAATGAACGCCAAGGACAGGGCGCGGACGCTCATCGGGGGACTTTGGTCATGGCGTCGCCATTGTCACTGCGTTGGCCTGATGTCGCCGAACCGCTCGGCGGGGGTCGCCTTCTCCAGACGCAAATCAAAGTCCGTTTTCAACCCCATGGTACCGGTTGGGACATGCATCGCGGCGCGCAGCGCCTCGGGCGTCCACTTGCTGCGACCATCGGAGCCGGTTCGCTTATCGGCGATGACCCGCGACAAGTGCTGAGTGTGCTCGGTCAAAGGCCGCTCCCGCTGCTCCCAGACCTGCAGAGCAGTCAACACGTCGGACGATTGCTCCAGCGCGACGGCAAGGCCGAGCGCATTCATCATCGCGCACCCTGCTCCCTGCCCCAGAGTCGGCGGCATCGCGTGAGCTGCGTCGCCGATGATGGCAACCCTGCCCTTCGACCACGTCGTCAATGAATTGGATTCGTAGAGGTCGTAACGGCCCTGGTCGCCGATCCGCCTGAGAATCGCCGCCAGGTTGGGAAAGGTCTCGATCCAGGATTCGGTTTTGACGGGAATCCGGATTCCGCTCGCATCGGACGCCTTGGCCACGAGGACGAGATAAAGCTCGCTTTCGTTGCAAGGGCTGTAAAGAATCCGTCGCGCCGGCGCCCAGAAGTTGATGACGTTGTCCCAGATCGGATGACCGACTTCCGAGCGCGAGCGCGGCACGATCAACCGAATCACGCCGTCGCGATGCTTCGTGCGCTGCTTGAGCAGTCCGAGCG
>Ga0214473_10005898_pt1 | contig 14662 bp, 12 predicted proteins | sample RVTome_7_FD_203509 | JGI IMG/M metagenome (GOLD analysis project Ga0214473, IMG submission 203509) | Soil microbial communities from uranium-contaminated site in the Upper Colorado River Basin, Wyoming, United States - RVT98D197 | ecosystem: Environmental > Terrestrial > Soil > Contaminated >... | reverse complement strand
AGATAAGGAGCGTCCAAGGTGACGGGCACTCTTCGAGACGGCCGCTGAGAAGATGCGGCCTCCTCAGAGTGAGCGGTATTCTTCCTGATACCATGATTTTTCCGCTCACGCTGAGGAGGCGCCGTCTCGAAGCGTGCGATCTTGGCAGTCTGCCGCTTATCTAACCGGCATTGCGACTAGGCTTGCCCGGGATTATAAGTCTACTATTGACCGTAGTAGGTAAGATCTATATAGCTGCATCATGTGGACGCTCGACCAGTCCGCCAAGGTCCTCGGTACTCTCGAGGAGAAAGTCATGGATGCGCTCTGGAAGCGGAGCCCGATGGCCGTGCGAGATGTCTGTAAGCTGCTGCGCGGCGATCACGAGCTCGCGTACACAACGGTGATGACAACATTGGACCGGCTCTTCAAGAAGGGGCTTCTGCTGCGGCACAAGGACGGCATCGCCTTTGTCTACGAACCGGCCTTGTCCAAGGACGAATACCGGTGTCGAGTCTTGCAACGGACGATCTCGGACCTGATGACGAAGAAGGCGGACGCCGATCCTGTGCTGGCCGCTTTCGTGGACGCCGCGGCAACCGTGGATGAGGCGAACCTCGATCGGCTCGCGGACCTCATCGCGGAGCGAAGAAGGCACGGGAAGTGACTGCGTCGAGTCTCATCGCCTTCGCACTGGTCTTCCTCGCGTCGAGCGCCCTAATCTCGCTGCTCCTGGGGGTCGGCCTGCGGTACGGTGAACGCCGACTTCGCGCCCTCGGCGCGCGAGCCGAACAGCGGGCCGCGACGCTCACGCTCGTTGGGCCGCCCGTCCTGGCGTTGATGCTCGTCGGATTGCTGGCTGCGGAGTCGGCGACATCGCTGCTCGCCGGTACCGATCATTGCGAGGCACACTCCCATCACCTCCATCTCTGCCTTGTGCATGGCGCGGCGTGGGCGACACGGCCATGGGCGGTGGCGTTGCTCGCCGTTGTCGCGTGCTTCGTCGCGGTACGCTTTCTCCAGATCCTTTGGGCGCACGTGGACGCGCAACGGGCGGCTTGGCACTTTCGGCGGATGGGGGAGTCGTTCCCCGAGGCAAATCGCTGCGTCTCGCTTCCGCTGGACGAGCCGCTGGTCTTCACCGCCGGCGCAGTGTCGCCGACGGTAGTCATCTCACGCGGCGCATGGGAACGGCTCAACTCGAACGAACGCCGAGCCGTCATCGAGCACGAGCTCGCCCACGTCGCCAACGGTGACCTTTGGCGGCGGGCCCTGCTCGCGATCTTTGCCTGTTTCGCGGCGCCGGGCCTCGCTTCGTTTGCGCTGCGGCTCTGGGACCGATCGGCCGAGCGGATCTGCGACCGGAAGGCGGCTGATGCCGTTGGGCGACCGACCATCGTCGCTGGAGCCATCGTCGCGCTGGCCCGGTGCATGTCACGTACAGGTGCCCCGGCCGGCGCGGTGTTCGCCGCTGCGTGCAGCATCACCGACCGCGTGCACTCGCTGCTCAACGCCGAGCCGGATGGCGCCCGCGGCACCGCCCAACTTTCACGGTGGTTCCTGGGATTGGGGTCCGGCCTAGCTCTCGCGTGTGCCGCATTTTCGGAACAGATCCACCACCTCCTCGAAACCATCCTGGGGTGAGAGATGATGGACATCCGGCCAGTGGGTGCTGTTTGTCTCGACCTACTACTGCCGGTAGTAAACAACACAGCTGTGGCCTGCCGTGCCGCCGTGGCTGCGCTGGCTCTGGCGGGCGCAAGCGTTCCGGCTCACGCGGAGCAAGCGCTCGACAAGCCGCTGCCCCTGAGCGCCGCGGAGTTCCTGGGGAAAGTCGAGAAGTCGAATCCCCGGTTCGAGATGATCGAGGGCGATGTCGCTGCGGAAGAGGCAGCCGTGACCGCCGCGGGACTCTGGGCCAACCCTTCCCTGGCATATGACCGCGAGGAGATCCCCTCCGAAGGCCAGAACTTCCCCGAAAACATCATCCGATTGGAGCTCCCGCTCGAGATTTCCGGCAGACGGCGATTGAAGGTCCAGGGTGCCGAGCTTGGTGCTCGCGCCGCTCGCCAAACCGCCGTACGGGCTAAGAAGGACGTCTTGCTCGACGCGCTCGGCGTCTATCTGCGAGCCGCTTCGGCTCGACTGAGGCTCGATGCGTTGATGCAGGAGAGAGCCGCGCTGAGCCGGTTGGTCGTCGCGATGAAGTCCAGGACCGCCGCTGGAGAGTCCTCCGGGTACGATCTCGATCGCGTCGGCCTCGAGGCCGACACGCTGGACGACCTCGTCCTGGACGCCGGGCGCGAAATCACGACGTACCGCGGGGCCCTGGGGTTGCTCGCCGGCGCGCCGGAGTCTCGATTCGATGCGGGCGACGAGTTGGCCCTCCCCGCTCTTCCGATCGATGCCGCGAATGGTGCGTTGCTGGCGGCGCGCCCTGACTACCAAGCAGCGGGCTTGCGGGTCGCCCAGGCCGAGAAGGAGCTCACGGCCGCTGGTCGTGGTTGGGTCCCAGGCCTGAGCCTGTCTGGAGGGACCAAGAGCGCCGTCCCCGAACGTGACACACGGTGGGGCTACGTGGCAGGCATAACGTTTACCCTGCCGTTTCTAGATTTCGGCCAGGCTGACGCCGCGCGGGCACGCGCTCGCCTGCTGACCGCCCGAGCCGAACAACGGCTCATTGAGCAACAGGTCCTGATTCAAGTGAACACAAGCAACGACAACCTCGTGCGAACTGTCGAGCAGGATCGGCGTTTCGAAGACACCCAAGTGCCCCGGCTCGACCGGCTCGTCAGGCGCGCCGAGATCTCTTACCGGGAGGGCGAGCGCCCGATCTTCGAGCTTCTGGACGCCTATCGAACGGCGCGCGGGATCAGACTTCGCGCCACCGAGCTGCGACTTCAGGCGCGCCTCGCGGAACTCGAGCTGTGGCGGGCTCGTGGCCTCGGCCCTGGAGGTAACCCATGATCCGTTTATTCTTCGCCTCGATCGTATTCCTCGTCGCGATCCTCTCCGTCGGGTGCCGCCATGGCGACCATGAGCACAGCGCAACGCAGAATCACGACGGTGAGAGCCTCCCCGCGCTCTCTGCGACCGTGTGGACAGCCAAGACCGAGCTCTTCATGGAATACGAGCCGCCCGCCGTCGGTCGCGACGGGAAATTCGCTGCTCACCTCACGGCGCTCCCAACCTTCAAGCCCCTCACCGAGGGGACGATGACCCTGGTCCTCAAGATGGCAGACGGTACCACGGTGACAGCTCAGGCCGAGAAGCCCGCGAGCCCCGGCATCTTCCGCGCTCTGGTCCGGCCGGCCAAAGCCGGCAAGTGCTCACTTTCCGTCTCGGTGCAGAGTCCGCAGGCGACAGACGAGATCGAGGCGGGGCCGTGCGAGGTCTTCCCCAACGTGCGAGCCGCACTTGCCGTTCCCGACACAGAGGAGGGCAGGGGCAAAGAAATCATCTTCACGAAGGAGCAGCAGTGGAAAACGGAGTTCGCCACGGTAGCCGTGCCGGAGCACGAGTTACAGCCAGCGGTGCAAGCCAACGCTGAAATCCGACCCGTCGCCGGAAGGGAGGCGCGCCTCACGTCAGCAGTGACCGGGCGGGTGACCCTGGCTGTCCCGCCGCCGGTGATCGGCATGAGCGTCAAGGCCGGGCAGGTGCTGGCCACGATATCACCTCGGCTCTCCGCGGGCGGTGACCGCGCCTCGCTCGATGCCGAGGTCCAAGCCGCGCGAGTCGAGCTGAACGCCGCCAAGGCCCAGCTTGCACGAGCCGAACGACTCTTCAAGGAGCAAGCAGTCGCGGAGCGCAACGTGGAGGAGGCGAAGACCCGCGCGAGAGTCGCCCAGGCGCGACTCGGTGCCGCCCAGGCACGATTGGAGCAGTACAGCGCGGGGGCGGCCGGCCTACGACCGGGTGGACAAAACACCTTCCAGGTGCACTCACCGATCGACGGCACGCTGGTCATGGCGGCTGTGGCCTCGGGTGAGAGCGTCGAAGAGGGCAAGCTCCTGTTCACGGTCATTGACCTCAGCAGGGTTTGGCTGGAAGCCCGGGTCTTCGAGCCCGACATCCCCAAGGTCGAAGGTGCGCGATCAGCATGGTTCACCATCGAGGGCTATGACGCTTCGTTCATCGTGGACGAACAGAATGGGAAGCTCATCACGGTCGGCCGGGTGGTCGATCCCCTGAACCGAACGGTGCCGGTAATTTTCGAGGTGGCGAATTTCGAAGGGAAACTTCGCATCGGTCAGTTCGCCAAGGTCAACATTGCCACCGGGCAGCCTCAGCGTGGCTTGGCAGTGCCCGACTCCGCGGTACTGGAGGATGGGGGCAAGCTGGTCGCCTACGTGCAGGTCGAGGGCGAGTCGTTCGAGCGCCGCCCGCTCATCATCGGTCTTCGCTCGCTAGGATGGACCGGCGTCCGCGAGGGCCTTGCGCTCGGAGAGCGCGTGGTCACCAAGGGCGCCTACGAAATCAAGCTCACTGCCGCGTCGGGGGTTATTCCCCAGAGCGGGCACGTTCATTGAGAGAGCGCCCCATGTCCCCGATGGACCGCATCATCCGGTGGTCGCTCAAGAACCGCCTCTTCGTCGTCGTCGCCACGACCGCGCTGTCCATTCATGGCGCCATCACGGCGGCGCGCATGCCCGTCGACGTCTTTCCCGATTTGACCGCTCCGACCGTCACCATCCTCACGGAGGCGCATGGCCTCGCGCCGCAAGAGGTCGAGGCGCTCGTCACCTTCCCCCTCGAATCGTCGGTGAATGGAGCGACCGGAGTGCGTCGGGTGCGCTCGGCCTCGGGCATTGGCATCTCGGTCGTGTGGGTCGAGTTCGACTGGGGAACCGACATCTACATCGCCCGACAGATCGTCAACGAGAAGCTCCAGCTCGTGACCTCGCAAATCCCACCGGGGATTGGTCCTCCGACGCTCGCGCCGATTTCCTCCATCATGGGAGAGATCCTCTTCCTGAGCCTCAAGAGCGAGCGTCATTCGCCGTTGAAGCTGCGTGAGACCGCGGATTGGGTAATCCGCAAACGCCTGCTCTCGATCCCCGGTGTCGCCCAGGTCGTGCCCATCGGCGGCGGGGTCAAACAGTTCCAGGTGCTCCTGGCGCCCGAGAACCTTCAGGCCTACAACGTCACACTGCAGGAGGTCATGAAGGCCCTCGCGGGGTCCAACCAGAACTCGAGCGGCGGGTTCCTCGTGCAGGGTGCCCAGGAACGCCTCATCCGCGGCGTAGGGCGCATCACTTCCGGGACGGACGTCGAGAAAACCGTAGTTGCCGTCCACGACGGCGTGCCGGTGCTCGTCGCCCAAGTGGGACAGGTGGTGGTCGGCCCAGCCATCAAACGCGGCGAGGGCTCCTCGAATGCTGAGCCGGCGGTGATTCTCGGTGTGCTCAAACAGCCCGGCGCCAACACACTGAACCTCACGCGTGAGATCGACCGCAACCTCGACGAGATCCAAAAGACGCTGCCCGAGGGGATGAAGATCGACCGGCAGCTCTTTCGCCAATCCGACTTCATCGAGACCGCCATCGCCAACGTATCAAGCGCCCTGCGGGACGGTGCGATCCTTGTTGCGATCATCCTCTTCCTGTTCCTTCTCAACATTCGCACAACGCTCATCTCCCTCGCCGCGCTGCCTGTCTCGCTGCTCGTCTCGGTGTTGGCCATGAAGGCCGCCGGCGTGACCATCAACACCATGACGCTCGGCGGGTTGACCATCGCCATTGGCGCACTGGTGGACGACGCGATCATCGACGTGGAGAACGTCTTCCGTCGACTCCGCGAGAACCGGTCCCGCCCGGAGGCCGAGAGGCGCCCGAGCACCGAGGTCGTCTACCAAGCCTCGCGCGAGATCCGCGCATCCATCGTGTTCGCGACGCTGATCGTTATGCTGGTCTTCGTGCCCATCTTCTTCCTCACTGGGGTGGAAGGCCGCCTGCTCGCCCCGCTGGGCTTTGCGTATCTCGTGGCCATCGCGGCGTCTCTGCTGGTGGCGCTCACCCTCACGCCCGCACTGTGCTCCTACATCCTACCCCGGGCCGGTGCGCTCGCGCACGGCGACAGCTTCCTCGTGCGCTGGCTCAAGGCGGCCTACCTGCCGTCGCTGCGCACGGCTCTCAAGCACTCGGACATGGTCATCGCCGCATCTGCGGCGCTGCTCGCTGGCGCCATCGTGCTTGCGGCTTTTCTTGGTCGGACGTTCCTGCCGGAGTTCAACGAGGGTTCGCTGACCCTGAGCGCGGTGACGCTGCCAGGTACCTCCCTCGAGCAGTCCGATCGTCTCGGCTACCGCATCGAAAAGACGATCCTGTCGTTCCCCGAGGTCGTTTCCACCGCCCGCCGTCAAGGACGCGCCGAGTTGGACGAGCACGCGCAGGACGTCAACTCCTCGGAGATCGACGTCCGGCTGAAGATGGGTGAGCGCTCCAAGGGCGAGTTCCTCGCGGCGCTGCGCAAGGAACTCTCGACCATCCCGGGCATGGTGATCATCATCGGTCAACCGCTGTCCCATCGCATCGATCACATGCTCTCCGGGACCCGGGCAAGCATTGCGATCAAGCTCTTCGGCGACGACCTTTACCAGCTGCGCTCGTCGGCCGAGGAGATCCGCAGGGTAGTGGCTAAAGTCGACGGCGCCGTGGACGTCTCCGTGGAGCAGCAGGTGGACGTCCCCCAGCTCTTCATCTCGTTCGACCGCGACCGTATCTCGCGCTACGGCGTCCGCTCGGGCGAGCTCGCCGAGGTGATCGAGGCCGTGTTCGCCGGCGAGAAGGTCTCTCAAGTGCTCGACGGCCAGCGTACCTACGATCTCGTCGTCCGCTACCGCGACGACCAGCGCGCTGACCCAGAGGCCATCGGCAACACGCTCATCGACACGCCGGTCGGCGTCAAGGTGCCGCTCAAGATGCTGGCGACCATCCGCGAAGACATGGGGCCGAATATGATCACTCGCGAGAACGTGCAGCGGAAGATCGTGATCATGGCCAACGTCGGCGATCGCGATCTACGCAGCGTGATCAACGACATCCGGCACGGCATCGAGCGCGAGGTCTCCCTGCCGCAAGGCTACTACGTCGTCTACGGTGGGCAGTTCGAAAGCGAGAGTGACGCGACGCGGACTATCACTTTTCTCGGGATGTTTGTGGTTGCCGGGATATTTCTGCTCTTGTTCCTGGCTTTTCGGAACGTGCGCACAGCGCTCCTGATCATGGTGAATCTGCCGCTGGCGCTCATCGGCGGCGTGGTCGCGGTCTTCCTCGGCGGCGGCGTGCTCAGCGTCGCCTCGCTGGTGGGCTTTATCACCCTCTTTGGCATCGCCACGCGCAACGGCATCATGATGGTCTCCCACTACGAGCATCTCCAGGAGGTCGAAGGCGCATCCTTGGAACAGTCCATCGAACGCGGCTCGATGGAGCGGCTGTCACCCATCCTGATGACCGCGCTCTGCGCCGGGCTGGCGCTCATCCCGCTCGTGCTCGCCGGGGACAGGCCAGGAAACGAGATCCAGGCTCCCATGGGCGTCGTGATCCTCGGCGGACTCCTGTCGTCGACCGCGCTCAACATGCTGCTGGTACCGGCGCTCTACGCGCGCTTCGGGCAGCGACGGGAGATCGACATCGGCGAAGACAGCCAGCCCAAACCGAATCCCCCCGCGTAGCACTGATCACTTATTTGCGAGCCCAGCCCGTTGCGGGCCCGATGCAATTATTGGCGCGTTCTGTGCACCCCGGGGATTAGTGGCAAGGACGTTCGCCTGCCCCGCTTTGATCCACTCCACCTGCATCACCGCCGGAATTTCTGCCGAGTTCGCACGTCAGATTGCAAGGAAGAACTTCGAGATTTACGCCCATGACCGCTGTCGCATTTTCGACCAGCGCTTCTGCCGGTCACATCCCACTGCGAGTTTTGGTAATTGAAGATTCCGACGCGGATGCCGAGCTCCTGATCGCAACGCTCGAGCGTGGAGGGTATGATCCTAGCTGGAAACGCGTGGACACGGCAGCCGAGTTGGAGGTGGCCCTCTAGGAGCAGCGCTGGGACCTGATCACCTGCGACTGGGCGATGCCGCGCTTCAGCGGTCCAGCCGCACTGGCACTGCTCCGCCAGCGCCGATGCGTCGTTCCGATTATCGTCGTGTCCGGCCAAGCCGAGGAAGAGTATGTCCGGACCGCGATCGCCGGCGGAGCCCGGGGCTTTGTCAGCAAACATAGGCTGCCTCGGCTGTGTTCGGCGATTGAACGCGAGTTGAAGCCCGAGCTGCGGCACAGGCACCCCTGAGCCGTCGGGCCCCTTTCGTCCAGTCGCGTCCGGCCCGCTGATCTCAGCTGATCTCAGAGGGTACTGTCCTGAGCTTCATACAGCTGGCAGGTGAAAACTACCCCCGAGCCTCTCCATCTCGGCACGGAGAAGCGGCGGCATTCTGCTGGCGTCGTACATTTTTGTACGCCGGTTATCGTTTCGAGCTACGTTTTCAGAGCCAGACTCGAGTCTTCCCGTGCCCATGGCTGCCGATAATTGAGCTAATAAATCCGCCTACTTGAGCCGGCATGGTGAAGTTATCCGTTACTAACGGGGGGCTTTGGCACCATTGCTGCATAGCTTGCTCGGCCACTGAGAACCGAGGTGAACCGCATGTCTGAAGAGAGGCCGTCGTTGCTGATCGTAGACGATGAGCGGGGTCCGGCTGAGTCCCTGCGGATGATCTTCAAGCGGTCATACAACGTGTTTACCGCCAGCGGTGGCCCGCAGGCGCTCGAGATTCTGCGCTCGACGCCGATCGACGTGGTGACTCTCGACCTGCGCATGCCGGTGATGTCCGGCGTGGAGGTGATGGAACGTATCAAGGCAATGGATCCGGACGTCGAGGTCATCGTGGTGACCGGTTACAGCTCTCTGGACTCCGCCATCCGTGGCCTGCGGCATGGAGTGTTCGACTACATCTCCAAGCCCTTTGACGTTCCGCAGATTTCGGACCTCGTTGGTCGAGCGGTGGCCCGCAGGCGGGCCAACTTGCGCGCCAGGCGCATGAAGGAGGATTTTCTCTCCAACTTATCGCACGAGCTGCGCACGCCGCTGAGCGCCATCATCGGGTACAGCACCATTCTCACCGAGGAGCTCGAGCGCGTATTAGATCCCGATCAGCGTACGGCACTGGCCCGGATCGAGGCCAATTCAAATGAGCTGCTGGGGTTGGTGGAGGGCGTGCTGCTGCTCAACGCTCTCGATGCCGGCGACATCGACGTCAAGGTCGAGCGCTTCGATGCCGCTGAGTGCGTCCGGCGCAGCGTTGATAAAGTGAAGGCGATGGCTAGCGAAAAGGCGCTCGCGCTACAGGCGGATATTGGCACCGATGAGGTGGTGGTCGTCGCGGACGAAGGGAAGTTCGAGCGCATTCTGGCCAGTTTGCTGGATAACGCCGTGAAGTTCACCGCCACCGGTGCGGTTTCGGTAAGGGTGGGCTACGGGCGCGACAATGAGGCGCTGGAGGTGGAGATAGCGGACACCGGGCCGGGCATGGATCCGGAAGAGGTCGTTCGTGTCATGGAGGGGCTGTCGCAGGCTGACAGCTCTCCGCGACGGCGTTTTCGCGGTCTTGGCATCGGCTTGCGCATAGCCGACCGCTTGACGCACCTGCTCGGCGGCACGCTCCAGATGCAGAGCGCACGCGGTTGCGGCACCCGGGTCACGGTCACCATACCTTCACACCACAGGGCGGCCAATCTTTCCCTCCACTGATGACCTTCTCGGGGAAAATACTCTTCGTCGCCTGCCGTGACTGTGCCCTGCTGCACCCGGCGTTAGGCTGCGTCTCCGACCCGCCGGATGAGGCATCGAGTGAGCTACTCGCGGCTTTCGGCGCGTTTGTTGCCGAGCACTGGGCCCACGACTTGGTATGGCTGCGTCGCGGCGAATCGGAAGTCATATCTGACCAGCCCCTGTGGGATCCGATGGCGGCGATAACCTTCGAGGTGACTGGCGGCGGCGATGAGTTCTACGTCGTGACGGCACAACGGCCCGACATCGACTCGCCCCGTGTCTACCGTTTTGCTCCGGGAAGACTAGAGTTGACCCAGGCGCAGGTCCAGATCGATGATCAAACGTTGCGCCGGGGTCTCGACCGCTCCTTCCACCCTCAGGCGCTACGGCTGGCCAAGTTGGAGCGCTTCGTTTCAGTGGTGCATGAGGTTATCGGGCATCTCAAGCCCGATGAGCTGCCGATTGCCTTCGATGACGCCGAAGACCCGAGCGTCAGCATCGCGCGCATGCCTGACCAGACGTATCTGGAGCTGGTCGGACGTTGTGCCGAGATCTTCGACCCGGCCGAGCTCGGCACCGTCGCCAAGTTTTTGCAGGCGAATCGCCACGAGGACGGCCTGCTGGCCTTGCGCGTGCGTCGCGAATTCCGCGTCGCACACTGAAGTGCACCGGTGCGCAGGCGCGCCTGTGCGCCGGAAACCGCGCACCTGTTCTCCACCCCTACTACTCACTCCGGCTTTATGGTACCTACGGATCATGCCCGACCTCACCGCAGGTGGTCTCGCCCCGCAGTACCTGCGCCGCATGCGCGCTGCCGTGCGTGCACCGCTCGATCGTGCTCTGGAAGGCCGGCTGATCAGCGAAGCTGAGGCCGGCGTGTTGATTGAGCTATCAGCGGCTGCCGAGGTCAGCGCCATCCTCGCGGTTGCCGGATACCTGCGGACGCGGATCAAGGGGACGGTCATCACATACTCCCCCAAAGTCTTTCTGCCGGTAACCAACCTCTGCCGCGATCGCTGTTCGTACTGTACGTTCCGGGCCGACCCCGGTGATCCGCATGCGTGGACGATGTCACCAGACGAGATCCGTGCCTGCTGCCATCAGGGACGCAGCCTTGGTTGCATCGAGGCGTTGATGTGCCTGGGAGACAAACCAGAGGTGGCGTTTCGATCCTATCGCGCCACGCTGCAGGCGCTTGGATACGACAGCACGATTGGATATATACGCCAGGCTTGCGAAATTGCTCTGGACGAGGGGCTGTTGCCGCACACCAACGCCGGCGTCATGAGCCGAGAAGAGATGGCACTGCTGAAGCCTGTCAATGTGAGCATGGGACTGATGCTTGAAAACAGCAGTCCCCGTCTGCGCCGCAAAGGCGAGGCGCACTACTATGCTCCCGACAAGGATCCGCAGCGGCGCCTGACCATGCTGCGGGAAGCGGGCGAGTTGGGCATCCCCTTCACCACTGGGATCCTACTCGGCATCGGTGAAACCCGCGCTGAGCGGGTCGCCAGCCTGGCGGCTATACGTGATGTTCACCGCGCCGGCGGACATATTCAGGAGGTCATCATTCAGAACTTCCGCGCCAAGCCGAGCACTACCATGGCGGCGGATCCGGAACCCGAAAGCGTGGACATCGCCCTCACCATCGCGGTGGCGCGCCTGATGTTGGGTGAGATGAACCTGCAGGCCCCGCCGAACCTGAGCCCCTACGATCACCGGCTCTTGGTCTCGGCCGGGATCAACGACTGGGGCGGGATTTCGCCGCTGACGCCGGACTATGTGAACCCTGAAGCACCCTGGCCGCACCTTGCCACCCTGGCTGAGACCTGCCACTCGGAAGGTTTCACGCTACAACCCCGGCTGCCGATCTACGCTGAATACCTCGATCGCCCCGGCTTCCTGGATCCGAGCTTGCGTGCGGCGGTGCGGCAGCACGCCGCGCCGACAGGAGTACAGTGATGTTGTTGAACGAATTACAAGAGGTGGTGCACGGCGCCCCGCCCCTCGAGACCGCCATCGCCGCGGCCAGCCCTGGCATCGCAGCCATTTTGGAGCGCGCCCTGGAACGGCGGGAGCTCAGCGCCGAGGAAGGTCTCCAGCTGCTTGCGGCAGACGGCAGCGACCTCATTGCGCTGGTGCGTGCCGCTGACGTGGTGCGTGATGCCGATGTCGGTCCTGCGGTCACTTACGTCGTCAACCGCAACATCAACTTCACCAACGTGTGTTTCGTCGGCTGTGAGTTCTGCGCCTTCGCGCGGCACCGCAAGGACGTCGATGCGCATACCGACGACATGCAGCAGGTGTTGGCCAAGGTCCAGGAGGCAGTCGACTGCGGCGCCACCGAGATCTGCATGCAAGGCGGCATCAACCCGGAGATGGATGCTTTTCATTATCGTGATCTGCTCCTGGCCATCAAAGCGCGGTTTCCCGGTATTCACATCCATGCCTTCTCCCCCATGGAGATCATGTACGGAGCGCGGCGCACCGGCATGAATTATCGCGAGTACATCACCATGCTCAAAGAGGCCGGGCTCGACACCATTCCGGGCACCGCGGCCGAGATCCTCGATGATGAAGTGCGCCAGATCCTCAGTCACAAGAAGGTGGACGTACGCACCTGGGTCGAAATCATCACCACCGCGCACAAGGTCGGCGTGCCGACCACGTCGACCTTGATGTATGGCCACGTCGAGAAGCCGGAGCACATCGTGCGACACATCGAGCTGCTGCGGTCGATCCAGAAGGAAACCGGCGGCTTCACCGAGTTCGTGCCTCTGCGCTTCATCCACACGTACACCCCATTGTACCGCAAGGGACTGGTGCACCCGGTTCCGAAAGGGGTGATCGACATCCGCATGTATGCCTTGGCGCGCTTGATGCTACGCGGATGGATCGACAATATTCAGACCTCCTGGGTGAAGCTGGGTACGGAGTTGGCGCAGCTGAGCCTGTGGGCCGGATGCAACGATTTCGGCGGCACTTTGATGGAGGAGCAGATTTCGAAGTCGGCCGGCGCCGACGCCGGTGAGTACCTGCCGCCGGAGAACATCCGGGCGCTGATCGAGGGTACGGGGAGAATTGCACAGCAGCGTACGACCACTTATGGCGAGGTTTCCGCAAACGGGGCGCACGGAACGGGTGGCGGTGTTGGCTGGGGGAGTGGGCGCAGCGCGCTTCTTGCGGGGACTCAGCTCGCTTCTTGACCCACGCCGTCTCACCATCATCGTCAATACGGGTGACGACGAAAGCTTTTTCGGCCTGCATGTCTCGCCGGACGTCGACACCGTCGTCTATACGCTGGCGGGTCTCATCAATCCGGCGTCTGGCTGGGGTGTCGATGGCGATACCTTCGCCTGCCTCGCCATGCTAGGCCGGTTTTACGACGAGACCTGGTTTCAGCTCGGGGACAAGGACCTGGCCACGCATATCTTTCGTACGGACGCCTTGCGCCGAGGTGCCACACCTACGGCTGTCACCGCCGCCATCGCGCGTATCCATGGCGTATCTGCCACCGTCCTGCCCATGACAGACGCCGCCGTGCGCACCTTCGTCGACATCGGACAGGGCCGCCCCCTGCCCTTTCAGCGCTACCTGGTCCGCGGCGGCGGCCGCGGCCGCGTGCGAGCCATTCATCTGCGCGGCGCCAGTCGCGCACTCCCCGCACCCGCCGGTATGGCAGCCATCAGGCGGGCGACTTTTGTCATAATTCCTCCCAGCAACCCGCTGGTCAGCATTGGTCCGATCTTGGCCCTGCGCGGCATGCGCCAGGCTGTGCGCCGCTGTCCGGGACAGGTTGCGGCGATTAGCCCGATAATCGCCGGCGCCCCGGTCAAAGGCCCCCTGCACCATATGCTCAAGGGACTCGGGCATGAAGTCTCGCCGGTGGGGGTGGCGCGCTTGTACCGCGACCTGCTCGACGTCTTCGTTCTGGATGAGCGCGATGCGGCGCTGGCGCCGCGCATTGCCGATCTCGGCATCCGGCCCGTAGTGACGGATACCCTGATGAAAGATGCCGACGCATCGCGGCGGCTTGCCGCCAAGGTACTGGCCGAGTTGCGGCAATGAGCATCGTCATCACACGCATCACCGGGATGCCGAGCATCCAACCTGGAAGCGATCTGGCTGTCTGTATCGGCGCCGCGCTGGACGGCGCCGGACTGGAGCTGCGTGGCGGGGACATTCTCGTCGTCTGCCAGAAAGTCGTCTCCAAGGCCGAAGGACGGATTGTCCAGCTAAGCTCGGTGAGTCCTTCGGCCTTCGCCCGGCAGCTAGCGGCGCAGACCAGCGACAAAGATCCACGCATTATCGAGGTGATCCTGCGCGAGACCAAGCGCATCGTGCGCATGGACCGTGGGCATCTGATCACCGAGACCGGCCCAGGCTGGGTGTGCGCCAATGCCGGGGTCGACGAATCGAACACGCTGGCCCCGGACACGGTGGTGCTCCTGCCGCTGGATCCGGACGCCTCAGCGCAGCGCCTGCGCGCCGCCCTCGAACCACGCGCCCGGGGCGACCTGGCCGTGATCATTACCGACACCTTCGGGCGCCCGTGGCGCGAAGGCCTGATGGACTTTGCGCTCGGGCTCGCGGGGATGGAAGCCCTTCTCGACCTGCGCGGCCAGCACGACCTCAACGGGCGCGAGCTGCACCACACGGTGATGGCACAAGCTGACGCGCTGGCTGCGGCGGCCGGGTTGGTGATGCGCAAGGGAGAAGGTATTCCCGCCGCCCTGGTCCGCGGCTATAAATTCGCCCCCGCCCCGGGCAACGCCCGATGCTTGATCAGGGCAGCTGAGTTCGATCTGTTCCGCTAGCCTGGATTTCCACGGCGCCCCATCGCCCTGACACCACGGCGGTGTAGTCGCGCCCGAGTTTCCCGCCCGGCGCTCACGTCACCGCGACGTGT
>Ga0214473_10005897_pt1 | contig 14666 bp, 19 predicted proteins | sample RVTome_7_FD_203509 | JGI IMG/M metagenome (GOLD analysis project Ga0214473, IMG submission 203509) | Soil microbial communities from uranium-contaminated site in the Upper Colorado River Basin, Wyoming, United States - RVT98D197 | ecosystem: Environmental > Terrestrial > Soil > Contaminated >... | reverse complement strand
TAACATCGGCGTTGACGATGCTACCATCGGCGAAAGTATCGGTGCCCGTCTGCAAATAATTGTAAATTACGTCCTCGTTTTCAGTCACGGATTGAGCCAAGATTTCTGTTCCCGACGTATAAGTATTTTGTCGTGCGGGAGGCGCGGCAACGCAAATATTTGAAATGAATAATAAAGATAAAAATAGTATTATTTTTTTCATTTTAACCTCTCTAATACCCATCAGGAGTAATTGTATATATTAAACCAGCACTTTTATATTGTATCCTTGTCACGGGAGACGTGTAAATCAACCACATATCCCCATTTCGTGCATCCGTCTTTGGTGTCGTTACAATATCAAGATTATACTTTCCATTCGTAATATTCCATAAATCCGTCAATGCCGCGTTTAGACGAGACATTTGTTCCTCTGTCCACGGCAAAGAGAACGTATAAGGCTTTGAAATCCGCAACGCGTAAGCCAAAGACGAAAACAAAACAATTAAAATTATCGCAACTAATATTCTCACGGTTGTTTTAAATCTCCCGAATCCGCTAAAATGTTAAATCCGTAAATATGAAACGATTCATCAATCGAATTATTGCTGAATTTAGGTTGAATAAAACTGCCATTGCCAGCAAACTTTACAGTATAAATCTTATCTCCCGTTGTTCCCCAGACGCTTTCATCCCAAATTGCGGAATCCCATAAAGAAGACGTCGCTGGTGCTAAATCAATCGTTGAGCTACCAATATCTGATCCGAAATCTATCGCATAAGATATGTCAACCTGATTGCCTGAAGCCTCCTCAGCCCAAAACAACATACCTAAAAACTGAGATTTTTCCCTAGCAGCATCACCAAGCTCATAATGCTTTGCGTTATAATACGCGTTAATATCTCCAATGCTATAAACGCTCGTTGAATCTGGATTCGTTGTCCATGAAGTTGTTGTGACAAAAGATGTCGAAGTTGATGACAAAATAACTCGTTCTTGCCCCGATCCCGTTCCTGATGTAATTCTTACGATTGCGCCAGTATATGCTCCGGCCGTAATACTGCTGTCAATAACCGTTACCGCGTTAGTCATTGTCGACGTTGTGACAATTCCAGTGCTGTCTACAATTCCAGTCGCACCGTTAACGTCATTATATAAATCAGAATTATCAAACCAATATACAAACGAGTTATAATTTCCGAAATACGTTTTTATTACTGACGTTGATTCTTTAACTTGAGCAAACGCGTTAGCGTCAATTTGGTCATATTTTGTCCATTCTCCGATTTCGACGTTGTAAATAAAAACAATATCGTTCGTTGATATACCCGCAGTGCTAATGGAAATAATGTATTGTTCGCCATCGTATGTCGAAACCGCATATTGCAATCTTGCTGGATTTAATGTGTCTAGTGTTGGTTGTATAATCGACCCTATATCATTAACCGTAACACCATTAAACAAAAGAATCTTTCTCCTATCATCAAGAAAGATAACACCTGAACGGCTATCGGGCAATTGGACAACTTGTATGCTATCCCTTGCTATTGCGCCAATTCCGTCAACAACCTTGCTAAATACAAAAACTTCATCCCCGCCGACAAAAGTCACCTTCCAGATAGATTTAGTTAAAAAGACATATAACTCACCATATAACTCAGCAAAACCAACAATTTCATCACCAGCGAAAGTTGAAATATCATTAAAATCGTCATCAGTAAATATTTCTGTTGTCCCAACATTCGACCACCTAAATCTTGTCGGTCTTGATACTCCAGCCTCAACCGTATTACCAACAATATAAAAATTATTCCACCAAATGTGTGTTTTAGCTTTGGTAAGAGTATCTGTTAAATCAGTAACATCCAACGCATTGACTGTCGGCGTTGACCCTATTTCTAATGGAACATCAACATCATTAGTACAAATTGCCGTATCCAACGCCATGATACATTGCCATTGATTATCCTGACCCGATGTTATTGTTATTGGCCCTGTAATTTGCGTCCAAACGCCAGCATTATCATATTTTAATTTGCTTCCAACAAAAATTAATGTATGACTGTTTCCATTAGAAAATAATGTGTCAAATATGCCTGTAATTGCTGGAGATGCTAAATCGAAATCATCTAATGTCGAATCATTTATGGTGTCATACCCATATCTTTTTTTGAGGTCTAACGCGGAAGAAAGACTAACATTAAGTAGGTCCGTTGCTCTGCTATCAACAACGCTTGGCGCAGTCGATCTCGTGTCAAGGCCACGAAATCCCATAATCTTTTGTGGAGGATAACTGATAAGCTCCGCGTTACCTATTGTCGTAGTTATCAATAATAACGCGGATAAAACAAAATTACGAAATCGCATCTTGACTCCTGATCATCCTAAAAAATGGCATGAAATCTCTTGTCGGCTCTAAATGTTCAATTAGATCCGGATTCGTTCTGTCTGCCGCGACCATAGCTTTAACAGCAGAAGCATATAATTGCTGTGTAACTGTAAAATCAATTTCTTTGTTAAGATATTGATAAACTTTAGATAATGCCCCAAGCCGAACCACATAATGCCATTTTATATCCAACATTGGAGTATCGCTATCATTCTCCATAGACGGTATTCTTGTGTAATATTCGACGTAAATTGTTATTGCGGAGCTTGGAATAGGATATAAGGATATAACTTTAAATCGTGCTGTTCTCTCATCTGGCCCAAGTTTTAATAAAGTTGTACTACCCGAAGCCTCTGAGATTGTTATTGTCCCAGTAGTATCCTTCTGTTTTCCAATAACAATTTCTCTTGCAGCAAATGTCTTTGAACCACTAACCGCAGTTGTCCCATTTAATTGATACGTCTCCGTTATCCAAATGCCATTGCTATCATATCCAGAAACGCTTATTGCCAATTCAGCGCTTCCAGCGTCATTGTTTGAGTCTGAAACCACATTAATCGTATCAGCGGCATCTAATCGTACAGCAACACCGTCAACAACCCACATACGATAAAATCTTGGATTACCCGTGTCAGTTGGATTGGGTACAAGTTTAAAAAACAACTCATCTCTAATCTGATCTAATTTGACAGGTGTTGCCGTTTGTCTCATCAAAGCAATATGGTCAACATCCCTTCCCAAAACATAATCACCAGTTGAAGCTACCGTAGAAAAAGTTGTTTTCCTGCGTAACCAACTCCATAAATGATTTACATTTTGTTTTGGAAACGCCCAACCAGGGTCATTAATCTCACTTAACGTGAGATTCATAAATTCATTTACTAACGAACCTATTTGCGAATCCGTTTGACGAGAAGTCGTAATTACTGACGTTCTTAATTCTTTTCTGCTAAACATAGGTCAACCTCTCATTTTCGTTTAATCTAAATGCGGCATAAAAAAACATAGCCCATGTGGCCGGAAGCCATAAATGAGCAGGATAATTAAAAAAACAAGATAATAAGAATCCAATTACGCATGCTTTTAAAATTTTATCTAAATCAGTTTCAACCTTTGATTTCAAAAAATTAAATATCCAATTCATTGTTAAAATAAACCCAACAATTCCAGTTTCTAAAAGAATCTGATAATACTCTTGGTGTAAATGCCGAGCATATATATTAGACTGTTGCCATATTGCCATCAACCCGCCGGGACCTATCCCAGTTACAAAATACTTCTTACATATTGGCCAATACGTTGACCACAAATGAATACGTCCAGTAAAACGGATAAAAGATTTTACCTGTTCAGGAAAAAAATAACACGAGTACGCTATGGCAATTATTCCAAATAATACTATAATCAAAATCGGTTTCCATCTTGGAAGAAACATATAACATATCAAAATTGTTAAAATAATAAATCCGCTTATAGATGGATCGCCCGCCGTTGTTCCTGTAAAAAATAAAACAAAAAACATCAATAACAATGCGAGATAATCTTCTCTCTTCGGTTTATACATAAATAACGGTGAAGTCATCGCTAAAAATCCAGAAAGATGCGACCCATTGGCTATTGTCCCCGTCACCATATTATTTAACGATTTGTTATTCTCATATAAAAGTTGAAAAAATTGCGATACGCCGCAAGATTGCAAAACGCAAAGAAACAAAACGCCAAGCACTGAATATTTCATAAAAACTAAAATCTTTTCAACCTGCGATCCCGACAGTGTTTTCATTATGATTTGATAAAAAATAATCAAACATAAAAAATTAAAATACGCGAAAAAATGTTTTGTGTCAAAACGCCCATGAACCTGAAACATATAACAAATCAATGCCACATGTAGCGCCAAATACATGTTTAATAAACCAAGACCAATATCTTTAACAATTATGTTATTTTGCTTATAAAAAAATAAACAACTGAACATAATAGCAATACAACTCTGCACCCACGCGCCCTGTAATGAATAGTGATCTAATCCCGTTGGAACAAACGGAATTAAATGTATCCCAATAAGAGTTATTAAAACCAATATCCACATATTAATTGGGAGGGGATTTATTGTCCCCTCCCTTTAAAACTACGGGCTTAACGTATTTACAAGAATTTGCGCACTTGTGCTAGACCCAACTTGGACAATCTGTCCATACTCTGTTGAGTTTGTAGCAGACGCACAATCCCTGCCACTTCCAGCGGTAGCAGACGTACAAATATACCCATATAGAGTCTGTCCATGACCATTAAGAATATCGGCTTGAACAGAACCCCAAATGGCTACTGACCCTGTTTCGTGATACGCTATTGCTTTAGGATAAACAATGCCAGCAATTGCACCTGTGTAATCTGCGGTTGCTGTGGTTGTTACCCAATTATCATTGTCACCTGTTGAAGCATCAATATCCCAAATAACAATATCACCGACATCAAAATCACCAGAGCTATCATCATCATTATAGACTTGGATAGTCCATACTTCTGGCCCACCGTCGTCAGGATCAACTGCCGCTGGAATATTTGCCGCACTCACCAAACCTGTTATTGATAACATTAACAGGCAGGTAAGTAAAAACAATCTAAACTTTTTCATTTTTACTCTCCTTTTATTTTTTACCCCGTAATGCTATCAATCACAAAATTTGTCCTTCTCGATCCACTTGAAATATTAGCGAAAAAGTACATTAATGCGCTTTCCGCTAATTGGTCTGTTTTGAACTGAAACATTGTCTGCTTCATGTTCCCCATTCCTAAAACTTGCAACCAAGTATTCTCTGTGTCAATTCCGTAGAGATTACCTGATACGCAATCATCATCCGCGACAAAAGGCATTGTCGCATATTGTAACGCACGGAAAGCGGCATCACCCTCGTCTAGCTTCGCATATCTTACATTAGATGTAAGACCAAGCATATAGAGTGTAAAAATCGCCTTCGTTGTTACAATAAGTTTCGGCCCTTGTATCCCGAATGTTGACGCGTTTACTGACGTATCAATAGCATTAATACCAGCTTGGCTAGTATTAAATGCTGAGACCGCCGTATCGTGCGAATAATTTCTCCACCAAGTCGCGTTTCCGGCTGTTGAATCAATTCCACCAACATCGCTATCGGCAGAAGGAGTTTCGCTGATGTGTCTTGGGATACTGTCAAAATCATTCGTTCCGACTGAAGTATTCCAAGCTTGATCAGACAACAATTCGCTCATGGAAACTTCCGCTTCCATCTTTTTAGCCTGCACATAATTCAATAACTGCTCTTTCTTCCCAGAGTTCATCGCGACATCAAGTGTTGGAAGAACAATGCTTCCATCCAAAACTTTAATGTCCCACTCAGAATCAGTTATTGGATCAGTAACAGGCGTGCTAATTGTGTCTAATTTCCCTCTAGCCGCGAAACTTGAGTTTTTGGCGTAGAATATTGGATGCACGAATTTCCGACCACCACCAACAACTTTAATGTTTCCAGCCTTTTTCAAATATCGAGTTAATGTGATATTTGTCGTCACGTTATCCGCGATTTTATTTGAAAAATTCTGGAGCGTTGTGGCGATCAGCGTGCTGAAATTAGGATTATTTGTAGCCACCTATGTCTCCTTACCATGAAATGCCAAGACTTTTCGCCGTGTCATCAAAAACTTCTTCCATTGACGCGTCCTTTTTAAGCGGCAATTTAGATGACACTTCAGAAATCTCGACATTCGCCTTCTCTTTCTCTTTTAATTTTAGAGACCTCTGTTTCTTTTCATTGGCTACTGCGATTTCAGCGCTCTTTTCAAACATGACAACCTTATATGAATCATCAAGGGATTCAAGAATGTCTTTACCAAAAGACGCTTCTTTTTGCGCCTTCTGAACAATCCTTTCCATTTCAGGTGAACCCTTCTTAACGTCAGGATGTTTCTCAAGAAACCGATCAGCGATGATATTGCCTACCATCCTTTGATACCCGCCAATTTCCTGCGTGTATCTTTTCTCGGCTTCATCTCTGGCCTTAGTCGCCTTGGAATCTGCAATTTTTTCGACTTGCTGCCAAAACGCTTTTTCCTCTGGCGTCCTTGCTTCATATAACTGTTGTTCAATAACCTGTTTGTTGTCGCTTGAAGAACGATTAATAACTTCAAACATCTGTTGTTGCAAACGCTTGTTTTCTTCTTTCAACTCGTTCTTCTCTGTGACAAGCTCCTTAAATCGCGGATGCTCGTGAAACGGAGTACTCTCCTCTTTTTCAACGGCTTGTTCCGAGGTTGCCTCCTCGAGTTGTTCTTCTTCTGAAGTTGACGATTCTTCATTTACGTCTTTAGAAGTAGATGATTCTTCCTTTTCTGCATCTTTTTCTTCTATCATTTCGTTCTCCTTAATTACGAATATAACGCTTCGCAGCGAGCCTTTATAAGGACGGCTAATCCGTTATTTGCCCCCCAACAAAAAACCCATTATCCATCTAGCTAGAATAATGGGTCTATAAAATTTCTATGTTGGGGATTGCGGTGATCAGCCGCAAAAGTTACCCACGCGGTGAAACTTTAGAATAACTTACCGTGTCTTTATGCCCACGAAACACGGTGCTTCCTTCTTTACGAGGATTATTATTTCTTGGAGTAATAGAAATATTAGAAGCATTGTTTCTATTAAACTCTTTTTTCTCTCTTACCTGAGCCATTAAATTGCCTCCTTAATCTTCTGTTTTTATTCGTTTTCTGTATTCTTTACTTCGCATATCGCCAGATTCTATCGGCCATTTCTTTGGCGATGACGAACCGTGCATGACAATTTTTTGTTCTTTCATCCACGCCTTTTTTTCCTGTATAGACTTAAATTCTTTGCGAAGCGATTTATCGAAATATGGCTTACCGTCTTTAGGAAACCATATTTTTTCACCAGAAAGGTCGCGTTGTTTCGAATCTACCAAAACAGAAAATCCAATGCCATCATCATCTATCTTAATTCTGCCTTCCCGTATCAACTGTTTTTCATGATCCTTGCGATGAAATTTACAGCAATATCCCTCATCAAATGTGCCCTCATCAAATCGAACCTTATTAAACTCAACACCACAAAACTTACAATTACGAGTATCCATTAAGCCTCCTGTAATTCTCTTATAAGCCTTTTATGTTTCACGCATCGCCTATTTAATTCGAACGATTGCAACTTTAAAGATGTCTGTTCACTCTTTGAACATACTTCTAATGCCAATTGAGTGTAATATAATGCCCTCTCATAAGACCTCTCAGCAGCAAAGCAAGCGGCTAAATCAATGTATATGCCCTTTTTGTTCCCTTCAGCATATTGCAACGCAATAAGTAACGGATTTATCGCGTTATGAAAATTACGATTTTCTATATAATAACTTGCTAAATTCACATAGTTTTCCGGCGTTCTTGGAAACGCGGTTATACTTTGTGAAAACAAATTTACGTTGTGTCTCCAGGCGGGAATGTAAAGATGCGTTCTGTAAAAGTAAAGGGCAGCACCTATGGCAAATATGGTTGGATATGGAGACACTAGGTTGGACATTAATACACAGAACGCCAGATTGGACATTAACGTATACCTATCACAAACAAATTGACCATACGTTCCTTGTATATGCGTAAATATTCCTATCGATAAAAACCACCATAAAGTCATATATATATTAATATTTATATTAATAACAAAAAATAATATACACACTAATATGCAAAGAAATAATATTTTTTTATCATGAAACAATTTTCCTCTACCCCAATGATGAAAGAATCCTAACCTCGAAGGCCATAAAGTTAAATATATGTAATAAGCGATAACCTTGGGGACTAAAATTAAATTTACCCACCTAAACTTGCTTATAATATGTAAATCCTCATGCCTCTTTTTCCGTAACTCAATCCCTGTCTTAAATCTTTTTCCAATCATAAACAAAGCAAACGGTACTACCATCGCTAATCCGTATAAACTAAAAAACGGAGCGATAAAAACATACGCTAGCGCGTTTATCGTCGAGTTAAGAGCCGCCGCGTAAAAACACATCGCGACAATAACACCAAAAATATTCTCCGTTATTAAAAAATAATGCGCCGTTAATATCAACAATAACGTGCTCATATAATAATTTCCCGTGTTCCACGCGACCCCAAACACATTCAACGGAAATACCGCGAACAATAACGCCGCCTGCCATCCCCATAACACATAAACGTACCCACACACAGCGGAAAACACGCCGATGTTTGTAATAAACGCCATCATTGACTTTTTATTATTATAAAATTCTTTATCAACCTTCTGCGGCCCCATATACAAATACCCGCCACGAGGAACAGGATCATCTATTAACAAACAATAATTTTTTGTCCTGTAATATAATATAAATATAACTAATAATATTAAAATTAAATACATATTATATATAATCGTTCCTGTCCATAAAAAGTGCTATCGCGAATATAATTAATATTAATATTATCCAACCCATTTACTGTGATCTCCCTATCTCTGTAGGCATCGACGGCGCTTTCTCGCCCATCATTGACCGTAACTCATTAACATTGCTGCCCTGCGTTGTTCCACCCTGTTGCACTCCTAATGCTCCAGCAATCTGTTCCGGTTGCAAAAGGCCCGTGCTGTCCTGCGCTATGTCCGAAATAATCTTGCTACTGTCAATCCCAAGCTCGGGAAACGCGTCTAACCCCTTCTTAGCAAACTCCGCAATGTCAAACTTCTTACCCTGCTGTTGCATTAACGCGACAACTTCCGTCCTCGCTAAAATATTAAACCAATTCTCAAACGCCTTTCTTACAACAGCCAAATTAAGCCGTTCTGTGCTGCCAACTTCAATATTAAAATCATAATCTCCCTCCTGCATCTGTGTCGCCATCGCGCCATCAACCATTAACCAGTTATACCTTGTCGAACCAGTCACTGGATCAACACCCTTAACTCCATTAATCAACTGCAATTCTTCCAAATCAACAAATTGTCGTATGATTTTCCACAACTTCCTCGATTGCCTATTAACAAAAGTATGCACCTTACTTGTCATATCAGATAAACGTATGTTCTGCCCGCCCTGTTGTATCGTCGCTTCCGTCGCTGTCTCTGACGCGGACATCCCAGTCAACGACGCCCGCGTTATCCCTGTCTGTATAGAAATCAATGTAATCAACTGGTCAATCAACGCCTGTAAATCAGCCTTTAATTGCGTGAAATTTAATTCTTTAAACACTTCCGATGGGTCTTGATTACACTCAACCAACGCGCCAATACCACCAGCCTTCAATGCTTTCTTTCCATTATCCGTCACGCCATTAACATCAAACGCCAGCTTCGGGACAAACTTATCCACCTGCTCCAATATGCTGTCAATCGTCGTCGTAATCCTGTCCTGCAACATTTTAATCTTGCTTATATCGCTTCTCGGATACAACGCGTGCCCGTGCTTCTTAAATGTCAGCATATCACACTGCCACTCACCTAACCGATAAATCGTTTCATCGTGGTAATGCTCGCGCCACTCCCCGTTCTTGTCTTTAGAAAGAACTAAAATGTAAAATTTCCCGTCACTCCTGTAATGAATTTCAAAAACCTCAACCATCTTGAACGCTTCAATATCACTCGTGCCAATCTTATCCATATCAATAATCATGTCCACTTCGTCGCCAACAACGTCTTCCGTGTTCTTATATTTTTTATTATTCTTAATCTCGTCGACAGTCTTAGAAAACCCGTGCCCCCACCACATCGCCGTGTTCAAACTCTCTGCACGTGGGTCTATATAAAACTTAAACGGACTTATATATTTAATAAAAGGCGACTCTTCAATAACCCTAATATCAATATCTTTGCGCTCAATCGGCTTTTCTTCTTCTTTCTTACCAAACATCTTCTTTATCGCGTCCTTAACAGCATCCCCCACCTTATCCTTCTTCTTCTCGCTTTCGTCTTTTATATCAGACCCGAACTTCGTCGTATACCCAATCTTATAACACCCATACCCCAACACATACGCGTCCCATATCACCATCTGATTCGTCTCTTCAGCTTCAACCCTGTCCCTAAAATGATCTATCGTCCTAGCCACTATCGGAGCGCTCTGCTCACTCTCCGATTTCTTCGGCAAAACAACCGTCCTTAAATTCTTTAAGGATAACGAGGGGACAATAATGCTTACTATCGCGTCGACAATGTTAAGCGTCGTGAAAAACTCTTCAGCCGTTGTCAACATCAATGACTCGCCGACACCGTTTTCATAATATTGCACGTTCTCGCCAGTAAGCAAAACCTCTCTCTCTGTCAATTCTCCAAACTTATTTTTCCTCATCTCGGCGGATAACTCTATCTCCGCTCGCCAACGCTCTATGTCGGTTATCTTGCCCATCATCATCCCCCCATTATATAACCCAGTTAACCAACGCTACTCTTTAAACTTTAAATCAGTCTTTAACACACTGCCGTCTTCTTTCGTCGTCGATGCTACAACCTCATCCCAAACATCTTCCTCAACATTGTCTTTATCTCTATTCACCAACCCTTTATGCCTTCCCATTTTCCCCTCCTCATGATAATGATAATTGTAACCCGTCCCTATATCTCCTCGGTAAACGCCGATTACTCATTAATCCGTCGTACCACTGTTGCTCTATCCATACCGCCGAACCTTCAGGAGCTCCCTTTTCCGTCGGCCTTCCACCCGTTCTGCTTATTAACATGTGAAACGATAATGATACCAATAAATCATCGTGCGGACTCTTGCTCCCATCCACCGTGAACGATGTCATCTGATATACCAACTCTCGATACACCTTTTCCATCCCCGTTAATCCCGTTCCCGGTAAAAATAATTGCTTATTCTCAACCTTATTCTGCAAACCCAACACTTTATTAAACGTCCTATGCGCGCTATTCGCGTATATGTTCTCCGAAAAACTGAACGGATGCCATTCCGCGTTCCCCTCCAACTCTTGCACCCTCTCCTTGAAATCCCTTTCCAACGTCCCTTTAAAATAATTCTTCTCGCACGCGAACCTATTAAACTTCCATTTGAAATTTAATCTAACTATCTCATCCAGTATCTGGCTCGGCTTTAAATGCTTATTCACCGCATCTAACACATACCAACTGTTCGTATAATCCGCCCCAACAATCGTTATCGCCGTGAAATCCTCGCCCTCACCAGCAGGGTCTAATCCGCATGTTATAAATAAATCATTAGCGAAATTCTTGTGCGGATCGTAAAATTGTATATCGCTCTCCTTAAATATCGCCGTGTCATCACTCATCGGAGAATTGCGATATAAACAGGAGAAAACGTAAGAACCCTGCTCCTTCCTCTGGTAATCCAAAAACTCCCTGTTCAACCCTATCTTCGCGTACATCAACCCGCCCGTCTCATCTAACATCTCCGCGTCCTTTATAAATAACTTGAAATTTTTCTTCACCTCGTTCTCCCCAATTATCCGCCCATACGCGTCCCCGTAATGCCACCGCGTCCCCACCATCACAACCTTCCCACCCTTCGGCTTTAATAACGATAACGCCTTCCGATAACATTCGTGCGTCTTGTCCATCAACATCCTCGTCGTCACATTCACATCACTCACAATATCGTCAAATATTATTAAATCGTAATGATACCCAACCTTGCTGCTGTCAATCCCCCCAGTATCCACCGTCGGAGCGTCCCTTTCCTTTTCACGCCGCGATATTATCATCTGACTGTCGTTCCACTTCCCTAACTTCGGCGACGTCTCCCACCTCGGGAAATAATACCTGAACTTGCTGTTTATCGCCTTCCCCTCAATGTGACTCTTTATCACCGACAAAAATACCTGCGCTTTCGTACTATTATCCGAATATATCAAAATCCTTATATTCGGGTCCCTCACCATCATCCACAACGAATACGCTACCGTGCATATCCCACTCTTGAAACTGTACCGAGGCATCAATACCATCTTGTTCCCCCACTCATCCTCCATGAAATCGCATAACTCCTTATGCACTCCCAATAAATCACACATGTCTGTCCCAACCTCCCTGTGATACCCCAATACCTCTACACAAAAATAAAAAAAATCCTCCCTCGCCCGTATCACTACACCCGCCGCCTTCTCCCCAATCGCCGTTAATACCATTAATCCTCACCCCCAACCTTCTCACTTAACCTCCTCACCGCCTGATACACCATCTCCTTCTCCCTCTCCACTACCTCAACCTCACTCTTGTTCTCCACCTTCGTCACATAATCCCCGTCTAACTTGCATACCTCCGTCCACCAAAATTCCTTGCTCTTTGGCATTACAGCCGATTGATAATTCCCCCACGCTATCTGCCTCTTCTGCTCCCTACTCAACTGCGACCGCTTCCTGTTCCCCTCATCTATCTCCTCCACCACCGCCATAACATCCCCGCGCCCCATCATCTCTAACCCAAACTTCTCCCCATCAGCCATACTCATCCCCGACCGTATCCCAGACCTTATATGATCACGATACGTTATGTCCCTAATGTTCGTATAATGTAAAATGAAACTTTTCTCAATATCACTGAAATTTTCTAACATAACATCATCTCCCTCGCCGTGATTTACCAGCGCTCTTATACGCTATCGCCACCGCCCGTGATACCGGATATCCCGCCCTCCTTAATTCAGATATATTCATACTAATAACTTTCTTCGACCTTCCCTTCTTTAACGGCATTACTCTCCCCCTTCATTTTCTCCACAACTTTTTCAAAACCCACTTCCTCGACGTGGCCTAAATCTAAATTTTGATCCGCGATAGGAGAATGGGTTAAAATGATAGATTCGCGCCGCGCCGACCCCCCACCCCACATCAAGTTGAAACGCTTATTAAATAATTTATAAATATATGATTCATGAATACGATCAAGAAGAAATCTTGGCAGGTTATCGTGATATGCTTTTTCTGTAACCATGTGGTATATAATAAGTTATGACGTTAACTTCTTATAATAAGTGTTATGTTAACTAGAATTTTTTATTTTTTTTATTCATTTTATCGACGAGAAATAATTTTTATGATATTTTTAAAATAAAAAATATAATTTTAATCATTGTCAGGTCTTCTATGTTGATTTATATATAAATCTTATTATAATAATTGTCAAATAATATTTATATTATTTTATATCATCATTTTTTGTTGAGCCAAAAAAAATTTTAAAAAATAAATTTTAAATCAATCCTCGACGAGGATTTCATTTTCAATTATTTTTTCTCGACGAAGAACGATACCATTGACATGTTCATAATTGCATGGTATGATTGAACTATGCTTAAAAATCCACGACGGGAGGGGGTGAGAAATATGCGATACAAAATATTCTACAAAGTCGGCAATCGAGTTAAGACATGGAAGATTGAAGCGCTCGGTTTAGACCATGCGGAGCGATGCGCTGACGCTCAAGGGTTAAAGTGGGTCGACATTTACGAGATGGATCCGCCTTTTAGCCACGATCATCGATGGGTTACGTGGACAATGAAGCGATAGAGGTTACATAAAATTGCATACGATCATACAGGGACCGCGGAAGATTTTATAACGCGAGTATACTCTTATGAATTAAAAAAGGAGGCGGTTAAATGAAATATTTAGGAGCCATTGAAATCGGTCGAGAAGAGGCTTTCGAGTTATGCAACTATGAATTGCCGACAAAAAAAATAGAAAAAATTATTACCAGACAAAAGGGACATCCGGACGGTGACAGTATGGTTTTCACGGAAAACAGAAAATATTATATAGCGCCGTTTGATGCGCGGAAGGAGATGGTTAAATGAAAATAACACAATTGGCAAAAGATTATAGGACGGCGTTGCGTGGCGGCGCGCGGTTAGATCGGGACGTGTACCGCAGAGAGATTGACTCAGGCGTTATTGTTTCGGGGTGTTTGATTATGGGGTTGATAATGGTATTAATTATGATGATGGTTTATATATAAAAACGGCATCGATGGGAAAAAGGGACGTTGAAGGGGAGATCGTGGCTAAAAAAAGAGCTTGACACGGAATTTTTTTTATTCATAATAAAGGAAGCAAATCGGAGGGTGCGGGATGCGATATTGGGAAAATTTATTTTTTAGAGTGATGAAGCTCGTCGAGAATACGGGCTTTTTTTATTTTATGGTTTGTGATATGGGATGTATTGTGATAAATGCCATGCTTGGTGCATCCTCCGATGCGGGAAGTTATTTAAATCACGGCTGGGCATGGCAATTTAATAAATTTGCACAGGGATGTATACGTTGTA
>Ga0214473_10005896_pt1 | contig 14666 bp, 11 predicted proteins | sample RVTome_7_FD_203509 | JGI IMG/M metagenome (GOLD analysis project Ga0214473, IMG submission 203509) | Soil microbial communities from uranium-contaminated site in the Upper Colorado River Basin, Wyoming, United States - RVT98D197 | ecosystem: Environmental > Terrestrial > Soil > Contaminated >... | reverse complement strand
ATTCGCCAGGACGGCCAAGTCGGCGGTGCATGTATGCGCGGCGAAGGCACCCTCGCCGTCCACGACGGCACCGAGTGCAAAGTCATCAAAACGCCCGGGCTGTTCCCCAAGCCGGGGTAATTCGTCGGCCCGCCACGGCGGCACCAGGACCGCGGAGCAGCGCCGATGTCCAAGAACCCTGCCTACGACCCGAGCAGCGCCGACCTGTACTCCGGCGAGCCTGACGGCACGGTCGTCCTGACACCGAACGAGTACCGCGTCGCGCAACATCGGCGGGATTGCGATTGGCCCTACGTGGTCACGAACTGCAACGCGGAATCCAGGCTGAACGCGATCAAAGGCCCGGCCTCGCAGCCGTGGCTGCCGGTGCAGAAGGTGCAGCATCACACGACGCCGCCGTTTTTGACGAGATGCGACGTATTATAACTAGTTATTTCACAAATGGTTACGTGCTTCTCGGTGCGGAGGAGAATCGGCCCAAACTCTTTCGGCCGCCCATTTACGCGGCCTGCGGCAAGTGATACCATATCTGGATGTTCGGCAAGAGTTTGGTATGCGGAAACATGAGTAGGCTCTGGCCCAAGGTAATCCGCGACCCCGTTCACAACATCATTCCGTTTGAGGACACGGAATGCGATCGCCTTCTGCTCGATCTGATCAACACGAAGGAGTTTCAGCGGCTTCGCCGCATCAAGCAGCTCGGCATGAGCGAACTCGTTTTCCCCGGCGCCAACCACAGCCGATTCGCGCACTGTATCGGCGTGATGCAGGTCGCTCGGCGCATGATGGACTGCGTCGCTCGTCTGGGCGGCAAGAAGATCCGCGAAGACCAGCGCACGGCCGTTCTCGTGGCGGCCCTACTGCACGACGTGGGCCACGGACCATTCTCACATGCCTTCGAAAAGGTCACCGGGCAGAGCCACGAGGAACGCACACTCGAAATCATCCAAAGCCAATCGACCGAGGTCGGCAAGCGCCTACGCCAGCACGACAGGCAGCTCCCTGATCGCCTTGGCGTTTTCTTCGACGAGGACATCGAGGGCGAGAAACGCAGGGCGGCTGAGATTCCCAATTTCCTAACGCAGGTCGTTTCCAGCCAGCTCGACGCAGACCGATTTGACTATCTCCTACGCGATAGCTACGCCACCGGCACCGATTACGGCCGCTATGACCTGGACTGGCTCCTGCTTCAACTCATGCTCGACGCCAAGCGCGGACGGCTGTTCGTCGGTCGCAAGGGGTTGGACGCCGCCGAGGCGTACATCTTCGCCCGGTACCATATGTACCGGTCCGTCTACTTCCACAAGACCGTTCGTGCCGCCGAAGTCATGGTACGACTCGCGCTTCGCCGGTTCAAGGAGCTTCTCGACGCAGAGGCGAACAGGGTGAGGCGAAGCCAGATGGTGCCCGATGCACCGCGCTGCGTGATGGATGCGTTCGCCGCCAAGCTGTCTCTCGACCGTTACTTGCAATTGGACGACGTGTCCCTCGTCGATTTCTTCAAGGCATGCGCCGGTGCGAGGGACAAGCTGCTGAGCATGCTTGCGCACGGGTTTGTCGACCGGAAGCTTTACAAAGCCATCGACGTGACGGAGAACCAGAAGGCCCATATCGGCGATTTCGTCTCGCGCGCCAAACAGGTCGTCAAGAAGGCGAACCTGCCGGCGGAGTACGCCTTCGTCGACGAGACGGCTGCCGACACACCGTACAAGCCCTACGACCCCGATGCAGACCGGCCTGCGTCGCAGATTTACGTCGAGACTGGCGACGGCCAAAACGTCGAGATCGGCACTCGCTCCGATGCACTAGTGCAGCTTCACAAGAAGTACGAGTTCGTGCGCTACTACTTCCCCGAATCGATTCGCGACCGCATCAACAAGGTCGCCAATGACACGCTGCGAAAGGAGGACAAGAGATGATGGAGAAATTCAGGTGGCTCGCCGCCGTCATCGCCGCGCACCCCGATCACAAGGTCGTCGGGCGCACGCGCTTGCAGAAGACCGTCAAGCTTCTGCAGCGCCTGGGCGCTCCGATGGACTACGACTACATGATCCACTTCTATGGGCCGTACAGCGAGGGCGTGCAGTCCGACATCGGCTTGCTTGAGACGTTCGGGTTTGTTGAGGAGAAGCAGTGCGTCGCGCAGGACGGCTCCCCATACTTCGTTCTGCACGCGACGGACGCTGCAAACAGGCTCGCGGAACGTCCCGAGGTGAAGAAGTTCCACGCGGCCATTCAGACGATGAGCGAGGCCGATCCCATCGTGCTTGAACTCGCCGCCACGTACGACGCGTTTCGAGAGATGGGCCACGACCACAAGACGGCGCTCGAGCGCTTGAAGCGAAAGAAGGGGGTCAAATGTGACCAGGGCCGAACACCGAAGACCCTCACACTTCTTAGGAAACTTGGCTTGAAGGCGTCGTGAGGTACATCGCGATTCATAAGACGGGTCGTCGCCCACCGCTGACGCCGCCGACAGAGCGGCTTGCGGCATGATTCCCAAGCAATGCAAGCGGCTGGAGAAGGTGGATTTTCCGATCGGCGTGGTAAGCAAGCACGCGGCGCGGGAGAAGTCCATCCGCCACGGGCATCCGTCCACGCTGCACCTGTGGTGGGCGCGGCGACCGCTGGCGGCGCGCGGCGCAACAGCGTCGCGCGGGCGATGACTGCGCCCGCCTTGCGCTAGACATCGACCCGTTCGTCAAGCTCCTGACGCCGTGAACACGCAGATAAAAGGTGGGTCGCGACCCACCCTACGTCGGCGTCGGCCTATGTCGGCGTCGGCCACGCCGGGGCCGACGCTACATTCGGATTCTCCGTGGCTCCGTGTCTCCGTGGTGAACCAGCACGCGGAGAACTCGACCGGCAATCCGAGCGCCCGGGCCGGCACGACGAACCGCTCAAGCTCGACCGCGTCCCGCGATGCCGGCCGCGCCGGATCGAGACTCGCTCCGCCGACGGACCGAGACTCCAGAAAAGCAGAATGTCCCCTTTTGCTACAGCTCGTAGCGGCTGCGCTCCTTGTCCTCCATCACGTCCGCCAGCCGCATGCGGACGTAATCGACGTCCACCGCCACGGTCTTGTTGACGGCATCGGAGGCGTTGAAGGCGATCTCGGCGACCACCCGCTCGACGATGGTGTAGAGCCGGCGGGCCCCGATGTTTTCGAGCATCTCGTTGGCGCGGTAGGCCATGTCGGCCATCTCCAGAACCGCGTCATCCGTGAAGGTGAGCGAGACGCCCTCGGCGCGCATCAGGGCGATCTGCTGCTTGATCAGGGCGTGCTCCGGCTCGGTCAGGATGCGGTAGTAATCCTCGCGGCTCAGGTCGCTCAGCTCCACACGGTTGGCGAATCGCCCCTGCAACTCGGGCATCAGGTCCGAGGGGCTGGTGCTGGTGAAAGCGCCGGCGGCGATGAACAGAATGTGATGCGAGCGAACCATGCCGTAGCGCGTGCTGACGGTCGTGCCTTCGACCAGCGGGAGCAGGTCGCGCTGCACGCCGGTGCGTGAGACCTCCGGGCCGCCGGCCTCGCCCGCCGCGCTGCCGCAAATCTTGTCGATCTCGTCGATGAACACGACGCCGGTCTCTTCGCAACGCCGAATCGCCGCTTGATGCAGCGCGTCCTGATCGATGAGCCGGTCGATTTCCTGCTGGGTCATCACCTCGAGTGCCTCGCCGACGGGCAATCGCCGGCGGCGCGAGCGTGACGGCATCACGCGCTCCATGAGCTGCTCGAACTCCGGCCCCATCTGATCCAGGCCGGTCGTGCTGAGGACGTGAACGGGGAGGGCGCGCTCCTCAAACACGACCTCGACCGTGCGTTCGACCAGCCCGCCGGCCTGGAGTTGGGCGCGCAGCTTCTCGCGCGTGCGCTGACGCCGCTCGGCATGTTCCGCGTCGCCCGCTTCGGCATGGGCGCCCGGCAGGAGCTGGTCGAGGACGCGGTCCTCGGCGGCGCGGATGGCGCGGTCGCGGATGTTGCGGGCCGCCTGCCCGCGTTCCATGACGATGGCCCGCTCGACCAGGTCGCGGATGATGCCGTCCACGTCGCGGCCGACATAGCCGACCTCGGTGAACTTGGTCGCCTCAACCTTCACGAACGGTGCGTTGACGAGTTGCGCCAGGCGGCGCGCGATTTCGGTCTTCCCCACGCCAGTTGGCCCCATCATCAGGATGTTCTTGGGGTAGACCTCCTCGCGCAGTCCGGGCGGCAACTGTAGGCGCCGCCAGCGGTTACGGATCGCAACCGCCACCGCGCGCTTTGCCTCGTCCTGGCCGATGATGTACCGGTCCAGCGCCTGGACAATCTGTCGCGGTGTCAAATCGTGCATGGGTGCCTGCCATTCACGGCAACCGTCCGGAACTCCATCCGGCGGAGGCCGTGCGTGCCCACTATCATAGGCGCCGAGCAGAATCGACCGCAAATGGCCGGCGGTGGTGGACTGGCGATTGCGGCGGGGCGGCCGCGGTGGCCCGAACATAAACTGTGCCTGTCGCGTGTGTTTCGGCGGCACGGCCCAGGCTTCGGAATTTCGCAGCGCCGCACAGACTCATGGCCGATAAGAAGAGCCGGTCCCGGCGCCGATGGTGCGACGGGAGGCACTCTGGACAAGCCATGGCGCTCCAATCGCAGCGCGCCCACGCGGGACTTCGCCACGGGCCTACAATTGAATGGCGGCACGGATCGTGCCAATGGACGTGTGACCTATGACGCTTGAGGAAATCCGGTCCAAGTTCCCGATCACGCGGCATTACAACTTCCAGAATCACGCCGCGATCGCCCCGCTCTCCGGGCCGGCCGCTGACGCGCTGGCCGGATACGCGCGGGAAGTCGCGAGCTCGGCCTATCTGGCCGGCACGTACTATCGGGCCGCCGAACGCGTCCGCCAGGCCGCCGCCCGGCTGCTCAACGCGGACCCCGAGGAGGTCACGTTCGTCAAGAACACGTCCGAGGGCATCCACTACGTCGCCAACGGGATTCAGTGGGTCACCGGCGACAACGTCGTGTCCACGACGATGGAGTTCGCGGCCAACGTCTACCCGTGGCTAAACCTCCAGTCGCGCGGCGTGCATCTGAAGCGCGTGGAGGACGAGGACGGCCGCATCCCGTTCGATCGGCTCGCCAGAGCGATCGACCGCCGGACCCGCGTGGTCGCGATCTCGTCCGTGCAATGGTCGAACGGCTTCCGCATCGACTTGACGCGGCTCGGCGAGCTGTGCAAGGAAAAGGGCGTCCTGCTGTTCGTCGATGCGATCCAGTCGCTGGGCGTGCACCCGATGGACGTCCGTGCGATGAACATCGACTTCCTCGCCGCGGACGGACACAAGTGGCTGTGCGGGCCCGAGGGCGCCGGCATCTTCTACTGCAAACGCGAGCTGATCGGCCACCTGCATCCCAGCGAGGTCGGCTACCTGGCGATGAAGCAGGGCTTCGAATGGAACGAGATCAAGATCGACCTGCGCGACGACGCCCGGCGGTTTGACAGCGGCGTCTACAACCTGGCCGGCATCTGCGCGATGGGGGCGTCGATCAACCTGTTGCTCGAGTACGGCATCGACCAGGTGCAGGTGCGCGTCAAGGAGCTGACCGATGCCCTCGTGGAAGGGTTGCGGCGGAAGGGCTGGAAGGTCCACAGCCCGCGGACGCCGAGCGAGTGGAGCGGGATCGTGACGTTTTCCTCGGACCGGCACGACCTGGACGCGTTGCGCAAGCACCTGCGCAACGAGTTCCGCATCGTGGTCGCCAGCCGGCTGGGGCGCCTGCGTGCCAGCCCGCACTTCTACAACTCGCTGGACGAAATCCAGCAGCTTGTGGACGCGTTGCCGGCGCACGGAGCGTGACGAGTGCGGGCCCGGCCTTTTCCGGACGATCAGGCCAGCAAAGGACTTACGATCGTGTGCGGGCCGACGCTTGGAGTCCCCTTGCCCGGAAAACTATAATACTGGTGGCGAAAAAGAGGCTCCACGAAAGAAGCGGAACAGCGCGATGCGGAACAGGACTCAAACGACGATTCGGTGCGTGCCGCGATGCGGGTTCGCGGCCACGGAGGTACGCACGATCGATTGCGACATTCCCGCCGCCGTCGACCCGCCGGAACTGCTCGAGGCCCTGCGCTTCTGGTTCGCCTCGCGTGGCATCGCCGACGCGGTGTACGACGTGGACGTCGACGACGACGGCTACTTTGCGATCATCAACGACGAAGCGTTCGCCCAGGACTGGGGCACCCCGCTCCTTTAGCTTCCTCGCCACTTCGGCCTCAACAAGACCGCCGCGCCGGGGCGCGGACCGAACGTCATCGTCGCTCACCACGGCACGCAACAACCTCTGCGAGCCCACGTACGACTGCGCTATGCAGGCCGAGCCGCGGCGGGTGTTGCCGCGTCGGCCAGCGCGCCGTCGACTGGCCGTTCCGGCGACCGCTCTCGCGTTGCGGGGCGGCGAAAGCTCCCCGCTGCCGGATGGCCCGAACCAAGGACTGATCGGGAGCGGCCGGCGGAGCGCGGGCTCCGCCGGCCGTCGATGCTAACCGACCGTGGCGCCGGAAGCCCGCCTAGCGGGCCGGCCGGCGCGCCAGAATCAGCCCGCCCAACGTCAGCAGCAGTAGCGCCTGTGGCTCGGGCGTAATGACAAACGCCAGGTCCAGCGATTCCTGGGTGATCGGATCGCGCAGTTCCTTCCACTGCGGGCTGGGCAGATCGCCCCAGACGGCGTCATCCATGAAGTGGTTCCTGGAGGTCTTCCAGCCGACGCGCGGGACGCCGGGGGGGACGTAGAACGATGCGTCGAGCCAATAAATCTCGCCGAGCTTCTGCACAAACGGCTGCGGGATACCCACGACGTTGACCTGGTAGAAGACTTCGTGGTCGGGGCGTCGCCAGAAGCCCGTGTTCGGATCAAACCAACCCTGCGGACCGGTCCCGTACTGTCGGATTTTGACGATCGGGTCCGCGATGGTGAAGATTCGCTCCCACAAGAGGTTGCGAGGCTTGCTCGGCGGGCCGGGATCGTTGTCATGGATGCTCAGGCGCATCTGCTGAAAATTCGGCCGGCCGTCGTAGCCTTGCGACGAGACCCAAAGATGGATGTCCGTCACTGGGCCGGTCTGGCTGCACCGCCAGTCATCGGCGAGAACCTTCGGGTACGTCGCGTTTACGTCCCAGCCCGCGGGATCGGGCAGTTGCGGAAAGTGCATCTTGTGGGGCTGCCCCGGATCCCAATCGGCCCAAGCGGCGGTGGCACACAGCACACACACGCCCAGAGCCAGAACCGTGCGAAACCTGATGTTCATCGTTGCTCCTCCAGCGGCCGCTTAGCGGCCTACGTTCGCAGGAATCGATCCGCGCTGACGACGTCGTCGGCGCGCACCAGGGATGGTGCCCGGCGCCGGGGTGGCGTTCTTCAGCGCGCACCTATACCACCCGGCAAACTGCGCTGGGGAGCGCCATGGTCCACGTACCCTAGCCGATCCCCGTTGCCGTCGCGCGGGACCCTTCCCTTCGGCGAGCACGGCGGGGACAAGCCGTCCCGCCCCCGAGTGCGTCGGCGAATCGGCCTGGTAGTATTGTACGTGGCGGTCGGCACTCGTTGGCCTACAGCCGTGCACACAACCGCCGGGACTCAGGCGTGGCGCACCTGTAACACTCAGCGTCCGCCCGAGGCTCCGAACACCAAAAGCAAATGTAACCCAACGGTTGGCCAAAGTCAAACCTCAATCATGACGATGCGGAAAACCCTCATGCCCGCCGGTCGCCGTGCGACTCGATCTGCACGCGGGTGTCGGACCTGGGCCCTCGGGTGAGGTCACAGGGCGCGTGGTCCGGCGCGCTGGACCACCGCAGCAGCGGTCGCCAGCGGGGGACGTCCCGCGGCCGGCTGCCCGGTTGACGAACGGTACGAACCTGTATAAAGTCCGCCCGAAGTCGCAACCGCGAGTGCAGGCCCCCATCGTCTAGTGGCCTAGGATATCAGGTTCTCATCCTGGAGACCGGAGTTCGAATCTCCGTGGGGGCGTGGGGGCTTCCCGAACCGAGACCGGGCGGGAAGCCCCTGTCCTTCGTGAGAACGCGTCACGGCCTGCGGTCCGCCGTGCAATCCGGGGGCGCACCAGTTCGTGCGATGGAAACGTCGCGCGACCAACGATGATCGGTCTGGGTGTCGGGGCCGTTGGGAGGCACGGGCGCCCGGCGCCGACGTGGCGCATCCATCTCGGCTACGACGTCAGCAATTTCACAAACGGGTCGATGTCGAAGTTGTCGACCTTGCCGTCGGCGTTGCAGTCAGCCAGCATGCGCTCGCAGTGTGGATACTGCTTGGCGTACTCGTGCGGATTCGTGAGGGCCAACACGAAGGGGTCGATGTCGAAGTTATTGACCACGCCGTCGCAGTTGAGATCGCCGCGCAGTCCGTCGCGCCGGATGTGCGGGTTGTCCAGGCCGAGATCCCACACCTGGAAGATGAGGAATCCCTCCGGGTTGCCATAGAAGTACCGGAGCTGGTCCACCTTCCCAATCAGCCGCGGCCAATCGGGGGACGGCGCGCCGGGGCCGAAGCGAATGAACTTCCACGCCGGCGGCAGCGACGGCGACTGGGACGGCACGTCGAAGTCGTACGATAGCCAGCCCTCGCCCGGCCAGGGAACGTTGCGCAATCCCATGAAGTACGCGCCCCAGTCGTCCCCAGGCTCGCCTGGCGTGTTGTTGTCGCTCACGAGGATTACCGACAACGGGCGACCGCCGGCGCCAAAGTCCACGCGAAACGTGATCAGATCGATTCCGACCCGCGTCACGTGGTTGGCGCGGTAGTCGCCGGTGAACACCGATGGCTTCGTCGTCAGCGGCTGGGGCGCGTACGTATCCAGGTAGGTATCGTGGTAGAACGCGCCAGGGTTGCCCCCGGCCGGGTCGATGAAACCGTTGGGACTGCCAAACGTCCAGCCGCCCATATTGGTGTTGTTCTCAAACGTGTCTACGTATGTGACTTGCGCGCCGGCAGACGTGGCCAGCAGCGCCCCGACGGTAAGATATCGCCAATCTCGCCAGATCATCGTCAGATCTCCTACAACGCTCAATTCCCTTGCGGCAGCCGACCTCGCCGAACGCGATCGACCCGGCTACCCGAGCGCTTGTGCGTGCGGGCTCAGGGACCTTTCAACAGCTTCGCAAACGGGTCGATATCAAAGTTGTTGACTTGTCCGTCCGCGTTACAGTCCGCATTGAGAATATTGCATTTCGGATACATTTTGGCATAGCTCTTTGGGTTTGTCAGCGCCAGCACGAACGGGTCTATATCACTTTCGTTGATGACCCCGTCGCAGTTCAGGTCGCCCTTGAGTCCTTCGCATTCGTCGGGAATTCCATTGCGGTTGGCGTCCTGGCTCGTGCCGCGCGCGATGTCGCACACGTCCGCCACGCGGTTGCCGTTGCAGTCCAACCAGCCGCGGAACACCTCCGCGGCGCCCGCGTTCACCGCCTGCTGGTCATCGCCATAGGCCCCGATCACGGCGGTGTTGCCATCCAGGGCCACCGCGGAGCCGAAGTAATCTTTGGCCGCCGCGTCGGACTTGACCAGCTTGGCCCCACCCACCCAGCTCGTGCCAAAGCGCTGAAACACGTAGGCGGCCCCCGAGTCAACCGCGCCTTCGTCCGCGCCGAATGCTCCGATGAGCGCGACGTCGGCGGAGAGGGCCACGGCGTAGCCGAACTGATCCCCTTGACTTCCGTCGCCCGGGCGCAACTTGGCCTCGGGCGTCCAAGCCCCGTTCTTCAGCCGAAAGACGTACGCCGAACCCGAAGCCGTGCGGGGCCCGGCATGCAGGTAGGCTCCCACGACCACCGTGTCGCCAGAGATGGCGACCGCGCGGCCGAACCGATCGCCGGCCGCACCGTCTGGCGCAATCAGTTTGGCTTGCCAGATCCAGTTCTCGCCGTCGCGATGAAACACATGCGCTGAGCCGCTGTCCTGACCGCGCTCATCGTCCAGGTACGCGCCCACGATGGCGATGTTTCCGGATAGCGCGACCGCGACGCCGAAGCGATCATCGGCCGACCCGTCCGGAGGAACAAGCTTCGCGCGCTGTACCCAGGTGTCGCCGTCGTATTCGAAGATGTACGCGGCGCCCGAGTTCGGGCCACGCGCCTCGTTGCCCCACGCCCCCACGATGATCGTGTGCTCGGCAATCGAGACGGCATACCCGAAGTAGTCGAACGCGGTCGCGTCGGAGGCCACAAGTTTGGCCTGCTCGACCCAGGATTGGCCGTCGAAATAGAACACGTAGGCCGCACCCGCGTCTTGCCTCCCCTGGTCGTTGTAGTAGGCGCCGACAACCGCCGTATCACCGTCGAGGGCCACGGCGGCCCCGAAGCGATCCCCGGGCGCCGCATCGGAGGCCAGCAGCTTGGCCGTCTGCGTCCATTTCGCCCCGTTATAGCGCAGCACGTAGGCCGCGCCGGCGGTGGGTCCGTGATGGTCGTCGCCCCACGCGCCCACCAGCGCCGTGCTGCCGGAAAGCGCGACCGCATAGCCGTAGTAGTGGTTGGCGCCGGCGTCCGGTGCGACGAGCTTGTTCACTTCGTCGGACTGGCAAGTACTACACTCGTCCGGAATGCCGTCGCCGTTGGCGTCGGTACTGAAACCAGAGGCGATATCACACTCGTCCGGCACGTTGTTCCGGTTGCAATCCTGACTGTGGCCGCTGTAGATGTCACAGAGGTCGCTGACGCCGTTGTGGTTGCAATCCTGCGTGCCGCCGGGTTCGCACTCGTCCGGAATGGCGTTTCGATTGCAGTCCTTCGAGCGACCGCTGGAAATGTCGAGCGAGTCGGGAATACCGTTGCCATTGCAATCGGAGTCCCTCAGCCGTACGTAGTAGACATCCTGTTCCTCATTGAACGTGGCGGCGTAGGCCAGGTCCGCACCAAACTTGTCGGACACCATGTGGTAGTAGTCCCCCAACTTGGCCTGCTGCGGCCAGCCGAGGTGACTGTTGAATGCCGGCGTGATCGGTTCGTTGGGCAACCAGGTCGCCCCGGCATCGGTCGAGGAGGAGTAGAACACTTCGCACCAGCGCTCATCCGCGCCGTTCCGCGTGTCGTTCCACACGACGTCAATCCGGCCGTCCGGCGCGACGGAAAGCGTGCCGAACCACTGCCACGCGTTGGTGCCCGGTGCGTCATCATTGATTCGCCGCGGCGGGCTCCACGTCTGGCCGCCGTCGGCGCTCCGCGTGAACGTGACATCCAGCGGGTCGGGCCCGGGCGGATCGACGGAGCAGAGCAGGTAGACATAGCCGCGCGTGGGGCCGCCGGAGTGGTCCACGGCGACCCCCGCCTGACCGAGCAGCCCGGCGGGGTTCGGCCCCCCGCCCAGGCGCATGCCGCCACCGAGATCGACGCGCCGCGTCACAAACGTCGGCGTTGCCGCCGGGTTCTTCGCATCGGTCGACTTCGCGACGACAAGCTGTTCGTAATTCTGGCCGTTGATCGCCTCGATACCGGCGGCATAGACCTCGCCGTCCGGGCCGACGGCAAGCGTGCCAAACGTGGGTGCGCCGGGAATCGCAACGGGGTAGATAAAGCTCGCGCCGCCATCAGTCGAGCGCGTGAACGTGCGGTCTCCGCAGCAGTTCGCAAAGCGCTGCCAAATGCAGTAGATGTTGCCACGGCCGATCCCAGCGGTTCGATCAACCACCATCCAGTTCTTGTCGCCGCCAAACGCCTCGACGGGCGGCCCCCACGTCAACCCGCCATCCGTGGACTTGAATACTTGACACAAGAAGCTGTCGGAGAGGCTGAAGTAGTAGAAACTGCCCTCCCGATCCGTGTCGAGGCATGGGTCGGTGCGAAAGACGCCCTTCTGGAGCATGCCGGGGAATGTCCAGGTGCGGCCCGCGTCGCGGCTATAGGCCCAACCGGCTTGGCGGAAGTTCGACGAAATGCTGTCGAATTGCCGCCAGCCGATGACCAGGCGCTTAGGATCGGTCGGATCGACCGCGATACTCGGCTCATTCGCCGCATCGCCGACCATGTTCTCACCGAAGTCGTCGACATTGACTTGCACGCTCTGGTATTTGCCACGTCGCAGCGCCTCCGGCGGGAGCGCCGGCGTGACGACGCGCGGTGCCGGCGGGGCTGGACGGTCGTGCGTAACCGGTTCATGCGCCTGCGCCGGGCCGGCGCCGAGGCGACCGGCGGGGATAGGCGGCTCGATGGGCCGAGGCCGCACGTCCGCAGCGCACAACGCCGCGGCGCCGATCGCCACCAGAAACCGAGCCGCTGGCTGGATACGCAGCATGGGTCAATCCCTTTTTCGTCGGACGGAGTAATCACGCGCCGGTCAGCAACACGACGAACGGGTCGATATCAAAGTTGTCGACGACCCCGTCGCGGTTGATGTCGGCGAGCAGCCGATTGCACTTCGGATACGCGGCGGCGTACCCGGCCGGATCCGTAAGCGCCAGCACAAAAGGATCGATATCGAAGTTGTTGACAGTGCCGTCGCAGTTCAGATCGCCATACACGTATGACCCGAACTCATCAGCGCCCATGTCCACCAGTGCGCTGCCGTTGCCGTCGCCGTCCCAGACGCGCATCTGCCCGTCGATGTCCACCTCACCCAACTGCGGTACGAATGCCGGGTCGCCCCTGTCGATACACGGCGAGCCGTTCTGTAAATGATAGTCATCGGGACCCCAGAAGCGCGGATCGATGTCCAGATTGCCCGCGCCCGGCCACCCGCCCTGCACATCCGAGAAGCGTACAAGAATCTCCGAACCGGTGCCCGGGTACAGGTAGACCTGCGATCCGGCCGGAGCGGTATTGCCCCACAGGATACAGTTGGCCACCTCGGGTGCTTGCGGCGGGTAATTGATGGCGTAGATACCGCCGCCGACGGGTGCCTGGTTGTCCGCAATTACGTTGTTGTAGAGAACAGCTTTGTCGTAGCGGCCATAGAATCCGCCGCCACCCTGCGCCTCGCCGCCAGAGGTCGTGGAGTTCCTGGCAATCACGTTGTTGCGGATGGTGGCGTAGGTGCCGTAGAAGATGAAGGAGGTCCAGGAGTTGATGCCGCCGCCGCCCCAGCCGCCGGCCCAGTTGCGGAGGATGAGGTTGTTCTCCACCAGCGGCGACGACCGCGCCCCGAAGTACATGCCGCCGCCGGCGTAGTAACCCTTGTTATCGACGACGACGTTGCCGCGCACGATTGGCGTACCGTACTCCATGATGCAGATTCCGCCGCCGCTGTCGGCCTCGTTGTCGTGAATGAAGTTCCCGAGCAGGAGGGCGTTGGACTCCTCGGTGGTCACCCCGGCGCCGGTGCCGTTGGCGTTCGCGTTGCGTGAGGAATTAAAGCGCAGCTCGTTGTGCGAGATCGTGGGCGAGCACTTCTTGCAGTAGATCGCCCCACCGCGCACCTCCGGAAACGCACCCGTGCCCTTGGCATACTCGATGACGCAGAAGCTGACCGTCGTCGCGGCGAGGGCCTGGTCCAGCCGCAAGCCACGCCAGCCCGTCGTATGGTTCTCGGCGGTCATGAGGATCGGTTCGGGGGCCGTGCCGATGCCCCGCAGCGTGGCCTGGCTGACGGTGATCTTGTAGTAGCCCTTCGCGTTGACGACCACGCCGGGCTCGATCGTGAGCGTCTGGCCCGGCGGTACAACCACGTCGCCGACCAGGTTGTACGGGCTGCCGGCGCGGGTCCACGTTCCGGACTGGTTACCCGACACGTCCGTCGCCGACGCGGGTGCACGGGCCAGGCTGATGATCGCTAAGATGCTGATGTGCGCAAGGGGCTTCATAAACGCACCTCCGAGTCGGGGTTGCAATGCCCACCCTTCATCATACCGCGCGGTGGCCTCCACAGAAACAGGATTTGACGGTGTGCGGCGGGAACCTATCGTCTGAGCAGCAGCTTCACGAAGGGCTCGATATCGAAGTTGTTGACGGCGTGGTCGCCGTTGATGTCGGCGTTCGCGCTGTCGCAGGCCGGGTATTTCGCCTTGTAACCGGCCGGGTCGGTCAGCGCCAGCACGAACGGGTCGATGTCGAAGTTATTCACACCGCCGTCGCAGTTCAGGTCGCCGAGCGGCCGGAACTCGTACGCACCCATATCGACGATCGGCGGCGTACCCCTCCCGGTGTCCGGCGTGTACGGGTCGTCGCGGAAGCGGTTGTATTCGGCCAGATCGAGCGGCAGCGGCTCCAGAAGGTCGCCGTCGCCGTCGAGGTCATACGTGTCCGGCGGCACGGCGGTATTGTCGGCGGCGTCGATGCAGGGCGAACGATGATTGAGGCGTAGGTCGTCATCGGGCGTGCCGGGGATGCCGTCGGGCCCCAGCGGATCGAGGAACCGCGGGTCTTTGGCGTGATTGCCGACGCCGCCAAACTGCCCCGTCCAGCCCTGCACGCACGAATAATCGATCGCGAGCGTCGCTTGCGAATCTTTGGAGAGCTGCGCGGACTCGCCGCTGCCGCTACTGTCCCGATTGCCCCACAAGATCGAGTCCACGATCGTCGTCACGGTCAGTCCGACGTTGCGCATGCCCCCCGTGCTGGCCGCGGCTACGTTCTGGCTAAGGGAGCAGCCAACGAACTTGACTTTGGCTTGGTAACCCGGGGGCGGCTCGATCGACACCGCACCGCCGTCACCGCCAGACGTATTACCGCTT
>Ga0214473_10005895_pt1 | contig 14667 bp, 8 predicted proteins | sample RVTome_7_FD_203509 | JGI IMG/M metagenome (GOLD analysis project Ga0214473, IMG submission 203509) | Soil microbial communities from uranium-contaminated site in the Upper Colorado River Basin, Wyoming, United States - RVT98D197 | ecosystem: Environmental > Terrestrial > Soil > Contaminated >... | reverse complement strand
CCGTCGAATTGGAAACAACCATCTCCTTCGCGAGATCCGTGGTGCTCCAATCCGGATAAGCCGCGCAGAGGGAGACCACTTCCAATTGGCGCGGGGTCAACAGGTCGGCACCTTCAACGGCTTCCGCTTGAAGATAGAGGCTGTGAGCCTTCTTACTAAAGTAGATTCCCCCATTCGCAACTGACAGCACAACATTTCCCAACTCGCGGAAGGCTTCCGTGTCGTCTTTCAGGATGTAACCACTGGCCCCTGCCTCGATAATCGTGCGCATCATGGCAGGCTCGGCAAACATGGTGATCACCAGCACGGCAAGATCGGAATATTTTTGCAGCAGGTTGGGGATGAGATGAAGAATCGGAAACGGGTTCGGGTTATCTGGCGACGTGCGCACACTGAGGTCGAGCAGCAAAACATCGGCAGGATGTGAGCGCAGCATGGGTTCCAATTCCTCCCCATAGGTTCCAGTGACAACCACTTCTACGCCAGGTGTACTGGTGAGCCGGTAGACGTAGCCATCAATGATGCTTTGATGATCGTCAAGGATTGCAACGCGAACTTTTCCTGCTGGCATACTGTTTCTCCAATAATGATTTTTTTGAATAGGACAGCAAAAAGAGTTTTGTATGACAAATTTTCCGGCTTCAAGAATTCAGTACAATAATCTAGACAATAATGCTGTGCATCTATTGAACCATAAGTTATCATATTTTACAACGGCAGCAATACTCATCCAGGTTTGCAGGATGAGAAAATGCTTGAGATGGCAGTGGTATGAAATCAAATAGCAAGTGGATTTCTGATGTACCCTTCCAGACTTTGCATCTTCCACAGAGAGATCAAAGCAAAGCACAATCAACAATCTTAATGTTAGGAGGCTTACCATGGATATGATCAAGGTTTCTGCCAACTCACGGACATCCGCGGTTGCAGGCGCAATCGCAGGTGTCGTTCGTGAACATCACCGAGCGGAAGTGCAGGCAATCGGCGCCGGAGCTGTTAACCAGGCTGTGAAGGCGCTCGTACTGGCAACCGGTTATCTCAGGAACGACGGCATTTTTGTGACCTGTATTCCTGAATTCGCAGATGTGACAATTGAAGACAAGGTCAGAACTGCCATCAAGCTTGTGGTCGAGCCCAACGGTCATTAGTCAGCTGGCTGACCCAGGTTCCTCCCCCACTTCAATTTGAAGTTGGAGGGAAAGGCAATCAAAATAGGTGAATGATGTTTCCGGGGCAAGAGACATCATTCATTCTTTTTTTTAATTCATTACCAGATTCGCTGTAGCGACCGGTTCTCTCCCTCTCTACGAGACACCTCGCCCAGGCTTTCGACATCCTCAGCAGATTCTGTATATCACTGGTCTGCGGCTCAATGTATTCCAGGCTCCCAGGACCAAAGTTCCGATAGACTTCGAACCTTTCCTGGCTCTCTTGCATTCGATCATCCATCCGGGTATTTTTGACAAGGAGCGAATTTACTATGGGAAGCTGTTCTCCTGGACTCTTTTACGAAGACCAAAGCTGTTTCCTCTGGCAATCACCTTTGCCGTCTGCGGTCACCACTTCCGGCAGATTTACAGCTTGCATATCTCTTGAAATACGAGGGGCGCGAGAAGTTTAAATGAGGCAATCTCTGATTTCGTCACTTGCGAGCATGGGTGTTATATCGATTCGGTAATCAGCAGCGGGGTGAGGGTTAATCACAGGTGCAATGAGTGTTAACCTTTTTGTGATTATTCACTCATTTGAAATAATACAAAAACTATCCGAATAGGGCGATTTACTTATTAATGATCTTCTCTATAATGAAGATATTTCATTAAGCCATCTTAAGCGTGGAGGTGACAGACACCGGATTCCATACCCAAAAACTGAATAAGAAAGTTCACCCCATCATCAATCCTTACCGAGGAGTTAACCTTATGAATAGGAATCTTGCGTATCTTTTTGTTTTTTTAGGCGTTGTGCTCGTCGTTTTTGCGGCTTGCAGCCCGGCCACCCCGCCTGCCGCTACCGAAGTCATTCCTCAAACCGGGGCAACCGAAGCCCCAGTGGCAACTGAAGCACCAACTGAAGCTCCCACCGAAGCTCCAATCGAGCTGACGGGCGATATTACCCGCGGTGGGAGACTCTATGACAAGTGGACGGATGAGCTTGGCGTAGATGTTCCTGAAGGCGACCATCCATTATGGGCTACTCAGACCACCAATACCCGCACAGGTTCGGATACCTGGCGCTGCAAGGAGTGCCATGGTTGGGATTACAAAGGCGCGGATGGTGCCTACGGCTCCGGTTCACACGAGACCGGCTTCGTCGGTGTGATGGGCGTGTCGGGCATGGATCCCAATGAAATACTAGGTATCCTCAAAGGTTCCAACAACCCTGACCACGATTTCTCGGTTTATATGGACGATCAGGCTCTGACCGACCTGGCGCTGTTCCTGAGCGGGGAGTTAAGGGATGACTCCGCTCTGATCAATGCAGATAAGTCCCTTACCGGCGGCGATGTGGAGGCAGGCAAAACATTCGTTGATGAAACCTGCGTAGTGTGTCACGGTCCCCAGGGGCTAGGGATCAACTTTGGCGATTCAAGCGAGCCTGAGTATCAAGGTACTGTTGCATCAGATAACCCGTGGGAATTCATGCATAAGATACGCTTCGGCCAGGCTGGTTTTGCGGAAATGCCCTCTCTTGTGGATGATGGCGTCAGCGACGAGGAACTCGCCAATGTTCTGGCTTATGTTGCTGCCTTCCCAACCTCAGCGCCTGTCTCCGAGGGTGGTGTACTTTATGACAACTGGATGGCAGCCATGGGCGTGGAAACGCCTGCGACGGATCAACCCCTGTTTGCGACTCAAACCACCAACACCCGCACCGGCGCGGATACCTGGCGCTGCAAGGAATGTCATGGCTGGGATTACAAGGGGGCAGAGGGTGCCTACGGCTCCGGATCACATCAGACTGGCTTCAAGGGCGTGTGGGATAGCTCCACCATGTCAGCAGAAGAACTGACCGCCTGGCTCGATGGCACGAATAACCCCGACCACAATTTTGTGGGCGAAGGCATGATGGGCGAGGCTCAAGTTGAGATGATGGTCGCGTTCCTGCAAAGTGAAAAGATCGACGCCAGCGCCCTTGTCGATGCAGAAGGGGTAGTTACCGGCGGCGATGGTCAACGCGGCCAGGAGTTGTTCAACTCGAACTGCTCGGATTGCCACGGCGAGGATGGTAAGACGCTCAACTTTGGCGATGATGCCGAACCGGAATTCATCGGCACGCTGGCGGCAGACAATCCCTGGGAATTCGTCCACAAAGTTTCATATGGTGAGCCAGGGGAAGTGATGCCCTCCGGCATCAATATGGACTGGACTCTTCAGGACATCATTGACATGCTGACCTTTGCCCAGACTCTGCCCGCCAAGTAAACTCATTCCCTAACCGAGAAGAGCCTGCGTTAATTGTTGTTGAATTTCCCGCACAACGATTAAAGGATCTCGATAGGCTTATCTCCGGTCCAAGGGGTGGTTACGGAAGAATCACCCCTTGGACCTCTTCTTCCTAAATAATGCAGGCCCTACTACGCCAGGAACTTTCTTGGCATGACAGCTGGATACATTTTTATGAAGAATAAAAGTGTATAACCGATATGGAAATAATCAATAACATCATTTATAACCTGACTGCCGTACACCCATTCCATGCGCTGATCGTGCATTTCCCGATTGCATTGACGGGCGCGGCATTGTTTTTCATTCTGCTGGCACTCTGGCGTCAAAGTGATGCACTCGAACAGGTCGCGTTTGCCAATATCGCGCTGGCTACAGTCAGTACACTGGTGGCAGGTATTACCGGCTGGCTCGACAACAAAAACATATATGATGGCGCAGCCCCGAATTCCAGTGTCAAGATCGTGCTGGCTTCCATCTTGTTCGGCGTAACTTTCTTTGTATCCATCGCGCGCTGGCGCAACCCGGACTTGTTTCATTCATCAGTGCGCCTCATGTATATAGGCGGATATTTCGTCAGTTTTGCGCTTGTATCCGTGCTGGGGTTTCTGGGCGGCGTTATTCTGTATGGGTTCCATGAGGTTCCGACCGTGCCCGTTACTGGAAGCGGATCACAGACCATCCCAATTGCGGATCCTGTGGCACAGCCAACGGAGACACCAATTCCGGGGATCAGTTTTGCAACGGATGTATTGCCCATTATGAAAAGCCGCTGCATCAACTGCCATGGCGGTCAAGAAACCGAAGAAGGACTGGACTTGACCAGTTACGAAGCATTGATGGCCGGCTCAGAAAATGGTCCCGTAATTTCCCCAGGAGATGCAAACAACAGCCCATTGGGGCAGGCATTGATCGAAAGGGAGATGCCCAAGCGCGGTCCCAAGCTGAAACCTGAGCAGGCCCAGTTAATCATTGACTGGATCAACGCAGGCGCGCTGGACAATTAATTGACGCTCGTTTTCTGTTGATATTTCCGTATGGGGATTCAGCCAACACAACCAGTCTCCTCTGATCATTCATAACCTGCGTTCATGGACGATCCATGCCCGGGGAAGGTGGATGTCCGGGTCCGGGTGGCAGGCCGCGGGGAGTCTTATGCGTTGACGCGTTTGGTTCGTAGGGTAAATTCGGACTTTTTAACTCGGAATTGTAACTTTTGGATTTTAGGTGCGTCCTGAGTATAAGGAATTCCTTCTCCAGGAAACCACTATTTTATTAAGTTGGCTGAACCATCCGTATTCATCCTGTGCTATTTTGATTTAGGATCGTTCCATAGTTGACACTGGGTTCTGCCTCGCATAACTGCACGAGACTACTGCCGGGAAAATAGTACAAAGATAGCAGCACCAGACAAGATACCCATTATGGACCTATGCAGCTAAAGCTTCAAAACTATCTAAAAAGACTGCTCCCGTGGATCGAAAAATGGCGATGGGCCATTTTGGCTTTAATTGGCCTCTCGTTGTTATGGGTGGAAGTCCAGGAATTCTGGGTGTTGAAGGTATTGGATCAGCCATTTCATTATTTTGAGGTGTTCCAGTATGCCGTACTCCTGATTTCCACCGGAACGTTGATCGAGTTGTTTTCACGCTCGAGCAAAGCGCACAACCAGGCCTTAAAAATCCTGGAGTATAAACACAGGCTCAGTATGGAGTTTACGGCAAATGCCGACTGGGAATTGCTAACTGCCAAATTGGCAGAATTGCCCGGCAGAATAGCAAATGCTGACGAAGCGTATCTTCTCGTCAGCAACCCAATTAGTAACAAATTCGAGATTGCAGGCCATTGGACAGACAGTAGATATACTTCCGAAACAGAAACCTGGGATCCGACCGTTCCATGCCAGGCATGTTTTGAAAAGACACCTGGTAGGAAAACGAACTTTCATTTGTGCCGCAGCAATAAGGAAGTGACGGCATACGATGCTTATAGCCTGGCCATAGTCGACCAGGATTTAGATGCAACAGCACTGAAATTCAAATTAAAGCCCGGGGGGTATTTGTCCAAAGCAGAGCAGGAAATCTTTATCAGCATCGGGGACGAAATTGCCGTTGCCCTGCGCGCCAGCCAGGACCGGAGAAGGGTCGCCGAAATGCAATCTGCTCAGGCAGCCATGGCTGAACGACGTCTGGTCTCTGCATACGTTCACGATCAACTGGGACAGAACCTTGGGTATCTACATCTAAAACTGGATCAACTTGGCAAAGATAAAAGCCCTGCTTTATCCAAAGAGCTCCGATCAGAGTTGAAACAGCTGCGAAGTGTGGCCAATGATTCTTATGAAATCGTACGCGATATCCTAAAAAAAATGCAGCCCGAGACGATCCCACATTTAGCCAATATTCTGCATGAGCATGCAAGAAAGATTGCGCAGAGATCAGATTTTTCCCTGGATTTCAGATCCATGGGCACGCCTGCCCGGCTCTTACCCGATGCCCAGCAGGTTATCTTTTATACTTTTCATGAAATACTCAGCAACATAGAAAAACATGCCAAAGCAAACAGAGTAGATGTGCTGGTTATTTGGAACGATGGTTTTCTCGATATTTCTGTTTCAGACAATGGGGTTGGTTTCGATTCGCAGGGAGACAGGGATGATAAGCATTTTGGGCTGGAAATCATGCAGTAACGAATTGCCAGATTAAATGGACGCCTGACAATTAATTCTTCAACAGACTCTGGGACGCTGGTTTCGATTTCGGTACCAATAAAGCAGATCGGGGAGGTCACCCAATGAACAACATGGACAAACAGCCTAAAAATATTCTGGTCGTCGATGACCATATCATGTTTCGGGAGGGCCTGATCAGCCTTCTTCGATCCACCCCGGAATTCAATGTCGTTGATCAGGCAGGCACAATGCACGAAGGCATTGAAAAGTCGCTTTGCTATAAACCGGATATCATCCTCATGGATTTCTCCTTACCAGATGGAACCGGACTCGAGGCAACTCAGATCATTTTGGCTGAACTGCCGGAATGCAAGATCGTCTTTCTGACAGTATATGAAACGGATGAGAATCTTCTGTCTGCGATACGGTTGGGCGCAAAGGGATACATGCTAAAAAACGTTTCCAGTTCTTCACTTATCGCAAGCCTGCGGGCCCTTGAACATGGCGAGATAGCGATGTCACGCAGGATGATGAGCAAGGCGCTGGAATTTTCGCGGTTCGCCCTGTCCTCCCCCAAGCAGGATATTGCCGGCAAACTAAGCCCGAGAGAAATCGATATTCTATTCGAATTACAGAGTGACTCTTCCAATTCAGAAATTGCCCGACGTCTGTATCTCTCAGAAAATACTGTGAAACACCATGTGCACAATATTCTCGACAAGTTGGGCATCCAAAACCGCCGCCAGGCAGGCTTGATTGCAAGGCAAATGGTGTTGAAGAGGAACGGCAACGGAAGGTGAATTAATCCCATCTCAATCCTGAGTGGTTAACCCTGTGGTTAACCCTTTATGAAAAGAACCATATAAAAAATGGTTCTTTTTTTAATCCCCTTTTAATCACGGGGATAATCGACATTTTTCACCTGAATAGATAACATAAATATGAAGGATCGGGCTGCCGCAAGCATATGATTTCGACTAAAACGCCATGTGTGCTCGTGATGAAGGGAGATGTGCTGTTAAAGCGTGCGTTCGTGAGCCTGATGATCTTAGGAGGTGAATTCGAAGTTGTCGTGAGTGAGGCGATTGATGTTTTGGAATTAGCAGATGATATCTCCAAAACAAAACCGGATGTAGTCTTCTTCAGTGTATCGATTCCGTGGGCCAGGATCGATTGCCTTTCACAGCTGCTTATCAGGTATCCGGGATTGAAAGTTATTGTCGTAAGTGAAGACAGTAACTGGCTTCACATTTTCAAACATGAAGACCAACTGCTTACCAGCCTTGATGATTTATTACTGATTATTAATTCCGCATGAAATCATTCGTTGAAGGAAATGAGGAAAGGAGAAATTAAAACCAATCAATTTTTGTTCGCATCTTGCTATCGTTATTCAATTCTCGCCAATTGAGAAGGAGTGAAAACATGGAAGTGCATAACGCTAAATATCGCCATCGGACGTGGAATCATCTCTTAAACATCCTGGTGATCCTGGCGATGGCCCTTGGAAGCTCATCTTCAATGAGCGTTCGGGCAGAATCGGATGTGGCTCCTGCGGCATTGACCAACACATTAGATATCAACGTGGTCAGTGCCACTGATGCAACACCGGTCACCGAATTCAAATACATCATCAATATCGATAACACCGGAACGACGGAACAGCGGAGTCCGGGTGAGGGTTGTACACCGGATGATCCCGGTTACCCCGACTCCTGCAATTGGACATCCATTGCCGGCATAAAAAGTTCCAGCCCGATCTTTACTCAGGGCGATCAGGATGATTTTGTCAGCGGCATTGATCTGCCAGATGGCCGCTACTTGATCTCCGTATTGGCCGATGGCTATAAACTGGATGGCGAACACTTTACGGTACCACTAAACGGTCCGGTGACCGTTGCGATGCAGCCCTACCCCCTGCCGGATGCCACCATCCGCGCCATGGTGTTTGCAGATAACGCACCCACCAACAGCGCACCGGATATGCCGGCTGAAAGTGGACTGGCTGGCTTCGTTGGGCACATCAGCGATTACATCGGTGAGGTAACCACCGACGTCTATGGCAACCCGCTATGCACAAGGTACGAGGGTGAAGATCCGGTCACATTTGAAATCCCTGCCGGGTCCCTCGACGGAGATATGCTGCCTGTGGCAATCCCAGGTACCGGCGGACAATGCGTCAGCGATGCAAATGGTATGCTCGCTATCCCACATCTTGGTCCCGGCCGTTACGCTCTCGTTGCAGTCAGGCCCGAGGGCACGAATTGGATCCAGACCACAACTTTGGAGGGCAACCAGGACTGGGATTGGTGGCTGATGGAAGGCGCAACCGGTTACGATACAGAATTTGTGGTAGCTGGTGAACCCTTCCCGGTTGCCTTTTTTGGCTTTGTACAGCCGACAAATACACTATCGGGTGGCAGCGGCGAAGTCAAGGGTTTGGCAATATCAGTCAATGCTTATTGGCCCCCCGTGGGCGGTGGAATTACTGGAGAGCCCGGCCTCCTGGGTGCAAATCCTGATTTTCCCATCGATCGACCCTGGGTGGCTCTATCTGATTTGAACGATGGCGATGCAGCCGTCTACATCGGCCAGGGCAACCCTGATGGCACCTTTAGCATTCCAAACGTGCCGGATGGCGACTATGCTATCGGCGTTTGGGATGAGCCCCAGAATCACATTTTTAATTTTTCGAGTATCTCTGTCCAGAATGGCGAGACAGTTGACCTGGGCGCGATTTCGATGATGGGCTGGTGGACCACCCTCGAAGGATATGTCTTCAACGACCTCAACGAAAACGGCAGGAGGGAGGATGGCGAACCGGGCATTCCCAACTTCCCAGTCGTGATGCGGAAACGCGATAACACAGTGATGGACCGCGGTGCAGTTCTTGTTCCGACCGATGCCAGCGGTTTTTATTATATGGAAAATGCCTACCCGCTCACTCAGTGGTTTATCGAGGAGGCTTATGCAGATGGCTTCCGAACCACAGGCATCACATTCCAGGCCGATAACCAACCCGAAGAAACGACAGTGCTGGGCAGCGGCGTGGATGTTAATGTGCTGCCGATCATTGGCCTGGGCGGCCGCCTCGATTGGGGTGTAAAGGCCTACGATCCGGGGACAAATGGCGGCATCGTCGGAACCGTCAGTTACGATACGACGCGCAATGAATTGGATCCATCCCTCGCGGCAGTGGAAGACTGGCAGCCTGGGGTTCCCAACATTACGGTGAATCTTTATAAGCCAGTGGAATGCCCGTACGATGACATCACACCTTGCGATGCAAACGGATTCTATGCACTGAACCCCGATGGTTCATATGCCAAAGGCGAACTACTCAACCAGGCTATTACCGAGACCTGGGAGCAGCCAAACGGTGCAGGCTCGCCCTCAGGTTGCGTGGCACGCGACCGCAGCGGCACTCCCTTCGCCCATGGTGTGGATGAGGATGTGTTACCTCTCGATCCGGATGCAAGATGTCTCGAAGGTCCCATGATGGGTGTGCAGTTTGGGCCCAACTGGGACGGGGAAAACTTCGCCGCGGCCGTGGATGGCAACTATGGTTTCGGTGACGGGTGTTTTGAATCCGGTGGTTTCGACCCGGGATCTGGTACCTGTGTTAGTGGAGATTTCTCTGCCCTGACACCCGGCGATTACCTGGTGGAAATTGTCTCTCCGACAGAAGGCGACTTGTATGGGCCTGATGCGGTGCACGCGGCTCAACCCTTATATAGAGTGACACGGGAAGAAGATATCAACATCGGTAACGGCGACCAGTTCGTCCCGCAGGTTCCGCCACCGGCATGTGCTGGCCAACTCCATATCGTGGATGTCGCGACCATTGACACGGACGGTTATCCGGAGATTGTCGGCACCGGTTCCATCGACGAAGGCGGCAATGGTGTGCCCGTAGGTGTTACTGTACCCGCTTCCACACCGACCATCAACCCGACCTTCGCAGATTTGGGCGGAACACTCGAACACGAGGGCGCCCCGAAACCTCTCTGCGACGTGAAACTCGTACCGCTGGGTGACCGGCGCTCAATCGCCCCGACCTTCAACCTGTTCACTGATGTTCCAATCCCCGGACGCTTCTCGGGGCTGATCGTGGACGATCTAAACTTCTCCAGCGATCCAAAATCCATTCTCTATGGTGAAAAGTCGGGCGTTCCCTTCGCCCCTGTCGGTATTTACGATTTCGCCAACCGGCTGATCCACACTGCTGAATCAGACTATAACGGCATCTTCGATGTGTTGCTGCCCTCGACCAATCGCATCAACTGTCCAACACCGTCGGGTGTTTGTGCAGGAATGTACCGCTTCGTAGGCAATGACCCAGGCATTCCGGGCCGTTGGAACGCGAACTACAATCCGCAGTTCCGCACGATAGCGGCCGAATTCGAGGCATTCCCCGGCGCTTTGATCCCGACCGACCTGGCACCGACGCAGGTTGGTGTGGCTGTGCAAATCCCCGGCTCTCAAACCCTTGCGCCTGTGATGTGCCTGCCTGACACGGGCACGCCTCAACTGTTCGCAGTTGACAAGCCCTACGTGGATCTCACTGGCGGGGCCGGTACCTTCAATATCACCGGGTTGGGCTTCGGCGCCACAGCCGGGCAGGTACTCCTGAACGGAGTTCCATTGCCGACCACTTCCTGGAGTGATACACAGATTGCGGTGAATGTCCCGGCTGGTACGACGCGCGGTTCCCAGCAACTGAGCATCAGGTCTGCCAACGGGAGAAGTACCGTGAATGGCTTAACCTTCCACGTGCTTTCAAATCCCACCGCCGGACCATTCCCATCCAATGCGGTCATCGACACCTTCGAGCGTAATGTCGCCTCTGGCCTCGGCACCGCAGCCGGGTGGGTCGACGATTCGTCCGGTCTCGCATACAGTTCTGTGGACACCGGCAATGGGTATGCTCGTGTAAGAACCCTAAGCAATGCCCTGGATGCCTGGCGGTTCGCGACAGTTTATGGGGCTGACCAGGAAGCCTACTTTACTTTCATACAGCCTTCGAACGAGCCAGGTGCTGACGAACAGGGACTATTACTTAAATACAATGGCGGACTTTCGCCGAACTCCACGGCGGCTCAATGGATCGAGGTGGCTGTCGATAATGACACCAGCGGTGCACCGGGCCTCCAGCCAGGTGTACGAATCCGCACGAAGTCATCTGGCACAATCACAAACCAACTGCTGATTACCGGTCCGGGCTCTACGTTCGCGGCGGGTGATCAAATCGGCGCGCGAGCCTTGAGCGATGGCTCGATCATCGTCTACAAGAACGGTGTGCAGTTGGGCAGCACGTTTAGCTTTCCAGCCTCAGCCACTTGGACGGGCCGAATTGGTGTCCGGTTCGAAGGAACCGGCATAACTACCAGCACCGAGGCTCGCTTCGACAACTTCGGCGGCGGGAACGTTACAGTTAGTGCAAGTTATATGCCCGCCTTGTTCGAAGTTGGCCCGGGCAAACTCTATGGCACCATCCAAAGCGCCATTGACGCGGCAGCAGCACAGGTACCTTATATAGATGCCCTGGTGGTTGTCTATCCTGGTTCGCCTGGCAACACCAACCCCCGCTACAACGGACGCGGCGCCTACTATGAGAACGTGATCATGTACGCGCCTGTGAAACTCCAGGGCGTTGGTCCTGGCGGTGTTTACCCGGATAACACACCTGTACAAGGCTCGATCATCGATGGTGTTGCCTTTGGTGGTGACACTGCACAGGCAGAAGACTGGCGTGTAAAGCTTCAATCTCTTGCCTGGGATGGCAACCAGAACATATCCGAAGGCCAGGTGATCTATGTGCTGGCCTCAGAGAGTGGCGCAGCTGATCCCGACCGGGCCGGTGCATTCGGTTCAACGTATCGGGCAGCCATTGATGGCTTCGACCTGCGGGGTGGTGATCAGATGGGCTTCCCCGGCAACCTCTCCGCGATCTTTGGTCCGGGATTCGAAAGTCCAGGAGATGCCAATACTGAAACGCAGGGCGGCGCGATCTTTGTCAATGCATTTGCCCGGTATCTGCAGATCACGAATAATACGGTCCAAAATAACGGCGGCGCGTTCGGCACCATCCGCATTGGTACACCCAATCTGCCCGCACCCGATACGGACCAGCAGAATGACAACATCCGTATCGCCAACAACCGCATCTTCGCGAACGCAGGCACGAATCTCGCCGGAGCTATCGGTCTCTTCAACGGCACGGAAAATTATGAGATCGCCTCGAACGATATCTGCGGCAACTTCTCGGCAGAGTACGGCGGCGGCATCAGCCACTACGGCTTAAGCCCCAATGGGAACATCCATGACAATCGCATCTACTTCAACCGCTCCTACGATGAAGGCGCCGGTATCATGATCGCCGGTGAATTGCCTGCTGACCCAACAGCAAATTATGGCACAGCCAATGGGCCGCAGGGTTCCGGTCCGGTGAACATCTATAACAACCTGATCCAGAGCAACCTGGCTGATGACGATGGCGGTGGCCTACGCTTCCTGATGGCAGGCAACTTCCCAATGAACGTGTACAACAACATGATCGTCAACAACGTCTCCACACACCTGGGAGGTGGCATCGCCCTCGACGATGCGCCGAAAGTGCGCATTTACAACAACACGGTCATGAAGAACATTACAACCGCCACAGCAGTAACCAGCCAGGGTCAGCCCATGCCTACAGGGCTTGCAACCGGGCAAAACAGCACGCAATTACAAAATACTCTGCCCGGCGGCTCACCCATCTTCAGCAATCCCTTGTTGTTCAATAACATCTTCTGGGATAACCGTGCAGGCTCACGCGGCATCAACATGGTAAACGGGATCGGCGCGCCAGGTGATGCTCTTCCGGTTAACAACTGGGATATGGGTACCATCGATGGCACCGGTTTGCTTGCACCCACCAATACCATGTTGCAGGTGACGACCGGCACGGTTGCGAGCGGAACGAACAATGTTGGGGTCAATCCTCTCGTCATCACGCCTTATGATGTGGGTGTTTCCTTCACCTCCTGGCGCACGAACATCAACTTTATTGGGGCGATCCTGGTGACGGCGGACCTGCCTCCGGAACTGATGGGTGACTATCACATTGCCAGCGGTTCAGCCGCAGTGAATAGCGGCGCGGCATCCAAGGCTGTGCCCTCCTACCAACAGCCGCCTGCCACCTTGAATGCTCCTACGACTGATTTTGACAACCAGGCGCGTCCCGCAGGTGGCGGATTCGATAAAGGCGCGGACGAAATCGGAGGCTCGCCGGTCGTGGCCTTCCCGCTCACTTCCGTATTGGATAACTTTAACCGTGCAAATGGCGGCCTTGGAGCCAACTGGGCGAATTCAAGCAATTACTCAGTCAACGGGAATCAGGCTCGAGTCACGGGAACCGGTGGTCAGACATTCTGGGCTCCATCATCGTTCGGCGCCAGCCAGGAAGCATTCTTCACCTTCACCGATGTAGCCCCAGGCACAACCGAGCAGGGATTGGTTCTCAAGTTCAATGGGAACTCTCCAACCTCCTCCAACGCGTCTTACATCAGAGTTACGTATAGCATGGGTGCAATAACAATTCGCACGCGTGCTCCTGTGCAGGGGATTCAATCAAGAGGCACAGTCGCCGTTTCCTTCGTGGCAGGAGACACGCTCGGAGTACGGACACTCTCCGATGGCACTGTCCTGGTCTACAAGAACGGCGTGCAGATCGGTAGCGTTAACGTCACCTCGGGGACAAATCCCTGGCCGACGGCGCGCGCCAATGCCGGTGGTCGGATCGGAGCCTGGTTTGTAGGCAGCTTCACTGGCAGCAGCGATGCTCGTTTCGACAACTTCGGTGGCGGCACAATGCCTTAATCGATCAGTTCCAAGCCGGAGGCTGGCTCATGGAGCCGGTCTCCGGCGAGGCCTGAAAAGGAGATCTTATGAACAAACATTTTTCTCGACGAGATTTTCTCAAGCTGGCGGGCGGCGCGGCGGCTACTGTCGCTGGCGCAAGCCTCCTGCCACGCTTCCTTCGCAAAACATTGATGCCAGATCAGGTGGTCGGTGCCGCAGGTGATTACGACCTTTATTTTGCGGGCACAGATGGTTGGATGTACAACCCACCACCGTATGTGTCTCCTTATCACCCTGATGTTCTGGCGGAAGCTCCCTTCACCAATTACATGTTTGGATTTCGCGATGTGACGCATTACGTGGATAGCGTGGGCGGCCCGACAGCAGTAGAAAAAGTGCAAAACCAGAAGATGAAAGCACAGCACAACGCACCGTTCTTCTGGGTGAATGAGTTCGATCCGGGTGACCCTGTGGATTTCAAATTGCAGGTCACCAACCTGGGTCTGCAAATCCGCCCGGACCTGACGGACCCGCACACGCTTCACTGGCATGGTTTCCGCAACGTGATCCCGTTCTTCGATGGCGAACCGACTGGCTCCGTGGCCATACCCACCGGTGGATTCTTCACCTACGTCTACCGGCCTCGCCATCCGGGCACTTATATGTATCACTGCCATGTGGAGGATGTGGAACACGTGCACATGGGCA
>Ga0214473_10005894_pt1 | contig 14667 bp, 15 predicted proteins | sample RVTome_7_FD_203509 | JGI IMG/M metagenome (GOLD analysis project Ga0214473, IMG submission 203509) | Soil microbial communities from uranium-contaminated site in the Upper Colorado River Basin, Wyoming, United States - RVT98D197 | ecosystem: Environmental > Terrestrial > Soil > Contaminated >... | reverse complement strand
GCGATGTGCAAGGCCAGATCCTTCACGAACGCCCTGAACTCGTCCGTGTTGGCCACGAAGTCGGTCTCGCAGTTGACCTCGACGAGGACGCCCACCGTGTTGTTGAAGTGGATGTACGAGTCGACCAGCCCTTGCTTCGCGGTCCGCCCGGCGCGCTTCTCGACGCTGGCGAGCCCCTTCTGCTGAAGCAGCTCCTTCGCCTTGGTGACGTCGCCCCCGGCGTCCTGGAGCGCCTTCTTGCAGTCCATCATCCCCGCGCCGGTCTCATCGCGCAGGGCCTTGACCATCGCGGCGGTGATCTCGGCCATGGTCAGGCCTCCGCCGGCGCTTCCGTCTCGGCCGGCGCTTCCGTCTCGGCCGGCGCTTCCGTCTCGGCCGGCGCTTCGGTCTCGGTCGGCGCTTCCGTCTCCGCCGGCGCTTCCGTCTCGGTCGGCGTCTCGGTCTCGGTCGGCGTCTCGGTCTCGGCGACCACCTCGGGCTCGATCTCCGGCTCGATCTCCGGCTCACCCTCCGCCCGTGGCAGGTCGGGCTCGAACACGGTGCTCGCGGCGATCGCGGCCGCCTCCTCCGGGGATGGCGTCTCGTCGACCGCTGCCGGCGCGGCCTGCGGCTTGGGGCCCGAAGGGGCCGTGGGGCTCGGCGCGGTGACCCGCTCGACGATCTCCTCCTTCGCCATGCCGTAGCCCTCGGCGAGCGCGTTGGCGAGCACCCTCGTCACGAGGTTCACGGCGCGGATCGCATCGTCGTTGCCGGGGATCACGTAATCGACCTCGTCGGGGTCGCAGTTCGTGTCGACGATCGCGATGATCGGGATCCCCAGCTTGCGTGCCTCGGTGACCGCGATGTGCTCCTTCTTCGTGTCGATCACGAAGACGGCGTCGGGCAAGCGCTCCAGGGTCTGGATGCCGCCGAGGTTGCGCTCGAGCTTCTCGCGCTCGTGACGCAGACGGATCGCTTCCTTCTTGAGCAAGCGCTCCATCGCGCCCGTCTCCTCCATCTCGCCCAGTTCGCGCAGACGCATCAGCCGGCCCTTGATGGTGGCGAAGTTCGTAAGCATGCCGCCCAACCAGCGGTTGTTCACGAAGGGCATCGCGACCCGGCCGGCCTGCTCCGCAACGACCTCCTGGGCCTGCTTCTTCGTCCCGATGAACAGCACGACGCCGCGACGACGACCGAGCTGCTGGACGAACGCGTAGGCCTCCTCGAGACCCGCGAGGGATTTCTCGAGGTCGATGATGTAGATGCCGGAGCGCTCCCCGAACAGGTACCGGTGCATCTTCGGGTTCCACCGTCGTGTCTGGTGGCCGAAGTGCACGCCGGCCTCGAGGAGCTCCCGCCTGGTGACGACAGGCACGAGCCTTCTCCTTCCGGTTGTCATCCTCCGCCCGGCTCGACCCGTGCCGGCCCGCTCTCGACGAGCGGGACCCCGGCGACGGTCCCCGGGCGTGTGTGCTCGGTGCGGGTGCACCGGCGCCGGGGAGTCTACCAGCGGCTCATCGGCGTCCCCGGGCGGACCTCGATACCGGAGGCGCAGCGGGGGTGAGCGCCGCCACGGCCAGGTAGCGGGCGGAGAAGGTCGCCGCGACCGCCACATGCAGCAGGTTGACGACGACGGACACGATCCATGCAGTCGGCGATGGGTTGACCCCGATCATGCTTCCAGGGAGCGCCGCCAGGAGCAGGGCCAGCGACGCCATCGCGTAGAGGACCGCGAGCCACAGGTTCGACGATCCCGGCATCCGTGCGACGCGGATCCCCCGACGCATGGTCTCCGAGAACGTCCGGTTCTCGTCTGCGGCGACGGTTGGAGCGAACGCGAAGAGATAGACGCCGGCCGTCAGACTCGCCACGAACCCGAGCAGGCCAAGACCCTGGCCAAGGAACAACGAGATGATGTTGCCGATGATGAGGATCGCGAGTCCGGAGAGGCTGACCGCGAGCGTCACGGGGAGCACGTGAAGGGTGCGCCGCAAGCTCCAGGACGTCACACCGCCGGTCCGCAGGCGCTCGACCGTCGCGGACGTCACCACGGCGAGCAGGATCGACCGGAACAGGACGAACCCGAGCATGGCCCCGACCGCCGTCACGCCTCCGCTCTTGAAGACCAGGCTGCTGAGTTGCGTATCGACGAACGTCCCGACCGGGGGGAAGGCGAACCCTGCGGCGAGCAACGTGAAGGGACCCTGGAACCCCGCGGCGAGCAGCGCGCCCCACGCGAGTAGCAGCACGAGCGGTACCCCGAGGGCGAGCACAGGCGTCGAGAGCGCCACGACCACCCCGCGGGCGAAGGTGCTGCGGAGCCTGGGCATCGGCGAGGAACCCGGCGGACGGGGTGTGAGGAGCGAGTCGAGGAGCCCACGCCTCGGTGCGACCTGCGTTTCGGCGGCGGGCCCGCGATAGCCGGAGGGTGGTCGCCGCTTCGGGTTGCGGTTCGTCACGACTCCTCCTCGCCGTCGGGCTCGCCCTCGTCCTCCGAGGGGATCTCGGGAGGTCCGAGTCGGGCCCACAGGACGCGCCCACCCAGGAGCAGGCCCATGGCGACCACGAACCCGGCCGCCCACCCCGCCAGCATCGCGGCCGGACGAAGGATGGTCGGGCTCTGCACACGCACCGACGCCGCGGCGGGGTCGTGCACGATGCCGGCCATCCCGGCCGAGGCGCCGCCCCGCGCGATCACCAAGGTGTCATCGGCCACCGCGATGCTTCGCAGCGATGCGTCTCCCAGGGCCGACTCCCAAACGAGATCTCCGCTCGACAGTTCGAAGGCCGCGAGGTGGCCATCGGTGGTCGCGAGGACGAGATGATCTCCGACCGCGACCGGCGTGGAACGGATCACTGGGCGGTTGTAGGCGTGGTCCCATACCCGATCTCCCGTGGCGGCATCGAGCCGATAGACCTGGCCGCGCACATCTGCCACGAGCACGGCGCCATCCACGAGGACCGGCGACGAGGCCGCAGAGAACGGGTTCACGGAGGCGTTGAGGATCGCGCGCCAACGTTCCGCACCGTCCGCGAGGGCCACAGCACGGACGGTGCCGTCGGCGAACGTCACGTAAGCCGTGTCGTCGTCGATCGAAGGGGCTCCGCCCGCGTACGACGTGGTCGCCGGCTCGTACCGCCACGCCTGCTCACCATCGGAAACAGCGAGAGCGACCAACGCCACCGCGGTGTCCTGGTCTCCGCGCACCGGCACGACGATCAGATCATCGGTCGCCGCGATCGACGACTCGACGAACCCGCCGACGTTCGCCGTCCAGGCCTCGTCGCCGGTCGCAACCTCAACCGCGGTGATGCTTCCATCGATGCCTCCGACGACCGCGAGATCGCCGGTGATCGTGACGCCGGTTCGACTCACGGCCGGCAGGTCGACGGTCCAGAGCGGCTCGGTCTCACGGGGCGTGAAGGCCATCAGCCTCGAGTCCGTGGGCCCGGCGTCCCCCGGCACGGCCGAGGGCGAGGCGCTCGCCGATGTGGACGTCGTGACGGTCGGGGTTTGGTCCACATCGGGTGGCCCGTCACCCCACCCCTCGGTGAACAGAACGACCGGTCCGTCGGGCCCCTGTGCGACCGCCGCACCGACCGACGGTCCGAGCGCACGATCGATGGACCAGGCGACATCGCCCGTCGCGACGGTGAGGCCAACGATCGACTCCGGGCCGACCGCCACCACCGTGTCGCCGGTCACGACGGGGGCCGACAGACCGTACTCGCCCCGCGGGCCGCCCCCCGCTTGCAGGAACTCCCATGCCAGCCGATACCCGGGTGCCGGGCCGGTGGCCGCGACCCCGGTATGGGCAGGTCCGCCTTGGAACTGCGACCAACCATCCCCGGCTTGGGCGAGGACGGGCGTCGCGAGCAGCACCGGCGCCAGGCCGACCGCGAGGACGGCAGGGAACAGCGAACGGACGGAACGACGCGAGCGCAAGGTCCGCCATCCTACCGGCGGCGCCGGCCGTTCAGGCGGACACGGGCGCCAGTCGGATGAACCCGCTGACGGACGGGGAGCCGAGGAACCCGAGCGGATCGACATAGACGTCGTCGATCCGCACCCCCATGTGGAGATGTGGCACGAGACTCCCCGTATGCCCCCACCCGGTCAGCGCGATGGGCTGACCGACCACGACCCTGTCGCCGCGCCGAACGAGCAGCGCCGACAGCCAGGAGTAGGTCGACTCCACCCCGTGACCGTGGTCGATCGTGAGGAACAGCCGCCCGCCGACCGGTCCCGCGAACGTGACCACGCCGTCGGCCGGAGCAACGGCGTCGGTCCCCTCGGGCGCCCCGATGTCGATGCCCCGGTGCCCGGCACCGTACGGGGAGTCCGGCGGATCGAAGCCGCGAAGGACCGGGCCGAGCACCGGCCACGTCCACGTGCCGGCGGCACCGGCAGGCACGATCGCGACCGACGTGAGCACGCAGATCAGAGACAGGCAAGCAATGATGCGGCGCATGCCCGCGACCTTAGATGGCGTGTCGGGCGTCGTCTGTGACGACCGTCACACTCGCGACCGGTTCGACTGATCAGTCGAACTCTGAGAGCTGACCTCGGAGCGACCCCACCGCCTTCGTGTGGATCTGACACACACGCGACTCGGTGACTCCGAGGATCCCGCCGATCTCGGCAAGCGTCAGCCCCTCGAAGTAGTAGAGGGTGACGACGATCTTCTCGCGCTCGGACAACGAGTTGATCGCGGCGGCGAGCAAGCCGCGGGTCTCCTGTGACTCGACCCCCCAGCTGGGATCGAAGCCCTTGTCGGCCAGGGTATCGACGAGCGAGACCTGCTCGCCGCGGTCGGCGCCGACCGACACCGTCTCGTCGAGGGCGAGCACCGAGACGAAGGAGATCTGGGTGATGACCTCGTGCAGCTCGCTCAGCGACATCCCGAGGCGCTCGGCGAGCTCCTTCTCGGAGGGCTGGCGCTTGAGCATCGACTCGAGATTCGCGAGCGCTTTCTCGATCTCACGCTGTTTGAAGCGGACCGATCGCGGGACCCAGTCCATCGAACGGAGCTCGTCGATGATCGCGCCGCGGATCCGGGGGATCGCGTACGTCTCGAACTTGTTGCCGCGCCCGGGCTCGAACTTCTTCAGCGCGTCGATCAGCCCGAACATGCCGTAGGAGACGAGGTCACCTTGCTCGACCGATGCCGGAAGCCCCGTCGCGACCCTGCTCGCGACGTACTTCACCAAGGGCGCGTAGTGCAGGATCAGGCGCTCGCGAGCCTCCTGGTCGTCAGATCCCTTGAACGCGTGCCAGATCGCACCGAGCTCGTCGTCGACCTGCGGCGGCACGGTGACCACGGGCTCGCTCTTCGCGGACTTCGGCTTCCTCACGGCGGTCGCGGCCTTCTTCGCGGCTGCCACGGTCATGCCCTCGGGTGGGAACGCTCGTACGCCTCGAAGAGGCGCGTCCTCGATACGTGCGTGTATCTCTGCGTGGTGGCCACGCTCGCGTGGCCCAACAACTCCTGCACCGCCCGGATGTCTGCGCCTCCTTCCAGCAGATGTGTCGCGTACGAGTGTCGCAGGGTGTGCGGGGTCACCCGCCGCCCCTCGAGCAGCTCGCGCCCATATCGTTCCACAACTCGACGGCAATCTCGGGTACCGAAGGGGTGATGCCGGAGGTTGAAGAACAGCGCCCGCGAGCCTTCGGCGGCGAGGATCGGGCGCCCGTCGCGTAGCCACCGCGAGACCGCCTCCGACGCAAAGTCGGAGATCGGTACCTCACGTTCCTTGGAACCCTTGCCCCGCACGAGCACACGCCCGCGGGTGAGGTCGACGCTCTCGAGGGTAAGCCCAGCCACTTCGGCGACCCTCAGACCGGACCCGTACATCAGCTCGAGCGCGGCCCGATCGCGGAGCGCAACGGCGTGCTCGACCCGATCACCCGTCTCGACCTCGCGTCGTCCGGGCGCTTCGGCGAGCGCCGCCGCCTCAGCCGGCCGAAGCACGGTCGGCAACCTGTTCACCACCTTGGGGCTTCCGAGCAGGATCGTGGGGTCGCGCCCGACACGACCGTCTACGAGCGCCCAGCGATAGAACGTTCGGATCGCGCCCACCCGACGAGCGATCGAGGCGCGCGCGTAGCCCAACGTGTACTGCTGCGCCAGGAAACGCCGCAGCAACGCGTGATCGGCATCTGCCAATCCACCCCGGTCCCGGACCAGGAAGACCGCGAGGTGCGTCAGATCCCGCCGGTAGGCGTCGACCGTATGCGGCGACAATCGGCGTTCGAGCCGCAGATGATCGGCGAAGGCGTCAACGAGCGCGCGCTCAGACGGGGGAAGTTCGTCCTGGGTGGTCACGGGTCCTCTCTGGGGGCGGGTGAGGGTATCCTCCCAGCGCGCGGTGGGCCACGCAATCACCCTCGATGCCGGCGAGGGCCCCTGTTCGGCCGACCCGAGCCCGCCGTCCGGCGGAGGCCGCTCACCCGTCGCCTACCGCGGCGGCCAACATCGTCCGTTCGAAGCGGCCGCCCACGCCCCTCACGATCCCCCGGATCTCGAGCCGGATGAGCGCCGCGATAGCGTCGGCGACGGTCATCGAAGCCGCCTTCGCGACCGACTCGGGCAGCATGGGGGTCATCAGCGTATCGAGCGCGCGGCGCTCGTCTTCGGGCAACCCCTCAGGGCCCTCCGCCGGGACGGCGCCCGGATCGAAGCCGAGATCTCCCAGGAGATCGTGGGCGCCCCGGATCATCGTCGCCCCGTCACGGATCAGCTCGAGCGGGGTATAGGCGAGCGGACTGGTGACGTTCCCCGGGACCGCGAACACGTCGAGTCCCAGATCGATCGCGTGGTCAGCCGTGATACGCGTGCCGCTCTCACGCGTGCCTTCGACGATGACGACGCCGCGCGAGAGCGCCGCGATGAGGCGATTCCTCGCGGGAAACCTTCGAGGCTCCGCCGGCACGCCCGGCGGGTACTCGCTGAGGACCGTGCCGCCGGCGCTCAGCGTCTCCTCGAACAGCGTGCGGTTGCTCGACGGGTAGAGCCTGTCGATCCCCGAACCGAGCACGACGACGGTCCGACCGCCTACGTCCAGGCACCCTTCGTGAGCGGCTGCGTCGATGCCGATCGCCCCCCCGCTCACCACGACCAGACCATGAAGAGCCACCCCGCGCGCCAGATCCCTGGTGACGTCCCGACCGATGGGGCTCGGCCTGCGCGACCCCACGATGGCGATGCGCTCCTCGCCGAGCCGAAGGCGGCCCCCCCGCGCGAACACCGCCACCGGTGGGTCCGCCAGACGAGTGAAGGCGGGCCAGTATTCCGCATCCCCCGGCACGACGAACCTGGCCTGGGCACGCTCCAGGGCTCGGTGGACGTCGTCGGGATCGACCGCCGCGAGATACGCCCGATCGCTGACGGTTCCCGCACGCCCCCCGAGGATCGACCGGACGCATGCAGAGGCTGAGCCCTCCCGCCATGCCAGGGCGTGGAGCTTCCCCGGCGAGCTGCCCTGGACGCCGCAGAGCAGGAGGGCAGCGTCCCGCTCGGCATCACTGCTTCGTCCGAATCCGTCGGGGAAGCCCTGCGGAGCGAGGGTGATCTCATCCCGCACGGGACAACCCCTCACCCTGCTGGAAGGCCGTCCGGTACGAGAGCGCCTCGACGACGTGGTCGCCGCGCACGCCGACCACGCCCTGGAGGTCGGCGATCGTGCGCGCCACCTTCACCACCCGGTCGAAGCCTCGCCCTGTGAGCGCCATCTGGTCGACGGCAACAGCCAACATCGTATGGGCGTCGGGGGCCAACCCCGCTTCGCGGCGTGCCACCGGTCCCGGCAGATGCGCGTTGCAGACGTAGCCAAGATGACGGTACCGGCGACGCTGACGCTCGCGCGCCGCTTCAACGCGAGCCCGGACCGCCGCCGACGGCTCCCCGTCGCTCGCCCCCAACAGCTCGTCCTTCGTGAGCCGAGGAACCGCCAGATGCAGGTCGATCCGGTCGAGCAACGGACCCGAGAGCTTGTGTCGGTAACGTTGGATCTGGTCCTCGCGACAGCGACAGGTCTTCATCAGGTCCCCGTTGAAGCCGCACGGACAGGGGTTGGCCGCCGCCACGAGGGTGAATCGGGCCGGGAACGCGACCGAGCCCGCGGCGCGCGCCACGACGATCCGACCGTCCTCGAGCGGCTGTCGGAGGGACTCGATCGCATCGCGCCGGAACTCCGTGAGCTCGTCGAGGAACAGGACTCCGTTGTGCGCGAGCGAGGCTTCGCCCGGCCGGAGGATCGATGAGCCGCCTCCGAGCAGGCCGGCGGTCGAGATCGAGTGGTGGGGAGCGCGGAAAGGGCGGCTCCGCAGCAGCCCCCGGCCGGCGAGCAGACCCGCGACCGAGTGGAGCTGGGTGGCCTCGAGGGCCTCCTCATGGGTCATGTCGGGCAGGATCGTGGCCAGGCGTCGGGCGAGCATCGTCTTCCCCGCGCCGGGCGAGCCGACCATCACCAGGTTGTGGCCGCCGGCCGCCGCGATCTCGAGGGCACGGCGCGCCTGTTCCTGACCTCGCACCTCACGTAGATCGACGTCTGCCGGATCGACCGCGCCGACCTCGCCCTCCACGGGCGAGGGCGTCCACGTTCCCCGAAGGTATCCGACCACCTCGCGGAGCGTCGCCGCCGGCACCACCCGCAGGCCCTCCACCTGCATCGCCTCGACGGCGTTCGCCGCGGGCACCACGATCGTGCCGAACCGCCGTCTGGCGGCTGTGATCGCCGCGGAGATCACCCCCGGGGTCGGGAGGACCTCTCCCTTCAACGAGAGCTCGCCGAACAGGACGAGCCCCAGGAGCGCGCGCGCCGGCACCTGGGCGGTCGCGGCGAGCACCGACACCGCGATGGGCAGATCGAGGCCGGGACCTTCCTTCCGGAGGTTCGCGGGTGCGAGGTTCACCACGATCCGCCGCAGCGGCCACTCGCCGCCCGCGTGCTCGACGGCCGGACGGATACGGTCGCGGCCATCCTGAACCGTGGCGCCCGGGAGTCCGGTGACCGTGAGCGATGGGAGCCCGCGACCGACGAACGACTCCACCGTCACGGGTTCGCCGCCGACCCCCACCACCGTGACACCGCTCACACGTCCGTACACGTGCCGCACGCTAGAGGGTCCGCGGCACGGACCCGGTGACGAACGTCACGTTCCATCCCAACTCACCGTCGGGAGGCACCACCTATCATCCGCGCATCATCCGAGGGACGGGAGTCGGCGCGTGGCGTTCTCCATGGCGATCGTGATGGCCCTTGCCTTCGCCGTGACGAACGGGTTCCACGACGCGGCGAACGCGATCGCGACCCTCGTTGCGACACGCGCCGCTCGCCCGCTCCCCGCGGTCGTGTTCGCGAGCATCTTCAACCTGCTCGGGCCGTTCGTAGTCGGTGCGGCCGTGGCAGACACGATCTCGCACATCGTGCAGCTGCCCGCATCCGACACGATCCCGGTGGTGGGCGCGGGGCTCACGGGCGCCGTCATCTGGAACACGGTGACGTGGACCCGAGGCCTCCCCGCGAGCTCCAGCCACGCCCTGGTGGGCGGGCTCGTCGGCGCGGCGCTCGTCGCCGCCGGGCCCGGGGCCGTCTCCTGGGGGACGGTCGGAAAGGTGCTCGCCGCCCTCGCGATCGCGCCGCTGGTGAGCTTCGTGGTCTCCCTGGCCACGCAGGCGGCGGGGCGTCGCGCGCTTCGACGGGCCACCGTTCGTGTCGGCCGATCGATCCGCGGAGCCCAATGGGTGGCATCGGGTTGGCTCGCCTTCAGCCACAGTTCGAACGACGCGCAGAAAGCGATCGGGATCATCGGTGCCCTCCTGCTCGCCCACGGCGACATCGACACCCTCACCGCCCCCACCTGGGCAGTCGTCGGGTGCTCCCTGGCGCTCACGGCCGGCACGGCGCTCGGCGGCTGGTCGATCGTTCGCACGATCGGAGCTCGGATCGTCCGGTTGCGCCCGCTCGACGGATTGTCTACCCAGGTCTCCTCGGCGGTCGTGATCCTCGCCGCCTCGTTCGCCGGGGCCCCTGTCAGTACGACCCAGGTCGTGTCATCGTCGGTGGTGGGCACGGGCGTCGGACGTGGCCACCATCGTCGCATCCGATGGCAGGTCGTCCGCGAGATCGCGCTGGCGTGGGTCACGACCCCACCCGCCGCAGCTCTCCTCGCGGCGCTGGCGCTCCCCCTCTGGAGGTGGATCGCATGAGAACGGGCACCCGATGGTTCCTCCCCGAGACGCCCGACGTGATCGGCATGCTCCGCGCACAAGCCGACGTCACGATCGAAGGTCTCGACGCGTTCGTCCGGTGGGCCGGGGGGAACCCGGCGGCCGCCGACGAGGTCCGCGACAAGGAGCACGAGGCGGACGATCGCAAGCGCGACGTACGGGCGGCCCTGACCGTCGCGTTCACCACCCCGATCGACGCCGAGGATCTCTACGTGATGTCGGACCGGCTCGACCGTGTGCTCAACGGCGCGAAGGACGCGGTTCGCGAGTGCGAGGTGATGGGGCTCGGCCCCGACCACCACGTCCGAGACATGGCCGAGTGTCTCCTGGCCGGTGTTCGCTTGATCGACGAGACGTTCGAGCGCCTGCGGCCGGGTAGCCGTCGGGGGGGCGACCCTGCCGCCACGGATGCGGCGGATGCGGCCGTGAAGGAGGTGCGGAACCTCGAGAGGATCTACCGGATCGCCATGTCGGAGCTCATCGAGCTCGAGGACCTGCGTGAGGTGATGGGCAAGCGCGAGCTCTACCGTCGCGTCTCGCGGATCGGCGAGGACGTCGAAGAGGTCGCCGATCGCGTCTGGTACGCCACGGTCAAGGAGGGATGAGCGTGCGGCGCGAGGTTCTCGGTCGCCTCGTAGGCTGAGGACATGGCTCGACCGGACCTGCCCGACGTCCCGGATCCCGAGTTGCTTGACGTGCGCGAGCGCTCGAGGTCGACGGCACGGCGTGGGTGAGCGTGACGACGCTTCGCGGCCGAACGTACCTTCGCGGCCGGCATCGTGAACAACCTGTCGACCGAAGCCGAGGTGGACGCGATGATCGATGCGCTCAGGCGCCTGTCAGAAGGCGTCCTCGAACAACTCGACGCTGGCTGAGCCGTCGGGCCGGAGCCACACGCTCGCGACGTCGAACCGTACCGCGCCCGGACAGAGCCCGCCCTGGAGCAGGAGCACCTCCGTCACCGCCCGCAGCTTCTGCTGCTTTCGCGCATCGACCGCCTCGTACCCGCTGCCGAACCGGCCGCCCCGACGCGTCTTCACCTCGCAGATCACCATGGTGTCGCCGCGCGCGAGCACGAGATCGAGCTCGCCGACGCGGCACCGCCAGTTGCGTGCGAGGACCCGGTAGCCGCGACGAACGTAGACATGTTCGGCGGCGTCTTCTCCGCGACGGCCGGTGACAGGACGAACGTCCACGGCGGGACACTACGCCGAGGGTCCGACATGCCCGTCACTCAGACCGAAGGCGTGTCAGGGATGGCGGTCTCGTCGCGCCGGAGCTCCTCGACGTTCACGTCGCGACGCGTCATGACGCGCACGGTCGAGACGAACCTCGCGGGACGGAACATGTCCCACACCCACGCATCCTGCAGGTCGACCTGTATCCACCCGTCGTCGGAGCGGGTGAGGTCGACGCGATTCGCCAGGTAGAAGCGCCGCTCTGTCTCGATCACGTAGGTGAACATCGGGAGCACGTCGCGGTACTCGCGGTAGAGCTCGAGCTCGCGCTCCTCTTCGAAGCGCTCGATGTCGTCGTCCATCATCGGGTTCCCATGCTCCCAGACATGGTCGCGGAGCGTTCGAACCCGGGGAGGGACGACTGTCCCACACCGGCGAACGACAACCGATGGACCTCGGTCGGTCCGTGTCGATCGAGCGCCTCCCAGTGGTCGGGGGTCCCGTACCCCTTGTTCTCTGCGAACCCGAACCCGGGGTAGCGGCGGTCGAGCCTGCGCATGATTCCGTCCCGCGTGACCTTCGCGACGATCGACGCGGCCGCGATCGTGGCGGCGACCGAGTCGCCCTTCTTCACACCGAGCGACGGGCAGGGCATCCTCGCGACCGGGAACCCGTCGGTGAGCACGTAGTCGGGGCATGGATCGATCGCGCGCACGCATCGCCGGAGCAGCGCCAGGTTGCTGCGGTGCAACCCCCGCGCATCGAGTACCCCAGGCTCGATCTTGCGCACGGCAACCTCGCATGCCGCGACGATGCGTTCGAACTGCGCCTCGCGTTGTTTCGCCGTGAGGAGCTTCGAGTCACGCAGGCCCGTGCGATCGAAGTCCTCGGGGAGTACGACCGCGGCGGCGACGAGCGGCCCCGCCAGGGCGCCGCGGCCGACCTCGTCGGCGCCCGCGATCCTGCGGAATCCCCGCCTCCGAAGGAGCGACTCGTAACGATCCAGGTCGTTCGTGCTACAGCCCTCCCCATCGCCCCGGCGGGAACACGATCACGAAGGCCTTGCCGATCACCCGGTCGATCGGCACCAGTCCCACACCGCCCTCCTCGCGTGTCAGCCGCGAGTCGCCCGAAACCAGCCGATTGTCGCCCAATACGAACAGCATGCCATCCGGTACCGTCACGGGCCCGTAAGAGCGCGTATCGGCATCTGGCGACAGGTACGGCTCGGATACCTCCTCCCCGTTGAGGTACAGCTGTCCGCGCCTGATCTCGAGGACGTCGCCCGGAAGCCCGGCGACGCGCTTGATGAAGTCCTCGTCCTCGGGTTGCGCCACGCCGACGCCCTCGGCGAGCCAGCGGAGCGCGCCGCCCACGATCCCTCGATCGTCGTGCGGCGCGGGATCGGGGTCGGCGAACACGACCACGTCGCCACGCTCGATGTCGCCCACGCGGTAGCAGAATCGACAGACCAGGACCCGGTCGCCTCGAAGGAGGGTGGGATCCATCGACTCCGACGGGATGTAGAAGGCCTGGACCAGGAACGTCTTGACGACGATCGCGACGACGAGCGCGATCAGGATCAAGAACGGGAGCTCGCGCCAGAGCTTCCCGTGCCGACCGTCCCCGTCGTGTCGGCGGGCGCGCGACGCGACGACCTCGTCGGGAGGGACGTCCTGAGAACGGGCCGGCTCGGCGGCGTCGGGCTGCCGGTCGGCCACGTCGGTCAGGCCTCGGCCTGCTCCTCGCCGGCCTCGTCAGCCGGCTGCCCGCTCGCGACCGCGGCCTCGTCGACGGCCTCGTCGGCGGCCTCGGTCTCTTCCTCAGCGGCATCGTCGACAGGGACGTCGGTGTCCGAGGTGTCCATGACCGTATCGTCCGCCCTCTCGTCGGCGTCCCGCGCGGCTTCTGCTTCGGCCTCCGCCTCGGCCTGGGCGGCGATTGAGGCGGCTGCCGCTTCAATCGCGGCGAGCTTCGCGTCGTCGACGCGCCGCTCCTTGATGCGGGCCTTCTTCCCACGAAGGTCGCGCAGGTAGTAGAGCTTCGCCCGGCGCACCCGGCCTCGCATGACGAGCTCGAGCTTCGCGATCGACGGCGAGTGAACCGGGAACGTGCGCTCGACGCCGACCCCGAACGAGATCTTGCGGACCGTGAACGTCTCGCGGATACCGCCGCCGGAGCGTCCGATCACGACGCCCTGGAAGACCTGCACGCGCTCACGGTTGCCTTCGACGACGCGGACATGCACCTTCACGGTGTCGCCGGGGCGAAAATCCGGAAGATCCGTGCGCAGGAACGGCTGTTCGATCAGATCGGTCTTGTTCATGGCAACGGCCGGTCAGTGTACCAGCGGGCCTTGAGCGGCCCTACGGGTCGGAGCGATCGGGATCGGCCAGGTCGGGGCGGTTGCGGCGGGTCTTCTCCCGGGACGCAGCACGCCGCCAGCGTTCGATCTCGCCGTGGTTGCCCGACAGGAGGACCTCGGGCACCCGCATCCCCCGGAACTCCTGCGGTCGCGTGTAGTGGGGATGGTCGAGCAGCGTTGCATCGGTGAAGGAGTCCCGCTCGTGTGAGTCCTCCTTCCCGATCACTCCAGGCACCAGCCGCGTGACCGCCTCGATCAGGACGAGCGCGGGGAGCTCGCCCCCGGAGAGAACGTAATCGCCGATCGACACCTCCTCCGCGGGGAGTCCCTCGATGACGCGCTCGTCGAAACCCTCGTAGCGGCCGCACAGGAAGGTGAGGTGCCGCTCGTCGCCGAGCTCCCGCACGAACGCCTGGTCGAGCCTGCGACCCGCCGGCGACATCGCGACCACTCGGCCACGCTCGGGGTCGAGCGACTCGACCGCTGCGAACAACGGCTCGGGTTTCAGCACCATCCCGGGACCACCCCCGAACGCCTCGTCGTCGACAGTTCGGTGACGGTCGGTGCTCCAGGCACGCAGATCGTGCACCCGGATGTCCACGAGACCCCTCTCGACGGCCCGGCCCAGCAAGCTCTGTCTGAGCGGTCCCTCGACGATCGCCGGGAAGATCGTGAACACGTCGATCCGCACGGCCGTCAGGCTACCGGACCGCCTCGCCGTCGCCGGGCTTGCGCGGCAGGCGGCTTGAGGCGAGGATTCCGCGCGAGCGCCGCGGGCGCGAGGGGAGACAGCGCGTTGCAGTACGTCGTGCTCGTGGTGATCGTGATCGCGGGGATCGTGATCGTCGCCGACAAGGTTCGCCAGAAGGGTGCGATCCGCGCACGCGTCGATACTGACTCCGCGGTGAGAGCG
>Ga0214473_10005893_pt1 | contig 14669 bp, 26 predicted proteins | sample RVTome_7_FD_203509 | JGI IMG/M metagenome (GOLD analysis project Ga0214473, IMG submission 203509) | Soil microbial communities from uranium-contaminated site in the Upper Colorado River Basin, Wyoming, United States - RVT98D197 | ecosystem: Environmental > Terrestrial > Soil > Contaminated >... | reverse complement strand
CCAGTGATCGACCTTCGCGCACCTTTCCTCGACGAGGGCATCGACAGATTCAAGGCAATTGACTCTCACTGGATAGACCTGAATCATGAAGGGGTCTCTGACCGCGCATTCGAAAAAGTCGTCGAGTCGCTCTTCCAGAATCGACGGGGCGAACGGACGAAACTTCTCCCGGAGCTGGGAGAAGGAGCTCATCTCCCAAGAGCGCATCGACCTGCTTAACAAGTCTCTCGGGCCGGTGCTCGCGGAGAAGCGCCACCAACCGCTCGAACAGGCGACGGTAGTCGTCGAGCCCCGGCGCTTCGGTGGAGCCGGTCGCGATCTGACGGAACAACCAGGGGTTCTGGAGGGCGCCTCTCCCGATCATGATGCCGTCGGCGCCGGTGAGCTCGATCATGCTGCGGGCGCTCGTCGGACACCGTACGTCGCCATTTCCCACGACGGGAATCGAGACCGCCTGCTTCACGTCGTGGATGACGGACCACGCGGCTTCTCCCCGGTGGTGCTCGCTCGGGCGGCGCGGAGGGACGGTGATCGCGGAGGCTCCCGCCGCCTCGAGCACCCGCGCGAACTCGGGGGCGTTGATGGAGCCGGAGTCCCATCCCGATCGGATCTTGACCGTCACCGGGATTTTCGACCGCTCATCTTCTCGATTACCGCACCCGCCAGCACCTCGTCTTTCATCAACGCCGCGCCCGAGCCGGTTCGGGTCACGTTGGGAACCGGGTGTTGGCTCTCGCGCTTCAACGTGATCGACAGCCCACGTCCTCTCGGAGTGGGCGCGCGTGGAACGGCGTGAAGAGACGAGTTAATACGAGACGCTCGGCGGAGCCGGAATGTGATAGGAGGCAGCTGCTTGGGTGGAGGAAGGAGTTGGCGATGACCGCTTCCCTCGCGGCCTACACCGCAGGCTTCGTGCGTGTGGGTCTTCTCGTGGGCTCTGTCCTCGGTCTCGTTCTGGGCGAGAGGCTCTTCGGGCGCGACATCACCGCGGGATTCTGGAACGGAAAGGACGCGTCGCGTCTCGCCCTCGCTGGCATTCTTGCGCTCAGTCTCTCGGTCTTCGCCTACCACCCGAAGTCGGTGGCGGCTCTCTCGACCGCGGTCCTCTCTCAGGGGTGTGGATTTCTTTGATCGAAGTACTCGTCGAAGACCGAAAGCGCCTCGTCGATGCTCCTGGCGGCGTAGATGCCTTCGCGAAGCTTGGCCCCGGACACCAGTCCCTTGGTCACCCAGCCGACGAAGGCTTTCACCCGATTGAGAACCAGCCTCTCGGGCCGGTGCTCGCGAAGAAGCAGGACGAACCGCTCGAACAGGCGCCGGTAGTCGTCGAGCTCCGGCGCTTCGGTCGCGCCGGTCGCGATCTGACGGAACACTCGGGGGTTCTGGAGGGCGCCTCTGCCGATCATGATGCCGTCGGCGCCGGTGAGCTCGATCATGCTGCGGGCGCTCGTCGGACACCGGACGTCGCCGTTTCCAACGACGGGAATCGAGACCGCCTGCTTCACATCGCGGATGACCGACCAGGCGGCCTCTCCCCGATGGTGCTCGCTCCGGCAGCGCGGATGTACGGTGATGGCGGAGGCTCCGGTATGTTGGAGGCGGCCCCAATCCGTTACTGGAGGAAACCCCGCAATGCACCGTGACCAATGGACCAAGGGCTCAGGCGTCCTTGCCTTGAGCTTTTTGCTGACCAGCTCCGTTCTGGCGCAGGAGGAGTCCGACCTGCGAAAGGAGATCGAGGAGCTGAAGAGAGGACAGCAACAGCTTCAACTTCAGATTCAGCTCATGCAGGAGGTCGAGGATCTCAAGAAAGGGCAGGAGGAGATCCGGAAGGAGCTCGCGGACATCAAAAAGCTTCTGCAGCAGCAGGCAAGTGCTCCGGCACGGGCGGCGGCCGCGCCCGATGTTCGAAGCTTGGTGCTGGACGTTATGACCAACCCCTTTCGAGGAGAAAACACCGCCCAGCTCACGCTCGTGGAGTTCACGGACTACCAGTGACCGTTCTGCGCCAGGTTCGTCCGTGAGACGGCCACGCAGATCGAGAAAGAGTTCGTCGAAACCGGAAAGCTTCGCTACGTCAAGATGGACATGCCCCTCTCCATCCACAAAGACGCCTTCCGGGCGGCCGAGGCCACGCACTGCGCCGAAGATCAGGGCAAGTTCTGGGAAATGCACGATCGGCTCTTCGCGAACCAGCGAGCGATCGAGCCTTTGAAGGGGCACGCCGAAGCTCTCGGGCTCGATGTCGTCGCATTCGAATCGTGCATGAGCAGCGGCAAACACGCCGAGGCGGTTCGGAAGGACACGGCTCAAGCGGAAAAAGCTGGCGTGACGGGAACTCCCAGCTTCGTCCTCGGTCGCACCGAATCCGGCGACCCCGCGAAGGTCCGCGGCATCAGCTTCATCCGCGGCGCCAGACAGTTCGCGGACTTCAAGGCCGAGATCGACAAGGCTCTCGGTGAGTTAGGCAAGTAGAGGAGCGGCTCGATGTCCGGCGGGAAGAACGGCGAGAGAAAGTTCAGCTTGCTCGGGTGTCTTTCCTGGATCTTTTTCTTTTTCCAGAGAAGCTGCTTACCGCAGCTTGAGGTGCACGATAGGGTAGGAGAATGGGTTCCTCTCGTTTCACCAGAGCCTAGAACGCGAGAACGACGTCGCCGATCGTCAGCTTCTTGTGGTGATTCCTGGCGCCAGGTCACCATCCGGAAGGGACGGCCCTCTCGAGGTCATGATTCTGAAAAATCACAGATGACAAGGGCCGACGGCAGCAAGGTGAACTAGGCGGTGAGCAGCGGTTTCAGGTCTTATTCTTTGAGGGGGTCGAGGCCGTATTGCTTGAGCACGTCGTTAATGGCCTCAACGGTCGTGTTCTCGGGATCCAGGAGCTCGATGCCGATGAGCTGTCCATCCTTATTGATGTCGATAACGATTTCCGCGGAGATGCGACGGGAGTGCTCGCTCTTCTCGCTCGGGTCGGATAGGTACAGATACCCGAGCCTGGGACGGCCGTCCCGATAGCTGATTTCGAGATCGACGTGCCTTCTCTCAGTCATCCAATACCTCGTATGCAGTAATGACCTCCAGCTTTACCTCATCGGGCAAGGGCTCGACGATGACCTCCCACGCTTTTCGCCGAAAGCGGGTATCGATGATCCAGCGTCCTTCCTTGCGATCCTTCCTGTAGTTCGTCGCATGTTCCATCATACGGGCGGAGCTCGGTCTCGGTAAAGTCACGCTTGAGGAAACGCCTTTGCATGTGCGGTGAGATCTTGAGCTCCCACTCCCACCAAGGAGGCCACACCCGCTTTCTCTTTGCCATCGTGCCGTCTGCGATTCTAGGAGATCACTTCTTCCTTCGATACTGCTTTTTCACATGGATGCTTCTTCTCGACGACCTTCTTCAGGTCACCGATAAAGACCTTGACGTACTGAGCCGTGGTGGTGATTTGGCTGTGGCCGAGGATTCTGGACGTGGGCGATGTCGGCGCCTCCCTGGAGAAGGTGTGTCGCGCAGGCGAGGGGAGCGCGTGCGCGTGGAGCACCCGGAGAAAACCGCGTCCCGAGTGCGGGCGATTGAATCTGTCAAGAAGCTTGACCGCTACCTGGACCGAGTGATCGTCGCGAGCTCGATTGCGGATACGGGCCTTGAAGACTGAGGGCTCGGTCTCGACCTCGGACGTCCAGGGGATTCGATAGAAGACCGCGCTCGCCGACGGAGGTTCACACACCGATTTCTCGTCTTGTTCTTCGAGGAAGAACGAGACGATGAGGCAAGACCAGAACTTCAAGGAGTTCCTGCGCGAGTTCTTGCGGGATTTTCTGAGGCTCTTCTTTCCGGAGATCGAAGCGCGGCTCGACTTCAGCGTGCTCCGGTTCCTGGACACCGAGTCCTTCACGAGCTTTCCCGAGGGAAGCTCGCGGGCGGCGGACATCGTCGCCGAGCTCCGCACGCGGGAGGGAGCCCCGGAGATCCTTCTCGTCCACGTCGAGGTCCAGGCGAGTTGGCCGTATCACGGGTTTGCCCTTTCAGAATTCTTGCCTGGAGGGCTGCGTCTTGTGTAGTATTTTCCTCCTCTCCTCGGAAGCCATTGGAATTGGGTGCGGAGAGCGGTTTTGTCAAAGATTCTGTCCCACGCTCGAGTGAGCCCGTCGGGCTTCGATCCGCCGACCGGGCGAATGTGCCCTCCGTCTCGAGAAAGGAGAACGCCATGAAATCGAGCCGACTTCTCGCCTTGCTTGCGATACTCGTCGTGCCTGCGAGTTTCGTGAGCTCGAGTGCCCTTTGTGCGAAAGCCAGATCCACGGACGGCCCGACGCTGCTCGCCGTCGAGCTCCAGCCCGAAGACCCGATGCCCGGTGGTCAGTTCGTGTGGATCCTGAACCCGTCGACGGAGGAGCTCGATCTGAGCTGCTGGGTCCTGCGTTCGGAAAAAGCCGGCGTCTTGATGGTCGTCAAGCCCGGTCTTCAGCTCCCCGCGGGCGGAGTCGCCCACCTCGTGCCCGAGGAAGTCTGGGTCGCTCCTACCGAACAAATCCGGCTCCTCGACCCCCAACAACGCGTCGTCGACGAGACGCCTGAGCTCACCGATGACCGATTCGACGATCAGTTCTGGTTCCGCGACCCGGGAGGCCAATGGCAGTTCGGCCGGACTTCCCTTCCACGGAAACCTGTAAGCGGGCACTTGTCGAGCGGAGCCGTTTCCGGTTGCGCCCCAACGCCCGGCGGCAGTCGTTAGGGGGTGGGGCATGTTTTCGAAACGAGCGCTTCAGCCTCATCGAATCTCCCGCGTCCTTGCCTTGTCGCTCGCCGTGGGGGCCGCCCTCATGTTGACCGTCTTGGCGGCTCACATTACGACGCCCCTGGTCAAGGACTTCAACATTGGAAACCTCTCTCAAAACGAGCGCGAGGTCAATATCGTCGTCGATCCGTCCGATCCCGATATCGTTGCCGGCGGAGCCAACCAGAGAGCGGGCACCCAACGCTGGTACACCTCACCGATGGCGGCCGCACGTTCGCCAACGGCCCGCTCCCGAACGGCACTCTGACCGTCCCCGGCACTTCCATCGTACTGATGAGCGACCCATCGCTCGATTTCGGGAGCAACGGAGAAATTTACTACTCGGCGTTGATGCACGGGAACACGGGAGAGCCATGCACACTCTTCATCAGCGTGACCCAGGATTTGGGAAACAATTGGAGCGACCCCGCGAACGGCATCGTCGCTGCCGGCACGACCGGCCCCAGTGTTTGCCAGGACAAGGAGCATATCGCCGTCGACCGCGCCAACAATGACAACGTCTATGTGGCATGGACACCCGTCGGCGGCGCGAACAACTGGGAAGCGGTCTTCTCTCGAGACCTGAACGGGATCTCGGATGGCCTCGCGTTCTCGGCGCCCGCCATCCTTTCTGCGGGCGCTGCTCTCGACGGCTGTCTGAACCAGGGTGCCGATTTCGCTCTGGACGGAGCCGGAAACATCTACGTCGTTTGGAGGAGCTTTTGTAGCGGTTTCGCGGACGGGAACCCCGGAACCGTCTACGTCGTTCGGTCGAGCGATCAAGGCGCCATCTGGACGGCACCGGTGCAGGCGGCGACGCTCGTCAATGTCGATTTGACGGCGCTGTCGTTCCGCACCCGTTCACACCCGAGTATCGCCGCCGATCCCGTCACCGGAAGGGTCTTCGTCGTTTACGGGACTTATGCCGATTCTCCGACGAACACCGATCCCGACATCATGATCGTCTCGTCGCCCGACGGCACCACGGGATCGTGGACCAGCCCGATTGGTGTCAACCAGGACCTAACCACTACGGAGCAGTTCCTCCCGTGGATCGCGGTAGGAAATGGACGCATCCACGTGAACTTTCACTCCCGTGCGGCCGACGGCAGCAACATCGACATGCAGCTCGCCTATGGATCGGTTTCTGCCTCGCCCACGTTCACCGAGATCCGAGTGAGCTCGGCGTCAACTCCTCCGATGCCGGGCTTCCTCGGCGACTACACCGGCAATTTCGTCGGGAGCGACGACGTAGTCCATCCGGCCTGGGGCGACGCGAGGAGCGGGGTAGGAGGCGCAACCGATGCTTTTACGGCGCGGGTGAATTTCTCTCCGCCAACGACGCTGGACGTTCAGCCGGCCGCTCCCGTGGAGCAGGTAGGGAACAACATTCTTTTCGAGGCTACCGTGACGGGCGCTCACGATGAGGCGGAGACGTTCATCCCGGTGACCTTTGCCGTGATGAGCGCGGGAGCCCCGTCATCACCGGGAATCTCCGACATGACCGACGCGCTCGGTAAGGTCCCGTTCACGTATACCAACACCGTCTCCGGGATGGACACGCTTCATGTCTTCGCGGATTTCGACGAGGATGGCGTGGAGGATTCCGGTGAGACCGCCGACATAGTCGTAACGTGGCTTCCTGGCCCGCCGGAAACTCTCGATCTCGTGCCGTCCACGGACACCAACACTGTCGACGATGCTCACATGGTGACCGCAGAGGTGCAAGACCTTTTCGGGAACGCGGTCCCCGACGTGCCGGTTCGCTTCACGGTCTCCGGCGCCAACGGAGTCTTTGGAATTCCGACCAGCGGGAGCGCGACCACGGACGCCGCTGGTATGGCCGCTTTCAGCTACGTTGGACCGATGCCGGGAACGGATACGGTTACCGCTTTCGCCGATTTCAATGAGGACGGCGTACGCGACCCCGACCCTGCTGCTCATGAGCCCCAGGACACGGCGGAGAAAACCTGGGAGCTCCCGGAGAGCACGCCCGGCAAAGCTACGGGCGGAGGATTCATCGTCCTGTCGGATGGCGAACGCGCGACCTTTGGTTTCGTGGCTCAGTTCCAATCGGGTGCGGCGTCACCCAAGGGCGAGCTCACGTTCCAGATTCACAGTCGACCGCCCCTCCGCCTCAAGAGCATGTCGATCGACGCCATCGTGGTGAGCGGCGCTACCGCAAAAGTGTTCGGGACCGCGACCGCCGGCGGGAGCAGCGGAGTCGTATTTCGGCTCGATCTGACCGACAACGGCGAGCCGGGTAGGGAGGCCGACACCTTTCGGCTTCGAACGAGCGACGGTCTCGATTCCGGAATCGCGCTGCTCCAAGGAGGCAACATTCAGATCTCGCCCTGACCGACGCCCGTGAGCTTTGAGGGGGAGCGTGGGGCCGAGCCCAACGCTTCCCTCGTCTGATTCGACGTTCGAAAAAAGTTTAAGTCCACAACCGAAAGTGAAAAAAGCTGTTGCGCGGGCCAGTGGATCGGATGCGATGGATGGCAGTCTGAGGGGAAGAACGAATCGGAACAAGGCCAGTTACGGTTTCCGTACGGTGAGCTCCACCGGATTTCAAGCCTGTGGAGAGGAAGGCTCTGGCTCAAACCGAGAGGTTTTGAGTGAAACCGGCCTCGTCTGAAGCGGGAACTAGAACGTGATCCTATTCGACCATATTCTGGAGAGCGGCGTCATCAGTTCGATCCACGTGGCAGCACGCTGCTGACTCGCGGTATAGCGGCCAAGCGTTCACCCGCGCCGACGCGAGCGCTTTTTGCGAGCGGAGGGACCCCGCGCAAGGCGCGCTAGCGCCCGAACGGGCGGCGGGTGCAACGCGTTGTTAGCCAGGCGCATGAACTTCTCCGGGCTCAACAGGCTTGCTACAGAGATGTCTTCGTCGATCTGTTCCCAATGGATACCAATCCCGCCGCCAATAAACTCCCACTCTTTTCTCTGCTTCTCAGTAGCGTTCAGAAGCCGAGGAAACCACACCAAGGGAACGGATACGGTTCGACCGTCGTCTAGCACGACCGTCAGTGAATCCCGAGAACAAGACACGTCAGTCGCGACCGCTTCACTGCTGGCCACTAAAGTAGGCATTCCATCTCTCCATGAAAAGATCTCGATTCTCCTCGACGAGTTTACCAATGACCGTCAACTCGTGACTTCGAAAACCCCGGTTCGACGCCAAATTCAATGGATCAAGCCAGAACTTGGCATAACGCCCAGCCTGCGAATGTGAGGCGGCTCGCGATCCTCCAAACTGTAGAAGAAGAATTTGTATCCACGAATCCTGAGCAATACCGGCACTGCCTCAGTGTACACCCTGTGCTGACGGCGAGCTCGCTTGCGGATATGGGGCTCGAAGACTGAGGCGCGGTCTCGACCGCGGACGTCCACGGGATTCGATAGAGGACCGCGCTCGCTGACGGAGGCGCGCTCTCCGATTTCCTGCACGACCAGCACTTCAAGGAGTTCCTGCGCGAGTTCCTCCGGGATTTTCTTAGGCTCTTCTTTCTCTCGAAACTCATTCACCGTCAGCTTCTCGTTCCAGATCGCTCCGTTGGTCGGGTCGTCGGTGTTGCCGGTCCCATGCTCGGTGACGAGAGAAAAACGGCTCGCCTGGTTCGAGCTCACGGCCGGACGTCTCGAACCAGCGCTTCAGTGTCGATGGCGCGCTCCACCTGCCTTTCGCTCCAGCTTCTATTCCCGAGCTTGCTTCGGGGCATCAGCTGTTTGCCACCTCGGTTCCGTCGATGAGCCAGAAGTCGGCCGGAAGCGTATCGCGCACGATGAGGTCGGCCGCGATCCCCGTCGCTCCCGAAGCCCAGGATGCCTTCCACGTGGTGGAGGTGGGTGGAGGAGGCCGCATCCTAGCGCGCTTCGCGAAGCGGCTTGACCCTCGGGCGGGCGTCGAGTATGTTGAAACGCCCCCACGAACTCACCGGAGGAAAATTTGTAATGCGCCGATTCAACTTGAGGAAGTGCACCGGCATTCTCGTCTTGACGCTCTTTTTCGGAAGCGCCGCGATGGCGCAGCAGGAGGAGGAGGAAGCTTCCCTGCGCAAGCAGATCGAGGAGCTGAAAAAAGGCCAGGACGAAATCAAAAAGGAGCTCGCAGACATCAAGAAGTTGTTGCAGGCTTCTGCCGCGCGCGGGGCGGCGCCCGCCGCACCCGACGTGCGAAACCTCGTGCTCGATGTCGGCAGCAATCCGTTTCGGGGCGAGGCGACGGCGAAGCTCACCCTCGTCGAGTTCACCGACTATCAGTGACCGTTCTGCTCCCGGCACGTCCGTGAGACGTCCACGCAGATCGAAAAGGAATTCGTAGAGACCGGGAAACTCCGTCTGGTCAAGATGGACATGCCCCTTCCGATCCACAAGGACGCGTTCCGTGCTGCTCTCGCGACCCACTGCGCCGAAGACCAGGGGCAGTTCTGGGAGATGCACGACCGTCTCTTCGACAACCAGCGCGCGATCGAGCCTTTGAAAGGACACGCGGAAGCGCTCGGTCTCGACGTCATCACCTTCGAGTCATGCATGGGCTCGGAGAAATACGGCGAAGCGGTGCGGAAGGACATGGCGGAAGCGCAAAAGGCGGGCGTGTCGGGGACCCCGAGCTTCGTTCTGGGCCGCGCCGATCCAGCCGATCCGACCAAGGTCAAGGGGATCAGCTTCATCCGCGGCGCCCAACAGTTCGCGGCCTTCAAGACGGAGATAGAGAAAGCTCTAATGGAGTCGGAGAAATAGGGGTCCGGCCTCGCCTTTGTGCGCGGTGCGCGCCTTTCGTCCTCGAAGTTGGCTCGGCTACTAGGCGTAAAACAAGCGAATCGGGGTGTGGGATAGACGAATAGCAATAAAAGTAAACGATGTCGTCGAACAGACGCTTCTCGCCTCGCTCCACCGATAGGTTCTTGCGCAGTACCACGACTCGGTACGTCTTCTTGCACGCCGTGGGGGAATACGAAAACTCCGCAACGTGCTCGGACTCCGTGCGGATATTCTGGAATCCGCGCTCTCGGACAATCGCCTCTTTCACGTTGTCCGGCCGTTGGCGCGGCTCGGTTTTCACTTCATACTTTGGCTTTCGGTGAAGCCGCTTCCAGGCCCGTTTTGAAAGGCTTTCCGCAAGCCCCTTCAGATTGGGCATCGCATCGATGCCAAAGACGAACTTCACTCCTTGCTCATCCCATCTATCCAAATGCTTCGTCTGCGTGAAGTGCGTATCTCCTCGCGCAGTGTCACCTTCTTGAATCCCGCTTGACGACACAGCTCGATGGCCTGGTCCAACCGCGCGCTGGCTCCCTCGTTCGAGAGACGATTCCCACTTCGATTCACCAGAAACAGCGGCTCTTGAGTATTCGCGAGCGACATCACCAGCGGATGAAAGACTCGAAACGCGGAGCTCGGCCTTAACCTGCCCCTCCCGGCGGGGGGGGGGCGCCCGCCGGGTGAGGTCGCTGCACCCGCAAGGAGTCCTTCGGCCAGCTCCGGGCCTTACGCGCGCGAGGGTGGGACGTCCGGGGCCTGGCGGTTGCGTCACGCCGGTGCAACCTGCGGGGGAGAGGGTTACAATGGAGAGTAGCCATGGCCACGGCGGCGAAGCTCGTTTACCCCTACATCGTCAAGGAAGAAGGGTACTGCGGCGGCAAGGCCGCCCTCGGCAATACCCGCGTCCGCGTCAACAACGTCGTCTTCCTGCACAAGCAAAACAAGACGCCGCAGGAGATCCTCGTCGATTACCCGGACCTCAGTCTGGCGCAGGTCCACTCGGCGCTGGCGTACTACTACGACCACCAGGACGAGATCGATGCTGAGCTCGCGCGGGACGAGGATGCGGACGAGCGATACGAGCGCCGCAAGGCCGAGGCCCTCGCCGAGCGCCGGAATACGCACGATAGGTGAGCGGCAGATTCCCGCTCTACACGGATGCCGACATCCGTGGTCCCCTCATCAAGCAGCTCAAGAAAGCAGGCTGGGACATCGTTCGGGCCGTAGACGAGTACCCACAGCGGACCAACGACCCGATCCATTTCGAGCGTGCGGTCGAACTTGGCCGCGTGCTGGTCACGAGCGACTAGGACCAGGAGGCGATCGCGGTCGAGCGGTACCGTGCACAGCGCTCTTTCCCCGGCCTTATCGTGTGGCGGCAGGAGCTCAACGAGCAGATGGGCTACCGGGAACTCCTGAAGGTCTTCGAGGAGCTGGCGCAGCAGGACGATCCCTTCTCACCCTACCCGATCGTCCGGATCTGGCCAAAGCGCTAGACCGACCGAGCCGCTGGGCGGGCCGCGGCGGGCGGAACGTCGCTCCATCTGGCGAGCGAGGCATTCGTGGCAGGCCTCGCCGTCAGGCGGAGTAGAATGTTTGAGGAGGGGGGCGATGCCCTCAGGCAAGCAGCTGGTTCAGCAAGTCAACTCGTGACTTCGAAACCCCGGTTCGACGCCAAATTCAATGGATCAAGCCAGAACTTGGCATAACGCCCAGCCTGCGCAACGTGAATGTGAGGCGGCTCGCTCTCCGATTTCTCGTCTTGTTCTTCGAGGAAGAACGAGATGACGGGACATGACCAGAACTTCAAGGAGTTCCTGCGGGATTTTCTGAAGCTCTTCTTTCCGGAGATCGAAGCGCGTCTCGACCTCAGCGCCCTCCGGTTTCTGGACACCACTTTTGTGGGTGAAGCATGACGTTCCGATCTTTCCCGTCGCCTTGTATCTTCGTGGAGGGTGCTCCTCCCGAGTCCATGGCCGTGGTGGATGGTGTGGAATCCGTCTCGCACCACTTCAAGGGAATGGGGCGTCGAGTGGTAACACCACCGCAGAGCTGATGGAAGCGCTCTACATCAAGACATCCCCAACTGGAGCGAGAGAGGGGTAGCGCGGTGCACACTGGCATGATAGCATGATGGCAGGAAGGAGGGGGTCATGCCCCGGGTGAGCGGCGCCGAGATCAAGGTGGTGGGGAAGAGCGGACAGATCTCCCTCGGCAAGAGTTACGCGGGCAAGACCCTGCGTCTCGAGCGGCGCGAGGACGGAAGCATCCTGATCACGGGCGTAGCGGTGGTGCCGGAGAGCCAGCTGTGGACGTTGGAGGAGCCCAACCGGTCCCGCATCGCACGGGGCCTCGCGTGGGCTGCGGGGACGGTGCCTGCGGAGACGAACATCGACGTCCTGCTGAAGCGACGGACGAAGAGCACCGGGCGCGCGCGTGGCCCCCGCAAGTAGTCGCGTCCGGCTGGATCTCAACAGCCCCGAATTCCAGGACGTCTTCTTCCGCCTCGAGCTGGGCGAGCTGAAGCAGGTTGTCGCATCACTGGGTCGCATGCGCGAGTTGGACTGGAACACCCTGTACCGACACAGTGGCTATCGTTGGGAAGCGGTTGAGCATCTCAAGGCTCCCAACGGCGCCAAGGTGCATTCACTCCGCTTGAGCCAGAAGGTTCGGGCAATTGCCTACCGAGACGGCGACTTCCTACGATTGGTCTCGCTTCACCCCGACCACGACTCCGCCTACGAGCCTTGACCGACAACATCCAGTCACTCCTTCTCTGCATTGGGTTCCACCACGATTTCCCACGGCTTCTGCTGAAATCGCGGCTCGTTTTGAGCTCCTGGAGCAATCGCGCCAAAGAAACTACGTGACCACCAGGTTTGGTCCACTTCCCGAAGAAACGGCGTCCCGAGTGCGGGCTCTGGAATCGCTCTAAGAGCTAGCTCCGGAGCGTGGTCTCGACGGCGAAGCTTTGGCCGTCGCGGATGTGCTCTTCGATGAAGGACCTCGCATTCCTGGTTGGCTCGAGCTCGGATTTCCGGGGGGATGCTCCGGTAGGAGCCGCCGTTGAGCTCGGCGGCGCGGTCATCGATGTTGAAGGGATCGACACCGAAATCACTCACGGGAAAAGCGGTGGACTTGCCGCTTCCGGCCGGCCCGCCCACGACGATCATGAGAGGCCGCCGCATGCACTCGGGCGATCGTCAAACGTCGGTCTTGGAGCGGGGCTTCATGTCGGGCGGGAGCTCTTTTTTCACGGGGTGCCCGTTCTCGTCCATAATGCCGAACTCCTGGAGCTCCTTCACAGCCGTCTTGATGCGTCCTTCGGCCCGGTCGAGGAGCTGTTCCCGGTAGCGCGCCCACTCTTCGGGGTCGCTTTCGTCGACGTTGGCCCGGGTGAGCTTTTCTTCCTTGATTTTGCCCAAGCGCTTTTCCTTTCGCTGGTCCCAGGGTACTCCCGTGGGGGCGGGAGATCAAAGAGAGAGGTGAGTACCGAGACTACCGCGGAGCGGTTTCGTTCAACGTCCTCACCTTTACACGACCCCACAGATTGGATAGTCGACTGGAATTGGAATGGGAGCTCGCTGGCGGACATGGGCCTCGGAGACTGAGGGGCTCGGTCTCGACTGCGGACGTCCAGCGAATTCGATAGAGGACCGCGCTCGTGAGGGAGGCCCGCTCTCCGATTTCTCGTCTTGTTCCTTCGAGGGAGGACGCGACGATGGGGCACGACCAGATCTTCAAGGACTTCCTGCGCGCGTTCCTGAAGGATTTTCTCGAACTCTTCTTTCCAAAGGTCGAGGCGCGGCTCGATTTCGGCGACCTCCGGTTCCTGGATACGGAGTCCTTCACGAGCTTTCCCGAGGGCAGCTCGCGAGCGGCGGATATCGTCGCCGAGGTGCGCAGGCGAAATCGAGCGCGGGAGATCCTTCTCGTCCACGTCGAGGTTCAGGCGGAGCGAAGGCGAACCTTTCGGAAGCGGATGTTCGAGTACTTCACTCTTTTGTGGATGAGGCACCGGGTCTCGATCTTCCCCGTCGCCGTGTATCTGCGGGGAGGGCCCGCCACCTTGGGCGAAGAGAGGTTCGTGATAAGGCTCTTCGGGCGAGAGCAGCTCGTTTTCCGGTTCCCGGTCGTGGCGCTGGCGCGCTTCGACGCCCGGGGGTATGTTGAGAAGGACAGCCCGGTGGCAGCCGCGCTCGCGTCGCTCATGAGCCGGCGGGGAGATCGAGCGCCCCTGAACCTGCGGGTTTCGATGATGGAGCGGGTAGAGCAAAGCGGGCTCGACGAGGCTCGGAAATTTCTTCTGCTGACTCTCATCGAGACGTACTTCGAGCTGGCGGAAGACGAGCGGCCGAAGTTCGAGCGTCTGCTGTCGCGAGAACGGTATCGGGAGGTGAAAAAGATGCAACTCACGTGGGTGGACAAAATGAAGGAGGAAGGTCGTAAGGAGGGACGTCAGGAGGGGCGTCAGGAGGGGCGTCAGGAAGGGCAGCGAGAGGGCAAGCGTGAAGCCCTCTTGCGGTTACTCACGAGCAAGTTTGGACCGCTCCCGGAGAAGACCGCGTCTCGAGTGCGCGCGATTGAGTCCCTCGAACAAGTCGACCGCTACCTCGACCTCGTGCTCGTCGCGAGCTCGCTTGCGGATATGGGCCTCGGAGACTGAGCGGTCGGCCCCGACCCTTCGAACTCCGTACCGGAGACTCGAGAGACAGGGTACTCACGATCGCTCAGCAGGCGCCGACCCAGTCGGTCGAGGACCACGAGACGTAAACTCGAGTGCCTGGCCAAGGTACTTGGGTCGCGCGGCGAGGTCGGCGCACCAGTCGATCGCGAGGCCGCACACAGTTTACTTTTGGTATAACTATGGTTATACTCATGAAATGAAGACAGCGATCTCGATCCCTGACCCTCTCTTTGACGCGGCTGAGGATGTGGCGGACCGCCTCGGCGTGAGTCGCAGTCAACTTTATGCGAAGGCCCTTGCCGAGTATGTCGCGAAGCACAGGGACGATCAGATGGGTGGACCCCATTCTCTAGACCAAAACCGGCCTCAGCTAAGGTGGAGCCTGCTCGGTTGAAGACACTACTTTCACCGTCTTGAGATCTTCCGGAGGCGACCGAAGG
>Ga0214473_10005892_pt1 | contig 14670 bp, 14 predicted proteins | sample RVTome_7_FD_203509 | JGI IMG/M metagenome (GOLD analysis project Ga0214473, IMG submission 203509) | Soil microbial communities from uranium-contaminated site in the Upper Colorado River Basin, Wyoming, United States - RVT98D197 | ecosystem: Environmental > Terrestrial > Soil > Contaminated >... | reverse complement strand
GAGTGAGCCGTTGCAACGCACGCTTTCCGAAGGTTCCGCAGCCTACGTCCCGCGCACCGGCTGGCCGGCGTGGGCGGTTATCCCCGCCGCGGTGATAATCTGTGTCCTCGCCGCACTGCTCGGCATAGTGGTGAGCGCAATCTACATGGTGGCGACCACCGGCGGGGCCGATCAGCTTGCTGGGCTAGAACTTCCCAGCGACATCCTCGTCGTCTGGCTGCTCGGATTGCAGATCGGCCTCGTGCTGCTGACGTGGCTAGCGGCGGGCTTCTTTGCCTCCAAGCGCAGCGAGGTCTTGGCGCTGCAGGCGCCGCGGGGCGGATGGCGCGTGCTGCCGATGGCGCTGGTGCCGATATTCCTGGGAACGACCCTGTGGGAGGCATTGCTGCTGTGGTGGAGGCCGGAGATCGTCTACGCCGATCTGCGCCCGTTCCAGGCGCTGCTGCACAGCGACGCCGCCTGGGCCGCGCTGCTCGTCATCGGGCTCGGCGCTCCCGTATCGGAGGAGTTCCTGTTCCGCGGCTTCTTGTTCTCTGGCCTCGCCAAGTCGCGGCTGGCGCTCGCCGGCACGGCCCTCGTCACCACGCTGCTGTGGACCGCGCTGCACGCCGGCTATTCGGTCTTTGGGCTTCTGGAGATCTTCGCCATCGGGCTGTATTTCTCCTGGCTCCTGGTGCGCACGGGCAGCCTGTGGGTGACGATCTTCTGCCACGCCGCCTACAACACGGTCATTTCCGTGGTGCTTTATTTCATCACGCTGCCGGCGCCCGCCTAGGAGGTGTCGCCGGCCGGAATCGCGCTATATTTCCAGCATGCAGCAATACCTCGACCTCATGCGCCGCGTGCGCGTTGACGGCATCAAGAAGACCGACCGGACCGGCACCGGCACGCTGTCGATCTTCGGCCATCAGATGCGCTTCGATCTCGCCCAAGGTTTTCCGCTGGTGACGACGAAGAAGCTGCACGTGAAGTCGATCATCCACGAGCTCATCTGGTTTCTGTCGGGCGATACCAACACGCGCTATCTCAAAGAGAACGGCGTCCGCATCTGGGACGAGTGGGCCGACGAGAACGGAGATCTGGGACCCGTTTACGGCAAGCAGTGGCGTTCCTGGGCGGCGCCGATGGGCGAAGGCCCGTCTTCGACAGGACCCGCGCGCGCGATCGACCAGATCGCCGAGGTCGTGGAGACGCTAAAGACCACTCCAGACAGCCGGCGCATCATCGTCTCCGCGTGGAACCCGGCGGACATCCCCGAGATGGCGCTGGCGCCCTGCCATTGCCTGTTCCAGTTCCACGTCGCGGAAGGGCGGCTCTCCTGCCAGCTCTACCAGCGCTCGGCCGATGTGTTCCTCGGCGTGCCGTTCAACATCGCCTCCTACGCGCTGCTGACGATGATGATGGCGCAGGTGACCGGCCTGAAGCCGGGCGAGTTCGTGCACACCTTCGGCGACGCGCACCTTTACCTCAATCATCTCGACCAGGCGGATCAGCAATTGCAGCGCACCCCGCGTGCGCTGCCGCGCATGGAGATCGATCCGTCGGTCAAATCGATTTTCAAGTTCAAGTACGAGCACTTCAAGCTCGCCGGCTACGATCCCCACCCGCACATCGCCGCGCCCATAGCGGTCTGAGGGCTCATGCTGATCTCCCTCGTCGTCGCCGTTGCCGAGAACGGCGTCATAGGCCGCAACGGCGGCCTGCCGTGGCACCTCTCGTCCGACCTCAAGACCTTCCGCCGCGTGACCATGGGCAAGCCGCTTATCATGGGCCGCAGGACGTTTCAGTCATTGAAGAAACCGCTCGATGGCCGCGACAACATCGTGGTGACGCGCGATGAAGGCTTCCGACCCGAGGGCGCCATCGTCGCGCCCAGCTTCGAAGCCGCGCTCGCACACGCCCATCGCTGTGCAAAAACGCGCGGCGTCGACGAGATCGCGGTGATCGGTGGATCGGACATCTTCGAGGCCGCGCTTCCGCTTGCCGGTCGCATCTACAAAACGGAGGTGCATGGGGCGCCTGAGGGCGACACCTTCCTTCCCGAGATCGATTGGACGGGGTGGACGGAGGTGTCGCGCGAGGCGCTCCCGCAGGGTGCGCGCGATGATTTCAAGTCCACATTCATCCTGCTCGAGCGCAAGGGGCGCCAGGTGGAAAAGGGGCCGGCAAAGCCGCCGGCACAGGCGCTTGGCTCGTCTTGAACGCCGCTCCACGGCAACCAATTTTAGCAGTGCGTTTGCGCTTCTGGGACGCCCTGTCCTATAAGCGTGCACCATCCCACCGAGGCCGCGGGATTGCGTCCCCACCGGCCGGCATGGCTGGCAGCCGGTGGCAGAGGCCTCGCGCAGCCCTAAAGCATTGAAGGACCCCGTATATGCCTTGGAGCAATCAGAGTGGTGGTGGCGGCGGCTGGAAGAGCGGCGGCGGCAATGGTGGCGGACCATGGGGCCAGGGGCCGGGCGGGGGCGGGCAGCCACCCGATCTGGAAGAAATGCTGAAGCGCGGGCAGGACAAGGTCAAGCAGGTCATGCACGGCGGCGGCATTCCCGGTCCGTTGCTTTTCCTGGTGGCGATCGTCGCCTGCGCGATCATCGCCTGGCAGGCCTTCTTCTTCCGCGTCAATCCCGACGAGCTCGGCGTCGTGATGCGCTTCGGCAAGTTCGTCGAACAATATCCGCCGGGCCTGCATTTCCGCTGGCCCTACCCGATCGATGAAGTACGCCTGCCGAAGGTGACGCGCCAGAACATCATCGAGATCGGCATGCGCTCGACGAGCACCGGCAGGCTCGCCGGCGGAACGCGCAATGAGCGCGGGGAGAGCCTGATGCTCACGGGCGACGAGAACATCGTCGACATCGAGTTCGTCGTCTTCTGGCGCATCAAGGACGCGGCCGAGTACTTGTTCAACATTCAGAACCCCGACACCACGGTCAAAGAGGTGGCCGAGAGCGCCATGCGCGAGGTCGTCGGGCAGTCGAAGATTCAGCCGATCCTGACCCAGGAGCGGCAGAAGACGGAACAAGCCGTGCTGCAGCTCATGCAGAGGACGCTTGATAGCTACGGAGCGGGAATTCGCATCGATCAGGTGCAGCTGCAAAAGGTCGACCCGCCTGCCGAGGTCATTGACGCCTTCCGCGACGTGCAGGCCGCGCGCGCCGACAAGGAGCGTCTGCAGAACGAAGCCTACGGCTACGCCAACAAGGTGGTGCCGGAAGCGCGCGGCGAGGCCGAGCGCACCCTGCAAGCGGCGGAAGGCTACAAGCAGCAGGTGACCAACGACGCCACGGGCCAGACGGCGCGCTTCCTGCAGGTCTACGACCAGTACAAGAAGGCCCCCGACGTCACGCGCAAGCGCATGTACCTCGAAACCATGGAGCGCGTGCTGGCCGGCACAGACAAGATCATTCTCGACAGCAAGGGCGCGCAGGGCGTCGTTCCCTACCTGCCGCTCGACAAGCTGCAGGGCAAACCCCGTGAGGGAGGGAACTGATCATGCGTGGTTTTCTCGCCCTCATTATCATCCTGCTCGGCCTCGCGGCGGCGGCGGTCTACGCCTCGGCGTTCATCGTGCACCAGAATGAGCAGGCGCTCGTCCTGCGCTTCGGCGAGCCCAAGCGCGTCGTGCGCTCACCGGGCCTCAACTGGAAGTACCCGATCATCGACACGGTCGAGATCTACGACAAGCGCATCCTCGATCTCGACAGCCAGCCGCAGGAGGTAACGGCCGCCGATCAGAAGCGGCTCGTGGTCGATAGCTTCACGCGCTACAAGATCGTCGATCCGCTGAAATTCTATCAGACGCTGAGGTATGAGGAAGGCGTCCGCTCGCGCCTGGGACCGATCATCGACTCGGCGCTGCGGCGCGTGCTGGGCGGCGCCACCTTCCAGGAGGTCGTGCGCGACAAGCGCGAGGATCTGATGAAGGCCATTGCCGCGCACGTCAATCAGGAGGGCGAGGGCTTCGGGCTGGAGGTCGTCGACGTCCGCATCAAGCGCGCCGATCTGCCCGAGCAGAACTCCAAGAGCGTGTTCGACCGCATGCGCGCGGAGCGGCAACGCGAGGCGGCCGAGTTCCGTGCCGAGGGCGCCGCCGAGGCCAACCGCATCAAGGCGACCGCCGACCGCGAGGCGACCGTCATCCTGGCCGAAGCCACGCGCAAGGGTGAGGAGACCCGCGGCGGGGGTGACGCCGAGCGCAATCGCATCTACGCCGACGCCTACACCCGCGATCCGGAGTTCTTCGAGTTCTACCGTTCGATGCAGGCCTACGAGCACGGCTTGAAGTCTGCGGACACGCGGCTTCTGATCGCGCCCGATTCCGACTTCTTCAAGTATTTCGCCGACCCGCACGGCGGGCCGAAACAGCCAGGATCCGCACCAGCCGCGCCGCAATGAACGATCTCATCGTCGGCTTCGGGCTCGTGCTGGTCATCGAGGGCCTCCTTTGGGCCCTCGTCCCCCATTTGGCCATGCGCATTCTCGAAGGCGCCTCAGCTACGCCGGAATCAACTTTGCGTATTGCCGGGTGGACGGCGGTTGGCTTGGGTGTCGGCTTCGTATGGCTTATCCGCGGTTGAGCCCGTGGGCCGCGTTGACAGCGGCCGCGCGTTGCCATCCACTTGCGGCAAGGCGCTCGGCAATGGCCGCAGGCGTAAGCAGGACCGTGCGGGTGTGGGCCGGCTCTGAGGGCCGGCAGGAGATGAGGCTCATGCAAAGACTTTCGGCGCACAGCGGCGGGGCTTGCAGCCTTGCGCCGGCGCTTCGGGTGCTGATCTTCGGGTCGGTGTGTGCGCTGCTCAATGCCGCCTCCGCCGGGGCGCAGACGCGGGGACCTCAGTCCGTGGCGCCCGTGGCCGAGGAGCTCATCGAGGCCGTCGTCAACGTCTCGACCAGCCAGGCGATCAGAGGGCCGCAGGGGCTGCCGCTCCCTAGCGTCCCCAAGGGGTCGCCCTATCACGAGTACTTCGACGAGTTCTTCGACAACCGCAACGGCCCGTCGCCTTCCGACCGCATGGTCTCATCGCTCGGCTCGGGGTTCATCATCGATGGCAAGGAAGGCGTGATCGTCACCAACAACCACGTGATCGACGGCGCGGAGGAGATCCAGATCAACCTGCACGACGGCACCAAGCTCAAGGCCGAGCTGATCGGCAAGGACACCAAGACGGACATCGCGCTGCTGAAGGTCAACCCGAAGCGAGAGCTGAAAGCCGTCACGTTCGGCTCCTCGGGCGCCCTGCGGGTCGGCGATTGGGTGATGGCGATCGGCAATCCGTTCGGGCTCGGCGGCACGGTGACGGTCGGCATCATCTCGGCCAAGGCCCGCAACATAAATTCCGGCCCCTATGACGACTATTTGCAGACCGACGCCTCCATCAACAAAGGCAACTCGGGCGGTCCGTTGTTCAACATGGACGGCCAGGTCATCGGCGTGAACACCGCCATCATCTCGCCGACCGGCGGCTCCATCGGCATCGGCTTTGCCGTGCCGGCCGACACGGTGGCCCCGGTCGTGCAGCAGCTCAGGGAATTCCGCGAGGTGCGGCGCGGATGGCTCGGCGTGAAGATCCAAACCGTGAGCGAGGAGATCGCCGGCCCACTCGGCATCCCGGAAAACACCGGGGCGCTCGTTGCGGCTGTGACGCCGGACGGGCCCGCGGCCAAAGGCGGCGTGCAGTCCGGCGACATCATCGTGAAGTTCGACAAGGAAGCGGTCGACAGCATGCGCAGCTTGCCGCGGTTGGTCGCCCGCGCGCCCATCGACCAGAACGTCGACGTCGAGATCCTGCGCAAGGGCCAGAAGATGACGCTGCAGGTGAAGATCGGGCGCCTCTCGGAGGAGGATGAGATCAAGGCCGAGCTCGGCAGCGGCCCGAAGGAGGCTGCAACGGTCGTGCTCGGATTGAAGCTTTCGGTGCTGACCGACGAGCTGCGGTCCAAGTACGGGCTCGGAGCGGCCGTGAAGGGCGCTATTGTCGCCGAGGTCGACCCGAAAAGCCCGGTTGCGGAGAAGATCAAAGCCGGCGACGTGATCGTGCAGGCGGCAAACGAGCCGGTCTCCGTTCCACAGGACGTCGCCAAGCGCGTCGAGACGGTAAAAAAGAGCAGCCGCAAGAGCATGATGCTCGAGGTCGAGGACGCCAAGGGCGCGCACCGGTTCATAACCGTGCCGGTGGACTAGGCCTCCGGCTCGATGGCGGGCGCGACGATCGCACCGTAGTCTTGCCGCGCCGCCTGACGTGAGCGCGCGCGGCGCGCGGGCGCAATTGGAACCACAAGGAGGGCAGCGCGCGTGTCGGAACGTCACGGCATCATCGACACCATCGTCGAGAACTTTGCCCCCGTGCATGGCGACGGCCACAAGTTCATCGCCGTCGCGCTGGGGCTGGCGCTGCTCTTCTTTCTGCTGTGGCCGCCGATCGGCTGGCTGCTCGTGATCGTCGCCATCTGGATCGCCTATTTCTTCCGCGATCCCGATCGTGTGACGCCGCAGCGCGAAGGCCTCATCGTCGCCGCGGCCGACGGGCGCATCACCGCGGTCGAGGCCGTGCGCCCTCCCACCGAGCTCGGCCTGGGCGCGGAGGAGCGGGTGCGCATCTCGACCTTCCTCAGCATTCTCGACGTGCACATAACGCGCGCTCCCGTCGCCGGGCGGATCGTTCGCTCGGTCTACGTGCCGGGGGCCTTTCTCAACGCCGCGTCCGACAAGGCGAGCGAGGAGAACGAGCGCCGGGCGATGATCATCGAGAAGCCTGACCGCGTGGAGATCGCGGTCGTGCAGATCGCCGGCCTCATCGCGCGGCGCATCGTCGCCTTCGTGCACGAGGGCGACAGCGTAGGCGCCGGCGAGCGCATCGGCCTCATCCGCTTCGGCTCGCGGGTCGACGTCTATCTTCCGCCGGGAAAGAACGCGCTGGTCTCGGTCGGTCAGCTCGCCATTGCCGGCGAAACCGTGCTCGCCGACCTCAAGTCGGACGAGCAGGAGCGGGTGTCGCGGCGGAGCTGATACCGAAATTTGACTACTTCTGCGTTTAACATGAAGGACCGCAGCAGAGGCAGCACCATGGACCCGATCATACCAAGGCTCGAGGAGGAGACGCGCCGGCGCCGGCGCATGCCGCTTTTTCGCCATCAGCACGTGCCGGTGCGGATGCTGGTGCCGAACTTCTTTACGCTGCTGGCGTTGTGCGCAGGCCTGACCTCGATCCGCATGGGGATCGAGGAGCGCTACGAGCTGGCGCTCGGCGCCATCGTGTTCGCAGCTCTGCTCGACGGCATCGATGGGCGCGTCGCGCGCCTGCTCAAGGCCTCGTCGCGCTTTGGCGCCGAGCTCGACAGCCTCGCCGATTTCGTGAACTTCGGCGTCGCGCCGGCCTTTCTGATCTTCAACTGGGGGCTCGGCAGCTTGAAAAGCCTGGGCTGGATCGTCGTGATGATCTTCGCGCTCGCGTCCGCCTTGCGGCTCGCGAGGTTCAACGTCGCGATCGAGGACGAGCGGCCCAAGTGGCAAGCGGCCTTCTTCATCGGCATGCCGACCCCGGCGGCCGCCATCGTGGTGCTCCTGCCGATCTTCATCGAGCATCTGGGCCTCGAGGGCATTCGCTCCTCGCGCTTGGTGCTCGACATCGTGCTCGTCTACACGCTGCTGATCGCGTTCATGATGGTGTCGACCATCCCGACCTTCTCGGGCAAGCTATTGGGCGAGCGCATCTCGCGCGAGTACGTCCTGCCGATCTTCATGCTGGCGATCGGCTTCGTGGCGCTGCTCGTGACCTATCCGTTCGGCACGCTGACGGGCGCCTCGATCGTGTACCTGGCGCTGATCCCCCTGAGCTGGCGGCGCTTCGGGCGGATGATGGCCGCCACGCAAGCGCAACCGAAGGCCGAGGCCTCGGCGACCGATGCCGCGCGCATCGTCGCGATCCGCTCAGGCGAGCAACAGCGCTAGCGCGCGATCGCTCTCAAAGACAGTGCGGGACCGTCGCGGGGGTCGACTGGGCCGGCGCCGGACTTCAGCTTTGTGACTCAGCGCTGGTGGCGCTGAACGAGGCGGTCGCGCAGCGACTTGAGCGCGGCACCCGGGACGGGCTGCTGATCGCCGCTGGCGGCCTCGCCATCCAAGCCGCGCTCGCCGGACCGCTGGGGTGGGTTTGCCGCCCCGGTTCCAAACGTTTCCTTGCGGAAAGGAGACGCGGGGCGCGCCGCCGCCGCCGGAGGAGGGGCGCGGTTGGGAACCGACCCCGTCGCAAGCTGTGCGCTCGAAACCGACGGCCTCGCTCCGTCCGGCTCGCGCAAGCGCGCGGCGAGCGGGGACTCCTGGCGCCACGGCTCGGCCGGCTTGGGCTGCTCGGGCACGGCATGGTCGTTCGCCATCCCTTCGGCGAGCACGGCAGCCTGGTGGGTCGTATCGCTGCCCGCTCCGATGTCGGACGAGCGCCACTTCTCGACGACCTGCTCGAGGAAGCCCTCGTCTCCCACCGAGCGCTGCCAGTGCTCGGTGAAGCGTGCGGTCGTGCTGCGCGGCAGAGCGTTGGCGGGGAGCTCGTCGAACTTGATGCGCACGGGCAGCGCCACGCCGTCGCCGAAGGCCAGCGCCTCGCGCTGCCCGAGCGAGGGCAGGAACTCCAAGAGCCCAGAGCCCGTGTCGGTGATGGCGGACGTCACGATCTCCTGGTCGCGGTCGTTCGACATGCGCAGCGCGAAGACGGTGTTGCACTGCGAGAGGATTGTCGGGTCGATCTCGGAAGGCCGCTGCGAAACAATGCACAGCGCGACGCCGTACTTGCGGCCTTCCTTGGCGATCTTGGCGATGGCGCGTTTGCAGGGCTCGAACCCGAGCTTGGGCATCGCCGGCACGTAGCGGTGCGCCTCCTCGCATACGAGCGTCATCGGCACCCTCCCTTCGCTCCAGTGCGCGAAGTCGAAGGTCATGCGCGATAGCACGGAGACGACGACGTTAATGATTTCCGTCGGGAGGCCCGTCAGCTCGACGATCGTGATCGGCCTGTTGTTGACGGGCACGCGGAAGATGCGGCTCAACACTTGGGTCATGCCGTCGTAAACGGTGAGCGAGCCGAACATGAAGGCGTAACGGCCGTCCTGGGAGATGGCGTCGATGCGCGATCTGAGCTGGCGATAGGGCGAGAGATCCTTCTTGTTCTCCAGCTTGCCCATGCGCTCGTCGATGAGGCCCGTGAGGTCCGATATGCGGTAGGGTACGGGGGTATCGACAGTGAACTGGCTCGGCTCGAGCATGCCGCGCCGCACGTTTTGATTGTCGCGCGCGCGGCCGGCGCTGTAGCGGGCCTTGGCGATTGGAATGAGCTCCTGCAGAATCTCGATCTCGGCCTTGCGGGCCGAGTCCGAGATCAGCACCTCGACGATCTCCTCGAAATTCAACAGCCAGAACGGCAACTGCATGTTGCGCGGGTTGATCACCTCCGCCCACTCGCTGAACGCCGTCGCATACTCGTTGTGCGGATCGAGGAGGACGATATGGGCGGCGGGGTTCTTTTCGAGGATCGCGCGCAGGATGAGCGCCGTGGTGCAGGACTTGCCGGTGCCGGTCGTGCCGAGAATGGCCAGATGCTTTCCGAGCAGCTCGTCGACGCGCACCATGGCAGGAATGGAGCTGTCCTGTCGGATGCAACCTATGCGCACGGAGCGCGAGGGATCGCCGCAGAACGCCGCCTCGAGCTCGCTCTTGGAGGCCACACGCACGCGGTCGCCCAAGGCCGGATAGACGGTGACGCCGCGCGCAAAGATGTTCGCCTGGCCCGTTTTATCGCGCCACAGCTCGCCCACGAGGCCGAGCTCCGCGATCCTGATCTCCGCATCTCCATCACGCTGGGCCGGCACCGGCACGCTCAGGGCGGAAACGATGGCCAGCACAACGGTATTGGCGGTGTCGATGCCAAGCAGCGTGCCCATGTCCGGCCGGTCGCTGGGGCGAACGCGGCCTTCCTGAGGGCTGTCGAGGAGCACGATCGCTTTCGAGCCGGTGACAGAGACGATGCGCCCGATCGACCTGTCGGACTGCGAAACGCTCGGGCCGGAGTCCGGCATGGTCAACTGCATGGTCTTTGTCTCACTCATGATGCGAGGCTCCGCTCCATGACGGCGTCACGAGCTTCCGTCACCAGCAGCTTGTGCTGGGGAGGCAGAATCACGGTTACCTCAGTGCCAACGTCCTTCTGGCTGCTGATCCGAAGCTCGCCGCCGTGAAGCTGCACCAGAGCCCTGGCGATGGGCAGGCCCAGCCCGGTTCCCTCGCGCCAGCGTGCATGGCTGGCGTCGACCTGACCGAAGGGCGTCAATGCGACGGCTACGTCCTCCTCCGTCATGCCGACGCCCGTGTCGCACACCTGGATGATGGCTCCTCCATCGGAGGAGCCGCTCGCCTTGATGGTGACCGAGCCGCCGCTGCGCGTGAACTTGAGCGCATTCGAGATGAGATTGGTGAAGACCTGGCGCAGCTTCACACTGTCGCCCTTGATGAACGGCACGTCCGCCTCGACCTTCTCCTCCAGCGTCAATCCCGCGGCCTGCGCCATCAGTCGGAACGAGGACGCCGACGCGCTCAACACCTCGGCGAGGTTCAACTCGCGCGCATCGAGGGCGTACTTGCCGCTCTGGATCTTGGAGATGTCGAGGATGTTGTTGATGACCGACAGCAGGTGGCCGGCGGCATCGTGGATGAGGTTTGCGTAGTCGGCGATCTCGGGCGGCGAGAGTTTGCGCTCGCCCTTCTCCGATAAGAGCTTGGAGAATCCGATGATGGCGTTGAGCGGGGTCCTGAGCTCATGGCTCATGTTGGCGATGAACTCGGACTTGACCCTGCTCGCGAGCTCCGCCTCGATGCGGGCCGAGTGCTCAGCCACGCGCGCGCGATGACGAAGCACGGCATCGCCAAGCAGCGAAGCGTACTCGTTCATCAAGGAGCTGGCTTTTTGACTACCGAAGGTCCCGCTGAACATCACACTTTGGTTGCGTTATTTGATCTCGGTGCGGCGACGGTAGCCGCGAGAGAATAATGCGCGGTTAAGCGGCGTATTGTTTTCGGCGAGGCAAACAAAGGGTTTACGCCCGTTCCGGGGCGGACCAGGCGTGCGCGGCAAGGGAGCAAAAGCCTCGCGCGCGATGGAGTTCAGCGGGTGATGAACTCGAAGGGCACCTGCACATCGAGGGGAACCTGCGCGAGGTTCTGGGGCATCGGGGGGAAGGGTGCTGCGCGGTCGAGTGCGGCCACCGCCGCATCGTCGAGCAGCTTCGAGCCGGAGCTCTTCTCGACCTCGCGCGAGAGCAGCTCGCCCTTGGGCCCGACCCTGAAGCGGATCATGACGGTGCCCGACTGGCGCGAGCGGGGATTGACCTTGGCGCGTTCGAGCGTCTTGCGCAGGGTGCCGAGGTAGGCCATGCGCTGCGTGGTGTCGCCGCCCAGCTGGGCCTGACCGGAGCTTTGCTCGAGGAGGGTCGCGACTTGCGGCGCCTGCTCCTGCACCGGTACGGGGACCGGCTCCTTGTCCTCGATGGGCTTGGGCTCCTCGGAGACGACCTGCTCCTCGTGGACGCTTTCCGTCGACGTGACGACATTGGTGAGCTCGGGCTCGATCTCCTTGATCTCGTGCGGCTCGGTGGTGGGGACCACGGGCGGGACGTCGACCGTCTCGATCAACTCCGCGGCCTCGCCGAGCTTGGCGATGCCTTCGACGGCTATTCCCTGCTCGACGACGAACATATCGCTGCCGGTGCCGGCATCCAGTGCCGATCCGCCCGCGACGCCGACCAGCATGAGCAACAGCGCGGCATGCAGTCCGAGCGAGACAAACCAGGTGATGGGGCGGAGGATCTGCATGCGGTTGCGCTACATCTCAAGGTGCCGGACTTTGGGGTAGTGCGGGCTGCGACAGCAACGAGACGCGCTGATAGCCCGTCTCGCCCACGCGGCCGAGGATCTCCATCACGTCGCCATAGGGACTCTTGCGGTCGGCCCGCACGTAGACGACGTTGTCGCCCTCCTGGGACCGCAGGGACATGAGACGGCTCACCAGGTTGCTGCGGTCGACTTGCTCGTCGCGAATGAAGAGGCCGCCGTCGGCGGCGAGCGACACCACCATCGGCTTGCGGATCTTGGCGAGCTTTGCCGCGGAGGTGCGGGGCAAGTCGAGCGGCACGCCTTGCACCATCAGCGGCGCGGCGACCATGAAGATGATCAGCAGGACGAGCATGACGTCGACCATGGGCGTGACGTTGATCTCGGCGAGGGGCTGATACTCGTCCCCCTCGTCGTCCGAGCTGCCGTTCTTCATGGAAATCGCCATCAGCGGACCCCTTCGAGACGGACGGCGCCGTCGCTCTGACCCCGCGCGGTGGCCTTCGCCAGCGTGCTGATGCTGCCGCCGGCCCGGTCGGCGGACCGGCGCAGCGAGATGGAAATTTGGTTATAGGCCACGACGGCGGGGATGGCGGCAGCAAGGCCGAGCGCGGTGGCAAACAATGCCTCGGCGATGCCGGGGGCGACGACTGCCAAGCTCGTATCCTTCGCCTGGGCGATGGACGTGAAGCTGTGCATGATGCCCCATACGGTGCCCAACAGACCGACGAACGGCGAGATCGAGCCTACGGTCGCCAAGAAGGGAAGCCCGAACTCGAGGCGACGGAGCTGGGCCTTCATGGCGGCGCGCATGGAGTGCTCGAGGCGCTCGCGAAGCTCCAGGCGGCTCTCGCCGCGCGGGCCGGCTTCGGACCACTCGCTCTGGGCAGCGCCGGCTACCGCGCCGACAAGCCCGCGACCGCCCTCGAATGAAATGCGCTGTGCTGTGGCCTGGCGCGCAAGCTCGCGCACTTGGCTGCGCAGCCGGGACAGCTGGATGACCTTCTCGAGGATCAGAGCCCAGGATACAACCGAGCACAGCACCAGCCCCAGCATGATGGCTTGCACAACGGGGTCGGCGTGAATAACGAGGCCAAGGATCGAGAAATCGCGGCCTTCAGTAATGGCGATATCTAGGGGCAAAACTCACCTGCTACTTTGAGATTTCGACATTGGTCAGCGAGCTGACCTTGAGACGTGCCAGGCAGTCGTTGACCGGACCGGTCTCGGCGCGGCATTCCAAGACGTCGTTGACGAGAAAGCTGCCGATGGCGTCGCAGCTCGTGCCGTCGAGCGCGAAAAGCTTGACCTCGCGCTTGGACGGACGCAGCGGAGCGAGGTCGAGCGAGAAGCGGCGATCGATGACGCCGTCCTTGCGAAACATCACGAGGTCGAGCTTGTAGGCATCGAACTTGGTCGCGGAGGGATTGGAGACCACGATGTGAGCGCTGCAGCCCTTATCGGATGTCTCGAGCTTGTTGAGCTCGAGCGTGATGGCGCTGTCGTTCTGGGGCGGATCTTGCTTGGGCTGGTTGTCTTGCGCCAGCGAAGGTGACGCCAACAGCAAAGCTGTGGCTGCCGCAACGGCACTGAGCGTTGTCATGATCATTGAACTTTTTTTGCGCGCGCGATTGATCTCAGGCATCTAGAGGTTTTTCCCGCCACAAACCACCGATCATGCGATTAATTCTCCGTGAGGCTCTGAGTAGCCGACGTGATCAGCACCGCAGTGATGATCCTTGCCGATGCACTCGAGCCTCGAAGTTGCCGACAGCGTCTGTGAGACGGCACCCCTTGGCGTGAGCTCATCCCCTACGCCAAAGCTCGTGCGTCCGGTACATCCTGACTTCCCCCTCTCCGACGTTCAATTCCCGCGTTGTCGCGGGCTTGGCTTCTTATCTGAAGCGGCGTCCCGTTTGGCTCTGAAGCAGCCTCCGGCAGGTACTATCGCGATCACCGTTCCGGGGATGAAATAACATCGCCGAGACGGGTCCTGTCAAACACGGAAATTGTCCTCACGAATTTCGGGAAAAAGTCCCACAAGGATCGGGAATTATTCCCGAATTTGATGCAGCTGCGACACACCAAGCGAACGTTACACTGTATCACGATGTTCTGTTGTTGACCGAATTAAGGCGCCCGATATTGATGGGTGAATTCGGCAAAAATAGCCGCCGAAAAGCTCTCGGGGGAAACGAGAGAAAGTCGCCGCCGATCCGACGAAAATTCCCCGAGGCCGATTGGCCGAGGGGCTCGGAGCGGTCCGTAAGTAGTCGCCTCGCGTAGTCTGGGGGATGGGGTAATGCGTCGGTGGTCTGCGTGCGCGCTCGTCGCGCTTTGCGTTTGTTTGTTGTCGGCTCAATCGTTGGCGCAGGACTCGACGACCGACACTGCTCCCACTGCTCCCACTCCGCCTCCACCTGCTGCTCCCACTCCGGCGCCGGAGGCCGACCAGCTTCCTCCGGTCGAGGTGATTCAGAAGGCCGAGCCCGCGCCGAAGGCCGCCCAGAAAAAAGCGGCACCGAAGAAGAAGCAGGTCGTCACGCCGGCGCCTCAGCCGCCACCAGCGCCGCCGGCCGCGCCCGTCACCGCCGAAACTCCGGGAACAGGCGGCATCGACACCGGCACGGTCATGACCTCGCCGGTGCCGGGAAGCGCGATCGCCATCAGCAAATTCCCCGGCGCCGTCGGACGAGCGTCGTCGGCCGATATTCAAAAGTTTGGCGATGCCTCCGTGCCGGAGGTGCTGCAAAACACCGTGCCGAGCGCCACCATCGGCGACGCGCAAGGCAACGTCT
>Ga0214473_10005891_pt1 | contig 14670 bp, 18 predicted proteins | sample RVTome_7_FD_203509 | JGI IMG/M metagenome (GOLD analysis project Ga0214473, IMG submission 203509) | Soil microbial communities from uranium-contaminated site in the Upper Colorado River Basin, Wyoming, United States - RVT98D197 | ecosystem: Environmental > Terrestrial > Soil > Contaminated >... | reverse complement strand
CAGGCTCTGAGCCCCGCCCCTTATGGCAGGCGCTCCCCGGAGACTATGCTATAATGTCGCCGTGCTGGATATAAAGCTTATCCGGGAAGACCCGGACCTGGTACGAAAGGCCCTTAAGGACAGGGGTGACGAGGCCCCCCTGGAAGAGGTGCTGGCGCTGGACCAGAAGCGGCGCAATCTCATGCAGGAGACCGAGGCCCTCCAGGCCGAACACAACCGCCAGAGCAAGGAAGTAGGACGGCTCATGGGTGCCGGACAGCATCCGGCGGCCGGCCAGCTGAGGGTCAAACTGAGCGAGTTCAGCCAGAGAATTGAAAAGCTAAACAAAGACGTCGAGGCAAACGACGCCTCGCTCCGTGACCTTCTGCTCCGCTTACCCAACATCCCCGACCCCTCGGTGCCGGTGGGCCGGGATGAGAGTGACAGCCCCATTATCCGCACTTGGGGGGAGCCGAGAGAGTTCGCCTTCCAGCCCCTTGCCCACTGGGACCTCGGGCCCCGGCTGGGCATAATAGACTTTGAGCGCGGGGCAAAGCTCTCCGGTACCCGCTTCTACGTCCTCAAAGGGGCAGGCTCGCGTCTCCAGCGTTCGCTCATCAACTTCATGCTTGACCTGCACACCGGGGAGCATGGCTACAAAGAGGTGTATCTCCCCTTCATGGTGCGGGGTTACTGCCTGGTGGGCAGCGGGAACCTCCCCAAGTTCGGCGACAACCTCTACCGCGATGCCGAGGAGGACTTCTGGTTCGTCCCCACCGCCGAGGTCCCCCTCACGAACCTACACCGCGATGAAATCCTGGAGCCGGGGAGTCTTCCCATCCATTATGTCGCCTACACGGCCTGCTTCCGCCGCGAGAAGATGGCGGCGGGAAGGGACACCCGGGGGCTGAAGAGGGGCCACCAGTTTGACAAGGTGGAGCTTTACAAGTTCACCACCCCCGAAACCTCCGACGAGGAGCATGAGAAGCTGGTCCGGGATGCCGAGGAAGTCTGTGAGAGGCTGGAAATCCCATACCGGATAAGGCAGCTCTGCACCGGGGACCTGGGTTTTGCCTCCAAGAAGTCATATGATATCGAGATGTGGGCACCCGGGATGGGCGAGTGGCTGGAGGTCTCCTCCTGTTCCAACTGCGGTGACTTCCAGGCCCGCCGGGCGGGCATCCGCTACCGCGCCGCCCCCGGCGCGCGCCCCCAGTTCCCACACACCCTCAACGGCTCGGGTCTCGCCCTTCCGCGGGTGCTCATCGCCCTCCTTGAAAACCACCAGCAGGAAGACGGCACGGTGACTGTCCCCGAGGCGCTCCGCGCCTACATGGGCGGGATGGTAGCGATAGGGCAATCGTGCTGAACCGCCTCCTCTTGGCCGTCATCGCTATCGTTGCCGCGATACTGTTCATCCTCCTGGCCTTCTTCTACCCGGACTCTGTGGGTACGATTGGCATCGCAGCGGCGGCATTCTTCGGCGCCCTCATCATTATCTTCTTCATACCGGCCACCCCCCGGAAGCGCGTGGACGGAGGCAAGAACAGGTCTGTGCAGACTCCGGCTCAGGCGGAACAGCTAAGCCGGCAGGTCAAGGAAATCAAGGACGCCTTCAACGGCTGGAGGGCCGTCCCCGGCTCAGACCGCCTTCGCAACCTGCTGATGGAGCGGACCCGCCGGGAGCACATGGCGAAGGCCGCCGAGCTGGCCAGGGCCGGCAGGCACCGCGACGCCATAGAGCGCCTGGAGGCCTGCCTGGGGCCGGGACTCGCTGCCGCCGACCGAGCCGCCATCTACCTCCTCATGGGCAATGGCTTCCTGGCAATACGCCAGCCCGTCCAGGCGGAGGCCGCCTACAACATGTCGCTGTCCAGCGCCGAGGCCATCCCCTCGACCCAGGACAAGAAGGAGGCGCAGGCCACCGCCCTGGGCAACCTGGGCATCATCCTCAGGCAGAGGGGTGAGTTGGAGAAGGCCCTGGAGCATTACCAGAAGGCACTGGGACTCCACAAGGAGATAGGGCACCGCCTGGGAGAGGCCACCGACCTGGGCGACCTCGGCATCGTCTTCGGGCAAGAAGAGCGCTTTGATGACGCGGAAACGCACTTCCAGAAGGCCCTGGAAATCCACCGGGGGATAGGCAACCGCCTGGGGGAGGCCGCCGCCCTGAACAACCTGGCCAACGTATTGAGGCTTAAGGGCAACCTGAAAGGGGCGCTGATATACTATGTGGAAGCGCTGGACTTGTTCCGGGCAATACCCGCGGAGCGGGAGGTAGCCCTGATGGAAAAGTCCATCGCCGAGGTCCAGGCGGCTATGGACAAGGAGAAGAAGCCCCACCCACCCAAGAAGAGCTAGCCTTGCGCCAAGCGAGGCCATGAAGTAGGGCGAATGACAAGGCGGTGGAGACGACGGAACAGGTAGCAGGGTGGCCATTCTGGTTACTGGTTGTCCTGATAGCTGTGGCTCTAATCTGGCTATTCCTACGAGAATTTTTCAAATCCGCCGGGGCAGAACTCGCCAGACGAGTATTTCGCAAGCCTCCCAATCATCCCGCTGCCGCGATTGTGTCACTTCCCCCGGGCGCCAGGCGCGTGGAGTCGGTGGTTGATGCCACAAAGCCAGGTATAACCCGAACTGTGACCACCGTGGAGTATTTGGACGGTCTTCCTACCACCCCCAGCCCCGCCCGGAGAAGCCTGTTCCAGAAGGCCAGGCAGTTGCAGGCAAAGAGCCAGTTGCAGGAAGCCATCTCCCTGTTCCGGGAACTGCTGGGCAAGCCCGAGTCCCCCAGCGAGGAACTGGCCCTGCTCATACTCATCGGGAACTGCTTTTTGAACCTGAGCCAGCTTAAAGAGGCGGAGGGCCATTATCAAAAGGCCCTGGACAAAGCGCAAAGGTTGAGTAACAAAGAAGCCCAGGCTGCCGCCCTGGGCAACCTGGGCACCGTCTATAAGAACAGGGGCGACCTGGACAAAGCCCTGGAGCACCATCAGAAGGCGCTGGAAATCTTCCGGGACATCGGCAACCGCCTGGGAGAAGCCACCGGCCTGGGCAACCTCGGCGTCGTCTTCAGGCATATGGGCGACCTGGACAAAGCCCTGGAGCACCTCGAGAAGGCCCTGAAAATCCAGAGGGAAATAGGCGACCGCCTGGGGGAAGCCAACCAGTTGGGCAACCTGGGCAATGTCTTCCGGCTGAAGGGCGACCTGGGAAAGGCCCTGGAATACTTCCAGAAGGCCCTGGAAATCCACAGAGATATAGGCCACCGCCTGGGGGAAGCCACCGCCCTGGGGAACCTGGGCAATGTCTATTTCCAGAAGGGCGAACTGGACAAGGCCCTGGAGCACCACCAGAAAGCCCTGGAGCTAGACCGGGAGATAGGCAACCGCCTGGGGGAGGCCGCCGCTCTGAACAACCTGGGCAGCGTCTATGTCCAGAAGGGCGACCTGGAAAAGGCCCTGGACCACCTCCAGAAGGCCCTCTCCCTCTTCAGGACTATAGGCGCCCAGACGGAGATAGCCCTGGCGGAGAAGTCTATCGCCGAGGTGCAAGCGGCGATGAAGAATGGGAAGAAACCACACTCACCAGAGAAAGACTAGGAGATAGAGGAAGCCCTGGCGGGCTGGCCGCCTACCTACCCATGGACTTGAGGATACAGAGGATCTGGCAGCTTTCCTCCAGCGCGGAGGTTACCTGGCAGGCCTCCTCCAGCAGCTGGCCCACGGCATAGGTCCCGTGGCCGTGGACAAGGACAATCCTGTGGAGAGCAAGGGCCTGGGCTATCTCATCCGCCATCTCCAGGAGGGCCTTGCTCCTCCATCCCACCACCGGCACCCGGGGGAGACTAAAAGCCCCCTCTCCATCGGAGGGGACCACCTCATGCTCGGTGAGGGAAAGCGCCACGCAATGGGGCGGGTGGACGTGGACAACGGCCATGGCGGGGGTAATGCTGTAGATGAGGCGGTGGACCTTGAGTTCCGGCGAGGCCCAGGGGGTAGTTCGATCATTCCTGCTCAGCCCCGTCTCAATCACATCCTGCTCCCCGAGGCTGTCCAGCATGCACCCCCTCTTCGTGATGTGGAGGCGGTCCCCGAGCCGGACACTCAGGTTCCCGCTATGCGACGAGACCAGCCCCCGCCGGGAGAGCTCCTGGCCGACTGACTGGAACTGCGTGAAGAGCATAGTACCCCCCGTCCGTTCGCTTACCGCCCTATACTTTGAGAATATTGGAGCCAATTGTCAAGCCGTAGCTGGTCCGGAGCAGGGATAATGAGCTCGGGGTGTGCTGCGAGACTCTTTGTCCCCTTTCACCATTTGGAAGGGGAGGGCGGAGCGACGAGGAACGGTTCCGGGATGGCTCCTAGAGCATCCTGAGGACGGCCACTACCTTGCCCTGCACCTCCACCTCGGAGGGGTGGCAGTAGATGGGGGCCATGAGGCTGTTTTCCGGCTGGAGCCGCACCCGGTCCCCCTCCAGATAGAAGCGCTTGAAGGTAACCTCCCCGTTTGTCTTCAGCCAGGCAGCCACCATTTCCCCGTTTTCCGCTTGCCGCGCTGGGCGCATCACCACGACATCCCCGTCCGCGATGAGGGCGTCTATCATGGAGGTCCCTTTGACCTTCAACGCATAGACCCCCTCCCATCCCCCCGCCACGTCCTGGGACATCTCCAGCACCTCAAGGGGCGTGCTGTGCCAAGCCTCCTCCCCGGGCAGCTTGAAGGGCTCCCCAGCGGCAACGTAGCCCAGCAGGGGCACCGCCACCAGCCGTTTCCGGCCAACCAGCTCGATCCCCCTCGACACCTCCCGGTCCCGCTTCACATACCCCCCCCTCTCAAGAAGGGTGAGGTTGTAGTCCACGACCGAGGTCGAGCTCAGGGCGCAGCCCCGCACAATATCCCTCACCGTGGGGGGATAACCCCTCTCGCCCATGAACTGCCGGATGAAGGCCAGCATCCGCTCCTGCTTCGGAGATAGCACCTTCTGTTTCATGGCATCACCTCTGGAACATCAGTTCTGGCAGAAACGATAGCAGGGGCGAGGCCTAGTGTCAATAGGTCTAATGGATTATTTGGGGAGGCTGGCCTATCTCAATGCAGGGCTGAGGTCAGGAAGTTGTGCAGGACCCGGAGTCCCAGTTCGCCGCTCTTTTCCGGGTGGAACTGGGTGGCCAGCAGCTTGTTGCGGACGATGACGCTGGCGAAGGTCGCTCCGTATTCTGTCTCCCCGGCCACCAGCGCTTGCTCTTCCGGGGCAGCATAGAAGCTATGGACAAAGTAGAAGTATGAGGGATCGGGGATACCCTCAAACAGCGGATGGGGCCGCTTCTGCCGGACTAGGTTCCACCCCATGTGTGGGACCTTCAGTCCCGGAGGCAGCCTCTTCACTTTGCCCTTTAGCAGGGCCAGGCAGGCGCGGTCCCCTTCTTCCGTGGACTCAAACAGCACCTGCAGCCCCAGGCAGATGCACAACAGTGGCCGCCCCTCCACAATCAGGGCCTTCAGAGGTTCCAACAGGCCCCGCGCCCCCAGTTCATCCAGCGCCGGGGAAGCCGCACCCACGCCGGGGAGAATAGCGGCACGTGCGTCCTGGAGGTCCCTTGCGCTGCGGGTTACACTGGCCTCGTAGCCAAGATACCGCACCGCCTTGAGAACGCTCTTGAGGTTCCCCGCCCCGTAGTCCACCACCGCCACAGACTTCATGGCCTTTTCTACCTTATGGAGCCCAGGCGCTGCAGGCGGACGCCCTGTCGGCAGAGGGGGCATTCCTCCGCGCGATAGGTTGGGGCCGAGGCCCGGTAGCAGCCGAAGAATGGCACCCCGAAGTCCACCCCCCCGCTCCTGTCCACGACCACCCCGATGCCCAACGCCCTGCCACCGGAGCTCCGCACCGCCTCCAGCATCTCCCTGAGTGACCCACCCGTGGTCAGAACATCGTCCACGATGAGGACCTTCTCGCCGGGTGAGATGGCCTGGCCCCTGCGGAAGCCCCTCCCCTCCTCCCCCCGCTCCGCATACAGTGCTTTCACTCCCAGCTGGCGGGCCACCTCATAGGCCAGCACGGCCCCTCCCAGCGCAGGCCCGGCAACCATCCCGACCGCCTCCCCACGGAAGCGGTCTGCTATCAAACGGCATACCTCCTGCGTTAGCTCCGGGCTTTGCAGTATGCGGAACTTCTCCCAGTAGACGCCTGAATGGAGGCCCGAGGTGAGCAGAAAATGCCCCTCCATCATGGCGCCCGTGCGGCGGAAGAGCTCTTCTGCGCTATCCTTCTGCATAGGAGTAGTTGGGCGCGCGGCCTAGCGGCAGTAGCGATAGCCACGCCTTGCCGATCATGTTACGGAGGGGAATGGGCCCCACCCCATCCCAGTCAGAGGAGTCCGTGCTCTGAGTGCGGTTGTCTCCCATGACAAAGTAATGGCCCTCGGGCACCACCACTGGGGCGAGGTCAGAAGCAGACCCGTGGGCATAGGGCTCGTTCAGGGCCTTCCCATTGATGTACACCCGGCCGTCCCTGATCGTCACTTCCTCCCCCGGCAGGCCCACAATCCTCTTGATCCACACCTCATCGGGGGGATGGGGGGCATGAAACACCACTATCTCGCCGCGGCGAGGAAGGTGAAAGATGTAAGCCCACGGCCCGTCCTTTTTCAGGGGAAGTACCCGGCCCAGCGTTCCCTCAAACCTCCAGTAGACAGCCTTGTTCACCAGCAACCGCTGGCCCTCATGCAGCGTCGTATCCATGCTGTGCTTCTGCACCACGAAGCTCTGGACCGTTGCCTGCGCCATCGCAAAAATCAGAACGGCCAGGAGCAGTGTCTCCACAATTTCGCGAACCAGTTTCATTCTCGGGCTCATTATAGCCTAACCTTCCTCCAGCCTCCAACGTTATTATATATGTGAACCGGACATTTCACCACACCCGAATGCTGTCGAATCACCTCAGATTGCCGGTCCGCGTGCCGCGTTGGACGGGCGGGGACCGGTTCCCCACCGGGAAAGGGAGTCATGCAAATGACATAAAAACGCGAGATTCCCTGTGCCGGTGTTATGACTGCTTGATGACGCGGATACGAGAATAGGCACACAGAGTAGTAGTGACCTCAGAAAGGAGAGATGAAAATGAGAAAGCTACTTGTACTTGTGATGGTTGGCATGCTCTTCCTGGCGGGCTGCGCCCCCGGAGCACAGGGGCAACAGCCCGTGTACACCACCGCCTCAAATTCGGCCCAGCAGACGGGGCTCGTGGTCAGCGGCGAGGGCTGGGCCAGCTATATCCCGGATGTCGCCATCCTCAGGCTGGGGATTGACTCCCAGGAGACCACTGTGGCCCTGGCCCAGCAGAACGCCGCCGCCGCTATGGCCAAGGTTGTCGCCGCGCTGAAGGCGAAGGGTGTGGCCGACAAAGACATCCAGACCCAGCAGTTCTCCATCCAGCCCATAACGCAATGGGTCGAAGAGGTGGTCTCAGGACTGAAAAGGGGCAGGCAGATCATCGTGGGCTACCAGGTGACCAACACCGTGCAGGCGAAGCTGCGCCAGATTGACCAGGCCGGGTCAGCCATAGATGCCGTGGCCGAGGCCGGTGGAGACCTCACCCGCATCGATAGCATCAGCTTCACCAAGGAAGATACCACCCAGGACAAGAACGCGGCCCGCGCGGCAGCGGTCCGAGACGCCCAGGCGAAGGCTCAACAGATAGCCGGCCTGATGGGTATCACACTGGGCAAGCCTATCTACATCACCGAGAGCTCGCCCTTCGCCCCGACCCCCATCTACTACCCCGGAAGGGACGCTGCTCAAGGCGCATCCGCTCCCACCCCCATCCTCCCCGGCGAGCAGGAGCTCACGGTCACCGTCCAGATTGTGTACGGAATCCCTTAGTTAGACGGGCTACCTAGGCTGAAGGCTGACGAGGGTGACTCCGGCCCCTCCCTCACCCTCAAGCCCGGGCCGAAAGGACTTCACCAGGGGATGATGCCGGAGCATCCCCTGGACCGCCTGTCGCAGCGCCCCGGTCCCCTTGCCGTGGATGACCCTCACCCGGGGGCTGCCGGAGACAAACGCGTCATTCAAAAAAAGGTCCAGCTTGATGAGGGCCTCATCGGCCCTCAGGCTGTGCAAGTCCACCTCCGGGCAGGCGTAGCGCATTGCCCAGATTCTACCATTTCTGCGTTGCAATCCAAGGGGATGGGTGCTACACTACCCTCCGAAAGTCTATGGTCCTCAGCGACCGCACGATAAAGGAAGAAATAGAGAAGGGCCGCATAGTCATCGAACCCTTCGACCCCTCCTGCGTTCAGCCGGCAAGCGTGGACCTGCACCTCGACAAGAGAATACTCGTCTTCCGCACCTATGAGTACCCCTACCATATTGACCCCAAGCAGCCCCTTGATGGCATGACCACAGAAGTGGAGATTCCGGAATATCGCTCCTTTTGCCTGCAACCTGGCGAGTTCGTGCTGGGCAGCACCCGGGAGTTGATCGGCATCCCTGACGATATCGTGGCGCGCCTGGAGGGCAAGTCTTCCCTGGGGCGGATAGGGCTCCTCGTCCATTCCACGGCTGGATACGTGGACCCCGGATGGCACGGGCAACTCACTATGGAAATCGCAAGCGTGGCCAGAATGCCCATACTCCTGTACGCAGGCATGAAGGTCTGCCAGATTTCCTTTCTGCGCCTGACCACCCCGGCCGACCGCCCGTATGGCCACCCGGAGCTGGGCAGCAAGTACCAGGGACAAATGGGCCCCACCGGCGCCCTCTTCTTCAAGGAGTTCGGCAACCAGGGGACACTGGTGCCGCCCGCCTACACGCCTGGCAAAGCCGGCGACCGGCCCAAGAAAACCAAACCCCACGACACGTCTAAATCGTGAAGACAACCGACTACATGGCCCGGGCCCTGGAGCTGGCCCGCCAGGCCCTGGGGACCACCAGCCCCAATCCGGCGGTGGGGGCCGTCATCGTCAAGGACGGAGAGATAGTCGGCGGGGGCTTCACTCAACCCCCCGGCGGCCCCCACGCGGAGGTGGTGGCCCTGGAACGGGCGGGGGAAGGGGCAACGGGCGCCGTGATGTTCGTCACCATGGAGCCCTGCAATACCTTCGGCCGCACCCCGCCCTGCACCCGCGCCCTCATCCATGCCGGCATAGCCAGCGTCCATATGGCCACCCTGGACCCCAACCCCCGCGTCCGGGGCGGAGGCAAGAAGGAGCTGGAGCAGGCCGGGATAACAGCCCGCCTGGGAGAACACGCCCAGGAGGCGCTCGAACTGAACGATGCTTATGTCAAGCACATCACCACTGGCCTGCCGCTGGTTGCGGCCAAGTTCGCCATGAGCCTGGACGGAAAGATTGCCACCAGAAGGCGTGACTCCCGCTGGGTGACCGGGCCCCAGGCCCGTGCCTTTGCCCACCGCCTGCGCTTCTGGTCTGACGCCGTGATGGTGGGTGTGAACACGGTCCTTGCCGACGACCCCCACCTCACCGCACGGGACGAGCAGGACAACGTGATAAAGGCACCCCTGCGTGTAGTGGTGGATAGCTCTGGGCGCACTCCGCCCGGCGCCCGCGTCTTCCAGGGCCCCGGGAAGACACTCCTCGCGGTAGCCCGCCCGGGGCTGGGGGAAAAATACCCCGAGGCCGAACTGGCGGAGCTACCGGCGCCCGGCGGCCGGGTGGACATCGAAGGGCTCCTGTCCCTCCTGGGAAAGAGGGGGATCATTCAGGTGCTCGTGGAAGGCGGCGGGGAGCTCCTTGGCTCCCTCTTTGACCGGGGGCTGGTTGACAAGGTGTACGCCTTCATCGCCCCGGTTATTGTCGGGGGCAGAGCCGCCGTCCCCGCCGTGGGCGGTGAGGGGGTGGAGACGCTGGCCCAGGCCTCCCGCCTGGAAGGGGTCCACCAGGAGCAGCTTGGAGAGGATTTGCTGGTATGGGGATACCTCCCCGGCAGGGGGCCCTCGCTGGAAAGGTTGCCATGGACGGAGACAGCAGGCAGGAAGACCGCGTAGCCCGGGAGCGGTGGGACAAGATCTACCGCGAAGTGCCCCCGGAGGACATCCCCTGGGACGAGGGCCAGCCGTCCGACATCCTGGTGGACCTCGTGAGGCAGGGCAAAGTGAAGAAGGGGGCAGCCCTCGACATCTGCTGCGGCACCGGGCACAACACCCTCTTCCTCGCACAGGAGGGCTTCCAGGTAGCAGGCATAGACATCTCCCCCACTGCGGTCAGCGCTGCCAGGGAACGCTGCCAGCAGGCCGGGGTCTCCTGCCAGCTGGAGCCGGGTAACGCGGTCCGCCTCCCTTACCCCGACAATAGCTTCGACCTTGTCTTCGACCGGGGATGCTTCCACCATATCCCCCCTCAGGAGCGGGAGGCCTTCATCCAGGGCGTGCGGCGGGTGCTGAAGGAAGGGGGGAAATACCAGCTAATCTGCTTCTCGAACAAGGACCAGTGGGCGCCTCAGTCCTTCTCCAGGGAGCAAATAAGGGAGTTGTTCTCTCCCCTGTTCCTGATAGAGTCGCTGAAAGCGGTCACGTTCCGGGAGAGCAGCAGCCGCGCCACCCGCCATTTCTACTCTGCACTGATGGAGAAGAAGGATGTTCACCGGGATAGTTGAAGAGGTGGGGAGGGCGAAATACCTCCGGAAGGGGGAGCTGTTCGTCTCCTGCGCCCGCGTCCTCGAGGGCACCCGCCAGGGGGACAGCCTGAACATCAATGGCGCGTGCCTGACCGCGACCCGCGTGGAGAAGAACGGCTTTGCCGTCGAGCTTATGCCCGAGACGCTGAAGCGGACCAACCTGGGGGACCTGCGCCCCGGCCAGCCGGTGAACCTGGAGCGGGCCCTGACCCTTGGGGGGAGACTGGGGGGTCACCTGGTCCAGGGCCACGTGGATGCCACCGGCCGTGTGCTGTCGCTGACCCCCCAGGAGGGGGCGGTACTGGCCCGGTTCTCTGCCCCGCGCGAGCTTCTGCGCTACGTTGTGGAGAAGGGGTTCATCGCGGTGGACGGCGTGAGCCTTACGGTAGTGGAGGTGGGGCCCGACTACCTTGTTTGCTCCCTGGTGCGCTATACTATGGAGAATACAACCCTGGGACAGAAGAAGCCCGGGAACAGGGTGAACCTTGAGGCGGACATCGTGGCCAAGTACGTGGAGAAGTTGCATGAAAGGAAAGGGATTACGCTCGAGTTCCTCTCCCGCCAGGGTTTCACCGAGGAGTAAGTAGATGCCCTTTGCCACTGTGAAAGAAGCCATAGAAGAGGTCAGGAGAGGCAGCTTCGTCATCATCGTGGACGACCATGACCGCGAGAACGAGGGGGATCTGGCCATAGCGGCAGAGAAAGTGTCCCCCGAGTCCATAAACCTGATGGCCAGGCAGGCCCGGGGCCTTATCTGCATGCCCATCGGCGGAAAGAGGCTTGACGAGCTACAGGTACCGCTCATGGTGGCGGACAATACCTCCAAGCACGGGACCGCCTTCACCGTCTCCGTGGAGGCCAAACATCACACCTCCACTGGCATCTCGGCGCAGGACCGGGCAGCCACCGTCAAGACCATCCTGGACCCCAGCACCCGTCCCGAGGACCTTGCCCGCCCCGGGCACATGTTCCCGCTTCGCGCCACACCGGGGGGGGTCCTCGTGCGGGCGGGACATACCGAGGCCATCGTGGACCTGGCCCGCCTGGCGGGCCTGAGTCCTGCCGGGGTCATCTGCGAGATACTGAATGAGGACGGCAGCATCGCCCGCCTGCCCGAGCTGGAGAAGGTGGCAGAGCGGTTGGGGCTGAAGATCGTCAGCGTCGCCGACATCATCGCCTACCGCCGCCGCACCGAGAAGCTGGTGGAAAAGGTCACCGAGGCCAAGCTTCCCACGCGCTACGGTGAGTTCAAGGCGGTGGCTTACAGGAGCACTACCGACCCGGACGAGCATGTGGCGCTGGTCCTAGGGGATGTGGCGGGGGATGAGCCAGTGCTGGTCCGCGTCCATAGCGAGTGCCTCACCGGCGATGTCTTCGGCAGCATGCGCTGCGACTGCGGCGACCAGATTGGCCTGGCCATGGAGGCCATCAGCAAGGAGGGGAAGGGAGTCTTCCTCTACATGCGCCAGGAGGGCCGCGGCATAGGTTTCCACAACAAGCTGAAGGCCTATGCCCTCCAGGACGAGGGCCTGGATACCGTTGAGGCCAACTGCCGCCTGGGCTTCCCGGCCGACCTCAGAGACTACGGCATCGGCGCCCAGATTCTCAGCGACCTGGGGGTGAAGAACCTGCGGCTTCTGACCAACAACCCCAAGAAGGTGGTGGGGCTGGAGGGCTACGGGCTCAAGGTGGTGGAAACAGTACCCCTCATCGCCACACCCAATCAGTATAACCGCCAGTACCTGGTGGCGAAGGAAAAGAAGATGGGCCACCGGCTGGGAATGGAGGCAAAGGATGAAAACGTATGAAGGCTCTTTCCTTGGACAGGGCCTGAAGTTCGCCCTGGTCGTTTCCCGCTTCAACGACCTGCTCACGCGCCGCCTGCTGAAGGGTGCCCAGGACTGCCTCCTCCGCCACGGGGTGGCCGAGGGGAGTATCGACATCTTCTGGACGCCCGGCACCTTTGAGGAGCCGATGGTGGCCAAGAAGCTGGCCGAAGGGGGTAAATACAGCGCCATCATCTGCCTGGGGGCGGTAATCCGGGGCGATACCCCCCACTTCGACTACATAGCCGGCGAGGTCACCAAGGGCATCGCCCATGTTGGCATGGAGACAGGGGTGCCGGTCCTCCACGGCGTAATCACCGCCGATAGCCTGGAGCAGGCCATAGAGAGAGCGGGGGCAAAAGAGGGGAACAAGGGCTTCACCGTCGCCCTGTCCGCCCTGGAGATGGCTAACCTCCTGAAGGAGATGGGCGCGAAGGGGCGGGCTACTCCTTAACCAGGAGGACCCGGTCGCCCCGCCTCACCCGGTCAGGGACCTTTAATCCCACCTGGTCCCCAGCCTTGGCTTCCGTGACGTTCACATTGTTGATCTGCATGGAGTCCACCATCATGGTAATGTCGGTGGTATGGCCCTTGATGTGGACGTTGTCGCCCGCTTTGAGTGTGCCGGTGAGCACAATCCCCGCGACCACCGGCCGGGCGAAGAAGTCATTGACCTCGCCTATGTCCTCTTCTACCGCCATAGCAACCTCCTGCGTTTTTCTAGAGTATAGGAGCCACTGCGGGAGTTTTCAAGGGAGCGGCCTGCGCCGGAGGTCGAGATAGGCCAGGCCGGCCAGGATGACCAGGGCCACGAGGGCGGGCAGGCCCAGGGGAAGGCCGTAGAGCTCATCTGACGAGGGGGCCAGGTACAGCCCCAGGCCCGCATAGGCATTTATTGCCCCATGGCCCAGGGCCGCGGGGAAAACGCTCCCCGACCGCAGCCGCAGCCAGCTCAGGATAAACCCCACCAGCACTGCCCACACGATGAACATCACGACCCCGAGGGCATCGGCGTGATTTGGATAGTTGTAGCCCATCAGGATAAGGGGGGCATGCCACACCCCCCATATGGCCCCGGTGAGGGCCATCCCCCACAGAAGCCCGAACCTCCCCAGCAGCTTCGCCTGCAGGAAGCCCCTCCACCCGTACTCCTCCCCCAGCGTGGGCAGGAAGTTCAGCACAGGGTCCAGGACCAGGCTCAACACTATCGGCAGCACCATGCCCTGCCGGAGCACTCCATCCCCCAGGCCGGTTAGTGTTATGTCAAGAGGGTTGCCAGAGAGAAGAAAGACAAGCGTGCCCAGCGACAGAAAGGCAAACGGGTAGAGCCATGCCAGCACATAGAACGGGGCCTTGCCCCATTGGAGGCCGTAGGCCCTCAGCCCGCCCTTCTCCACCAGCTTTATCGCCAGCACTGCCGAGAGGCCGGGCAGGAACATCACCAGGACCAGCAGCCAAAGAGACGAAGACTCCAGGCCTCCAGTCAGGTATATCCCCAGCTCCACGCCCCACGTCAGGGCAAAGCAGACGACGAGGAATACAGCCAGGCCCCTGAGGGCCGGCCTAGACGGCGGGCCTTCTGAGGTGGTGGGCAGTGGCCTGTTCATACGCAAAGCCTGTGCGGAACAATACATCCTCGCTCAAAGGGGGGCCGATAACCTGCATCCCCACCGGCAGACCGTCGACAAACCCGGCAGGCACCGTGAGGGCCGGGACGGCCGCGATGTTCACCGGTATGGTGAACACATCCGAGAGGTACATCTGGACCGGGTCGGCCAGCTTCTCGCCCAGGCGGAAGGGCACGGTGGGAGAGGTGGGAGTAACGAGGGCCTGGCAGCGCTGAAACGCTTTGTCCAGGTCCTGGCGGATAAGGGTCCTGACCTTCTGGGCCTTGAGATAGTAGGCGTCGTAGTAGCCCTTCGAGAGGGCATAGGTCCCCAGCATAATCCGCCTCTTCACCTCCGGGCCGAAGCCAAATTGCCGGGTCCTTTCCATCGCCTGCCACATCTCCGGGGCCATGTCAGAGAAGCCGTACTTGACCCCGTCGTAGCGGGCCAGGTTTGCCGAGGCCTCAGAGGGGGCCAGGATATAGTAGGCCGCCAGGGCATAGCGCGTATGGGGCAGCGAGATATCCCAGTCCAACTCCGCCCCGAGGTCCTCCAGCTTGTTGATGGCCTGGCGCATGACCTTTTCCACCCCCGCCTCCAGCCCGGGGGGGAAGAAC
>Ga0214473_10005890_pt1 | contig 14670 bp, 10 predicted proteins | sample RVTome_7_FD_203509 | JGI IMG/M metagenome (GOLD analysis project Ga0214473, IMG submission 203509) | Soil microbial communities from uranium-contaminated site in the Upper Colorado River Basin, Wyoming, United States - RVT98D197 | ecosystem: Environmental > Terrestrial > Soil > Contaminated >... | reverse complement strand
CGTAGATGCTCGAGGCGAGCTTGGAGACGATCCCTTCCGCGCCCAAGGCGCAGGCCCTCGCGAGCACCGCCGCTCCGTGCCCCCATAGGTGATCGCTGAACCGCAGTCGATCTGAGGAGCTGCCCTCGAGGAGAGAACGGAGGAGCTCCTTTCGCTCGACGAGGGGCGCCATTCGCACGTCGTAGCCGTCGCCGAAGAGCACGTCGAAGAGGTAATAGACCAGGCCCGAAGGGTTGCCGCCGCCCATGGTCTTCTGAAGCGCCTGGAAATCGGAAGTGCCGTCGGGACGAAGGATGACGATCTCACCGTCGAGGACCGCCTCGCGCGCGGGAAGCTCCCTCGCGCTCGACGCGAGGCGGGAGAGCTTGTCCGTCCAGTCCAGGCCTCCCCGGCTGAAAAGGCGGACGCGTCCGTCCTGAATCGAGCACAGGAGTCGATACCCGTCGTATTTGATCTCGTGAAGCCAGTCGTCGCCCGAAGGAACCTCTTTCACCAGGGTCGCGAGCTGGGGGCGCGGGGAGGAGAGCAACGGTGCTTTGACCGCGCGGGACAGTCGGCCCGGCTCCCAGGGCGCTCCCATACCGCCGCGCGATCAGTGCGAGGTGGGCCGGGCCGACGTTCGCGGCGTGAGCACCTCGCCCGCGAGCGCTCCCGTCAGCTCGCTGGCGTCGACGGCGAGCTTCCCGTTGATGAGAAAGGCGTTCATCGCGTGGGAGTGCATGTCGATGAAGCCCGGGGCGACGTAGAGCCCCCGGGCGTCGATCGTCCTGTCCGCGCGGCCGTCGGAAACTTTTCCGATGAGGACGATGTGGCCGTCGTCGATGGCGACGTCGGCGTGGAAGAACGGGTTCCCGGTTCCATCGAGAGCCCGTCCTCCACGAATCACGACGTCGTAGCGGGAAGGCTCCTGCGCGCTCGAGCCGGGGACGGGCCCGAGGAGAGCCGTGAGGACCAGAAGCGCAGGGCGCATGTCGCGATTCAGTCCGTCTTGGCCGGGCTCGCGGCATCCATGAGAGCCTTCATCGGCACCATGCGCCCATGGATGGGGAGGAGGTTCTCGATTTTGAGATTACGCGCATGGCAGTTCTCCAGCAGGTTCGCGACGAAGGGAAAGCTCGCCGGCGGTGGTGCGTTCGGCGTGGGAGGCGAGTACAGGTCCGCCTCGACGAGGAAGCCTTCCTTCGGGAAATGCGCCATGAGCAGCGTGTCGGCGTGCGGGCTCCCCTCGATGGGATAGAGCGCAATCGACATCGCTTCGTCCTCGAGCACCATCTCCCCCTCGACCGTCTGAATGGTGAGAGGCTTCGGGTTCTTCGCCAGGGCATCGGGCTCGATTCCGTGCTGGCGCCCCACGATGTCCTCGACGAACTTCGCCGCTCCGGCGTGGGCCACGATGGTCAGCCCCTCGGAGACCGCGGCGCGGATCCCTCCCGAATGGTCGAAATGATGGTGGGTCACGACGGCCTGGGTCAGGGGCTTCCCGGGGACGAGCTCTCTCGCTTTCGCGATGACCGCGAGCGTCCGGGCCTCGCTTGGAACCTCGATGAGCACGAGATGGTCCTGGAACTCTGCCAGGACGCTGTGGTGAGACTGCCCGGTGAGGTACCAGATGCCCTTCGCGACCTCGGCCACCTCGATCGCGACTGGCGGCTCGGCCGGGGCCGACGCCGCTTCCGCGGGTGCTTCGAGATCTCCCGGGTCTCCGTTGAGCGTGGTTCCAGTCACACGGGTGACCGCGACGGTATCGCCGTCGAGTCGCGAGGTGATGACCGAGGGGAGCTTGAGGCCGTCCGTTTCCGTGTATTCCGAGAACTCGGTCTCCATGAGAACGTCGCCCAGCACCAGGTTCGAGGTCTTGGAGACGACTTTCGACGGAAGCTTCGTGGTCTCGTCGATGTAGAGGGAATAAGCCGCGCCCGAGGGGGTGCTGACGTCGACGACGTCCTGGCCGCCTTCCTTCCGCGCGTTCGTCAGATTCGCCTCGGTGCCGAGCGCCTCGCGAAGGATTCCGACCGGGTGGTGATAGACCTCCGCGGCCCGATCTATCGCAGTGCGGGCGGACGCTCTCGACACCGCGCCGGTGGGCGACACGTTGTAAGCCACGTCGCCGGCGATACCCAGAATCTGCCGCGCGGGAGGGTTCGCGGTCACGAACGTCGGCGTCCGCATTGCCTCCTGGCGCCAGCGACCGCCGGGAAAGTCGATGACCCTTCGGAGATCGGTGACGGTGAACTTGGGGAGCTCGCCGTCCGGGCTCTGGTTCTGCCCGAAGTTGAAGGCCTCGCCGTTGCCTTCCAGGATCAGGATTTCGACCGACGCGATCTTCGAGGGCCCTCCAATGGCCTCGGCCGCGTCTCGAACGAGCGCGGTCTCCGGTGAGCGCATACATGCGGCCGAAAGACCCAGCCCGAGAGTGACGAACCACCGGTAGCGCATTTGAACCTCCTTCTTCTTTCCCGCAGGTGGGGATTAGAGACCAGGCGGGCCGGCGGCGCAACTCCTCGAGCCCGGGTGGCTCGGAAACGGCGGACGAGGTATGGTTCCCGGGAGCGAAAGGAGCCGCCATGCGCCATCTCGGGAAAGCATCCATCCATCTCTTCCTCGCCCTTTGGGCCCTCTTGGGAACGTCCGCGAAAGCCCAGGACGACTGGGAGACCGTCCAGATCGAGACGGTCTCCGTTCGCGACGGGCTCTACATGCTCGTCGGCCGCGGCGGGAACATCGGTCTCTCCGTCGGCGGCGACGGGACGTTCCTCATCGACGATCAGTACGCGCCCCTCACCGAGAAGATCGAGGCCGCGATTCGGAGGGTGACCCAGGACCCGGTGCGTTTCCTGGTTAACACCCACTGGCACGGAGACCATACCGGTGGGAACGAGAACTTCGGGAAGAAGGGAAGCATCGTCGTCGCTCACCAGAACGTGCGCAGCCGGATGAGCGTCGAGCAGGTCCGCGAGATCCTGAGGACCGACCCCATCCCCGCGTCGCCCCCCGACGCTCTCCCCCGCATCACCTTCACCGAGGAAGTGACGTTCCACTGGAACGGCGACGCCATCCGTGCCTTTCACGTCGCCCCCGCTCACACCGACGGTGACGTCATGATTCACTTCGAGAGGGCCGACGTGCTCCATACGGGCGATGTGATCGTGAACGGACGCTATCCGTTCATCGACGTGGACAGCGGCGGGAACTTGAACGGGATCATCGCCGCCGCCGACAGGGTGCTGGCTCTGGCGAAGCCGACGACGAAGATCATCCCGGGCCATGGCGCGCTCGCGTCCCCGGACGACGTGCGGGCCTATCGCGACATGCTCGTGGCGGTGCGGGATCGGATCCAGAAGCTCGTCGACCAGGGGAAGAGCGCCGACGAGGTGGTGGCGGCGAAGCCGACCTCGGATCTCGACGCGAAATGGGGAGCCCAGCCCGAGCGGTTCGTGCGCGGGGCCTATCACAGCCTCCGGGCGCGCTGAACGCAGAGGACCTGAGTTACCGCAAGCCGAGAGCGCCTTTGAGCTCGGTGAGCTTTTTCTGTACGCGCCGGGTGTTCTCCGGCCCCATCCGGAGGAGGTGTTTCTGCGCTGGCGAAAGCTTCTCCAGGGGCGGATCCTCGAAGGCGTAGTTGACGTTGATCGCGCGAAGCCGAATCGGTCCTTCCACCACGGGAACGGCCAGGAGAACTTCGATGGCGCGGGAGAGCGTGTCGCGAAAGCCGTTCCGTTCGGAGAGGCCGAGCTCGGAATGGGCTTCCTCGAGAAGCGGCTCGAGCGTGCGGTAGAGGCCGGCGACGGCGCGGACGTCGAGCGAGGCGAAGAGCTCCGCCGGGGCGTCGTAACGACGGTAGCTCTCGGGATCGACCACGATGCGCTCCGTCGTCTCGATCGGCGCGAAGCGCTCCTCGGGCCGGACGTGAAGGAGCTGCTTCGCCGGGCTCGCGCCCTCGGCCACGTTCGCGACGCTCACCACGATCTTGCGAACGAGGTCGTCGGCGTCGAGAACCAAGGCGAGAAACGGATGATTCGAGAGCCTGCCCAGGATTTCCCGGAGGAAGGAGTCGCTCTCCGAAAGCGGAGGGAGCTTCACGGCGTCCTCGACGTCGGCCGCCTCCTCAGGAGCTCCCCAGGGCGCCGGACCTTCGGACCGGACCGCGGAGTCGGATGGAGGGGTGGACGCTTCGTCTCCGCGGAGCAAAAGCCACAGTAAACCGAGACCGATCGGGATGAGAGCCCAGAGCGCCCAGGGAAGCCAGTTGCGAGAGCCGTCGTCCCAGGACGGGGACGACGCAGGGTCGTCTCCGCTCAGCTTCCGGTCATCCCACTCGTCTCGATCCCGCATGGGTCATGCTATTTCGAAGAGTCATCCCGCGCCAGTTGCTCCTCGACGGTCCGCCTTCATTCGCTTTGGCCCAGATCCGATCCGATACCGCCGAGACATGGGCTTCGGAGACCCTTAGAATACGTCCGTTGAACACGCTCTCCATCCGTATCGAGGTGCGGGACGACCGTCGCGGAGGCAGCGACCTTCGTTTCGACCGTTCGTCGAAGGAAGGCTCTCCTCGCGGCGGCGGGCCCCGGATTCGCTGTCCGCGGTGCGGCTGGGAGCCCGAGCGCGACAGCCGTTGGTCGTGCTCCTGTTTGCACTCCTGGAACACCTTCGACACCGAGGGCCGATGCCCCTCCTGCGGGCGGAAGTGGGCGGAGACGCAGTGCCTTCGCTGCCACCAGTGGTCGCCGCATCGGGAGTGGTACGTGGAGAACGACGAGCCCGGGGGTCTGCGCTAGGATCGAAGCGGAACGCGAATGCCGAAGATTCCCTGGTGGAGACGACCGGAGCTCATCGCTCTCGCGCTCACAGTCGCGACGGTTCTGGTTTATTTGCCGGTCTTCCAGAACGAGCTCGTCGACTACGACGACGACTACTACATCTCCCAGAACCCGAACCTGAAGCTGGGCCTGAGCGGGGAAGGCTTGAAGTGGGCCTTCACGGAATCCTATGGAGCGAACTGGTATCCACTGACCTGGCTTTCGCTCATGCTCGACTTCGAGCTCTTCGGAATGTCGGCCGCGGCGTTTCATGGAGTGAACCTCACCCTTCACCTCGCGAGCGCGGTGCTCCTCTTCGCCGTGTTTCTGCGAATGACCGGTTCCGTGGGAGGGAGCGGCTTCGTCGCGGCGATCTTCGCGCTCCACCCGCTCCACGTGGAGTCCGTCGCCTGGGCGGCGGAGAGGAAGGACGTTCTCAGCGCCCTTTTCTGGATGCTCACCCTCTGGGCCTACGCGCGCTACGCGGAAAAGCCCGCGCCGCGGCATCTCGCTTTCGTGGCCCTCTTTCTCGCGCTCGGCCTCATGTCGAAGCCGATGCTCGTCACCCTTCCCTTCGTGCTGCTGCTGCTGGACGTCTGGCCCCTCGGCCGGCTCGGGAAGACGCCGGTCGCGCGTCTCCTTCTCGAGAAGGTTCCCTTGTTCGCGCTGGTCGCCATCTCGAGCCTCGTCACGTTCCTCGTCCAGCGCTCTGAGGGCGCGGTTGCGCCCCTCCAGACCTACTCGTTGCCGGCCCGGGTCGCGAACGCTCTCGTCGTCTACGTCGCCTACATCGGGAAAGCGTTCTGGCCCGCGAGGCTCTCGCCGTATTACCCCCATCCCGGGGACGGCCTCCCTCTCTGGCAGGCGGGAGCGGCGTTCGCGGCGCTCGCAGCTGCGACTCTGATTGCGCTCGCTCTCGCCCGGCGAAACGAGCGACTCCGGTTCCTTCCCGTCGGCTGGCTCTGGTACCTGGGAACGCTCGTCCCCGTCATCGGGCTCGTCCAGGTTGGTCAACAGGCCATGGCCGACCGATATACCTATCTTCCTTACGTAGGTCTCAGCATCGTGGTCGCCTTCGGATTCTCCGAGATCGCGAAACGGGTCTCGTTTCCGCTCCCCGCCTTGGTTGCCCTGGGAGCTGCCAGCCTGCTGGCGCTCGCGGTCGTCGCCTCGGCGCAGGTCCGCGTCTGGCGAGACAGCGTGACTCTCTTCGAGCACGCTTTGAGCGTCACCGAGGAGAACGCGCTCGCCCACATCAACCTGGGGGTCGCGTACCTGAATCGCGGACGGCTCGAGGACGCCGAGCGGGAGCTCGAAGAAGCGATTCGCATCCACCCGGGCGCTGCCGAGGCCCATGCGGCCCTCGCGGGCGTACGCTCCGACCAGGGCCGCGACGAGGAGGCCCTGGAGGTCTACCGAACCGCGCTTCGTCTCGACCCGGGATCGAGCTCGACGCACCGTGAGATGGGGAGCCTTCTCCTGAAGCTCGGCGATTCGACCCAGGCTCTCGTCCATTTCCGGGAAGCTTCGGCCCTGGCGCCGGCCGACGGCGACGCTCTCGTGGATCTCGCCGTGGCGCTGAGCCGCGGAGGACGGCACGACGAGGCGACGGCGAAGTTCGAGGAGGCGGCGTCCCGCCGCGCGGTCGACGAGGCGCGACTGGAGCACAACTTGGGCGTGGTGCTGATGGAGCGTGGAGACGTCGACGGAGCGGCGAAGCGCTTCGGGAGGGCCCTCGCTCTCCGGCCCGACTACGCCGCCGCCCATTTCTCCGCGGGGCAGGCGGCGATGCGCCGCGGGAATTTCGAAGACGCGGCGGAGCATCTCCGCGAGGCTGTCCGCATCGAGCCGGAGAACGAGGACGCTCACTACCACCTGGGGCTCGCTCTCGCCAACGGGAACCAGCTCGACGAGGCCTATGGGGAGTTCGAGAAGGCGCGGTCCTTGAACCCGGACCGGCCCGAGATCCACTACAGTCTCGGTCTGGTGTTCGCCCGGCTCGGGGACCTCGACCGGGCCGTGGATCATTTCCGCACCTCCTTGAATCTCGCTCCCGAGAACCCCGAGGCTCACTACAGCCTCGGGCTCGCGCTCGCGGGAAAGGGGGACTTCGAAGAGGCGCTCTCCTGCTATCGTCGCGCCACAAACCTCGCCCCCGACTATGCCGAGGCCCACAACAGTTGGGGCGTCGCGCTCGCATCGGCCGGCCGTCTCCGGGAAGCGGTCGAGCGGTTCGAGGCCGCTCTCGGCATCAACCCCCGCCTCGCCGAAGCGCACAACAATCTGGGGCTCGCGCTCTCTCAGGCCGGGGCGATGGCGCCGGCGCTCGAGCACTTCCGGGCGGCAGCGGAAATCGAGCCCATGAACCCCGATGCCCACAACAACCTCGGCGCGGCGCTCGCCCGCGAAGGGAGGTTCGACGAGGCGGCGGAAAGCTTCCGGAAGGCGATCGAGCTCGCCCCCAATCACGAAGGCGCCCGGCGCAACCTCGAGGCGCTCGACGGAAACCGCGGATCGTGAGGCTTGGCCGTCGCGATCTGCTTCTTGCGGGGACGGCGCTCGCTCTCGGCCTCTGTCGCTACCGGGGTCGCCTCGAGCGGCCCAACGTGGTGCTGGTCACTCTCGATACCACCCGTCGAGACCGACTCGGTTGCTATGGCTACTCCCGACCGACGTCGCCCCACCTCGATGCCTTCGCCGAGCGCTCCGTCGTTTTCGAGCGCGCCGTGGCGGCGTCGAGCTGGACCCTCCCCTCCCACGCTTCGATCTTCACGGGTATGTTCCCGTCGAGCCACGGCGCCGACTACGATCCCGAAGGCCCTCTTCGGCTCACGCAAGCCATCGAAGGTCCGGAGGAGTGGGCCGGGTACCGGGCTTCGGGACTTTCGCCGAGCGAGACCACGCTCGCGCTCCTCCTCCGCGAACAAGGCTACCAGACGGGGGCGGTGGTCGGAGGCCCGTGGATGAAACGGATCTTCGGGCTCGATCGAGGTTTCGAAACGTACGACGACGAAGACATAGGGGACGTCAACGGAAGGCTCGCGAGCGAAGTGAGCACCGCCGCCCTCGAGTTTCTCGAGACAACGGAGAGTCCGTTCTTTCTCTTTCTAAATTACTTCGATCCCCATGGTCCTTATGAAGCGCCCGCGCCTTTCGGAGGAAGCTTCTTGGGCGAGGAGCCGAGCGACCGATACGACGAGGAGATCCTCTACATGGATCACCACTTCGGTCGATTGCTCGACGGGATGAAGAGAAACGGGATCTTCGACGGCAGCATGATTCTCGTGACGGCGGACCACGGCGAGCTTCTCGGGGAGCATGGAAAGATGGGCCATGGCGCATCTCTGTTCGAAGAGGAGATCCATGTGCCGTTCCTGGTGAAGTATCCCGGCGACGAGGTCGCTCCCGCGAGGAGTGGCGAGCCGGTCCACCACGTGGACGTTCTCCCCCTGGTTCTCGAACGCCTCGGTCTCTCGCCCTCAGGGCGAAGCCGGCAACCCCTTCTCGCCGAAGTGAAGCCCCTCGCCTTCATGAGCCCCGAAGGCTCGTGGCGCGCGCTTTATCTCGGGCGCCACAAGCTTCTCTGGAACAGTCTCGGAAACCACGCGCTCTACGACCTCGCGGAGGACCCGGGAGAGCGGAACGACCTCTCCCGTATCGATCCGCCTCGCACGACGGAGGCGATCCGGCTTCTCGACAAGGTGCTCTCGTCGCTGCCCCCGCCCGGAGAGCCGGGTCCCCCCACGAGCCTCGATGAAGAGACGTTGAAGGCTCTCCGTAATCTCGGTTATGTTCCGTAGACTCTGCCTCGGGGCGCTCGTTCTCGCGCTCCTCGCCTGCGGCGGCCGGGTGAACCGTCCGCGCCTCGTGGTGCTCGTCTCCATCGATACCCTGAGGGCCGATCATCTGGGTCTCTACGGGTACGAGAGGCCGACGTCACCTTCGCTCGACGCCCTCGCGCTCGAGTCGACCGTCTTCGATGAGGCCATGTCCTCCTCACCCTGGACCCTTCCTGCTCACGCCACGCTTCTGACCGGGCTCTATCCCAGCCGCCATGGTCTGACCTCGCACGAGCGCTACCTGTCCTCGAGCCTCACGACTCTCGCGCAGGTCTTCTCGAGGGAGGGCTACCGCACGGCGGCGGTAGTGAACTCCCACAACCTGGGCCCGGAGTTCGGGCTCGACCGGGGCTTCCAGCAGTATCGCTATGTCGAGGAGAGGGCGGAGCGGCGGGAGCCCTCGACCGAGATCACCGACCAGGCGATGGAGTGGGTGAAGGGCGCTGGGGACAACCCTCTCTTCTTGTTCCTACATTATTATGACGTCCACAGCGACTATGCTTCCCTCCCCAAGTACGAAACGGAGCTCCTCCGGCCGTACGACGGGATTGCGGACGGGTCCACGGCTCAGCTCGCGGCCCTCCGCGAGGGGAAGGTGTCGCTTTCGCCTTCGGACGCCCCGAATCTCATCGACCGCTACGATGCGGGTATCCGCCAGATGGACGCCGAGATCGGGCGTTTCCTCGAATTCCTGCGCGGGCGCGGCCGTGGGGAGGACACGCTTCTGGTCCTCACGTCCGATCACGGCGAGGAGTTCTTCGAGCACGGGGGAGTCCTTCACGGACAGACCCAGTACCAGGAGGTCATCCGGGTACCCCTGTTGGTCAAAGGCCCGGGAGTCCCCCACGGCCGGCGCGTCCCGACCCCCGTCTCCCTGGTGGATATCGCTCCCACGCTCCTCGAGCGCGCCGGCATCGCCGCTCCCGAGGGGCTCGACGGAGTCGACGTAGCACCCCTCTGGTCCGAAGGCGATCGCGAGCTCGAGGCCCGGTATCTCTTCTCCGAGGCCGACCATAACAACGTGGAGCACGACATCACGCGCTCGGTTCGGTACAAGAGCTTCAAGCTCCACTTCAATCGCCTGAGCCGGGAGTACCGTATCTACGACCTCGCGCGCGATCCCGCGGAGCAGGCGGACGTCTCGGCCGACCAGGAACGGGCGCTCGCGGCTCTCTCGGAGCGGCTCGACCGCTTCATGGCGAGCGAGAAAATGGAAGCTCCCGTCCGAGCGCTCTCCCAAGAGGAGATCGAAAAGCTTCGAAGCCTCGGCTATCTGCGATAGGCTGGTGTGATCATGTTTTCTTTCGTCCTGGCCCTCGCGCTTTCCGGGGAGATGTCCGATGCCCACCGGAAGTGGATCGAGGAAGAGGTGGTCTACATCGTCACCGACCGGGAGAAGGAGGTTTTCCGGGAGCTCCAGACGGTGGAAGAGCGGAATCGCTTCATCGAGGCGTTCTGGGTGAGGCGCGATCCGAACCCAGCGACGCCTCTGAACGAGCTCCGCGAGGAGCATCACAGGCGGATCGACTACGCCAATCAGTTCCTCGGGCGGGACACGTTCCGGCCGGGATGGCGCACCGACCGCGGGCGCTACTACATCCTGCTGGGGGAGCCCAAGACCATCGAGCGGTTCAGCGGCGGCAACGAGATCGTCGACTCCGAGCTCTGGTTCTATCAGGGCGGGGGAGAGCGTGGCCTTCCCGGGGCGTTCTTTCTGCTTTTCTTCCAGCGGGACGGAGTGGGGGAGTTCGAGCTCTATCATCCCATCGCCGATGGGCCCACGAGTCTGTTCCGAACGGCGGGCATGCTTTCCGGGCAGGATGACCTGGCGGCGATCGAGAGGCTCGAGCAGCTCTCTGCCGACCTGGCGCATGCGTCGCTCTCGAACGACGCCGGCCTGCCTCCAGACTATCTGACGGGGCGCGCGTCTCTCGGAAGCGACGACGTCCTCGTGCGGATCGAGGAGTCGCCCAAGAGAGCCATCCGAACCGACTACCTCGACGCCTGGCTCAAGTACGGAAACCGCGTCGCCGCGGACTACTCCTTCAACTACGTTCCCAACCGCAGCGGGTTCGCGATCCTCGCGGGCCCGGCGAACGCCGCTCTCGTTCATTACCGCCTCGAGCTCGATCCCGAGAGCTTCGGCCTCGCTTCCGACGAAGAGCAGCGGAAGTTCTACACCACCCTCGACGTGACCCTGGAAGCCAGGGACCCTGAAGGAACCCTGGTTCTCGCGAACGACCGCTCCGACTACATCGAGCTTTCCCCGAGCCAGGTGAGGGAGATCGAGCGCTACCCCATCGCCTATCAGGACTCGTTCCCCCTGGTACCCGGACGCTATACGCTCTCCGTCGTCTTCCGAAACCGCGCCCTGAAGCGATATACCGTGGCAGAGACGGAGCTGACGGTTCCCGACTTCAGCGGAAACGCTCCTGCGCTCGCGGGGCTCATGCTCGGGTACAAGAGCGAGGTGCGGGGGGCTCGCGATCTGGCCCGCGTCGAGCTCGCGGCCGGCTCGGTGTTCGCGATCGGCGACACCGTTTCCGCGTTCACCCAGGCCATCGAGGCGCCTTCCGGCTCCCGCGTCCGATTCGACCTCCTCCTCGGGGAGGAGCTCGTGGACGGAACGGAAGTCCCCGTGGACGGCGATCCGGGCGCCGCCCTCGCGGAGCTTTCGACCCTCGGCACCAGCGGAGGCAGCTACGTCGTCCGCGCTCGCTTGATCGGACCCGAGGGCTCGACGGTTGCGGAACAGATCGCGCCGCTCACTCTCTCGCCGAGGACGTCGGTGCCTCGCCCGAACTTCGTGTATCGGCGCGGATTCAATGCCGGTGTCCCTGGGCTCCTGCCGCTCGTTCTCGGGGACCAGTGGTGGAACCTGGGAAAGCCGGACCTCGCGCTGTCCCTCTACGAGAAGGCGGTCGCGGCGGGAAACGTCGAGCTCCCGCAGGCGCGGTGGAAGCTCGCGCACGCGTACCTCTCGCGCGGCCACACCTCGCGGGCCCTCGATCTTCTCGCTCCCCTCGAGGCTTCCTTCCCGTCGCAGTACGAGGTGGTCGCGGGGCTCGGCCTCGTCTATTCGCGGATGTCCGAAGACGCGAAGGCGGTCCCCTACCTGGAGCGCGCTCTCGCCCTTCGCCCTCCCGATGCGACGCTACTGAACGCACTCGGGGAATCCCATCGAAAGCTCGGGAACGTGGAGAGGGCGAGAGAGTTCTTCCAGCGCTCGCTCGATCTGGATCCGGAGCAGCCCGCGGTGCGGGACCTGCTCTCCGAGCTGAAGTAAGCCGCCGTCACGGAAAAGGAGACGGGAATGAGTAAGAGACACATACGAAACCTGGCGCTCGTATCTTGCTTCTCGGTGCTGCCACTGCTGCCACTGAGTCTTTCCGCCCAAACGACGGCGATCCGGGCCGGCCGGCTCATCGATCCGGGAACCGGGACCGCGGAGATGAATCAGGTGATCCTCGTGGAGGGGGAGAAAATCCAGGCCGTGGGCGGGGACTTGAGGATCCCCGCGGGCGCCGAGGTCATCGACCTCTCCCGCCTCACCGTCCTTCCGGGGCTGGTGGACACGCACAACCACCTGGCCATCACCTACAAGAAAGAGCCCGAGAGCGACGTCTACTACTTCACCTACGTCATGGATTCGACGCCGATTCGAGCCATTCAAGCGGTCTCCAATGGAATCCAGATGCTTTCCTCGGGCTTCACGGTCGTGCGCGACATGGGAAACGCCGGGAACTACGCCGACACCGCGTTGAGGGTCGCCATCGAACAGGGGTGGGTTCCCGGGCCCACGATCGTCAACTCTGGCCTCATCATCGGGGGAATGGGCGGGCAATTCTGGCCCACCCCTGAAATGGCGCGCGATCACAACATCGTGTACCCCGAGTACCTCGATGCCGACACCGAGGACGAGATCGTGAAGGCGGTGCGCCAGAACATCCTTTTCGGCGCCAAGGTCATCAAGATCATGGTCGACGCCAAGCCCTATGGCTACAGCGTCGACGAGATGAAACTCTTCGTGAGCGAGGCGGCGAGGGCGGGGCTCAAGGTCGAAGGTCACATTCAGACCCGGGAGGGCGCCCGACGAGCCATCGAGGCCGGACTCTGGTCTCTCGCGCACTCGCGTGTCCTCGACGACGAGCTTCACAAGATGATGGCGGCAAAAGGCATCTGGCGCGCGGGAACCGAAACGCCCTACACCGAGTATCGGGGAACCCCGGAGGCCTTCCAGCAGATGGTGGCGGGGCTTAAGAACGCTTACGCCAACGGGGTGAAGCTCACCTTCTCGACCGACGCCGACTACTACGTGCCGGGAAAGACCCGGGGCGAGGTGGTGATCCACTTCCTCGAGACGTGGAAGGCGGCGGGGGTACCCGCGCCCGAGATCCTCAAGATCATGACCATCAACGGGTACCAATGCGCCGAAGTGATCGACGAGCGAGGCCCCATCAAGCCCGGTCTCGCGGCGGACCTCATCGCCGTCGAGGGAAATCCTCTCGACGACATCGACGCCCTCCGCCGAGTCGACTTCGTCATGAAGGATGGGCTGGTCTTCAAACGCGACGGGGTGGTGACCCCGGAGAAATTCTTCCACGGAGGCCCGGTGAAAGGCTGGAGGATCCGCTGAGCCGGGTCAAAGCGCGAGCTCCGCTTGGAGGGGGAGGTGGTCGGAGCCTCCGTCCGGCCCGGTCTGACAGCGGAGGGCCCGCAGATCGGGCGTGTGCCAGACGTAGTCGATGCGAACGAGGGGCGGGAGAGGAAGGTGGAGGAAACGCCCAAACAATGGGAAGGTAAAACCCAAATCGCTCCCCGACTCCCGAAAGGCATCGAGAAGCCCGTGCCGGCGCAGTCGCCCATAGAGGAAGCTGAAAGGCGTCTTGTTGAAGTCCCCGACGAGCAGCGAAGGAGAACCTTCGATCGTTCGCTTCGCCAGAAGGTCCACCTCTTGCGCAGCCCGGGAAACCAGACTGAAAGCGGCGTGCGTAAGCGGCACATGGGCGCTGATGATTTGGAGCCTCCGGCCCGAAACCTCGACGTCGGCCCGCAGGTGAGGGCGTCCGCAGGGAAGACGCAGCTCCTCATGATTGACGATCGGGTGCTTGCTCAGAAGAGCTTTGCCCGCGACGCCTTTGGCGTGGATCACTCGATGAGGATAGGAGTCGGCGAACTCCCGCTCCAGCGCCCGGCCCTGCGGCTCGGAGACTTCCTGGAGCGCCACGAGATCCCAGTCTCCGGATCGGAGCATCGGTATCAGCGCTCCCCGGTCGGCGCGGCCGTTGCCGATATTGAACGTCAAGACTCGGATGGTCACGTCGCAGCCGTCCGCTCCGTAGCCTACTGGTAGTCCCTGGGGATCGTATCGTTCCAGATCTTCTGGCGGACGAGCGCGTCGTTCTCGAAGAGTCTTCGAGTATACGTATAGTAGAAATTATCGAGATCGCTCCGGAACGTGAGCTCCGCCTCCCAGACGAGGGTGCGCCCCTCGAGCTCGACCACCATCCGGTGGCTCGCGCGAATCGAGGTGTCCTCCGGATTCTTGTCATGGGTCTCGTGGGTGATAGTCTCCTGATACCGCTCCGTTCCCCAGGGATAACGCTCGGCGCCTCCGTTCGTCGCCACGACTTTCGCCGCGCCGGTTCGAGGGTTGCGGTCGATCGAGGAGACCTCTCCGTAGCCGGACGGCGTTCCGTCATCGAGGCTCTCGTATCCCGGGAGCTCCGGATCCTCCGCCGGAGGGAGAAACTGTGGTCTCGGCCGCTCCTCGAACGGCACCACCGGGAGCAGGACGCGCGTGGCGTTCTCGCTTCCGAGATGGAGCGTCGTCGTCATCGCGTAGGGTGTCGGCCAGAGCATCGGCCACTGGGCGTTTCCGACCGCGAAGCGGATGCGATGGCCTTTGGGGAACACCCAGGAGGTGAAATGCATCTCGATGTCGAGAGGGAAGGGAGTACCGGGCACGATTGCCTTGGGCTCCTTCGCCGACTCGCGGTGGGTTCCGTTGAAGCCCGCTCCCGCCACCTGGG